>Ga0209800_10000243_pt1 | contig 102115 bp, 90 predicted proteins | sample Higcelweek8metaG_FD_187174 | JGI IMG/M metagenome (GOLD analysis project Ga0209800, IMG submission 187174) | Freshwater pond sediment microbial communities from the University of Edinburgh, under environmental carbon perturbations - High... | ecosystem: Environmental > Aquatic > Freshwater >... | reverse complement strand
CGGGGCTTGATCCTGCTGTCTTCGGTGCCCACAGCCTGCGCAGCGGCTTTGTGAACGAGGCAGGACGCAAGGGCGTGTCCAGGCAGGAGGCCATGGCCATGACTGGCCACAGGTCAGGGACGGTGTTTGACGGGTATTTTCAGGCGGGGGAACTCCTTCGGTCCCAGGCCGCCAGATTGATGGATGAGTGAGTATTCTGCTAAAAACCATTAAATCTAGTGGTATAGATTGAGCCATCTATGGCCGCATAAATATTCATCTGGAGGACTTGGTGAGTTTGTGGCATCTGATCAAGTCAGGAGAACGTCATGGCTACTGCGGAGCATATCAGATCCCTCATCCGGTCCCATTGCGACAACGACGCAGAGCGATTTTTCGCCATCGCCTTGCAGGTTGCTGCCTATGAGGCCAAGCAGGGACACGCGTCCATTGCCCATGACATCCGTGATCTGGTGGATAAGGCCAGAGGAGCTTCCAGAAAGGTTATCCCCTTTAACCGGGAATTCTCAGACCTCATTCTGGCCCTTGCCCCATCCGTCAGGGTCTCTGACATCATACTTCCTGAGGAAAAGCGCCAGCGCATCGAGCGCATTATCCTTGAGTACCGCCAACAGGATAAATTACATAAACATGGTTTAAACAACCGGCGCAAAATCCTACTGGCCGGTCCTCCAGGGACAGGGAAGACCATGACGGCCTCTGTCCTTGCTGGAGAATTGAAACTCCCGTTGTACACCATCCTCATGGACAAGCTGGTGACCAAGTTCATGGGAGAGACAAGCGCCAAGTTACGACAGATTTTCGATATTATTCGCAGTCAGCGCGGCGTGTATTTATTCGATGAATTCGATGCAATCGGCGCGGAGCGCGGCAGAGGAGATGATGTTGGAGAGATGCGGCGCGTTCTGAATGCTTTTTTGCAACTCATTGAGCATGACGATTCGCAAAGCTTGATCGTTTCCGCAACGAACAACGCCGCCATTTTAGATCAAGCCCTTTTTCGCCGCTTTGACGACATCATCTATTACAATCTTCCCCTTTCTGGTGAGATTTATAGCCTCGTCACAAACCGTTTGGGAGATTTTCGGCCAAAACACATTTCGCAGGCTGAACTTGCGAAGGCTGCCGAAGGTTTGAGCCACGCTGAGATTGGGCAAGCTTGCGATGACGCGATAAAAAATGCTATATTGTCTGACAAGAAGTCAGTCACGGCGACATCCCTGAAGATGACGCTTCGGGAGCGCCGCTCTGCGTATGGACAATCAAGCATCGCGTCGTAAGCATGGACCGGGACAAAAAACTTCTTTTCCTCAATATATCGCCTGAAACCTCGGACTACACCAGCACGTCATCCGGGGGGGCGGGCTTCACCTATCCTCCTCGTAACCGCGCCCACCACGCAGCTCTCATCGCCCAAAAGCTTGAACAGGCCTGGGAACAATCCCGGCGTGAGCGGGATGCCCGCACTGCGGTGGCCATCCCGACTCGCCATGGCATGTATCTCGAATTCGAGAGCCAGCCAGGATTCAGTCTAAAAACAGAAAGATTGGAAAACAGGCACGGCGGCATCCGCCTGATGAATGTTCGGACAGATACTCGCTTGAAACGCTTTGATGACAATCTTCCGGAAAGCGTCATGAAGGCCACGGTCTTTATCCCAGAAGGTCAGGAAAATTTCTTTCTCAAAAAGGTTCGTCAATATGCCAACCAGGATACGAAAACGCCCGGCAGGCCCAAGAATAATGAGCTAATAAGCAGCATTGAGGACATACACCTGGCACTTGTCGAGGCACTATGGACGGACGAAAGGGGATTGTTCCCCGGCGACGATCCTTGTGTGTGCGAGGTATGGCTGCATGGAGATGATCCTGAAGTAGAATCCATCTTCCGCACCATTGCCGACACCCTGCAAATCCGTGTTCAGGCGGGATCACTCCATTTTCCCGAACGGACAGTTGTTCTGGCCAACGTCAACCGCTCCCAGCTCGTGGACCTTTTTGCCGCATGCGACAGCCTGGCCGAATTTCGGAGGGCCAAAACGACGGCCGCGTTTTGGACCGACTTGGGCAATGCGGACCAAGTGGACTGGGCACGCGACCTGCGGGACCGGCTTGAACTCGCTCCCGACCCGCACGTCGCGGTCAGCATCCTGGATACCGGCGTAAACAACGGCCACATGCTGCTTGAGCCGGTTTTACACGACGAAGACTGCCATGCTTGTGACCCGGAGTGGGGGGTGCATGACCATCGCGGACACGGCACGCTCATGGCGGGACTGGCCGGGTACGGAAATCTTGAACACGCCCTGGCGGACAGCGCCCCTGTCACCCTGCTTCACAGGCTTGAGTCCGTAAAAATTCTCTCCCCTTCCAGCGACAACCCTCCTGATCTTTATGGCTACCTGACTTCACAGGGGGTGAGCCGGGTCGAAATCACGGCCCCACGGCTCACGCATATCCACTGCCTTGCCGTCACCTCGGAAGACGGCCGTGATCGAGGACGGCCGACATCCTGGTCAGCGGCGCTCGATGCCTTGGCGGCAGGGCAGGCAATTGGCAAACTGGCTCCGGAGGCCCTTCCGGTTGAAGTGGAAGACGAAATCGGTGACGAGAAACGGCTGATTATCGTCTCTGCAGGGAATGTCGAAGGCCAAAGCGAATGGAATAATTACCCGGAAAGCAATTTGCGTTGTGCGGTTCACGACCCCGCCCAGTCCTGGAATGCTCTCACCGTGGGGGCCTTCACTGAAAAATGCCTTGTCGAGAATCCAGACTATGCGGGATATGCGCCGGTTGCACCCGCTGGCGGGCTTTCCCCCTTCAGCTCCACATCCGTTGACTGGGACAGCAAGTGGCCATTCAAGCCAGACATTCTCCTTGAGGGAGGGAATGTCGTTCGCGATGCGTCTGGGTTTTGCTCCTCGTGCGAAGACACAGACGTGTTATCGACGAGTCATACTCCCGCCGTACGCCAATTCGACACCGTCAACGCCACGAGCGCAGCCACTGCACACGCTGCATGGATGGCGGCGCAAATCCAAGCGCTATATCCCCAGGCATGGCCGGAAACGGTCAGGGGGCTCATGGTGCACTCCGCGAATTGGACGCAGCAGATGGAGCGGAACTTTCTTCCTTCGAAAACCAAAAAGGATTTCGCACATTTGCTGAGGGTCTGCGGCTATGGCGTTCCAGATTTGCCTCGGGCTCTTTATTGCGCCTCAAACCGGCTTACCTTGATTGTCCAGAACACGCTGCAACCATTCGACAAAAAAGAAGACCGCCCTGGTTTTCGAACCAAGGACATGCATCTTTATGAGCTGCCTTGGCCCAGGGACGTTCTGGAGAGTCTAGGCGAGACCGAGCTAACCATGCGCGTCACCCTTTCTTACTTCATCGAGCCGAGCCCTGGGGAGGTGGGGTGGAAAAACCGGTATCGCTACCAATCCCATGGCCTGCGTTTCGACCTCAACGCCCCGCTTGAAAACAGGCGGCAATTCCTGGTCCGGCTAAACCGCGCGGCGCGGGATGAGGGCGAGCAACGAGAAACATCCAGCGATGGTGAAAAATGGCGTATTGGATCGCAGGGGCGCGTGCGCGGGTCGATGCACTCGGACATCTGGAAAGGACAGGCGGCGGAACTTGCTTCTTGCAACCTTGTCGGCGTCTATCCGGTCATCGGCTGGTGGAGGGAACGGCCGTGGCTGAACTGCTGGAGCAAGCAGACGAGGTATTCCTTGATTGTCTCGATCCATGCCCCGGAAGTTGACGTTGACATATATACTCCTGTCGCGATTCAAACTGCTGTTCAAGTCCCAGTCTGGTAAATTCATAATTCATATTAATTCATTATTGATTGATACTACGAACTATGCATTCTGGCCATCAATATGAAGGATGTGATCATGTCATTTGAGGAACAATGCGCAAAATTTATCCGCATACTCACATCACTGGGCGGAAGCGCGGGCAACCTTCGGCTTTGTGAGGAGCTGCGCTGGTCGGAAAAGACATATGACAGCGTTCGTGACGAGCTTCTGGCGTCCGGCCGCATCGTCAAGGGGCGTGGCCGGGGCGGCTCGGTTTCCCTGGCGGCCGTTCCTACAGAAGCCGCAGCGGCGCAGGCGACCTTGGTTGAAACGCCCCGTGAAGCCGTTGCGCCTCCCAAGGGACACGGGCGTGGCCGCAAAGCGCCCCGGGCGGACAAAGGCAACGGAAACGGGGAGCCTCTTGGTTTCGAGGCGGAGCTTTTCAAGGCTGCCGACAAGCTGCGCGGCAACATGGAGCCCTCGGACTACAAGCACGTGGCCCTGGGGCTGATTTTTTTGAAGCACATCTCGGACAGCTTCGAGGCCAAGCACGCGGAGCTTATGGCCGACGATCCCGATTTCGCCGAGGACCAGGACGCGTATCTGGCCGAGAACATCTTCTGGGTGCCCAAGGAGGCCCGCTGGTCCCACCTCCGGACAAACGCCAGACAGGCGGGCATCGGCAAGCTCGTTGACGACGCCATGGTGACCATTGAGGCCAAAAACGAGAGCCTCAAGGGCGTGCTCCCCAAAGACTACGCCCGCCCGGCCCTGAACAAGGTCATGCTCGGGGAGTTGATCGACCTCATCTCCGGCATCGGCCTGGGGACCGAGCAGGGGCGGTCAAGAGACATCCTGGGCCGGGTCTACGAATATTTCCTGAGCCAGTTCGCCGGGTCCGAGGGTAAGCGAGGCGGCGAGTTCTACACCCCGGGCTCCGTGGTCCGGGTGCTGGTCGAGATGCTTGAACCGTATAAGGGCCGGGTCTACGACCCCTGCTGCGGCTCCGGCGGCATGTTCGTGCAATCCGAAAAATTTGTGGCCGAGCATGGCGGCCGTTCCGGCGACATCGCCATCTACGGCCAGGAATCGAACTACACCACGTGGCGGCTGTGCAAGATGAACCTCGCCGTCCGAGGCATCGACTCCGACATCCGCTGGAACAACGACGGCAGTTTCCACAAAGACGAGCTCAAGGACCTCAAGGCCGACTACGTCCTGGCCAATCCACCCTTCAACATCTCGGATTGGGGCGGCGACCGGCTGCGCGAGGACGTGCGGTGGCGCTACGGCATCCCGCCCGTGGGCAACGCCAACTTCGCCTGGTTGCAGCACATCATCCATCACCTCGCCCCGAGCGGTACGGCCGGGGTGGTCCTGGCCAACGGCTCCATGTCGTCGAGCCAGTCCGGTGAGGGCGACATCCGCAAGGCCATGCTCGAAGCCGACGTGGTGGACTGCATGATCGCCCTGCCCGGGCAGCTTTTCTATTCGACCCAGATTCCGGCCTGCCTGTGGTTCCTGGCCCGGGACAAGTCAAATGGCCTGACGCGGAACGCCACGCTGCGTGACCGCCGGGGCGATGTGCTGTTCATCGACGCCCGCAAGTTGGGGCATCTGGTGGATCGCACCCGCCGGGAGTTCTCGGACGAGGACGTCGCCAAGATTGCCAGCACCTACCATGCGTGGCGCGGCGAAAAGGATGCCGGGGAGTATGAGGACGAGCCCGGTTTCTGCAAGGCGGCCACCCTGGAGGAGATCAAGGGGCACGGCTATGTGCTGACGCCGGGACGCTATGTCGGTGCCGAGGCGGCGGAAGAGGACGATACGCCTTTTGTGGAACGCTTCGCTGCGCTGAAGGAGCAATTGGAGGGGCAGTTTGCCGAGGCGGAAAAGTTGACGGCGACGATCCGGGAGAAGCTGGCGGAGGTAGGCGTTAATGGGTGAATGGCGCAGGGTGACTGTCGCGGAGGTTGCTTCAGAGGTGACCGTCGGCCATGTCGGCACTATGGCAGACCAGTATGTAAATGAAGGAGTCCCTTTTCTTCGGTCCCTGAACGTCGAGCCCTTTAACGTGAAGATGGATGGTCTCAAGTACATCGCTGAGGATTTCCACAAGAAGCTAAATAAATCTTCTCTCTCTCCCGGTGATGTGGTCGTTGTGAGGACAGGAAAGCCTGGTGCATGCGCCGTTATTCCAAATTACCTGCCAATATCAAACTGTTCTGACTTAGTAATAATTCGTTGTAATGATTTAATTCGCCCAAGATATCTTTGTTATATTATCAATTCTGTGGCGTTATATCACATTGACTCGCATCTTGTTGGCGCTGTTCAGCAGCATTTTAATGTTGGTTCAGCTAGAACAATAAGTTTTTATTTGCCAGCATTAGCAACTCAAGATTTAATCCTAGCGCTCCTCGGCTCCCTGGATGACAAAATCGACCTGAACCGGCGCATGAACGAAACCCTTGAAGCCATGGCCCGGGCGATCTTCAAGGACTGGTTTGTGGACTTCGGCCCGACGCGGGCCAAGATGGAAGGCCGCGCCCCCTACCTCGCCCAGGAAATTTGGGATTTGTTCCCGGACAGGCTGGATGACGAGGGGAAGCCGGAGGGGTGGGAGGTTTCGACAATTGGAGAAGAAGTTGAAGTAGTTGGCGGATCAACGCCGAGCACGAAGGAACCCGACTTTTGGGACGGCGAAATCAACTGGGCAACGCCGAAAGATCTTTCTTCCCTTAGCGCCCCGGTCCTTCTGGAGACAGCTCGAAAGATCACGGCGGCAGGACTTACGAAGATTAGTTCAGGGCTACTACCTGCGGGCACGGTCCTACTTTCATCAAGAGCCCCAATTGGTTATGTTGCAATTTCAGAAATTCCTATTGCAATAAACCAGGGATTTGTCGCCATGCGATGCAAGAAACGGCTCTCAAATGCCTACTCTTGGATTTGGACTCTTGAGAACATAGGGTTGATACTTCAAAAAGCCAATGGGTCAACATTTCAGGAAATCAGTAAAGGAAATTTTAGATCTATTCCTGTTATTGTTTCATCTGCCAAGATCAGGTCAGCCGCTTCAGACACACTACAGGCATTGTACAGACGCATCGCTTCAAACGAAATTGAATCCCGCACCCTCGCCCAAACCCGCGACCTCCTCCTCCCCAAACTCATGTCCGGCGAAATCCGCGTCAAGGACGCCGAAAAAACCGTGGAGTCCTCGCTATGAGTGCTGAATGGTATCCTGGCATTCGGGCGTTTTGTTCGTATTGGAGCCATGCACCAATGTTACAGCAAACATTTCAGACATTAGAAAGAGAGTTTGTCGCCGACAATGACGCCTGTATCGATGCGGCAAAAGGCCTTGTTGAGTGCGCCTGCCGGATCATCATCGATGGACTTGACGATCCCCTAAACCCGCAAAAACCTGCCAATGCTGATGTTCCTATTTGTGTATTGGTGGGCATAGTCATAAAACTTTTGAAGCTTGGCGACATAAGACACAGGGGATTTGCTGACTTGGTAAAATTCCACAACGGACTAACAGACTCTTTGCGCGTATTGCGGAATGACGCCGGAAATGTAAGTCACGGCAAAGATGGATTTATCGCGAAACTCTCAACACACCATCGCCGGTCTGCAATCCTTGCCGCAGACGCTATTGTCACTTTTCTACATGAAGCATATCTTGAGATAGAACCTGATCCTTCGAAATCTTTAGAGCCATATGAGCGATTTGCGATATCCAATGAAAGTATAGACGCCTTTTCCAGTATTTCTTCTGCGGAAGCAGAAGATGGCCTTTTGCATGTGATGGTCTCTTTGCCTGGGGATGATGAAATATCTTTGGTAATTGAACCGTCACGACTTCTTTTCGGGGTAGACCGCGAAGCATACAAATTTGCGCTCAGTGCGTGTCGTGAGGCCGAAGCTGCTGCGTGAGTTGACAGGTGAAACTGTTGATGACGCAAGAACGATAACTCACTACGGGATTCTGCATATGACTGCACCACTTTTTGCCGAAGGCGATTACGTCACGCTCCCCACCCGCCCCGGATGGGGAATGGGAAAGGTTCTGGAACTGCTGGAAGGCGACAAGGTCCGTGTCTTTTTCGAATTCGAGGGCGAAAAGCGGATGCTTGGGGGCGTTCTTGAGAAAACCTCCGCGCCCGTTAACCATCCCGTGCTGGAGGCGGTCAGCCGCAGCCGGAACGTGAAGGGCTTCATCCCGTTTCCGGACCTGGAGAAGGCCTTCAACAAACGGTACAAGAATGGCTTTTCCGATCCCGGCTATCTTGAGGAAGAGCGCAACTACAAGTTCGACGCCTCTGTCTTCCATCGCGAAACTCTGTCCAAGGAGGTGCTCGCCCCGCTCATGGAGCAGGGCGACTACGCCACGGTCTGCAAGCTGTCCAAGAAGGTCTTGGACAAGATCAATCTTGTTTTCCCCAACGAAAAGATGGCCTTTGCCGACGGCATCAAGAAAGGTTCTGAGGAGCAACGTCTTCTCGCCGAGACTCTCTTCGACCTGCTCCACGGCGAGGGCGAGTTCGGCCTCAGGTTCGACGCCTTTGTCAACGCGCTTGAGGAACTTGACGCCTGCAAGTGGACCGTGGCCACATATTTCCCGTTTCTCCAGGACCCGACGCGGCACATTTTCGTCAAGCCGTCGTACATGAAGAAGGCGGCCCAGGCGTATGCCTTTGAGATCGACTACAAGAGCCGCCCGGACTGGGCTTGTTATGAAAAAATCCTGGCCTTTGTGGACTTCGTTGGCGCACAGCTCGCCAAGCGCGACACGCTCAAGCCGCGCGACCTGATCGACGTGCAGGGCTTCATCTGGCGTTCCCTGCGGGAGGACTAACCGGCCATGGACGACCTCAAGACCTGTTTCAAGCGCGTGGATTACACCCTCGATAGCCTGTTGCACTTCATCGAGACCGGCGACATCGGCCTTCCGGATATTCAGCGCCCCTTTGTCTGGCCAAACGCCAAGGTCCGCGACCTGTTCGACTCCATGTACCGGGGATTTCCCGTCGGCTATCTGCTGTTCTGGGAAAACGCCAGCACCAACGGCGCGAAACAGATCGGGGTCGGGGAGAAAGCCCATACAGTCCCGGCCCGGCTGATCGTTGACGGGCAGCAACGGCTGACCTCCCTTTTCACGGTGTTTCGAGGCAAAAAGGTTCTGGATGCGAACTATGCCGAACGCACGATCGAAATAGCCTTCCGGCCGCGGGACGGGAAATTTGATGTGGCCGACGCCGCCATTCGGCGCGATCCGGAATGGATTTCCAACATTTCCGAATTGTGGACCTCCGGGAAATCGAGCCGCAAGCTGGTCAACGGCTTCATCGACGCCCTGTCCGCCAAAACACCGCTTTCGGATGAGGACGAGGAACACATCGCCCACAACCTGGACCGGCTGTTCGACCTTGGGAAATATCCGTTCACAGCCCTTGAAATCGCCGCCTCCGTGGACGAGGAGCAGGTGGCCGACATCTTCGTGCGCATCAACAGCGAGGGCGTGAAGCTCAACCAGGCCGACTTCATCCTTACCCTGCTTTCGGTGTTCTGGGATGAGGGGCGAGACGCCCTGGAACGGTTCTGCCGCGCCTCACGGCATCCTTCCGGCCCTGGCTCGGGGCCGTCGCCCTACAACCATTTCATTCAGCCTGATCCGGACCAGCTTTTGCGCGTGGGCATCGCCTACGGTTTTGGGCGGGGGCGGCTCAAGAGCGTCTATCAGGTCTTACGCGGCAAGGATCTGGAGACCGGGCAATTTTCCACCGAGCACAGGGAAAAGCAGTTCAAAAAACTGGAGGACGCCCAGGCCCGGATTCTGGACCTGACCAACTGGCACCAGTTCCTCAGCGCCCTGGTGGGGGCGGGTTTTCGCAGCGGGGAGATGATTTCCTCCCAGAGCGCCTTGCTCTACGCCTACGCCTTTTACCTCATCGGCCGGGAGCGGTGCGGGGTGACGGAGCACATCCTACAAAAAACCATAGGGCGCTGGTTTTTCGCCATAAGCCTGACCGGGCGGTATTCAAGTTCTCCGGAATCGGCCATGGACGCCGACCTGAACCGCTTAAGCGCCGCCCGTTCCAGCGAAGATTTCGTGCGTATCCTGGATGAGATGTTGTCCAGCGACCTGACGAACGACTACTGGCGTATCACCCTGCCAGCCATGCTTGAGACCTCCTCGGCCCGAAACCCCAGCCTGTTCGGTTTTGTCGCGGCCCAAAACCGCCTGAACGCGCCGGTGCTGTTTTCCCACAAGCGTGTCCCCGAATTGCTCGACCCGGCCCTTGCGACGAAAAAAAAGGCCCTGGAGCGGCACCACCTGTTTCCCAGGGCTTGGCTTGAGCGGGAAGGCGAACAGGACATGAAGCGCATCAACCAGATCGCGAATTACGCGCTTCTGGAATGGCCGGACAACATCTCCATCAGCGACGATCCACCTGCCGAATACGTTCCCGAGATTCGGAAGCGGTTTTCCGACGCGCAGTGGCAGGAAATGTGTGAGCTGCACGCCCTCCCTGAAGACTGGGAGTACTTGCCATATGAGGAATTTCTTCAACGTCGGCGGGAACTGATGGCAGACATCATCCGACGGGGCTTTGCGACGTTGCAATAGGTTGCATGGACACCTTGGTTTGAGTGGGGATGCACGGGATACGGTGAAGCCGGAGGCATGGCGTATGGATTCGACAGAAATGATGAGTTCTCTCCCTACGCTGCGCGTCCTCAGGTCTTTCGGATTTGTCGAAGGTCGTAATGAAATCGGGATGCCTGCCCTTGTGCTCAACATGTCCAGGCATGCCATATACGCCACAGAGGGCGTCGACCGCTTTCTTCGCTCCATAATCCATCTTGGCGGTATCATTTCAGACGGCCGTTCCGGTGCAATGCTCGATTGCAACCTGCCGACGGACATCGACTCCCGAGAGCTTGCCCTTGCCTGGCTGAGTTGGGCGCTGCGGGATGTGGATATGACGGTGCTGCCGCAATGGCTGCAAGAAGGGCGGGCATACTGGTCCTTGCTGCCATGGGAAAAACAGCGCGCGGAATATGAGAATCGACCATGCTGCTCTGCTGAAAGAGATTGGGTTCGCGTTGCTCTAAAGACTCTCGGGAAACACCTTGAAGGTCTCCTTGACGATCAGGACATTGTATTTTCATTTGACGGAAAAATCCTGAGAATAGAATGTATGAAAGAAGTCATTGCCTTTCCTGCAACAGGGAAAGCATGGCCCTGCGTATTTATATCACGCACAAATAGAATCCGTGGATCACTTCCCACACGGCTTCGGCAAGAAATCACTTTTTTGGTATCCGACGGGAATATTTCTATTGGAAGCCGAAGGTATCCTGGCGTTATGAAGGATTACACTGCGAAGGAACACGAGGAGAAGATTTGATGGCTTTCATTTCCGAGTCAGAGGTCGAAGACATCCTTCTCCATTTATTCAGGGACATGGGGTATGCGCCTATCTCGGACAACCGAATCGGGCCAGACAGCCATTCGCCCGAACGCGAGGCATACTCGGACGTTATCCTCAGAAAGCGCCTGGAGAACGCCGTCGCGAGCCTCAATCCGCACATCCCGGCCGAGGCTCGACATGACGCCCTGCGGGCTTTAAACGCCACGGTTTTCCCGGGCCTCAACGAAGAGAACCGCCGCCTGCACGCCATGATGGTCGAAGGCGTGGACGTGGAGTTCTATGCCGAGGACGGCACCATACGCGGCGACAAGGTCCGTCTGGTAGACTTCGAAGACCCGGATAATAACGACTGGCTGGCGGTGAACCAGTTCACAGTGATCGAGGGCAAGACGAACCGTCGGGCTGACGTGGTGGTTTTTGTCAACGGTTTGCCCCTGGCGGTTATTGAACTGAAAAACCCCGGCACCGAGAACGCCACCCTGGAGAGCGCCTACAACCAGCTTCAAACCTACAAATCCCAGATTCCGTCCCTGTTTCGTACGAACTGCCTCTTGGTGGCGTCGGACGGGTTGCAGGCCCGTGCCGGGTCGCTCACCGCCAGCCAGGAACGTTTCATGCCCTGGCGCACGATCAAGGGAGACGTGGTGGCCCCAAAGGGGCATCCCGAGTTGGATGTGCTGGCCAGGGGCGTTTTTGAGAAACGAAGGCTCCTGGAGCTGATCCGGGATTTCACTGTGTTTGGCGATACCGGTTCGGGATTGGTCAAGATCGTGGCAGGATACCACCAATTCCATGCCGTACAGCACGCTGTTGCCCGGACGGTTGACGCCACAGCCCCCGGGGGTGACCGTAAGGTGGGGGTCATCTGGCACACCCAGGGGTCAGGAAAAAGCCTGCTCATGGCCTTCTATGCGGGGCAGTTGACCAAGCGGCGCGAGCTCGAAAACCCGACCATCGTCGTCATCACCGACCGCAACGACCTGGACGACCAACTTTTCAACACCTTTTCCATGTGCCGGGACCTCATCCGGCAAACCCCTATCCAGGCCACCAGCCGTGAGGACCTGAAAAGCGCCTTGAACCGAGCCTCCGGTGGAGTCATTTTCACGACCATCCAGAAATTTTCACCCGAGGATGGCGGCGCCCAATACCCGCTCCTCACTGACCGGCGCAATGTGGTGGTCATCGCCGACGAGGCCCACCGCAGCCAGTATGGATTTAAGGCCAAGGTGGCCCAAAAGACGGGCGTGATGGCCTATGGCTTCGCAAAATACCTGCGCGACGCCTTGCCCAACGCCTCGTTTATAGGATTCACCGGGACGCCGATTGAACAGGGCGACGTGAATACCCCTGCGATCTTTGGCGAATATATAGACATCTATGACATCAGCCGCGCCGTCGAGGATGGGGCCACGGTGCCGTTGTACTATGAAAGTCGTCTGGCCCGAATCGAATTGCCACCTGAGGAGAAACCCAAGATTGATGCGGAGATTGAAGACCTTACCGAAGACGATGCCGTCTCCGAGCAGGAAGCCTTGAAGCGGAAATGGGCGACAGTGGAAGCCCTGGTGGGAGCCGACAAGCGCCTCAAGCTGGTAGCCCAAGACCTTGTGCGCCATTTTGAAGACAGGGTCGCAGCCATGTCTGGTAAGGCCATGGTGGTGTGCATGAGCCGCCGCATCTGCGTGGACCTCTATAAAGAGATCGTGGCGTTGCGTCCGGCCTGGCACAGCGATGACGATAATGCTGGCGAAATCAAGGTGGTCATGACCGGTTCGGCTGCCGACCCCGCGAATTGGCAGCCCCATGTCGGAAACAAGTCCCGCCGGGAGTTGCTGGCAAAGCGGGCCAAAGACCCAAAGGACCCGCTGAAGCTCGTCCTGGTTCGGGATATGTGGTTGACCGGCTTTGACGCTCCCTCCATGCACACCATGTACATCGACAAACCCATGAAAGGGCATGGCCTGATGCAGGCCATCGCCCGGGTGAACAGGGTTTTTCGGGACAAGCCCGCCGGGTTGATCGTTGACTACATTGGCATCGGCCAGAATCTCAAAGCCGCCCTAGGGCAGTATTCCGATTCTGACCGCAAGCAGGCTGGCATCGACGAACGGGAAGCCGTGGCCGTCATGCTGGAGAAATTTGAAGTCGTGAAAGCCATGTTTCATGGCTTCGATTACGCACGTGGCCTGTCAGGGACACCCCAAGAACGGCTGAAGGTCATGGCTGAGGCCCTTGAGTGGATACTTGAACAGCAGCATGAAGCGGCTAGCAAGGAAAACAGCGCGGAAGCCAAAAAACTTGCTCGCCGCAGGTTTCAGGACGCGGTGCTCGCGCTATCCAAGGCCTTTGCGCTCGCGGCTGCCAGCGAAGAGGCTCGGGCGATTCGTGACGATGTCGGTTTCTTCCAAACCATTCGTGCGGCTCTGACCAAATCAGTCGTTGGTCGTGGTGTATCATCCGCAGATAAGGAATTCGCCGTCCAGCAAATTATCAATCGTGCGGTCATTTCCACAGAAATCGTGGACATCCTTGCGGCGGCCGGGATCACAACCCCTGATATCTCCATCCTGTCTGATGAATTCCTTGTGGAAGTCCAACAGATGGAGAAAAAAAACCTTGCTTTTGAAGCTCTGCGAAAATTGCTTAACAATGAAATACGTTCCAGAACTCGTGTCAACGTGGTGCAGACTAAAAAATTTTCCGAACGTCTGGAAATGGCAATCGCTAGGTATCATACAAACGCTGTAAGCACAGCCGAGGTTATCCAAGAACTTATTGAACTGGCTAAGGATATACGAGATGCACGCCGCCGTGGAGAAGAAGATGGACTCACACAGGAGGAAATTGCATTTTATGATGCCTTGGCTGAAAATAAAAGTGCCGTGGAAGTCCTGGGCGACGTATCATTACGAATTATTGCACATGAACTTTTGAACAGCTTAAAAGGGAATATCACCGTTGATTGGGCACACCGGGATAGCGCCCGTGCTCGGATGCGTGTCATGGTTAAACGAATCTTAAAAAAATATGGATATCCTCCAGACCTGCAAGATGCCGCCATCCAAACCGTTCTCCAGCAAGCAGAGGCGCTATCGGCGCAGTGGGCGACATAAGCAAAGTACTAAGCGCGCAGCTTCAGTTTCAGATATAAGTAACTGTTAACAGTACTTTTAATAATTTTTTGCAGTCAACAAGTGTATTATTTGACACTTAGAAACGCTAAACTCCACAAATTACAGATCGTTACGTATACACTGTATGGCTATGATTGAAGAAATTCCTTTTTTTGACTTATGGAATGTTTTCGAAAATGACAAACTGTATGGAAATGAATTTACAGTACGGTCATTAATTGAACATTTATCAGAAAAGAACACAGTCTGTTTTGAATTTTATTATGAAGATTCGCTTTTATTTCGTACATCAAATACAGCAAATACACCATCAAGTCATGTTCTTGAGATGTCTGAGCTATTAACAGATGCATACAAAAACGACCCTGATAATGATGTTAAGTCATACCGTGCCAGCAGTAGAAATAAACACTGTGAATCTTTAATATATTGCCTTGTTCAGTGTGGTTTGAAATATGAAAGGCATGATAAACAATTTATATTTGATCCTTATCGACATGACTTGTACGATTTTGTCAGAGTCGCAGGGGCACACAAAATCAAAAGACAAGATTTTACAGATTTTTTTGATAAACATCGATTGCCGATTCCATACAGACTTGATAAGCAATTTCAATATAACAGTTTAAATGTGCATAATTTTCTACTTAAAGATAAAGGTGATTGGAATTGTCATGTGGAAGCAGAAGATATCATCGACTGTTGTGCTAAACTTAATTTAGAAAACAAAACAATTTCAAATAGCAAAAATGATGTTGATGGGGATATTTTTCGAAAATGTGGAGGCAGCTATGAGATTATTTTTAACGATATAAAGATGATAGAGCGTGGCATAGGATTTGATATTTTATATTATATAGTTAGAAATTCGCCAAACATCCTTTCATTGAACCACGTGCATGCGGAAATATATAAAGAAAATATTATTGACACATGCGATGACGAGTATTTTTGTGGAGATGGAGTTAATTTAAATTTCGACACTGAAATTTCGAAAGATATTTTCATCAAAAAGAAAGAAAAAATAAACATTGCCCTAACACGGGCCATAAATAAAATTGAACAACATAACCCTGAACTTGCCTCGCATTTCCGACATTTTTTGTCACGGAAGCGTGACTATACATATTCGCCGCCGCAGCATGTAAAATTAATAGCCTGTTAATCTAGCCTCTTACCTCAACTTCCTCAAATTTTCTTCCTTCCCGACACGCTTTGTCGGATTTCTACGCCCGTTGTCGGCATCTCCTTATAGGGGGGTGCACGACTCCGGACGGCCTGAGTTCTTTGCACCCCATTAACTGACATGCCCAAAGTTTCCGATCTCTTCGGGCCTCTGGGTTTTGTCGAACCATATGGAGGAACTATGGAAGGAAGCACCACTCAGGAAAATAGCCTTTTGACTGGTGACGGAACAACGTCTCAACCCAGCACGAACGGAGTTTCCAACGCATTCTCCATCGACAATCTACGCCTTAGCCAAGCCTACAGGAATATGACGGAAGTTTCGAAAATCATAACAACAGTCCCAGTGCGGAAACCCATGAAACAGGAGTTCATACGGGTGCATCCGGGCAAAGACTGGCAAATCGAAACCGCCGTCATTGAACTCAAGGAAGACCGCGAGCACTACCTGGTTTTCCCGGGATTGTGGTCTGAGTTGCTGGGTGACCTGACACCCAAACTGTTGCTCACGGCCGTTAGCCGTCAGGGCGTCGTGTTTCTCTGGCCGATTCGGTTGCCTGGCGAAGACGGCCGACTGGACGCCTGGAATCAGTCGGCGTTGGAAGCCTCGCAATTGGCACGGGATCATTGGGTGCGGGTCTCCGCAAACATGAGCCTTGGTGGCTACGAGGTCTTTCAGGCTTCCGGCGCTCTCCCAAAGCCCGAATGGCCAACGCTTAGTTTTGAGGAGTTGGTCAACATCGCGTTCAAAGGCAAGATGATCGCGTCCATAGATCACCCCGTCATCGCCAAGCTGCGGGGACTCCGCTAATGACCGGGCTCTCCCCGCATCGGGCAATATGGCGTTATTGCCTTCCCGTCGCGGGGAGAGCCACCATGATAAACCCATATGGCATACGCATGATTTTCGAAAACTCCCCCACAGTCGCGTTAGAATGCTGAAATAGACACTCCGGGAGTGTTTATATGGCTGTTACGGACACAGACAAATTCAACGAAATTTGGCTCGTTGACTTTGAGTTTAAGGCCGACCTGGGCGAAAAGCCGCGCCCTATCTGCCTCGTCGCCCTTGAACTCAAGTCCGGCAGGTTGTTGCGGATATGGGAGGACAAATTGCTGCGGATGACGACTCCTCCATATCCCATTGATCAAGGGGGCCTGTTCGTCGCGTATTACGCCAGCGCCGAGATCGGCTGTCATTTGGCCCTTGGCTGGCCGGTCCCGCCCAATATCCTTGACCTGTTCGTCGAGTTCCGCAACACCGCCAACGGCGTCGGTGCTCCTTGCGGGTTTGGCCTGCTGGGTGCCCTAGCCGCCCATGGCCTGCCCGCCATCGACGCCGTGGAGAAGGAAGAGATGCGCGCCCTGGCCATGCGAGGAGGTCCGTGGACGCGTGAAGAACGCGACGCCCTGATCGACTACTGCGAAAGCGACGTCCGCGCCCTGGAACGCCTTCTGCCGCGCATGCTGCCCCAAATCGATCTGCCCAGGGCGCTGATTCGGGGTCGCTATATGGCGGCCGCTGCCAGAATAGAACACCGTGGCGTCCCCATCGACGTACAAGGCCTCATTACCCTCAAAAGCAACTGGGACAACATCCAGGACACGCTAATCGAAAGCATCGACTCCGGATTCGAGGTCTTCGATGGTCGCAGTTTCAAAGCGGCCAAGTTTGCCCAGTGGCTGGCCAAAAACAACATCCCCTGGCCCAGGCTGGCTAGCGGGGCTTTAGACCTCAAATCCGAGACCTTCAAAGATATGGCTAGGGCCTACCCGGTGTTGCAGTCGCTGCGGGAGCTGCGGGTCTCGCTCTCCCAGATGCGCCTGTCGGAATTGCCGGTTGGCGCTGACGGCCGCAACAGAACAATGCTCTCCACCTTCAAGTCCAAAACCGGCCGGAACCAACCATCGAACGCATCCTTCATTTTTGGCCCCAGTTGTTGGCTTAGGGGCCTGATCAAGCCAGAGCTGGGCATGGGGCTTGCCTACATCGACTGGAGCCAGCAAGAATTTGCCATCGCCGCCGCCCTGTCCGGCGACAACTTAATGCAGCAAGCCTACCTTTCCGGCGACCCATACCTGGCCTTTGCCATCCAGGCCGGAGCTGCTCCAAAGGACGCCACCAAGGCTTCCCACGGCAAGGTACGGGAGCAGTTCAAGGCATGTGTCCTGGCCGTGCAGTACGGTATGGGGGAGGACAGCCTGGCAGTGCGCATCGGACAGCCGACGATCCGCGCCAAAGAGCTCCTGGCATTACATCGCCAGACCTACAAGGCCTACTGGGCGTGGTCGGACGCCGTACTTGACCACGCCATGCTTCACGGAAAGCTTTGGACCACATTTGGATGGAACCTTCGCATGGGGAACGAACCGAATCCCCGGTCCCTTCGAAATTTTCCCATGCAGGCCAATGGGGCCGAGATGCTGCGCCTAGCCTGCATTATGGCCACCGAGGCGGATATCGGCGTCTGCGCCCCGGTTCACGACGCCATCCTCATCGAGGCACCGCTCGAATCCCTGGATGAGGTCATCGCCACGACGCAAAAACTCATGCAGCGTGCAGGTGAGATCGTTCTCGATGGGTTTCCGGTCGGCTCCGATGCAAAAATTGTCAGATTTCCCGAAAGATACATGGACGGCAGGGGCAAACAGATGTGGAACACGGTTTGGTCGACCATCAACGCCAAGAAACATAACTGAAGGGGGTCGCTCTCGTGCGAGGGTTCCCCCGCGTAAGCGCGACCCCGGTCTATATATTATATAGTTATATTAGTAAGCATGACACACACTGGTAATACACATGATTGACGAAGAAAGGCTTGAAACACCGTTCACCCTGGCGAAAAAGAAAAAATTACAAAAGGAATTTTTAGCATCAATTCCTCTTTCTTGGGTCTGTCGCGCTTCAATGCTCCCGGGGAAATCCCTTCAAGTCGCATTGGCCATACGGCATCAGGCAAGGTTGGAAAGACGGGACACTGTGTCATTCGGGAATAGTCTTTTGAAAAGGATGGGGGTCAACGGTGATGCAAAACGTCGCGCATTATCGTGCCTTGAACAAGAAGGACTGATCCGAATTACTCGCGAATTGGGAAAGAAGCCTCGTGTAACGATCATCGAAGAAACAGAATAACAAAATCATGTCCGGCGACACAAGCACACTCCTTCAGCGCGAGTTCGGACGCGCCATTTCCGCGAAGGAAGTCGCCGAGTTTTTCCATGTTGACCCGCGAACGGTCAAAAAGTATGCCCACGAATTGGGTGGTGTCTATCTTTTAGGACGCCTCACGTTCTTTGAAAACCGAGTTCGGGAGAGAATCGATGCCCTCCAAAATAACCAAGCGCGGGAAGACGCGCTGGCTCGCTTGCGTCAAACGAAACGGGCAACGGGTCCAAAAGCTTTTCGACACAAGAACCGAGGCCCTGAATTGGGAGGCGGAGGCTCGGAATCATGTGGATGCCCTGCCCGTATCGATCCCTACGGCATCTTTGGGGGAATGGGCAAATAAGTACCTCAACTATTCCACAACAAAATTCGACAATCTCACGTTCAGGGAGAAGCGCGATGTTTTTAAGCGCTTTTTCTCGATGGTTTCACCTGACATACCGGTTGACGACTTTGCCGCCAAGGATGCGCTTGCCTATCTTCAAGCTCAAACGGAAAGGCGAACTGGGCATGCCGCCAACAAGGACCGGAAAAATCTCGTTGCGGCCTGGAACTGGGCGATAAAGTTTCACGATTTTCCATTGAATCCATTTATCAAGGTGGAGCGGTTCGCCGAAACACGGCATCCGCGCTATGTCCCACCCGAGGATGACTTCTGGCGCGTATACGAAGTCGCCGAGGGGCAAGACAAGGTCATGCTTTTTTCCTACCTCCATTTGGCGGCACGTCGGACAGAGTTATTTCGATTGACTTGGGCTGATGTTGACTTTGCGAATGAGTGCGTGCGGCTTGGCACCCGTAAGCGCCGAGACGGAACGCTCGAATTCGACTTGATCCCGATGACGAGCGAATTGCGGGAAGAATTGCGCGACTGGTGGGAGACCCGCCCGGTGAAGGACACATCGTTTGTGTTTGTGTGTCTTGACGAGACAGCCTTTACCCGGAGCTACTATGGGAAACCCTTCGAGAAACGCCAGCATCTCATGGAGCGCCTTTGCGTCCGAGCCGGAGTCAAACCGTTTGGGTTTCACGCCATTCGTCACCTGACGGCTTCAACCCTCTACCATGCCGGGCAACCTGTGGCCGTGATCCAAGCCATCTTGCGCCACAAGTCGCCCGCAACCACGGAACGCTATCTGCGTAGCCTGGGCCTGGAGCATACCCGGGAGGCCCTGGAATCCGTCCTGGTGAAGAAAGGCCCGGCCAGGGTGATTCCCTTCGTCAAGCAAGAAGCCCCCAAGGCGCTAACCTCGGGGGCTTGAGAAGAGTACTTCCGCCCGGTACTTCCGCCGGGCCTGTCAGAGGCGAACAGGTTGCAACCTGTTGATTTCTTTGGCGTCCCCAAGGGGATTTGAACCCCTGTTACCGGCGTGAAAGGCCGATGTCCTGGACCAGGCTAGACGATGGGGACGCGAGTGTTGCGGTTGGCTGGGGGACTAGGATTCGAACCTAGGTTGATGGAGTCAGAGTCCATAGTCCTGCCGCTAGACGATCCCCCAGCAAACTCGTGAACGAAGGCGGATACTCATATTCGGCATGCCTGTCAAGCCCCGGCGTGCGGCCCGGAAAAAATCCAGATGTGCCTGCGCCGCCCGCTGGCCTTCGTCGCCCAAAAAACATGCCTCCGCGCTCGGCGCCGGGAATTACAGGCTTGACCGCCTGGATGTCAACCGTCACAACGCCGACGCCGCAAGATCGGACGGGGCCGGGCCGCCCGCCTGCGCCGTCCACAGCTCGAAATCCGCCGTATCCGCCAGACGCACGGCGTCAGGCGTCAGGCCCAGCCCGGCATAGGCCGCCGCAAGCTCACAGCCATGCCCCCACAGCTCGCCGCCATATCGCCTGGGAACGATCATGCCCTTGGGGCCATCGCCAAGACGCCGGGCCTGCTCACGTACCATGAAATAGAGCGCCAGCCCCCTGGCCCGGCTCCCCAGGGCCGGATGCGCCGGACCGGCCAACACCGCAGCAGCCAGCTCCGGTTGCGGCGCAAGCCCCACCCGGATGACCCGCACCCCCGCCCGCCACAGCTCCAAGAGCCCCTCGGCCACGGCCGAAATCGTCGCCTCAAGGGGCCAGGGCGCATATTCCGCCGCCCGCCACATGGCCGCAAGGCGCGTCCCGGACGCCACCACGCACGGATAGATCCGCGCCGTCTCAGGCCCCATCTGCGCCGCCAGGGCCACATCCCGGGCGAACATCTCCGGGGTGTGCCCGGGCAGCCCCGGCAGAAGCTGCACCCCAAGGGCCAGCCCGGCCTCCCGCACCGTGCGGCAGGCGGCGACCGCCGCATCCGGATCATAGGCCCGGCCGCTTCTGGCCAGGACCTCGGGCTCGAAGGTCTGGACGCCAAGCTCCACCATGTCGAGGCCCAGGTCGCGCAGCACGGCCAGACGGCCAGGGTCCACGGCGTCGGGCCGCGTGGAGCAGCGCACCCTGGTCAAAAGCCCCTGGTCCCGATAGCACGCGGCCAGGGCCGTGAACCGCTCGGCGCATCCCTCGGGCAGGGCCGTGAACGTGCCTCCGTAGAAACCGAGCTCATAGGGGCCGCGACCTGCCGCCAGGGCCGCGCCCAGGGCCTCGTCAAGCTCGCCTAAGGCCGTGTCCAGGCCTTTGCCTGCGGTTCCGGTCTGGTGGTGCTGGGCGCAGTAGACGCAGCGTCCGGGGCATCCGGCGAACGGCAAAAACACCGGCCATACCCGGACCCGGCGCCCCGCAGGCTCGGGATGGGCGAAACGCGCCCGCCCGGCTGCCGCCAGCCCTGTCCCGGCGGCGGCGAAAAAGAGGTTTTTTGACAATTTCTGCATCACCCCCCTTGAAAAAAAAATTATACTTAGCTATTGGGTGGTTATGGTCGCGTTGTGGCGTCTTGCGGCCGCTTTCCGGACAAAGGCGTGCGGCTTTGCCGTCAAGTTCACCTTTCAGTCCATGGACCCAGGCATGACCGAAACAGACTGTCTCTTTTGCAAGATCGTGCGCGGCGAGATTCCCTGCGCCAAGCTTTTCGAGACCCCGGAGGTGCTGGCCTTCCTGGATATCGCGCCCATCCGCCCGGGGCACGCCCTGGTCATCCCCAAGCTCCACGCCCCGTCTTTGTGGGAGCTTCCCGACGCCATGGGCGGCCAGCTCCTAAGCGCCTTCAAGCTCGTGGGCCGGGCCGTGGCCGCAGCCACGAAGGCCACCGGCGTCAACGTGGTCATGAACAACGGCGCATCGGCCGGACAGATCGTGCTCCACGCCCATTTCCATCTCATCCCCCGCCTGGAGGACGACGGCCTCGCCCCCTGGACGGGCGCGCCGTATCCCGACGCCCAGGCCATGGCCCGGATGGCCGAGGCCATTCGGAACCAGATACACCCCTAACCCCGGGCGGCCCCGCGACGCGGCAGGCGTCAGGCCTCCTGGCATCGTCCCACCACGCTCCGGAGGGAAACATGAGCGGAAAGACTCTCACCAAAGCGGACATCGTCGATTACATCTATGAAAAGACCGAGCGCAACCGGGCCGAGGTGAAGGTTCTCGTGGATCACCTCTTGGACATCATGAAGCAGTCCATCAAAAAGGACGACGCGCTTCTGGTCAGCGGCTTCGGCAAGTTCGAGTCCTACGACAAAAAGGCCAGAAAAGGGCGCAACCCCCAGACCAACAAGAGCATCGTGCTGCCGCCGCGCAAGGTGGTGGTGTTCCGCCTGTCCAGGAAATTTCGGGCCGAGCTCAACCCCGAATAGGGCCTGGGCCGACACTTTCCCAGCTTCGATCGCACGTGACGGCCGGTCGTCCGGATTTTTTTCAGAGGACCGGCCGACATCGGTCGCGCCGCCATGGGCCTGGGCCAATTGGCCCGGGCGCCGCACGCCCCTTCCCGACCACGGATGACCCGCCACCGGCCTTGATCCGCGCCGCGTAGGCCGCCGCCCTACTCCCCGATGACGAAGGCGTCCCGGTATTCCCCGGAAAGCCGCACTCTGGCCCGCTCCGCCTCGTCCAGCGAGGGGAAGGTTCCGGCATGCACCCGGAAGAAGCGCTCGCCGCCCACATCCTTGGAGTGGATGCGCGACTGCTGGTATCCCGCCCGCCTGATGACCGTCAAAAGCCGCTGGGCGTTGCTCTCGTTCACGAAGGCCCCGATCTGGACATAAAACGGCCCGGGCAGGTCGCGGACCGAGGTCGCCCCGGGAATGCCGCCCACGCTCTCCAGGCGCACCTTGGTGGTGCCTTTGACATGCATGTCCAGGGCCTTGGCCCCGGCATAGGACATATCGATGATCCGTCCGGACACGAAGGGTCCCCGGTCGTTGACCCTAACCGTGACCGAGCGGCCGTTCTCCAGGTTGGTCACCTTGAGGGTGGTGTGCATGGGCAGGATCTTGTGCGCTGCGGTGAGCTTGTACATGTCGTAGATCTCGCCGCAGGAGGTGGACTTGCCGTGGAAGTCCTTGCCGTACCAGGAGGCCACCCCCTCCTCCGCATAGCCGTCGGCCGAGGGGATGGGATGGTAGGTCTTGCCCTTGATGGAATAGGGCCGCTGGGTGGCCGGGGCCTTGCCGTAGCCGCCTTGCGGCGGGGGTTTTTTGCCGCCGCATCCGGCCAGGGCGAGGGACATAAGGAGCATCGCCGCCAGAAGCATCAGGCGCGACGCAAGACCACGCCCCGTAGCCCAAGGGACGCGGGACGCGGGACCGGTCAGGAAATTCCGGCCCTTCCGGGCAGGCGCAAGGCGTAATGCGGGCATAGGATCACGCAGGCTTGGGGCATGGCCGATCATCGACCATCCCGATATCCCCAAGCCTACGGCATCCCTGAAGGAAAGAAAAGGCCACAGGCCCCGGACCGGTCGCCGTTTCCCGGCGACGCAACCGCGCCCTATCCCCGGGGCAGGACCTTGCGGACCTCGCCCAGGATGTCCTCACGGGAGAAGGGCTTGGTCAGCGCCCCGCTCACGCCGTAGCTTCTGGCCCAGTTGAGGGTTTCGTAGGCGGTGAAGGTGCTGCCGGTGGTGAAGGCGATGACCGGCAGGCCGGGATGGGACTCGCGCAGGAGGCGGATGACCTCCAGGCCCTCGATGCCGGGCATGAAGATGTCAGTTAAAAGCAGATCCACGCGGTGTTCGTTCACGGCGCGAAGCGCCTCGGCCCCGTCGGAGGCCTCAACCACTTCGTGCCCCTCTCCGGACACGATGGCCCGAAGGGTGTGGCGGGACGTGACGTCATCATCGGCGATGCAGATGGTGGCCATAAGACTCCCCCTGGTGTGCGGCGCGTATGCCCATGGATTCCGTTTCGTCATGCCGGTCCGGACGATGGTCAGGGACCGACGCCAAGGCCGACATACACGCCCATGATGTCGAAACGGCGACGCATTGCGGCGTCGGCGAGAAGTCGCCGTCTCAGGCCGCCGGGGAGCGGAAGAGTTCACAAGCCTTGTCGTGGGGCAAAGGCCGCGCATACAGGAATCCCTGGCCGAAATCGCAGCCGAATTCCTTGAGCAGGGCCTCCTGGCGCGGGGTCTCGATCCCCTCGGCCACGACCTCCAGGCCCAGGCTGTGGGCCAGGTTGACCACCGTCTTGACGATGACCCTGTTGCCGTGGTCGTCCATGCCGCCCACGAATCCCCGGTCGATCTTGAGACAGTCGATGGGGAAGCGTTGCAGGTAGGAGAGAGAGGAATAGCCGGTGCCGAAATCGTCGATGCCGATAGTTATGCCCAGTTCACGCAGGCCGCGCAGCTTGGCCAGGGCCGACTCGGGATTGTCCATGAGCACGCTCTCGGTGATTTCCAGGCGCAGACGCCTGGGGTCGGCCCCTGCCTCGCGCAGGGATTTGACGGTCTGCTTGACCAGATCGGGCTGGGAGAACTGCTTGCCGGACAGGTTGACGGCGATGGAGAAAACCCTGTCCGCAGGCATCTCCTTGCTCCACCGGCCAAGCGTGGCGCAGGCCTCGGCCATGACCAGATTGCCAAGCGGAATGATCAGCCCCGTCTCCTCGGCCACAGGGATGAACTCCCCCGGCAGATCGATCCCGCCATCCGGCCTCTGGCGGCGCACCAAGGCCTCGAACCCGACCAGGGACCCGTCGGCCAGGGAGAGGATGGGCTGGTAATAGAGCAAAAACCGCTTCTCCTCCAGGCTGCGCCTCAGCCCCGTCTCCACGCCCATGTCGTGCTCGGCCACCTCGCGCATGACCCAGTCGAAGACCTTGATGCGCCCCTGCCCGCCGCGCCGGGCGTGGTTCATGGCGATGGTGGCGTTTTGCAGAAGCTCTTCGGGCCGCTCGTAATCCGCCGGACCAAGCACGATGCCCATGCCTGCGGATAGATAAATGGCCTGCCCCTCGATGGTCAGGGTCTCCTTGAGGCTGTCGCGGATGTTGCGGGCCACCCGCAGGGCGTCGCCGGGCGAGGCGATCTCTTCCAATAAAATCGCAAATTCGTCCCCGCCCACCCGGGCCACGGTGTCCAGGCGGCGCACGTTGCGTTTGAGGATCGCGGCCACCCGGCACAGGACCTTGTCCCCGGTCAGGTGCCCCAGGCTGTCGTTGATGAGCTTGAAGCGGTCCAGATCCAAAAAAATCACGGCGAAGGTGTAGTTGAGCCGCCGTTTGGCCCGTTCGATGGCCCGGTGCAGGCGATCCAGGCACAAGGCCCGGTTGGGCAGATCGGTCAGGGGGTCGTGGAAGGTGCGGTGGCGCAGGAGCTGCTCGCCCCGGCGCAGGTCCGTCACGTCCTCGATGATGGCCGCCACCTGCCCGGGACTTGGGCTGTAGGCCTCGACCAAAAAGTACTGGTTCAAATCGGCCAGATAGTTCTCGAACCGGGTGGAGACGCGGGTCGTGGCCACCTTCCCCAGGGTCTCGATCCAAAACGGCTCAAGCCCCGGGACGACCTCGTGGAAAAGCCGCCCCTCCACCTCGCCCCGGGAAAACCCCGTGACCCGCTCAAAGGCCGGATTGACCTCCAGGATGCGCAGGTCCGTCACCAGATCCGCCGGGTCGCAGACGATCTCAAAGAGCGCAAAGGCGTTGAGCATGCGTTCGAAGAGCCTGCGGAACCGCTCCTCGCTGCGCTTCAAATCGACCTCGGTGGCGTGTTTGTAGAGGGCCACCTCGATGGCGCTTTGCAGCCAGCGTTCGTCCACGGGCTTGATGACGTAGCCGTAAGGCGCGGTCCTGGCCGCCCGGCGCAGGGTCTTCTGGTCGTCGTGGGAGGTGATGTACACCACCGGAAGGTCGTGGTCCTCGCGGATGCGACGGGCGGCTTCGATGCCGTCCATGTCGCCTGCGAGAAAGATATCCATGAGCACCAGGGCGGGCGGGTTGTCGCGGCAGGCGGCCAGGGCCGCCTCGCCGGAGGCCACCACCCCGGTGACCGTATAGCCGAGTTTTTTCAAACGGGTTTTGATGTCCAGGGCGACGATGCGCTCGTCCTCGACCACCAGGATGCTCTGGGGCGGCTTCGCCGCTCCCGGCGCATCCTCTACGGCTTTTGCGGGGGCAAGGTCATGCGCCACATCGACGGCGCCAAGGGCCTGTCTGGTCACGAAAAGGCTCCCGTGTCTGAAGCGAAATCCGCCGCCGCCCGTCCCTGGGCGCGGCACGTCCGGATTCCGCCCGATCCTTCGCTGCGGCCCTGGCCGTATCGAAGACGTCGTATATATCGCCCGCCATAAGGATGGCGGTCAAGACGATTCTGCAAGGCGCACCCCGGTCAGGCCCGCAGTCTGGCCCGCCAGGCCTCCACGGCCGCCCGCTCGTCCCTGGCCGCGGCACTTTCAGGATTGACGCGGCAGGCTGCCTCGGCCGCCTCGGCGGCCTGGGCCGCCCAGCCGCCCTCGCGCAGGCTGCGCGCGGCCATGACCTCGAGCATCTCCGGTCGGCCGTCGTACACGGCCGCAATCAACTCGCGGTAGCTCTCCTCAAAAACCTGGCGCACCAGTTCGTTGCGTTTGAACAGGAACCGGGCCAGCCAGTGGTTTGTTTCCTGGTCGGCCAGATACAGGGGAAAGAGCTTGCGGCACTGGCGGATGATGAACCGGATGCGGCGAATCTCGCGCTGCATGCTCTCGTTGGTCTGCATGAGCAGCTGGAAAAGCTCCCGGCTGATGATGAGATCGGTTTCGGGCAGTTCGCTGGCCTGCATGGCCCGAAACCAGGGGGCGTAGTTCTGCTGCTGGTAGGCGTCCTCCTTGAGCTTCATGGTCTCGTGGAAGATGTAGCCGATGCACCAGTCCAGAAACTGGCCCACGGGGTTTTTGTCGTCGTGGTCGCGGAACAGATGGTGGGCCGTGTCCTTTAGGCGCCACAACAGGCCCTTGTTCATCTGCTCGCCCAGAAGGTCGCGCAAGACCTCGAAGACCATGCCGCTTCCCTGGTCGAACTCCTGGAAATGCTCCTCCAGGACCCGCGCCGACAGGCAGAAGTCCCGCACCAGATCACGCACGAACTCCTCGTGCTTCTCCCGCAGCCAATTCTTGGTCATGACGCTTCGTTCCTCGCAGCAAAGCCCTGTTCGCGATCCATGTCCCGTCCCCCGGGCCTCAGCGGCCGGACTCCTGGCCAAAGGCCAGACCCGCGCCCGCCGGGGAGGGGCGGCTGGCGCGCAGGGCCAGCCGGGCCAGCCGGGTGAGCCGCTCGTCCACCAGCCCGTACAGGCTGCCCGCCGGGAACGACCCGTCCGCCCCCCGGGAACCGGCCGGGATGCCGGTCAAAATCTCCATGGCCCCCTCGATGCGGCGCACCGGGAAGATGTGGAAAAGCCCCTTGGCCACGGCCTCGACAACCTCTTCGGCCAGCATCAGGTTGTCCACGTTGTCCGCAGGCAAAAGCACCCCCTGCTCCCCGGTCAGGCCCCGCCTGCGGCACACGGCGAAAAAGCCCTCGATCTTCTCGTTGACCCCGCCCACGGCCAATATCGCCCCGGACTGGGACACCGCCCCGGTGAACGCATAGCACAGCCGGATAGGCCGCTCGGCCAAAGCCGACAAAAGCGCCGCCAGCTCCGCGCCCGAGGCCGAATCCCCCTCCACCTCGGCGTAGCTCTGCTCGAAGCACAACGACCCCGTGAGCACCAGCGGCTTGTCCTGGGCGAACCGGGCCAGCAGATAGCTTTTAAGAATCATCATGCCCTTGGTGTGGATGGGCCCGCCAAGCTCGGCCTCGCGCTCCAGGTCCATGATGCCGCCATGGCCCACGCCCACGGTGCAGGCGATCTGGTGCGGCAGCCCGAAGGAATGGTCCCCGATCATGCGCACGGACAGGCCGTTGGCCCGGCCCACGGCCGTACCCGAGGTGGCCACCTTGAGCATCTCCCGGTCGTATTCGGCCAGGTATTCCTCCTCGAAGAGATCGGCCCGGAAATCCCGGGCCACGACCGCCCGGGCCAGATGCTCCCGCATGACGCACGCCCCCCCGGCCATGCGGGCCAGGGCCTCGGCCTCGATCATCAGTTCGCGCAAAAGCGGAATTTTCAGCGTGAGTTTGGCCTGGTCCTCGGCCAGAAGCGAGGCGTGGTCCACCAGGGCGGCCAGGGCGTCGCGGGAAAACGGCAGAAGCCCGGCGTCGCGGATGGCCCGGCACATCAGGGAGACCAGGATGGCCACGTTTTCCGGCGTACGCTTCATGGCGTCCTGCAGATGGGCCTTTAGCTTGAAAAGCTTCTGGAAGCGTTCGTCGGTGTAGAGCAAAAGCTCGTAGGTCTCATCCAGGCCCACCAGGACGACCTTGACGTCAAGCTGCACCGGCTCGGGTTCGATGGTCCGGGTGCGCGTGTGCTCGGCGCCCTCGGCCGGGTCCTCCACCCGGGCCAGACCCGAGCGCAGGGCGCGCAACAGGCCCTCCCAGGCCGAGGGATTTTGCACCAGGTCATCCACCTTGACGATGAGGAAGCCGCCGTTCGCCCGGTGCAGGGAACCGGCCTTGATCAGGGAATAATCCGTATAGAGCGCGCCCAGTTCGGATTCGCGCTCGATGCAGCCCATGAGATTGAAATAGGTGGGGTGGTCCTCCACGATGACCGGCGCCCCCCGGGTCTGGGAGTTGTCCACGAACAGGTTGCATTCGTAGCGGTACAGGATGTCTTCCAGGGCCCCGCCGTCGCCGTGGCCGCCCATGCCCGGGCCGGGGCCATGCATCGGAGGGGACGGCTGCCGGGCGTCGCCGTCGCGGGCGGCCAAGGCCGCCAGGACGTCGATGTTGTCCAGGATGTCCTCGCGCAGGGCCGTAAAATATCCGGCCAGGGCCGCATTCTCCCCGAACTCCTCCGCCAGCGGGGAGAGCCTGGCGTCAAGGACCTCGGCCGCCGTCTCCCGGTCCAGGCTTTTTTCCTGGTCCCGCAGGCCCTTTTCCTCGCGGCTTAGGCGGCGCAGGTATTCCCCCATCTCCTCCAAAAGCCGGTCGCCCCGGCCCTTGAGCTCCTTTCTGAGGTCCGGGTCCAGGTGCTCGAACTCCTCGTCGCTGACCACCTTGCCCTCAAGCAGGGGATAGAGGGTCAGCGCCCCCTGGTCATCGAGCGACAGGCTGAAGCCCTCGTCCTTGGCCCGGCGCTCCATGTCCGCATAGAGCTCGTCGCGGCCGGCGGTGAAGCCGCGCATGAGCGTCTGGCGCTTGGCCAGATAGACCTCGCGCTCGAAATGGGCCGGGATGTCGTCCTTGATCTCGGCCACGGCCTTGGCCAGGGCGGCCTTGAGCCTGCGGCCCTGCCCGGCGGGCAGGCCGATGATCCGGGGCCGGTCGGCGTCCTCGAAGTTGTGGACGTAGACCAGATCCGGCGGGGCGGGCGCCCCGGCGGCGGCCGGGTCCAGGAAGCTGCGGGCGAAATAGGTGCGCCCCAGGTGCGGGTCCCCGGCCAGATAGACGTTGTATTCCCGGTTTTTTATGGCCAGGGCCATCATCAGGGCCGAATGGGCCCGGGGCTGGGTCTTGGCCTGGGCCTCGGGATCGTCGGGGATGTCCCGGCTGTCGCCGCCCGGGAGGGCGGCCGGATCGCAGGCGGTGCGCAACCGCGCGGGGGAAAGGGGAATGGTCATGGATATCCGTTGTGGTTAGTTGGAGATCAGGGGCGTGGTCCGGCGGCCCGGGCCGGGCGCCTGATCCCGCCATGCACATGTGCCAAAACGTCGCGCCCGGGGCGAAAATCCGACACGCCCCGGCGTTTCCACACATAAAGCCTTCCGGCCGGGTTGTCACCCCGCCCGGGGGCATCCGGGGCGCGGGGCCAGGGCCAGGCGCTCGCCCAGCCAGATCCCGCCCGGGCCGCACACGGCCCGGCAGGCCCACATGGCCACCCCGCCGTCCACGGCCTGCCAGAATAAATCGGCATATTCCGGATCGACCGCGTCGGCCGGGCCGAAGCAGCCGCCGTCGGGGCGCTGCACCACGAACAGGCAGGCCGCCCGGACCCCGGTCGTCCGGCCCTCCCGGGCCACCCGCATAAGCTCGACCAGATGCTTGCGGCCGCGCCCGGTTTCCGCATCCGGAAACTGGGCCGCCCCGTCCTCGACCAGGGTCACGTTTTTGGTCTCCACCAAAAGCGTCCCGGCCGGTCCCGACAACCGGGCGTCCAGGCGCCCCCCGGCGAAGGCCGGTTCCGGCGTGAGGCGGTCGTAGGCGGCGTCCGCCGCCGAACCCGTGATCTCGGGCAGGCGTCCGGCCCGCACGGCCGCCGCCAGAAACCGGTTGGGGATCATGGTGTTGACCCCGGCCCAAAACCCGCCCCGAAAGGTCGGCACGAATATCATCTCCAGGGTATGGGGCAGTTTGCGGGCGGGGTTGCCGCTTCGGGACACAAGAACCGGCGCGCCCGAACGCAAAAGGCCCAGCATGCTGCCGGTGTTGTTGGTATGGACCGTGAACGCCCCGTTCTCGCCGACCACGTCCACCAAAAAGCGCAGGCGGCGACGCACGAAACGCGCCGTCTCCAGGCCGCCCGGAAAGACCAGGAGCGGGTCCTGCGGGAAAAGTCGGGATGAATTTACCTTTTCAGAGTAATCCACTACAAAGACGCCCGGGCGCTGACCAGACAGGCCCGCCCTTTTTCCTGCAACCCTCGACTCCAGGGGATGTCCGCCATGCTCACCGCCCTGCGCCTTGCCTGCGTCAAACCCTCCGCCACCCTGGCCATGAGCGCCAAAGCCAAGGAAATGAAAGCCGCCGGCCGCCGGGTCCTGGACCTGTCCGCCGGGGAGCCGGATTTCCCCACCCCGGCCCATGTCAAGGATGCGGCCAAGGCCGCCCTGGACGCCGATTTCACCCGCTACACCGCCGTTCCCGGCATCCCCGAACTGCGCGCCGCCGTGGCCGGATATTTCAAGAGATTCTGGGATGTCAGCGCCCCGCCCGAGGCCGCCATCGTCACCAACGGCGGCAAGCAGGCCCTCTACAACATGATCCAGGCCTACGTGAACCCCGGCGACGAGGTGCTCATCCCCGCCCCCTACTGGGTCAGCTATCCCGACATCGTGCGGCTGGCCGGGGCCGAACCGGCCTTTGTGCCCACCACGGCGGCCGAGGGCTTCACGGTCACGGTTGCGGCCCTGGAAAAGGCCCGCACCCCGAAAACCACCATGCTCATCCTCAATTCGCCGTCCAACCCCACGGGCTGCCACCACACCCAGGCCCAGTTCGACGCCATCGCCCAGTGGGCGTTTTCTCGCGGCGTCTTCGTGCTTTCCGACGAAATCTACGACCAACTGGTCTACCCGCCCGCAAGCCCCGCCAGCATGGCCGGGTGGTGGGCGAAAAGACCAGAGATGGTAGGCATCGTCAACGGGCTGGCCAAGAGCTTTTCCATGACCGGCTGGCGCATCGGCTACGCCCTGGCCCATCCGGACCTCATAAAGGCCATGAGCAAGCTGCAGGGGCAGTCCACCTCAAACGTCTGCTCCTTCGTGCAAAAGGCCGCCGTGGCCGCCCTGACCGGCCCCTTCGACAGCGTCGCGGTCATGCGCCAGGCCTTCATACGCCGTCGGGACCTGGCCCTGTCCATCATTGGGACCTGGGACAGGGCCGTGTGCCCCACGCCCCAGGGCGCGTTCTACCTCTTCCCCGACCTGTCGGGATATTTCACGGCCGACGCCCCGGACAGCACAACGCTTTGCGCCAAGATCATGGAGGCCACGGGCGTGGTCACCGTGCCCGGCGCGGCCTTCGGCGACGACGCCTGCCTGCGCCTGTCCTACGCCACGGACGAAAAAACCCTCACCGAGGCCCTGGGCCTTTTGGGCGAGGTGCTGTCCGGATAACCCGTCTGGCGGCCGGGACGATGACGCTCGTAACCGGTTGCAACCGGTCGCAACCGCTTGTATCCGGTCGTAACTGCTCGTAACCGGCGCGGCGTCGGACATGGCCCTTGCCCCGTCCGGACTCCGCGCTTAACGGCCGCATCCGGCCGCCGCATCCGGCCTGCCCCGGCCGAAGGAGCCCCCTTGGAGCATAAACCCGTCAAAGACGTGGAACAGTCCATGGGACTGGTCAAGTTCATCTCCTGGAGCTCGCTGGCCTTCATCCTGCTCATCAACCTTTTTTTGTCCATCTTCCTGTCCAATTACGGCCGCCAGGAAGTCCTCTCCAAGCAAAAAGAGTTCGCCAGGCTTTTGGCCGAGAACTTAAACCACCAGATATATCAGCGCTTCACCCTGCCCACGGTGCTGGGTTTCGGCCGGGTGGAGCTGCAACAGCCCGCCCAGTACGAGCAGCTCGACAAGGTCATCACCTCCACCATCCACAGCTTCCACGTCATGGATCTGCGCATCTACGACTTCGACAAGCGCATCTCCTACGCCACGGAGAAAGACCTGATCGGCCAGTCCGGCTATACCGGAGAGGCCGTGGTGGAGGCCCTGGACAACGGCAAAAGCGACTTCCAGGTCTTAAGCCGCACCGGCGCCCTGGGCGGCATCCTGGATTTCACCCCCCAGCCCGGGGCCGTCATCCTGCGCACCATCTACCCCCTGCGCACCGAGCGGGCCCTGGCCAGCGGCGCCCCGGCCGGGGTCATCATGGGCGTTTTGGAGATCACCCAGGACATCACCGAGGACTACCAGAAGGTCGTCAACTTCCAGCGCATCATCATCCTCTCCGCCGTGGCCTCGTCCCTGGCCCTGTACGTGGCCCTGGCCGTGATCATGCGCCGGGCCGGGCGCCTAAACGCCCAGCGCATCCAGGAGCGCGAGGCCCTGGAGCGCGAGCTGCAGCAGCAGGAGAAGCTGGCGGGCATGGGCCGGGTGGTGGCGGGCATCGCCCACGAGATCAGAAACCCCCTGGGCATCATCCGCAGCAGCGCCGAACTTCTGCTCAAAAAGGCCGAAAAGGCCGGCGACCCCAACACCCGGCTTTTGGCCGCCATCTTCGACGAATCCAAACGCCTAAGCAAAACCGTGGGCGACTTTCTGGACTACGCCCGGCCCAAGACCCCCCGCCAGGAGGCGGTGGATCTGGCCCTGATCCTGGATCAGGTCCTGGCCTTTTTGGAGTCCAAGTGCGAGGAGCACGGCGTGGCCGTGGCCCGGGACTACCTCCGGGGCGTCACGGTCCAGGGCGACAAGGACCTGCTCTACCGGGCCGTGTACAACATCGTGGGCAACGCCCTGGACGCCATGGTCCTGGCCCCCCTCCCGGGCGCCCCCCCGCCGGGCGGGCATCGCCTGGACATCCGGCTGGCCGAGACCCCGGAAGGGGCGCTTTTGACCATCGCCGACACCGGGCCGGGCTTCGATCCCGGCCACAAGGACAAGGCCCCGGACCCGTTTTTCACCACCAAGGACACGGGCACCGGCCTTGGGCTGGCCATTGTCAAAAACATCCTGGAAAGCCATAACGCGACGCTTACCCTGGACAACGCGGAGGGCGGCGGGGCCAGGGTGGAGATGCTCTTCCCGCGAGCGCAAGGAGACGGGCGCCATGCCGAGTCAGATTCTCATTCTTGACGACGAAAAAAACTACCTGCTGATCCTCGACGCCATGCTCTCGGACGCGGGCTATGCCGTGACCGCCCTGGACGATCCGGAGATGGGCCTGGCCTATCTGGAGGAGTCCGAGGTGGACGTGGTGATCACGGACATGAAGATGCCCAAGGTCACCGGAAAGCAGGTGCTGGAATTCGTCAAAAAAAACTACGCCCACGTGCCGGTGATCATCATGACCGCCTTCGGCAGCATCGAAGGCGCGGTCGAGGCCATGCGCTACGGGGCCTTCGACTACATCGCCAAGCCGTTCGCCAACGACGAGCTGCTTTTGACCGTGGACAAGGCCGCCCGCTTCGCCCAGGCCCAGCGCGAGAACATCATGCTGCGCCAAAGCCTGGAGGACCGCTATTCCCAGCACCAGATCATCGGCCGGGGCAAGGCCATGCAGCGGGTGCTGGAGCTGGTGACCAAGGCCGCGCCGTCCAAAAGCACGGTGCTGATCACCGGGGAGTCCGGCACGGGCAAGGAGCTCATCGCCAAGGCCATCCACTACGCCTCGCCGCGCAAGACGGGGGCGTTCGTCTCGGTCAACTGCATGGCCCTAAGCTCCGGGGTGCTGGAGAGCGAGCTTTTCGGGCACGAGAAGGGGTCGTTCACCGGGGCCGTGGCCCGCAAGCGGGGCCGCTTCGAGATGGCCCACGAGGGCACGATCTTTCTGGACGAAATCGGCGAGCTCTCGGCGGACCTCCAGGTCAAGCTGTTGCGCGTGCTCCAGGAGCGCAAGATCGAGCGGGTGGGCGGCGCCGAGACCCTCGACGTGGACATCCGGGTGCTGGCCGCCACCAACAAGAACCTGGAGGAGGCCGTGGCCTCCGGGGAGTTCCGCGAGGACCTGTTCTACCGCTTAAACGTGGTGCGCCTGGACATGCCGCCCTTGCGCGAGCGCCGGGAGGACATCCCCATCCTGGCCGCCCACTTCCTGGAGCGTTACGCGGCGGAGAACGCCAAGCCCTTCAAGGGCTTTTCCCCTGAAGCCGTCGATTATCTCACGGCCTACGAATGGCCGGGCAACGTGCGCCAGTTGCAAAACGTCATCGAACGCTGCGTGGTCCTGTCCTCGGGGGACCTCATCGGGGTGGAGGATCTGCCCCTTGAGATCAAGGACGAGGAGTCGCAGTACAAAAGCGCCGTGGACCTTCTGCCGGTGCGCATCAACCTCAACGAAACCCTGGAGAAGATCGAGCTGGCCCTGGTGCGTCGGGCCCTGGCCCGCTCCAACTTCGTGCAGGTCAAGGCCGCCGAGATGCTGGGGTTGTCCAAAAGCCTTTTGCAATACAAGCTCAAAAAGTACAAATTGACCGGGCATTGATCCTCCGGACGTTTGTCCCGGCCTGACAGGCCCCGAACCCCCTGCGGAGAAACGACATGACCAGACCTCTCTTGCTCATACTTGTCGCCGTCTTTTTCGTCATCGGATGCGGCGGCAAAACGTACTACGGAAGCGCTGACAAATCGCGTAACGAGACCGAAAAAGACCACATGAGCTGCGAATACGAGGCCGAGAAGGCCACGGCCGGGGTGGTGGACAACGCCGAACGCCAGGAGCGCATAGCATCCCTGGTGGACAAGTGCATGCGCCTTAAGGGGTATCAGCCCGAATAGGGGGGGCGGGCGGCGGGGATGCGGCCAGAAGCTCCCGGGCGGCCCGCACCAGAAGCGACGAACGCGACATGCCCAGGCGGTGCGCCGTGGCGTCGATGCGGCGCAGGTCCGACTCCGGAATCATGATGTTGACCCGCACCGCCTTGGACTTGGCCTGCGGCCCGGGCACGGCCAGAAACGACACCACGGCGGCATTCTCCGGATCGGCGACGATGGCGTCCAGGGTTTTGGCCTCAGGCAGGCTCCTGCCGGTCTCGATCATGTATCCCACATGCAGGGCCAGGGCCTCGGAAGCCATCTCCCTGGCCTCCTCCAGCGTTCTCCCGGCGGTCACGCACCCCGGGAAATCCGGAAACGACACGCCATAGTCACTGCCTGGGTCCTTGTGGATCATCGCGATATACACGGCCATGCCGTCTCTCCTTCCTGTCGGCGCCCCGGTTTGCACACCCACGCTCACTCCCGGTCGATGCGTCCCGTTTTCAGGATGCTTCGCAACGTCCCCACGGGAAAATCCCTTTTCGGATGGGGCACGGTGACGATTTCCAGAAAGTCCGGGTGCTCGAAAATGCAGTGGCTGCCCGCCGTGCGCACATGGACCCAGCCTTTCTTTTTCAGCTTTTTGATGACGGCGAGGCTGTCCATGTGTGGATAAATACACATGCCTCCTTCCCTGTCAAGTCGGGGCCGGGACGCGAGGCCGCAGGGACGGGATGCGTCCGACTTCGGACTCTCGGGCCGGGACTTGCCGCCGGACCGCTTTTGGGCAAGAGTCGCCCCACCCATGGAAATGCGCGACATCGCCGAATACGTCCAGGCCCTCATGGCTTCCGAGGCCCTGGGCGGCTTCGTGGCCCACCACCGTCTCCTCCCGGGCAGGCCTGCCCGCACCGCCGCCGCCGTCCGTCCCTGGCCAGCCGTGGTCACCGAGCTTCTGGCCGCCCGGGGCATAGACGCCCTGTATTCCCATCAGGCTGCGGCCTGCGACCTCATCCGGGCCGGAAAACACGTGGCCGTGGCCACCCCCACGGCCAGCGGCAAATCGCTCATCTACCTGTTGCCCGTGCTCGAACAATTCCTGCGCGACCCGGAATCCCGGGCCGTGTTCCTTTTTCCCCTAAAGGCCCTGGCCCAGGACCAACTGCGGGTCATCGAGGAGCTGCTCGCCCCCCTGCCGCCCTCGGCCAGGCCCCGGGCGGCCATCTTCGACGGCGACACCTCGTCGCATTTCCGGCGCAAGCTGCGCGACAATCCGCCCAATATCCTGCTCACCAACCCGGAGATGCTGCATCTGGCGCTTTTGCCCCACCATGAGAACTGGGCCGTGTTCTTCGCAGGCCTGACCCATGTGGTGGCGGACGAGATGCACACCTACCGGGGGGTCATGGGCTCGCACATGGCCCATGTCTTCCGGCGCCTCGACCGGGTCTGCGGCCGCTACGGGGCGCATCCCTCCTTCGTCTTCTGCTCGGCCACCATCGGCAACCCAGGCCAACTGGCCCGGGACCTGACGGGCCTGGACGTCACGGCCATAACCGACAGCGGCGCGCCCAGCGGTCCCCGGCATTTCATCTTTTTAAATCCCCCGGGCAGCGCGTCCACGGCCGCCGTGCATCTGCTGCGCGCGGCGCTGGCCCGCGAGCTGCGCACCATCGTCTACACCCAGTCGCGCAAGATGACCGAACTGATCGCCATGTGGCTTTCCGAGAAGGCCGGGAAAGACGGGGTGAACGCCTCCCGGGTCAGCGCCTACCGCTCGGGCTTTCTGCCTGAGGAGCGCCGGGAGATCGAGGCCCGCATGACCTCGGGGGAGCTTTTGGCCGTGGTCTCCACCAGCGCCCTGGAGCTTGGCATCGACATCGGCGGGCTCGACCTGTGCGTCCTGGCCGGCTATCCGGGCTCGGTCATGTCCACCTGGCAGCGCGGCGGCCGGGTGGGGCGGGCCATGCGCGAGTCCGCCGTGGCCCTGATCGCCGGGGAGGACGCGCTGGACCAGTATTTCATGCGCCACCCCGCCGACTTCTTCGACCGCCCCCCGGAGTCGGCGGTCATAAACCCGGCCAACCCGGCCATCGCCTCCCGGCACCTGGAATGCGCCGCCGCCGAGATGCCGCTTCGGGCCGGGGAGGCCTATCTGGCCGACCCGGGATTGTGCGCCGAGCGCGACCGGCTGGTGGAAAAAGGACTGCTTTTGGCCGACGAGGACGGGGCGAGGTGGTATGCGGCCCGCAAAAGGCCCCACCGGGACGTGAACCTGCGCGGCTCGGGGGGGCGGTTTCGCATCGAGGCCGAGGGCCAGACCCTGGGCGAGATCGACGAGCACCGGGCCTACCGGGAGACCCACCCGGGGGCCGTCTACCTGCACCGGGGCCGGACCTTCGAGATCACGGCCATGGACCTCGTCGCCCGCAAGGTCACGGCCGCGCCCTGCCGGGCCGACTATTACACCAAGGCCCGGGGCAGCAAATCCACGGAGATTTTGACGGTCGCCGGGCAGGGCGTGGCCCATGGGGCCAGGGTCTATTGCGGGCGGCTGCGGGTCACGGAACAGATCACGGGCTTTGAGCGCCGCCGGGTGCGGGGGGGGACGCTGCTTGGCATCGTGCCGCTTGACCTGCCGCCCCTGACGTTTGAGACCGACGGCTTCTGGTACGCCATTCCCCGGGCCGTCCAGGAGGACATGGACGCCCGGCTTTTTCATTTCATGGGCGGCATCCACGCCATGGAGCATGCCCTTATCGGCATCCTGCCCCTTTTGGTGCTCACGGACCGAAACGACCTGGGCGGCATCTCCACCCCCCTGCACGAGCAGGTGGGCCGGGCTGCGGTCTTTGTCTACGACGGCATCCCCGGCGGCATGGGGCTGACGAAAATGGCCTTTTCTCGGGCCGCCGAGGCCCTGTCGCGAACCCGGGCGGTCGTCGGTTCCTGCGAATGCGAGACCGGGTGCCCGTCCTGCGTGCATTCGCCCAAGTGCGGCTCGGGCAACCGGCCTATCGACAAGGCGGCGGCCAAGTATCTTTTAGACCTTCTGACCTCCCGCGACCCGGAACCCGAACCCAACCCGGCCGTGCCCGCAACAGGCGCGCCGCAACCTACCCCGGAGGCGCCCGCCATGGCCACAAGGCAAAACCCGCCCGGCACGCCCCACGCGCCCGGCACGTCTGGTCCGACGACAGACCCCATGGCCGCCCCGGGGCGTGGCGAATCGCCCGGCCTCGTGTCCGGCGCGACCCAGACGCTGCCCGGGCTTATGGTCGGGGAGCAGGAAAAGACGGCGCAACGGCCCCCCGCCCCCCGGCGCTTCGGGGTGCTGGACGTGGAGACGCGGCGTTCGGCCGAGGAGGTGGGCGGCTGGGGCAACGCCAAACGCATGGGGGTCAGCGTGGCCGTGCTCTACGACTCGGGCCTGGACGATTTTATAAGCTACCGCCAGGAGGAACTGCCGGATCTGGCCAAGGCCCTGGGCGTCCTGGACCTGGTGGTGGGGTTCAACATCAAGCGTTTCGACTATCAGGTGCTTGGCGGGGTGTGCGAGTTCAATTTCCGGGGGCTGCCCACCCTGGACCTTCTGGAGAAGGTCCACGAGCGCCTGGGCTACCGCCTGTCCCTGGACGGGCTGGCGGCGGCCACGCTTTCGGCCAAGAAATCCGCCTCGGGCCTTGCGGCCCTGGCCTGGTGGAAGGAAGGCCGGATGGATCTTATCGAGGAGTACTGCCGCAAGGACGTGGCGCTTACCCGCGACCTGTACCTTTTCGGCCGGGAGCAGGGATATCTGCTTTTCACCAACAAGGCCGCCCGCACCGTGCGGCTGCCGGTGGTCTGGTAGGGCGTCCGCGCCGCCTGTGCGCATGCGGTCGCGCATTGCAGTCCGACCGGCGGTCCTGTAGAGGACGTGCCCTGAGGCCATGGCCCGAACAAAAAATGCGAACTCCCCTGCCGCGCCTGGAGCGACATGTTTGACGCCGCCTTCGACGAACTGGGCTTTTTCAGCCTGACGGCCACGGCCATCTTTTTGGAGGCCGCGCCGTTTCTGCTTCTGGGCTCGTTTCTGGCGGCGCTCATCGAATGCCTCGTACCGCCCGAGCGCATGCAGCGCCTTTTCCCCCGCCGCGCCGTACCCGGGGTCCTGGCCGGACTCTTCGCCGGACTCCTTTTGCCCGTATGCGAATGCGGCATCGTGCCCATCGTGCGCCGCATGCTGCAAAAAGGCGTGCCCCCGGCCTCGGCCATGACCTACATGCTGGCCGCGCCCATCATAAATCCCGTGGTCATGATCTCCACCTACACGGCCTTCCAGGGCGACTGGTTCATGGTGGCGGCCCGCACGGCCATGGGCGCCGTCACCGCCCTGGGCATGGGGCTGGCCCTGTCCGGGCTCTCCGCCCGGGACATCCTGCTCGACCCGGCCGGACAGGCCCCGGCCTGCGGCTGCGGCTGCGGACACGACCATGACCAACCCTGCGACGACGCCCCGCAGACCCGGCCCTCGGCCGCCGCCCGGGCCAGGGCCGTCATCTCCCACACCCTGGGCGAATTCATGGACATGGGGGCCATGCTCATCCTGGGCAGCCTGTTCGCCGCCGCCTTCAAGACCCTGACCCCGTCCACGGTGCTCGCCTTTTTCGAGACCGACCCGCTTTTGTCCATCACGGCCATGATGCTCCTGGCCATCCTGCTGTCCTTGTGCTCCGAGGCCGACGCCTTCGTGGCCGCCTCGTTCACCACCTTTCCGGCCAGCGCCAAACTGGCCTTCCTGGCGCTGGGGCCCATGCTGGACATCAAGCTGGCGGTTATGTTCCAGGCCGTGTTCACCCGCCGGGTGACGGCGGCGCTGCTGGTCGTGCCGCCGGTGGTGATCTTCGCCCTGTCCTACGGCCTGTCCCTTTTCGGGCCTTAGAAAAAACAACGGTCTCCAACAATGCGCAATATGCTTTCGAACCTGCCCGGGCGGCTCGACGCCCTGCTCCTCCTGGGACTGTCGGGCTTCATGGCCTTTTTGCTCTCCGGCGACGCCTACTGGCATTACCTGCACCCCCGGTTCATGCCGCTTACCGCCGCCTGCGCCCTGATCCTGGCGGCTCTCGGCGTCTATGCCCTGATCTTCCCGCCGCACCCGTCCGGATCGCGCACCCTGGCCTTCACGCTCATGCTGGCCCTGGCCTTTGGCAGCCTGTCCGCCGCCAACCCCTTCGGATCGCTGGAAGGCCCCGCCGGGGCGGCCTCCGAGGCCGAACCCGTCCCTGATGACGAGACCGGCTATCTGCGCCTCAATACCGGCGAGCTCTACGATATCGCGGAAAACGGCGAACTCGGGAAATATCCGGCCCCGGGATTCGCCCTGCGCGGGTTCGTGCGCCGCGATCCGGAATTCGACAGGCTGGGGCTTTTCGGCCTGTACCGGGTGGCGCTTTTTTGCTGCTTCGCCGACGCCACGGCCGTGGGGATCGCGGTGCGGCCCGCAGACGGCGCGCTGCCTGCCGACGGGTCCTGGGTCCGCGTGGCCGGGCGCCTCGTTCCCAGGCCCGAAGACATCACCCTGCCCCAGCCCCAGACGCCGGGCGTCTTCTACGCCTCCACCCTGCCCGGCTTCGTTTTCGAGGCGAAAAAGACCACCCCCGTCACCCCGCCTGCGGAGCCGTTCATGTTCGAATGGCGGCAGGAAGCGCCCTTCGCCTACTGAGCCTGCCGCCGACTTGACGGTGGGCCGGGGCTTTGCAATATCATGGCCCGTTGCTTCGTTATTTTCGCATCCCAAGGAGTCCGCCAATGGACGCGCCCGTCCGTCGCCTGGAAGATCTTGTGGCCCTGCTTCGGGCCAGGGCCTGCCGCGTCACCCCCCAGCGGCTGGCCATCCTGCGCGTGCTGGCGTCGAGTACGGGCCACCCGTCCGCCGAGCAGATCCATTCCCGGCTGGCCCGGCGACATCCCACCATGAGCCTGGCCACGGTCTATAAGACCATCGCCCTGCTCAAGCAGGCCGGGGAGGTGCTTGAACTCCAGTTCAGCGACTTCGGCAACCGCTACGACGGCAGGCGGCCCGAACCGCACCCCCATGTGATCTGCACCCGGTGCGGGGCCATCGTGGACGCCGACGATCCGCTTTTGGGCGACGCCTCCGACCGCGTGGCCCGGGAGACGGGCTACGCCATCCGCTCGCATCGTCTGGATTTTTTCGGTCTGTGCCCGACCTGCCTGAAAAAAAGCGCCTCCCGGCCCTCGTAAGGCCGGTCCCTCTCCGGTCCCCGGCCCGATCCTTCGGCCTCAGGCGGGATGTCACGCGCCTGTCGCGCGGGCGGCGCCAAGGCCCCATAGCCTCGGTCGCCGGGCCAAGCGCTCTTCGGTCCAGCCACCCCGACCAAAGGAGTACCGGAGATGCTCGATCAACCCCTTCCCTTCCATGCCAAACCCGCTGCGGACGTCCTTAGCGACCTGCGCACCACGCCCCGGGGACTGTCCGCCGCCGAGGCCGCCGCACGTCTGGCCGCCTCCGGCCCGGGCCTGGGAAAAATGGGCGGGCACAGCGTCCTGCTCCTGTTTTTTTCCCAGTTCAAAAGCCCCATTATCCTCATTTTGATCTTCGCCGCCGTGCTGTCCTATTTCCTGGACGACCCCACCGACGCCATCATCATCCTGGTCATCGTGGGGGTCAGCGGCCTTCTGGGCTTCTGGCAGGAGCGCGGCGCGGCCGGGGCCGTGGCCAAACTTCTGGCCATGGTCGAGACCAAGGGCACGGCCCTGCGCGACGGCAAACCCGTGTCCATCCCCTTCGGGGAGTTCGTGCCCGGGGACATCGTGTGCCTGGACGCCGGGCGCGGCGTGCCGGGCGACTGCCTGATCCTTTCGTCCAAGGATCTGTTCGCCAACGAGGCGGCCCTGACCGGCGAGACCTTTCCTGTGGAGAAATGCGCCGACCCCGTGCCCCCCGACACCCCTCTGGCTAAGCGGCAAAACGTCCTTTTCATGGGCTCCCATGTGGTCAGCGGCACGGCTTTGGCGGTGGTGGCGGCCACGGGCCGGGCCACGGAATTCGGCAAGGTTTCGGCCAGGCTGCGCGCCGCGCCCCGGGAGACGGACTTCGAGCGCGGCATCCGGCGCTTCGGCTTTATGCTCATGGAGATCACCCTGGTCATGATGACCGGAATCTTCGCCCTGAATGTCCTTTTCGATAAGCCCGTGGCCGATTCCTTCATGTTTTCCCTGGCCCTGGCCGTGGGCCTGACCCCGCAGCTTCTGCCAGCCATCGTCAGCGTCAATCTGGCTGCCGGGGCCAGACGGCTGGCCGCCTCCAAGGTCATCGTGCGCCGTCTGGCCGCCATCGAGAATTTCGGGTCCATGAACGTGTTGTGCTCGGACAAGACCGGGACGCTGACCGACGGCGCCGTGCACATCAAGGGGGCCTATGACGCCTCGGGCGCGCAAAACCCGGGAGTCTTCGAGCTGGCCTACGTCAACGGGTCCTTCCAGAGCGGCTTCGCCAACCCCATCGATCAGGCCATAAAGGAAAAGGGCGGCGTGGACATGGCCGCCTGGGAAAAGCTCGACGAGATCCCCTACGACTTCGTGCGCAAGCGCCTGGGCATCCTGGCCCGCCATGAGGGGAAAAACCTCCTGGTGGTCAAGGGGGCGCTCTTGAAAATCCTGGAGGTCTGCGACCGGGCGGCCATGCCTGGCGGCGGGCTTGCGCCCCTTTCGAGCGTCAGGGACGATATCCTGGCCCGCTACGAATCCTACGGCCATGAGGGCCTGCGCTGCATGGGGCTGGCCTACCGGGACATGGACCAGACCCGGACTGCGACCAAGGCCGACGAGTCGGGCATGGTCTTCGCCGGATTTTTGACCCTGTGGGATCCGCCTAAGCCCGGCATCGCCGCAACCGTGGCCAATCTGGCCGCCAAGGGCGTGCGCCTCAAAGTCATAACCGGCGACAACCGCCATGTGGCCGACAGCCTGGGACGCCAGATGGGCCTTGCGGCGCCGGTGGTCCTGACCGGACCTGACCTGCGGGCCATGTCCCCCGACGCCCTGGTGGCCCGGGCGCCCACGGTGGACGTGTTCGCCGAGGTGGAGCCGAATCAGAAAGAGGATATCGTGCGGGCCCTGCAAAAGGCCGGGTTCGTGGTGGGATTCATGGGCGACGGCATCAACGACGCCTCGGCCATAAAGGCCGCCGACGTGGGGCTGTCCGTGGACGGGGCGGTGGATGTGGCCAAGGAGGCGGCGGACATCGTGCTGCTCGATCCGGACCTGGGGGTCTTGGAAAACGGCGTGCTGCTTGGCCGACAGACCTTCGCCAACACGCTCAAATACATCTTCATGGCCACCAGCGCCAACTTCGGCAACATGTTCTCCATGGCCGGGGCCTCGCTGTTTCTGCCCTTTTTGCCCTTGCTTCCCACCCAGGTGCTTTTGACCAACCTCTTGACCGACCTGCCGGAGATGACCATCGCCTCGGACGCCGTGGACCCGGATATGGTTGAGCGCCCAAGGCGCTGGGACATCCGGTTCATCCGCAATTTCATGCTGGTTTTCGGGCCGTTAAGCTCGGTCTTCGACTGCCTGACCTTCGTGGTGCTGCTGCATTTTCTCCATGCCTCGGAGGCGCTTTTCCAGACGGGCTGGTTTGTGGAGTCGGTGGTGTCGGCGGCGCTGATCGTTCTGGTGGTGCGCACCAAGCGGACCATGTTGACCAGTCGGCCCAGCCGACTGCTGCTTTGGGCGACGCTTGCCGTGGTTGGGGTGACGCTGTGGCTGCCGTTTGGGCCGCTGGCGGAACTGTTCGGCTTCGTGCCCCTGCCCTGGGCCTTTCTGCCCGCCCTGGCCGGGATCGTGGTGCTGTACGTGCTTGGCGCCGAATTGGCCAAGAAGTGGTTCTACCGCCGGTTCGGCTAGACCGTCCCGCCCGGTGCGGACACGGGGATTCGCCCGGGAAGGCCATGGCCTTCCCGGGCTTTTTTACGGCCTAAGGTCGAAGGCCACCTTCATGCTCTTGTGTCCGCGCTTGTCGAAGGCGACGGTGAAGGCCCTGGCGTAGTCGTCCAGGCGGAAGAGATGCGTGACCAGGCCGTCCACAGGATAGCCCCCCGAGGCCAGGAGCTCCAGGGCCACCTCATAGGTGCGCGCCCGCCTGCCGGTGCGCGGGTCCGTGGCGTGGCCGTAGCTGGCCGAACCCACGGCCGTGAGCTGGCGAAACCACAGGCTGGAGACGTCGGCCCCGGAAAGCCGGGCCGTGGTCCCCACCATGACGTAGGTCCCCCCGGCCCGAAGGGCCAAAAGGCCTTCCTGAAAGGCCCGGGAGCCACCGGCGCAGTCGAAAAACAGGTCCGCCCCGCCCTCCAGGGCGCCGCCGCCCAGCGTGGTGGGCACGAACGTCGCCCCCACAGCCTCCCCAAGCTCCCGCCGACCCGGCGACCGCAGCACCACGTCGGCCCCGCCCCGCTTCGCGGCCTCGGCCTGGAACCCGTGCCGGGCCACGGCCACGATCCGGGCCTTGGAGCCCAGGGCGCGCAAGGATCGCACGGCGTGCTGCCCCAGGATGCCCATGCCGTTTACGACCACCGTGTCCGCGTCCGCCGGGAAATGCAGCAGCACCGGATGAAGGGCCGAGGCCAGGGAGTCGATCAGGACCGCGACCTCGTCCGGCACGTGGTCCGGGATGGCGAACAGGCGCGAGGGATGGGCCGCCGTGCGCTCGGCCATGCCCCCCGGGGCCTTGGCGTTAAACCCCAGGAACGAGCCCGGCGGCAGGTCGCCGCGCAAAAAATTCTCGCACAGGTTGTAGTCCCCGACGGCGCAGAACCGGCACGGGGCAAGCCCCCGCGCGGCGCACGGCAAAATGGGCTCCACCGCCACCCGCTGCCCCGGGGAAAAGCCCGATCCCGCCGGGGCCTCCTCCACCACGGCCACAATCTCGTGCCCAAGGACCGAGGGCATGGAGGCGTAGGGTTCAAGCAGCACGGATTCGTGGCCCTTTAAAAGCCCCAGGTCCGAGCCGCAGACGCCGCACAGAAGCGTGCGCAGGCGCACCCATCCGGCGGGCGGGTCATAGGGCGTCTCGGCAAGCGCCAGCGGCGAGAGCCAGGGCCGGAAGCGGCGGCGGTCGAAGCGGGCCGCCAGGGCGCTCAAAAGATAGCGGGGGATGCTTTTTGCGTAGACCAGGGCTTTCATGCCGGGATTTTTTCCTTGCCGCACAGCCAGGTTCAGCGCCCGAAGTCCTTGAAGGGCGCCCGGAGGGTGGTGTAGAGGATGTTTACGGCGACGAGACGCCGCCCCGGACAGCGATTCCCGGGGCCTGTGATATACGTCAAGACGGCCCCGGGCGCCAAGCGCCCGCATCCGCCATCCCAGTGAAGGAGACCCCCCATGCTGATCAAGGACTGGATGACCAAGGAGCCCGTTGTGGCCAAGCCGGGCACGTCCATCATGAAGGCCGCCAAGCTCATGAAGGAAAACAAGATCCGCCGCCTGCCCGTGGTGGACGACGAAGGCCGGTTGGCGGGCATGCTCTCCGACCGGGACATCAAGGAGGCCTCGCCGTCCAAGGCCACCACCCTGGACATGCACGAGCTGTATTACCTGCTCTCGGAGATCAAGGTCGGGGACATCATGTCCAAAAACCCCCTGTCCATCACCCCGGACGAACCGGTGGAGCGGGCCGCCGTGGTCATGATGCGAAACCGCATCGGCGGGTTGCCCGTGGTGGACGAAGGCGGCAAGGTGGTGGGCATCATCACCGACAGCGACGTGTTCAAGGTGCTCATCAGCATCACCGGCGTTTTGACCGGCGGCGTGCAACTGGCCTTCAACCTGCCCAACTCCGAGGGCGGGCTTAAGACCGTGCTCGACGACTTAAAGGGCCAGGGGGGCCGCATCATGTCCATTTTGACCTCCTACCCCCCGGCCGAGCAGGACAACCGGCATGTCTACATCCGCATCCAGGACATGGAGGAAGCCCCGTTGCGCGCCCTGGTGGACATGCTCAAGTCCAAGCACGACCTGCTCTACTGGGCCAGGGACAACGCCTGATATTTCCATGCCTGCCGCCGCCGCTCCCAAATCGTGCGGCGGCGGGAGACGCCGCATGGCCGCACGACAGCCATGGCGACACACCCCGGAGAACGTCATGAAGTCCATCAACTATCGCGAGGTCGGGCCCACGGTCTTCCCAGCCCCGGCCGTGGGGACCACCGGCCGGGTGGTGATCGGCAAGGCCGACGGCGCGACCAATTTCTGCATGCGGATCATCGAATTCGCCCCGGGCGGCGAGACGTCCCTGCACAGCCATCCCTGGGAGCATGAACAGTTCGTGCATGAAGGCGCGGGGCAGATCTTCATCGAGGACCGCCGGTTCGACGTGGGACCGGGCAGCATCGTGTTCATCCCCTCCGGCGTTACGCACCAGATCAAAAACACCGGGGCGGTCCCCCTTGTGATTGTGTGCCTCGTGCCGCCGTTCGCCCCGGAGCTGCTATAATCCCCTCCCGTTGCGCCGGTCCCTTGACGCCGCCCCCATCGTGCCTAGTTTGCAGTTGGTATACGGCCCGATACTCCGGGCTTTTTGCTCGAGAAGGAGAGAGAGATGTCTGAAAAACGTACCTGCCCGCACTGCGGGCACGCCCTCGAACCCTGGGTCGGCCCCCCCGAATCGGGCTGGGGCGAGCTTTTGGTGTGCAACAACAACGTCTGCGTCTACTATACCGGCTCCCAGGCCGACATCCGCAACAAGGACGAAGAGAACCATCTGGGATGCCGCTACGCCGAAAACCCCGACAACGACTACAAGCCCTTCGCCCTTCTGGCCTGGCTGCCCGAGGTCTGATTCCGACCCGCCCGAAAAAAAAGCCGACCCGTTTGCGTCGGCTTTTTTTGTGGCCTGCCGGGGCCTTCGCCACGTGGCGGGCCGGTCTTCAGGCCGCACCCCCGGCCTATTGCCGCCGCCTGCGGTTTGCCATAGGCAGACGGGCCTGATATCAAGGCCCGGACGTCCAGTCGCGGGCGTCGGCCGTGACGGGGAAGGGAGGCCCCGGCCCGGTGTCTTGCCTGCCCACACCACGCTCTCTTGTTGGACGCCATGAACCACATCGACGCCACCCGTCAGGGAAACTGCCTCTTCGTGCGCCTGGTCGGAGAATTCGCCACAGACGCCGCCGCAGACCTGGACGCCGTGCTTGCGGCCGCGCCCGCCGCCTGCTCGCTGGTGCTGGATCTGTCCGAGGCCGTAAAGCTGGGGGGGCTTGGCATCTCCTACCTGATCAGGCTTCAGACCCGGCTTTCCACCCAGGGCGGGGCGCTTTTTCTGCGCAACGTCGCCGCCAGCGTGGCCAGGGAGCTGGTCATGCGCGATCTGGCGGGATTTTTCCGGGTGGTGGAGGAATGGGACGACGACATGGGCGACGACATGCTGTCGCTTCTGGCGGTCCGCTAGGGCCAGGGCTTTTGCGCCCGTTTGTGCAGAAATGAAGACCTTTCCCCGGACGCGGGGACTCAGCGTTTCAAGGCGGGCGAGGACATGACCACGTCCCCGTCATGGTAGCGAAAAAACACGTCCCTGGCCCCGTCCGGGGCGTCCATGACCGCCTCGCCGATGCCGATCTCCACATTGGCCCCGACCTCGCCGGGCACGATCACCCGGCACACCAAAAAATCCTCGCACCCGTGCCGGTTGAGCCACAGCCTGTGGCGCAACAGATGATAGGAGGCCAGCTTTTTTTCCAGCTCGGCCAACTCCTCTCCCGCCTCCTTGCCCTGCCTGCCGCCGGGACCCGCCTCACGGCGCAGGGCCATGGCCCGCTCACTGAGGTGATGGATCTTGGCCCGCAAAGACCGGTCGCGGGAAATCAACTCCGGGTCGTACCCCATAAGCACCTTGGTCTGGGTGCGCAGCCCGCCGCCCAGGGCCTCCCCCACATAGACCGCCCCCCGGGAGGCCACCGTGCCGCCCACCAGCCGCTCCTTCACCGCCAGCTTGGCCCCCACGTACAGGTTGCACAGCATGCTCGAGGTATCCACCAGGAGGTTGCCGGCCGCATGCAGTTCGGCCTTCTCGCAAAATTTGGTGCGTAGATTGGCCCCGGCCCGGATCACCGCGTCGTCCGAGCCCTTGATCCCGGCCTCGGCCACCACGGACTCCGTGGCCCGGATCCTGGCCCCCTCCACCAGCCCCTTGACGACCACGTTGCGCCCCACCACCTCGAACCCGGCCCGCACCGCGCCCTCGATCAGCACGTCGCCCACGAACACGATGTTTCCGGTGTGGAAATCCACATCGCACGGCACCACCAGATTGCGGCGCACGGTGATCCGGCCGTTGTCAAAAGACACGTATCCATTGACCGTGGCCACCAGCCGGTCGGGATTGGCCGGGTCCGGCGTGCAGCCAAGGCCGTAGGGAAAGACCTTTTCGGCATAGAAGGCGCGGGGATCGGCATCCGGCGGGGCGTCGGCCGCATCGAGCCATACGGCCAGGGTCTCCCCGGCCATCACGTTTTGCACGTATCCCAGATTGTACAGATCGACGGTGCCGTCCTGCCGCCTCTTGGGCGTGAGCTTGCGCCGGTCCAGCCCGGGATCGAAGGAAAACTTCAAGTAGTATCGCATGATGGGGATCACGCCTTTGGCATTTCCGGCACGTCCTCGCACGGCGAACGAAAACGGCGTACGCCGCGCGCCATAAGACAGGAACCGCGTTTCCGCCTTATTGGGTTCTTATCCGGCCCGGGAAAAATGCACAAGACACAACATCTTGCCTGATCGCTTTGCCCCAGCGGATGCAGGGGGGCGGGGCGTTTGACTTTGCACAGCAAATAGAGTGAACTTCTTCGTGCCGGGAGCGCCGTCCCGGCCCCGCCCTTTGGGCGTCAGCCGCGCCACGACCCATCCTGGTGGAGACCGCCATGAAAAAATATCTGGCCCTATTGGCCATGTTGAGCGTCATCTGTTTCTCCCATGTCGCCCTGGGACAGCAGCAAGGCGCTCCGAACATCAAGGAAAGCACCAACTACTTCACCCACTATTTCAATGAGTCCATTGTACAAAGCATCCAGATTCAGGAGCTTTACAAATCGGACCGTATCGACGGACAGGGCGTCATTTTCTATACGGACCTGAACAACCGCCTGGAAAAAACCCTGGCCCTGGTCCTGAACCTGCGCGACCTGTACTATCTCTACGGCAAGACCACCTACTGCTTCACCAAGGATGAACGCAAGTACCTCCTGGACCGCATCGCCAGCATAAGCGACATGCTTGGAAAAATCGCCGCCATCGATTTCGACATCAACCCTGCTGGCGACGAGAAGGATCTTCGCGCCAAGGAAAGCGAGGCCATCGCCGCGTTCCGCAGCCGCGTGGAGCGGCTTGTGGCCTTTATTGAAACCTCCCTGCACATCTTCAAGTAGGGCGCCGCCACTTTTTGTCGCCGCCCGTTTCCGCCCCCATGCGGCATGCCGGAGCCGACCATGCCCCAAAGCCCCATGCCCGACGCCGACGCCCCCCCCTGCCGTGCGCCTGACCGCCAATCGGCTGTCGTGGCCCACATCGCCCGCCGGGCCGTGACCATGGTCCCTGGCGCGGCCGCCCTGGACGCCGCCGCCGTCCTCGTCCGGGGCCGGGAGATCCTTGACGTCGGGCCGCGCCGCGCCGTCCTCAAGGGTTTTTCCGGAACCGTCGTCGATCATGGGGACGCCACCCTTTTGCCCGGACTCGTCAACGCCCACTGCCATCTGGAGCTGTCCCACCTGCGCGGGGCCATCCCCCCCGGACTCGGATTCGCCGGATGGGTGCGCCGCCTTTTGACCCTGCCCATGGCCGGGTTCGATGACGCGGCGGCCCGGACGGCGGCCCGGGAAATGGCTGACGTCGGCGTCTGCGCCGTGGCCGACATCGCCACCCGCCACCCCGGAAAGACCGCCCGGGCGCTTGCAGCCGCGGGCCTCACAGGCACGGTCTTTTTCGAGGCCTTCGGCTACTCCTCGCCCGCCCGGCCCGAACCGGACTGGCCCGCCGACCTTGCGGGCCGCCCGGACAGCACGGACGGCCCGAACCATTCCCTGGCCGGGCATGCCCTGTACTCCACCCATCCCGACCGCCTGCGCGCGGCCAAGGCCTGGACCACGCGCCAGGGCCTTCCTTTTTCCCTGCATCTGGCCGAGCATGCGGGCGAAACGGCGCTTTTGGCCGACGGGTCCGGGGAATTCGCCGAGCTCTTGCGCGCCCGGATTCTGCCGCCCGACTATTCCCCTCCCGGCCGCTCCCCCGTGGCCCAGGCCGACGCCCTTGGGCTTTTGGACGCGCGCACCCTGGCCGTGCATGTGGTGCATGTGGACGGCGCCGACATCCGCATCCTGGCCAAGAGCGGCTGCACGGCCTGCCTGTGCCCGCGCAGCAACGCCTATATCGGCGTTGGCGCGGCCCCGCTTCACGCCCTGGCCGCCGCCGGAATTCCCCTGTGCCTGGGCACGGACAGCCTGGCCTCGAACACCGACCTTGACCTCTGGAATGAAGTCCGCTATCTGCTTGAGCATAGTGATAGGTTTTCATTGGCCGCCGCCCTGGCGGCCGTGACGACGATCCCGGCCCGGCTGCTTGGACGGGAGAACTCCATGGGAATGCTTGCGCCGGGCATGCGTTCCGGACTGACCCTTCTCCCCGGCGATCTGGAAAACGCGTAAAAAAACTTCCGCGTGAAAAATTTCACTTTCTCCCTAAAAACTGGCTTTCAGGGGCTTGGTATTCTGTGCGCCCTCATGTATAGGTTCCGTGCGTGAAGATTTTCCACGCCCGCGTCGACAGGAAAACCCCCGGTCGGCACGTCGAATGAACGAAAAAAATCCATTGTAAGGAGGCATTACATGTCCAAGCTGGTTCCGCCGCATGGAGGCAAAGGTCTCGTTATCAAACTGCTCGAAGGCGCCGCCAAGGAAGCCGAACTGAAGAAGGCCGCCGGCCTGAAGAAGATCGAGATCACCGCCCAGGAAAAGGGCGACCTGATCATGATCGGCATCGGTGGTTTCTCGCCCCTGGGCGGCTTCATGACCAAGGCCGACTGGAAGAGCGTGTGCGAGAAGATGACCCTGGCCGACGGCACCTTCTGGCCGGTTCCGGTCGTTTTGGCCGTGACCACGGAAGAAGCCGCCGGGATCAAAGAAGGCCAGGAGATCACCCTTGAGCGCAAGGGCGAAGTCTTCGCCACCATGAAGGTCACCGAGAAGTTCGAGCTGTCCGCCGCCGAGAAAAAGACCGAGTGCGAGCTGGTCTACAAGGGCGCCGGCGACGACTCTGCCGACGACAAGTTCTGGAAGATCGCCGAGGCCGAGCATCCCGGCGTGAAGATGGTCATGGAGCGCAAGGCCGTGTGCCTGGCCGGCCCGGTCAACGTGTTGTCCGAGGGCGAGTACCCGACCAAGTACAAGGGCGTGTACCTGCGTCCGGCCGAGACCCGCAAGATCTTCGACGAGAAGGGCTGGAAGAACGTGGCCGCCCTGCAGCTGCGCAACCCCATGCACCGCTCCCACGAGTTTCTGTGCAAGATCGCCGTGGAAGTCTGCGACGGCGTCATCATCCACTCCCTGATCGGCAACCTGAAGCCGGGCGACATTCCGGCCGAAGTGCGCGTTGAGTGCATCGACACCCTGGTGAAGGGCTACTTCGTCGAGAAGCACGTGGTCCAGGGCGGCTACCCCCTTGACATGCGCTACGCCGGACCCCGCGAAGGCCTGCTGCACGCCACCTTCCGCCAGAACTACGGCGTCAACAAGATGATCATCGGCCGTGACCATGCCGGCGTCGGCGACTTCTACGGCATGTTCGAGGCTCAGGAGATCTTTGACCGCATCCCGTACAAAGACGACGAGAAGGCCGATCCGGGCAAAAAGCTCCTGTGCGAGCCGCTCAAGATCGACTGGACCTTCTACTGCTTCAAGTGCGACGGCATGGCCTCCCTGCGCACCTGCCCGCACAGCAAGGATGACCGCGTCATCCTGTCCGGCACCAAGCTGCGCAAGATGCTGTCCGAGGGTGGCGACATCCCGGATCACTTCGGCCGCGACGAGGTTCTGGTCATCCTGCGCAAGTACTACGAGGGTCTGACCGAGAAGGTCGAGATCAAGATGCAGGGCGCCGCCAGCGGTGATGCCCTGAAGTAAGTCCGCCTCGGCTGCAAAGCCGCTGCGTGATACGGTTTCATGAGGGGGAGGCGTTTCGCCTCCCCCTTTTTTTGGCCGTCCCCCGCCCCCGGCCCCTGCGACGTGCCGACCCATGTTTCGCAGCGTCACCATTGACAATTTAGGAAAACCGGGGCATGGTTTCAAATCCTGCACGACGCCTGGAAAACTTGTAGCGACAAGCTTTTTTTCCGCGTGTTCGCAATGGCGGCGTTTTTTTCAGTGCAGATTTCGACACGGTCGCGCGTCCCGGGCATGTCCCTGGGGCGCCGCCCCGACACCGGCGCGGCCAGATAACCGGCGGGCGCCCAGGGACGGTTCAGGCATGGCATTGATCGAATTTCACGACGTCCATAAATGGTACGGCGACTTCCACGTCCTCAAGGGCATCAGCGAATCCGTGGAGCTGGGCGAGGTGTTGGTCATCTGCGGTCCCTCCGGATCGGGGAAATCCACGCTTATCCGGTGCGTGAACCGGCTTGAGGAATACCAGAAGGGCCACATCTTAATCGACGGCAAGGACATCCACGGCGACGACATCGACGTCAACGACCTGCGCTCGCACATCGGCATCGTCTTCCAGCAGTTCAACCTCTACCCCCATCTGTCCGTCTTAAAAAACATCACCCTGGCCCCCATGAAGGTCAAAAAGGTCGCCAAGGCCGAGGCCGAGGCTGCGGCCATGGTCCTGCTCGAACGGGTGGGCATCCACCAGCAGGCCCACAAATACCCGGCCGAGCTATCCGGAGGCCAGCAGCAGCGCGTGGCCATCGCCCGGGCGCTGGCCATGAAGCCCCGCATCATGCTTTTTGACGAGCCCACCTCGGCCCTTGATCCGGAAATGATCAACGAGGTCTTAAACGTCATGAAGGATCTGGCCCGGGAGGGCATGACCATGCTGTGCGTCACCCACGAGATGGGCTTCGCCCGCGAGGTGGCCGACCGGGTGGTGTTCATGGACTTCGGCGAGATACTGGAGCAGGCCCCGCCCCAGGAGTTTTTCAGCAACCCCCGCCACGAGCGGACCAAGCTGTTCCTGAAGGAAATTTTGTAGCGCATCCGCGCACGGCGCCCACATCTTTCACCCCAACCCAAGGAGGCATCTCATGCGCAAAGTGGCACTGTTACTCGTCATCGCCGCCCTCGTGGCCCTGGCCGCCACCCCGGCCCTGGCCGGCAAACTCGACGACATCAAGGCCCGCGGCACGCTCATCGCCGGGGTCAAGGACTCCCAGCCGCCGTTCGGTTTCGTGGACGAGCAGACCAAGCAGATCGTGGGCTTTGAGATCGACATCTGCAAGGCCCTGGCCGACAAGCTGGGCGTGAAGCTGGAAACCAAGCCCGTGACCTCCTCCACCCGCATCCCCATGCTCACCCAGGGCGCCATTGATCTGGTGGCCGCCACCATGACCCACAAAAAGGACCGCGAGGACCAGATCGACTTCTCCGTCACCTACTTCATGACCGGCCAGAAGCTGCTCGTGAAAAAGGATGGCGGCATCAAGGGCGTCAAGGATCTGGCTGGCAAGAAGGTCGGTTCGGTGAAGGGCTCCACCTCCGAGCAGAACGTGAAGAAGGCCCAGCCCGAGTGCACGGTCATCTCGTTTGAGACCTATCCCGAGGCGTTTTTGGCCCTCAAGCAGGGCAAGGTCGAGGCCGTGACCACCGACGAAAGCATCCTGGTCGGCCTGCAAAACAGCGACGACAAGCCCGCCGACTTCGCCATCGTGGGCGAGTACATCTCCCCCGAGCCCTACGGCCTGGGCCTGGCCGAAAACGACTCCGACTTCCGCGACTTCGTCAACGTGACCCTGATGGACCTGTGGACCACGGGCGAATTCAAGAAGATCTACGAGAAGTGGTTCGGCAAGGACACCAAGTTCTACATCCCCCTGGAATGGACCATGGAAGTGTGGCCCTAGGCCAGCGTTTCTCCCTCCCGCCGGGCTCGCCCGGCGGGAGGGCTGTCGCGTAGGCGCGGTTTTGCGCCATGGCCCGGAACCTCCCGGGACATGCCCCGAAACCGCTTTCGCTGCGGCGACCCCATAGGCAACCGGTATTTCGGCCGCGTCCGCGGCGGCCCAGTGGAGAGGCGTGATTGAGCTACACCGTTGATTTTGCAAAAGTCCTTTCCGACCCCTACGGCGAATGGATCATGCAGGGCCTTGGCGTCACCCTGCAAATCTCTGCGGTATCCATCGTCTTTTCCCTGCTCCTGGGCACGATCATCGCCGTCTTCCGGCTGTCCCGGGTCAAACCCCTGGTCTGGTTCAGCCTGGCGTTTACGGAGTTTTTCCGAAACACCCCGCTTCTGGTGCAGATATTTTTCTGGTATTTCGGCTCCTACGCCATCCTGCCCGACGTGGTGAACAAGTGGCTCTACAAGCAGGACTTCGAATTCGCCGCCGGGGTCATCGCTCTGACCGTCTACACCTCGGCCTTTATCGCCGAAGAGATCCGTTCCGGGGTCTTCGCCATCCCAAAAACCCAGCTTGAGGCCTCCCGGGCCTGCGGCCTGTCCTTTCTCCAGGCCATGGGCTACGTCATCCTGCCCCAGGCCTTTCGCATCGTCATCCCGCCGCTGATCTCCCAGTTCCTCAATCTCATCAAGAACTCATCCCTGGTCATGACCATCGGCGTCATGGACCTGACCTACATGGCCCGGCAGATCGAGGCCCATACCTTCCACGGCTTCGAGGCCTTCACCGTGGCCACCGGCATCTATCTGACCATCTCGCTTGTCATCTCCTACTCCATCACCCTCTACAACAAGCGGGTTCTTCGAACCACGTCGCATTAGCGGAGCAGATACGGTGCACTGGAACGTCATCGCAAACAATTTCAACTATTTTCTGATAGGCGCCTATCCCGAAGGCCCGCTCGGCGGGCTGGCCATGAGCATCCTTCTGGCCCTGGGCGGCATCTTCGGGGCCTTCTGGCTGGGGCTTCTCATCGGGCTGATGCGCATGTCCAAAAGCCGCACCGCCCGGAATTTCGCCCTAGTCTACACCGAGATCATCCGGGGCACCCCGCTGCTCATGGTCATCTTCTGGTTCTATTTTCTGGCCCCCATCGCCTTCGGGCATACCCTGCCCGAGGCCGAGAGCGCGCTTATCGCGCTTATCGTCTTCACCAGCGCCTACATCGCCGAGATCGTGCGGGCCGGGGTCGAGTCACTGCCCAAGGGCCAGACCGAGGCCGCCCGGGGCACAGGCCTTTCCCGCTACCAGGCCTTAAGCTACGTCATCCTGCCCCAGGCCCTATTCAACATGATCCCGTCGTTTGTGAACCAGTTCGTGTCGCTCACCAAAGACACCTCCCTGGCCTTCATCATCGGCGTCAACGAGCTGACCAAGGCCGCCACCCAGGTCAATAACCGCACCCTGAACGCGCCCACGGAAATATTCATCACCATCGCCGTGCTCTACTTCATCATCTGCTACGTCCTGACCGCCCTCTCCCGCCGCCTGGAAAAACGCATCAACCGCTATCAGGCCCGCGACCGGTAAATATCGCGCGCCAGACGCAGACGAGGGAGAAACTTTTTAAAAAATGTTTCCCCCCTCGACTCCCCTTCAATAATTTTGACACGCCTCGCGTCCGCGCCCGGGAGACCGCATCTTCCGCAGTCCCCCGGGCGGAGTTCGGAGCGGAAAGCCCCGACGGTTACGTGAGCGTGTCTGGCAGGTGGGCCAGCATGTTGCGGCAGTCGGTATGCGCGCGCAGAGTTTCCAGGATGACAGGATGATGGGCGGCCAGGATGTCCGGATACGAGACCTCGCCGAGGTGCGGCCGCACGGGGAAGGCGAGTTGCTCCCGCAGCGGGTCGGCGGCATGGAATTGGGCGTTTCGGCCGTTGGTGTTGCCCCGGGCGTCGAGACGCACCCAGGCCCCATGGCCGGGAAGGAAGACAGCGTTTACGGCATGGATGCAGTGCCCGCGCGAGGCATCGGCGTCGTCCAGGGTCAGGCGCTGGTAGCAATAACCTGCGGGAATCCCTGCCGACCGCACAAGCGCCGCCAGGAGCATGGTCTTGGCATAACAGATGCCCTCGCCCAAAGCCAGGACCTCCGGCGCGGAGCGGGTGACGCGGCGGCTGCCGATGTCCGCCGAATGATGGATGCGGTCCCGCACGAAGATGAAAGCCGCCAGGATGCGCTCCTCCTCGCTGCTGCACCCGGCGAAGAGCCCTTCGGCCGAGCGCCGGATGTGCGGATCGTCGAGCCGCAACGTCTCGTCGTCCGCCAGATAGTCGTTTCTGTCGGTGCTTTGCGGCACGAGGTTCACGCTTTCTCCTCCTTTTTGCCGTTCGCCCCATAATGGGCCCAGGATTCGCCCTGGCGGCCTCCATCACGGGCGACGACCCATCCCCGTTATTTACGAGAAAATCCCTTTGGGGGCGTCCTGGCGGACCGTGATTTCCCCTGAACCATGCCGACCGGGAACGGCCGACCCCGGCGCCTAGGCCCGGTCGATCCCCAACCGGTCGCCGTAGGCGTCCAGGAAAGGCGCGATGCCCGGCCGATAGTCGGGATTATGGGTCTCGAAGGTGACGGAGGGAGCAAGTCCCCGGGAGGACAGGGCGGCGAGGACCGTCGGCCAGGGAATGGTCCCGGTCCCCGGGGCCAGGTGTTGGTCGAACGTCCCGTCGTTGTCGTGCAGGTGCAGGTGCGTCAGGACCGGCGCCAGGGTCTCGACCCATATATCGAGATTTCCCAGGCGGCAGCCCCCTGCAAAGCTATGCCAGTGCCCCACATCGAAGCAGACGCCGATGCGCCCGGCATGCTCCGGCAGGCGCTGGCGCAGGGCCTGGGCCATCCCGGCCACGGTGGCCGGATCGGTTTCGTGGACGTTCTCCAGGTGCAGGGGCGGGTGGTCCGGCCAGGATTCGAGCACGTCGGCCCAGGTATCGGCGGCGCGTTCCCGCCAGTCCGGATAGGACCGGATGTAGAGAAAGCGCTCGTAGGCCACATGCCCCACCAGATGCGACGGCCGGTAGATCCGGGCCATCTCCACGGCCCGCAGAAGCCGCGTTTTCGTGGCCTCGCGGATAAGCGGATCGACGGCCCCGGGCTGGAGGTCGAAAAAGGGCAGATGCAGCGCCGCCGTGACCCCGGCCCCGGCTATGGCGTCTTGGATGCGGCGATGCCAGGCCGCATTCGTCGCGTCCATGAGCACCGGATCGAGCCCCAGTTCCGGATGCAGACCCTGGCTGAGAAATGCGTCAAGGCGCCGCTGGTCGTCGCGGACGGCGCGCAGGGACAGACTGACGTGATAGGGGGCGGCTGTCATGAGCTGGCCGGGACCTTCCCCGAACGACTGGGCGGCTAGGGCCGGTCGAAGGGAGAGATGGCGGTGTAGATGGTTTTTCCGGCGGGATCGACGATGCTGATCTTCACGCCGTAAATGTCCGCCGCGACCACGCCCTGGGGCAGGGGACCTTGCACGGCAACCTGCTTGAAGCGCTGGATCTGGAAGGTGAGTTCGTCCTTGTCGGGCTTTATGTGATGCAGGGCGCCGTCGTTGGACAGGACGTACAGATCGGCCTTCCCGGCCAGCGCGGTCTGAGGGGAAAGGTTGCTTAAGTCGAAGCCGACCACGAGCTTGTTGTTCTCGATTTTGGCCTTGAAGTTGTCCACCCCGGCCTGGTTGATATCCACCCGGTCGAAAATCTTACGCAGGTCGATCTTCGCCGCAGCGGGTTCGGCCTTGTCCGGCGTTGCGGGCGCGGCCGATGCGTCCGGCATGGCGGGTTTCCACCAGGCGGCGGCGTCGGGATTGTAAAAGGCGATCAGGGTTTGCAGGTCCGTGGGGTCTTTGGCGCGCAGGATGGCCTCAATCTCGTCCAGGCGTTTGAGGCGGTCTCCGGCCTCGGTCACCGCCTTCCTGGCGTTTTGGGCGGCCTGCTCCGATTCGGCCACGATGCCCCGGTAGTACACCGCGCCCGCAGCGAAAATCCCGGCCGCCAGGGCCAGAAAGCCCACGGCCCACAGGCCGGATTTGATCCAGAAGGGACTCACGCGCATGCGGCTGACGCCGGCGTCGTCACGCATGATGAGGATGCTGATTTTTCCGCCGGACGCCATATCAGGTACTCCTTGGGGAACGCCGGGCGGGCTGTGCGCGCCGCACGCCGCACAGTGGTCCGGCTGCCGACAGACGGTCGGTGCGCCGCATTACATGGCGCTCCACTGCTCGTCGACGATGATGATCCGGGGACCGGCCTTGATCAGGACCATTTTCTTGAGGCCCTTGTCCACGAAGCCGTCCTTGCTGGCGTAATGCTGGACGAATTCCACCCGCCACCCGTTTTTGCGCTCGGTGACGCGCATATCTTCCATGTGGACGCTTTTGGGCGGCCGTTCGGCCCACAGGCCCACCTTGTGCTCCCGGATGGCGGACAGTCCCCGTCGGTCGCCCTGGGCTGCCCGATCGCCGTAGAAGCCCATGTAGGCGTCCAGGTCGCCGCGTTCCCAGGCCTTGCGCCAGTCGTCCAAAAAGGCCTCCACCTGCCCCTTGCCCGCCGGGACGGAGGCGTCGGTCAGGATCTTGTCCTGGGGCTTATCCAGGGGCTTATCCGGAACCATGGCCACCACGATCTCCTGCACCGGCGGCTCCACCGTGGGGATGGTGGCCGGGAGGGAGACCGCCGCAGCGGGCGCAGCCGAAGCCGGGGCGGGTTTGGCCGCCTGGGCCTGGGGCCGGGAGGGGAAAAGGGACGCCGGACGGGGGGCGGCGGCCGCCGCCAGCAGGGGATGGTCGGCGACGATGGGGGCCGCAGGCGCTGGCGGTGTGGCCGGGACAGGCGCGGCCTGGGCGCTCTGGGCGGCCTGGGTCGCCTGATCGGCGGCGGCGATCTGCCGCCCGGCCTGGGCGGGGCTGGCGGGCAGGGCCTGCGGCGCGGCGACGGCCGCCGGGGGCGGACCGGACGGGGCATAGGCCGTCTGGCGGGCGTCGGTGGCCGTGGCGAGGTCTTCCTCGCTGGTCTTGTCCAGAACCGGGGTCTCGCGTTCGCGTTCGCGGATGTCCGCCGCAGCCAGCACCACCTGCCCGGGTTTGACGTATTTGCCGGCCAGGGTGGGCTCCATCTGTTCGAACTCCATCCCCACCACGGCCCATTTGTTCTTGTCGTTTTTCTGCCAGTACAGGCGCTTGACGCCCTGGGAAATAAGCGACGGCGACCGGTAGAACTGGATGAAATAGGTGACCCAGTAGTCCGGCCCGGCCACGGCCTGCACATCCTCCACCGCAACCAGGATCCAGGGCAGTTTCCGGAAAAGGCCCTCTTTCTGGGCGCGAAAGGCGGAAAACGGCTGGCCCTGGGAGATGGCGAACTTCTGCGGATCGTGGGCTTCGAAGAAGGCCTCGGACCGAGATTCCCAGGCCTTGGCCCAGGCATGGGTGGCGGCCACCACCTCGTCGGCCTCGCGGGCCAGGGTCTCGGGGGACTTGTCCAACTGGATGCGGTCGCCGATGACCACGGGCATGCGCAGTTCAAGCTGGTTGGACAGATTGCGGATGTCCGGGGTGTTTAGGGCTACGCAGCCCTTGGTCTCATAGGGGGTGATGGTGTTGCCCCGGCCGTGGATCCAGATGCCGTGGCCGGTCTTGCCCTTGATGACGTCCACGGGGTTGGGAAAATTGAGCGGATAGGCCAGATCGCCGTACTGCTCCCAATCCAGGCCGCCATCCAGGCGCGAGGTGATGAAATAGACCCCCTCGGGGGTGCGCAGATCGCCCTCTTTGGCCTTGTCGCCAAGGAGCAGCCCGGTGGTGCAGGGCAGCTTCTCCACCAACCGCAAGGGGCTTTTGCGCTCGAACAAAAAAAAGGTCTGGGAATTTTTGTCGATGGCCACGAACCGCTTGGGGCCCTTGTCCGAATCAATAAGGGGGGCCTGCCAGCCCTCGCCCCACGCGGTGGCGCACAAAAGGCTCAGCCCGAGCAGTATGGCCCAAACGACACTCCGCATCATTTCGCCTCGCGCGGCGCGCTCCCCGTGGCTACCAGTTCGCGCCGGGTGAAGATGGCGCGCAGCGTAAAGCCGCGACCGGCCAGCGTGTCCGCGCCGCCTTCCTCGCGGTCCAAAACGCTGTACACCCCGGCCACCACGAGCCCCGCGTCCGTGACCCGGTCGATGACCTTCAAAAGCGTGCCGCCTGTGGTCACCACGTCTTCCAAAAGGGCCACCCGGTCGCCGGGCCGGAAGTTGGCCATGCCTTCGAGATACTGATTGGTGCCGTGGCCCTTGGGGTTTTTGCGCACGATAAATCCCGGCAGCGGCCGCCCCCGCATCTGGGACACCACAGACACCGCCGTCACCAGCGGGTCCGCCCCGAGCGTCATGCCGCCGACCCCGGCCAGATCCTCGTCAAGCATCTCAAAAAACAGATTCCCAAGCAGATACGCGCCCTCGGGATGCAGCGCCGTCTGCTTGCAATCGAAGTAATAGTCGCTTTTTTTGCCCGAGGTGAGAACCACCTCGCCTTCGATGTAGGATTTCTCCAGAAGCAACTGCGCCAGTCTACGCTTCATGGTCATGACCGGATGTCCCTTGTGAAACGGTCCGCGAACCCAGCCCCTGCCCGCTTCTCCGCTTCACCCTTATAAAAGTCCCTTGGGTTTGAAAAGCTCTTTCCTCACCAATTCCTTACCGGATCACATGGAAATTGCGGGGTCGCCGCCCCGCCCGGGTGGACATGGTCCCCTGTCTCCGGCTGCATCGCCTCGCGGCAAGGGCGCTTGGCGAAACATCCGGCGAGGCTTACTCCGCCGGTTTGTCGCCGAACACCCGGGCGAAAACCGTGTCCTCGTGGCGCAGATAATAGGCCGGGTTGAAGAGGTCCGAAAGGGCCGCATGGTCGAGAATGGGCGCAATTTCGGGGTCCTCGCGCACGGCGTCGGGAAACTGGGTCTTGTCGTTCCAGCAGCGCATGGCGATACGCTGCACGAGTTCGTAGGCCTTCTGGCGGTCCATGCCCTTTTCAATCAAGGCCAGCAGGATGCGCTGGGAATAAAACAGGCCGAAAGAGGCCTCCATGTTGCGGCGCATGGCGTCGGATTTGACCACCAGGCGCGACAGGATGCCCGTCAGCCTGGCCAGCATGTAGTCCGCCAAGATGGTGGAATCGGGCATGATCACCCGCTCCACCGAGGAATGCGAGATGTCGCGCTCGTGCCAAAGGGCCATGTTCTCCATGGCCGCCAGGGAATTGGAGCGCAACAGCCGGGACAGCCCGGTCAGGTTCTCGGCGGAGATGGGATTTTTCTTGTGGGGCATGGCCGAAGAGCCTTTCTGGCCCTTGCCGAAGCCCTCCTCCACCTCCATCACCTCGGTGCGTTGCAGGTGCCGAAGCTCCACGCACAGCCGCTCCACCCCGCCGCCCAAAAGCGCCAGGGCCGTGAAAAAGGCCGCGTGCCGGTCGCGCTGCACGATCTGGGTGGAGATGGGGTCCGTGGCCAGCCCCAGCCTGGCGCAGGCCCGGCGCTCCACCTCGGGGTCCAGGTGGGCGTAGCCGCCCACGGCCCCGGAAATCTTGCCCACGCGCACCCCTTCCACGGCGGCCGCCACGCGCTCCCGGTGCCGGGCGAACTCGGCGTAAAACCCGGCCAGCTTATAGCCGAAACTGGTGGGCTCGGCGTGGATGCCGTGGGTGCGGCCCATCATGAGCAGGCCCTTGTAGCGCCGGGCCATGTCCCGCAGCACGTCCAAAAGGCCGTCGACCCCGCGCAGGATGAGATTCCCGGCCCGGGTCAAAAGCACCCCGTTGGCGGTGTCCACGATGTCCGAGGAGGTGCAGCCCAGGTGGATGAAACGCGCGGCCGGGCCCACCTTCTCCTCCACTGCGGTCAAAAAGGCGATGACGTCGTGACGGGTGATCTCCTCGATCTCAAGGATGCGCTGCACGTCGAAATCGGCGGCGCCCCGGATGTGCTCCATGTCCGCCGGGGGGATCACCCCCAGCTCACACCAGGCCTCGCACACGGCCAGCTCCACCTCGAGCCAGACGCGAAACCGGTTTTCCTGGGTCCACAAGGCGCCCATCTCCGGGCGTGCATAACGGTCGATCATGGCGCGGCATCCCCCTTTGGCGCGGCGTTTTCCGGTCGCATGGGGCAGGTCTTCAGGGCTTTCTTCCGGCCTTTCCCGAAGCGGCCTTTTTTTTGGGCGCAGGCGGCGCGGACGGATTGGTCGCCAGGCTTGGCACATCAACGGGTTTGCATGAGGGCTTTTTGTTTTTGCCGCTGTACTTGTTGACAACCTCGGGCTTGCGGTCGGCGTAATCCGTGGCGTACCAGCCGGAACCCTTCAGAATGAAGGCCGATCCGGACACCACGCGGGGGGATTCGGCCCCGCACTGCGGACAGGTCAGGGTCTTTTCCTCGTAGCCCCGCTGCCACTCCTCGAACTGGAGGTCGCAACGGGGACACCGATATTCATAGATGGGCATGGGGCTTTCCTCCGGGATGCAAGGAGGCGCGCGGCCTGTGTCCGCAATGACGGACGATGGCCGCGACCGCGCACGGACCAGGCAATGGGGGCCGGATCCGCCGCGTGTGCGCGCCTTGCGGGGCGTGCCTGGGGCATGTACGCCCTGCGCAGGTCAGAAACAGGCTGCATCGCGGAAGGCTCTGTCCGAAACGGACGCGGGCCCGCGTGCGCTCGGCCCTGCGCCGTGCCTGTGACCGGCACGCCCGCACAGCCACGAAAAGATACGACGACAAAACAAGTCCGCACAACGGCTTAGGCTACATCGTGCGGACGCGGGGCTAGGACTTCTTGGCGGCCTTGGCTTCCCTGATGCGTTCCTTGAGCCGATCCTGGCGGCGGCGGCGGCGGCGGTCGAGTTCCTTCTTGCGTTCATGCCGTTTGTGACGGGCCATATGTCGTCCTCCTTGATGTGTATCGCGCGTGATTTGGAACCAGAGAAAATATTATTTTTTTTTACGTTTGTCCAGACGCCCCGCCGCCCCTATTCCGAGACGATGCGCTCCTGGGCCTCGGTCAGGGTGAACTCGCCCTTCTCGATCCATTCCTTGAGCGTCTGCGCCACTTCCAGCGACATGGTCAGGCTGGTCAGAGGCACGGTGGCCGTGGGCGTTCCGTTTATCACCGCCCGGCCGGACAGAAGCTCCGCGTAGCTGACATGCCCAAGCACGCGCGGGATGCCCTGGGGATAGTCGTGGCCGTAGTCCTTGACCGGCATGAGGATGTCGGCGTCGGACACGCCGGTGAAAAAGGCCATCTCCTCGTTGAGGATGGGGATGGGGATGCCCACGCCCACAGCCAGGGAACAGCCGTAGCCCATGATGCTCACCCCGCGCACGAACCGGGGGTTCATGCCCTTCATGTCGCCCCTGACCATGAGCGTCCCGGCGGCGGACAGGGGAATGCCGCGTTCGGTGCGTTTGGGCTTTTGATCATGCTGGGTCCCGGCCCCGAGCACGTAGCCCACGCCGCCGCCCAGAAAAATCCGTGTGCCCAGGCCGATGGTCCGGAAATAGGGGTCGTTGAAAAGGGGGCTTAGCGACCCGGCTGTGGCGAAATTGGCGTTTTTGGCCCCGGGTTTGAGCGGCCCCATATAGGTGTAGATGAGGCGGCTGGTCAGGTTCACCGCCACATTGTAGCTTTGGTAGCAATTGCGCGGATTAAGCAGCATGGCGGTTTTTAGCGACGCCAGGGTGATGTCTTTTTCCAGAAACTCGCGCGGATAACAGTCCGTGACGTAGGATTCGCACCACAGGCGCACCGACTTGCCGCGCAATAAATCCTCGATGACGTGCCCCCCGCCGTACTTGAACGTGCCGGGATAGACCTTGTTTAAGGGATCGTCGCGCCTGGGCTCGGTGCAGCCCAGATAGGCGTCCACGGCGGCCAGCCCGGCATGGCACTGCACGTTGTTTAAGCGGACCTTGGAGGCGCGCATGACCGGCGGCTCCTGGCCGAAGTTGAAAAGCATCCCTGACGAGCACATGGGCGAAAACGTGCCCGTGGTGACCACGTCCACTTCCCGGGCGGCCTTGACCTTGCCCAGGCGCTGGACGATTTCGGTCATCTCCCGGGCCGTGACCACGACGGCCTTGCCCTTGCGAATCCGCTCGTTGATATGTGCGATGGTCTTTGTGACTTCGTGCGCCATGGTGTGCCCGCTTCCTTCATGGTCGGCGATATGCGGCAAAATCACTCCGCAGGGCGCGTATCCTTGCCGATTTCACCTTTCTTGGCAATTTTTTTCTCCCGGGCCTAGCCAGCCGATTTGCCGGGCTTGGCTTATGATGCAAAATCAGGTAGGTTCGGGGCGGAGTGCGAGGGGAGGGAGGGTTTCCTTTTTTTTCTATTTAACCCCCTTGTTTTCTACTTCTTTTTGCATCCGGTCCACTCCGGAGAATCTACTTTTCACTGGAAAATACGTGCTCAAGGACGCCTTACGTCAGCATCTGTCGCGCGCCTGCCCCGAGCAGGAACTCAAGCGCTGGTTCGATCCCCTTGAAGTCGAGGTGATCGAACCTATTCAGGTTTTTTCCGTGGAATTTCCGCATCCCTATTTCGCCCAGTGGTTCGGACAGAGCGTGCAGGATCTCTTTGAGAAGGAAGTCGGGCGCTTCATGGGTCCGGGATACGTCATGCAATATCATTGCCGCACGACTCCGACCACCGGTGCCAAAGGCGCTCCGTTTAACGACCTCATCAGCCACATAGATTTTCCCTTCGGCCACGGTTTCACCTTTGAAACCTACCACGCCAACGAAAAAAACTTCTTTCCCGTGGCCCTTGCCAAAGAAGTGGCCAAGTCAAACGAGATCAAATACAATCCCTTTATCTTGTGCGGCGCCTCAGGCGCCGGGAAAACACACCTGCTTCGGGCCATGGCCAACCATATCAGCCGTCACCATGACAAGCACAAGATATTTGTCGGCGACGTGGACGACATCGAGAACATCTTCACGGTCAAATTTCCCGGCAAACCGTACGAAGCGCGCAAATTTCTGCAAACCTTCGACTGGCTTTTCGTGGACGATTTCCAATCTGTCCGTAAACATCTGCATCTTCACGAAGAACTTATTCTGCTCTTTAATATGTTTTATGATCGAAAGAAGCAGATGACCTTTTGCAGTTCCGAGCGCATTTCCAGCTTCGATTTCCTTGACCCGACCCTGCGCTCGAGGCTGGAATGGGGCCTGGTGGTGCACCTCAAGGATCCGGATCTGGACGTTCGCGTGGACTATGTGGAGACGTCCAACCGAAAGCGCAAGTTGGGCCTCGACCATGACAAAATTCTGATTCTGGCCAGGCGTTTCGAAAACATCCGCAAACTACGCGGCATCCTGCTCAAAATCGACGCCTACCGGGAGCACATGCAGCGCGACCGGCTCACCGAACCCGAATTTCGGCGCATCATCCGCCAAAGCGATGACCGGCGTGGGGCGAATCTGACCGCCGACCACATCGTGTCCGTGACCGCCTCCCATTTCCAGGTCGAGGTCAAGGACATTCTCGGCGCCAAACGTCATAAAAACCTGGTCCTGGCCAGACAGACGGCCATGACCCTGTGTCGCAGCCTGCTTGGCATGTCCTATCCAGCCCTGGGCAGGTTTTTTGGCGGCAAGGACCACAGCACGGTTTTATATTCCATTAAAAAAATTCAATCTCTTCAGGTTGATAATGAGGATTTGAAAAATATGTTCCAAACGTTGTCGAAAAAATGCCGCCAACTCGGCGCAGCCTGAGATGATGCGGCGTCACGGCGCGTACGGTTCCTTTCCGAACCCTTCTTTCAGCCTTTTTCTTACCTGCTTTTTTAGCTGGTTACCGCCGTTTGGCACATGCGAGCCGCCTCTATGACGATAACGAAGTAAGAATTCTTTTAGGATTTATAAAACCCAAACCTTTTCCGGGACAGGCCACAAAGCCTGAACCTCCAACCGGAGACACGGGTATTTCTCGATCAGGATCGTTTTGACGAAACAAAGGAGACCTCCATGTTTGTGAAAGTCTTTCGCAACGACATCATTGACGGATTGCAAAAATCATCCGCCATTATTCCCGCCAAGACCGGCGCCGCCTTTTTGCGCACCTTATGGCTCGAGGCCAAAAACGGGACCTTGCGAATCTTTTCCACGGATTCAAGCCTCGAATTCACCGGCGAATATAACGCCACTGTCGAGGAGGAAGGGCTTGTCGGCGTCCAGGGCAAAAATTTCCATGAACTCATCCGCAAGCTCCCTTCCGGCGAGATCGGCATGCGCCTGGATGCAGCCTCCGGGAATCTGATCATCACCCAGGGCAGCCGGAAATATAAGCTTCCCACCAGCGACAAAAGCTGGTTTCAAAATTTCTCTCCGTTTCCAGAAACCGGGGCCGTGGTCTGGGCAGGCGATTTTCTCCAGGAGCTCATTGACCGCGTCACCTACTGCATAAGCGACGAGGACACCATGCAGGCCATGGCCTGCATGTATTTAAAGCCTGATTCCGCGGAATCCCGGGTCGAGGTCTGCGGATTAAACGGCCATCAGTTCGCCCTGTCGGCGTTTCTCAATGACGACGTGCACGGCATGCTTCCGGGCGAAGGGATTTTGATCCAGAAAAAGTACGTCTCAGAACTCAAAAAGTGGCTGACGTCAGACGCCATTGAGCTGGCCATCAATCAAAAACGCCTTTTTTTTCGCGGCACCGAGAAGCGTGAGACCTTCAGCCTGCCTTTGAGTTATTACCAATATCCTGATTACAGTTCGTTCGTCTCCAAGCTCTCCGGCGATGATATTTCCGTGCTCTCGATTGATCGGGAGGAATTGTACAGCGCCTTGGATCGGGTCGCCATTTTCAACACCGACACCAATCGTTGCGCCTATTTTATGTTCGAATCCGCCGGGGAATTGTCGCTGCGCAGCCAGGGCCAGGAGTCCGGCGAGGCCAGCGAAATCCTGCCAGCCCAGTATACCGGGTCGTTAAAGCAAATCGCGTTTCCCACCCGGGACATCAGCGATATCCTTGGCCACTTCAATTCCGAGCGGGTGACGTTCACCCTGACTGGAACCGAAGGTCCTTGTGGTATTACCGGTTCGGATGATCCGGATTATCTGGTCATCATCATGCCCATGAAGATCGTCGAAGAGACGTACTATAACGAGGAATACATTTCATGATTCAAAACGGTTCCCAGAATACGTACAACGCGGATAGCATCACTGTCCTGGAAGGTCTTTCCGCAGTCCGGATGCGTCCTGCCATGTACATCGGTTCAACCGATGTGCGCGGCCTGCACCATCTTGTCTATGAGGTCGTCGACAACTCCATCGACGAGTCCATGGCTGGATATTGCGACCGCATCGGCGTCACCATACATCTGGATAATAGCGTCACCATCAGCGACAACGGGCGCGGCATTCCTGTGGACATGCATCCCAAGGAAGGCCGACCAGCCGTCGAAGTGGTCATGACCGTGCTGCACGCTGGCGGCAAGTTCGACAACGCCGCCTACAAGGTCTCCGGGGGGCTGCATGGCGTAGGCGTCTCCGTGGTCAACGCCTTGTCGGAATACCTGGAGGTCACGGTCAAACGCGACGGCAAGCGCTATCAGCAGCGCTACGAGCGCGGCATACCCGTGACGCAGGTGTCGCTTATCGGCGTGTCCGAGTCCACCGGCACAACCATTCGTTTTCGACCGGATGAGGAAATATTTGAAACGGTACAGTTTTCCTACGACATCCTGCGCAAGCGGTTTGAGGAACTGGCCTACTTAAATAGCGGTCTGGAGATCGATTTCCGCGACGACCGCAACCAGCAGCGCGAGACCTTTCATGCGGAAGGTGGTCTGGCCCAATTCGTAAGCGACCTCAATTCCGGCGAGACCGTCATTCACGACATGATCGCCGGAGATGGCGAGATCGACGGCGTCGTGGTGCAGTTCGCCCTGCAGTACAACGCCAAATACAAGGAAGAGGTTCTGACGTTCGCCAACAACATCCGCACCCGGGAAGGCGGTAAGCACCTGGAAGGCTTCCGCACCGCGCTGACCAGGGCCATCAACACCTACATCGAAAAATCAGATCTGGCTAAAAAGTATAAACAAAAGCTCTCTGGCGACGACGTCCGCGAAGGCCTGTCTGCAGTCATCAGCGTCAAACTGCCCATGCCGCAGTTCGAGGGCCAGACCAAGACCAAGCTCGGCAACAGCGAGGTCGCGGGCATCGTCGCCAAGGTGGTCTACGACAATATCAACGTCTTTTTTGAAGAAAATCCCAAAGACGCCAAGGCCATCGTGGAAAAGGCCGTGGACGCCGCCCGGGCCAGGGAGGCGGCCCGCAAGGCCAAGGAGCTGGTGCGGCGCAAGGGAGCGCTTTCCGACCACTCCCTGCCCGGTAAACTGGCCGATTGCCAGAGCAAGATCCCGGCGGAAAGCGAGCTGTACATCGTCGAGGGCGATTCGGCCGGCGGTTCTGCCAAACAGGGCCGCGATCCCCGGTATCAGGCCATATTGCCCCTGCGCGGCAAGATCTTGAACGTGGAAAAAACGCGCATGGACAAGATGCTCGGCAACAAGGAGATTCGCGCCCTGATCACGGCCATGGGTCCTGGTATCGGCGAAGAGGAAAAAGACATCTCCAAGCTGCGCTACCACAAGATCGTGATCATGACCGATGCCGACGTGGACGGGGCGCATATCCGCACCCTGCTGTTGACGTTTTTTTTCCGGCAGTATCCGGAGCTCATCGACAACGGGCACATCTACATCGCCCAGCCCCCCCTGTACCGAGTGCATAAAGGCGACTTCGAACGATTCATCAAGGACGAGGAAGAGCTCTCCAGTTTTCTTCTGGGCCGCATCGGGGAAGACCTGGTGGTCATGGCCGGAGAACGGGAATTTCGCGGTCAGAACCTGATCGACCTCATTACAAACATCCGGCTTTTTGAGACCCGCATCAGCGAGGCCGTGGCCTACGGCATACCTGAATCGCTTTTGCAGGCCATCCTGCGCTTTGAACGACGCATTACCCCGGACGACTTTGCCGACGGATCGGTTCCTTCTGATTTGTCATCCTATCTGGCGACAGTGGGCTACGACATAGTCGTCGAGGTGGAAGAAGAAGAAGATGAAAAGCGGTACTATGTCCTTTTTGAAAATACGAATCGCTCCCGATTCCGTCTGGGCATTGAATTTTTTCATTCCAAGGTCTATCGGCGGGCCTTTGAATCGCGCAAGGAACTGGACGCCATGTGCGCGCCATTTCAGTTCACCCTGCAAAAAAAGGATGAACTGCGACCCATTACAGGTCTGTCGGCCCTGCATACGGCGGTCATGGAAGAGGCCCACAAAGGCGTCAACATCCAGCGCTACAAGGGCCTGGGCGAGATGAACCCGGAACAGTTGTGGAAGACCACCATGAACCCGGAAAACCGGACCTTTCTCAAGGTCCACGTGGACGATTTAAGCGAGGCGAGCGATATTTTTTCCGATCTCATGGGGGAAAAGGTCGAACCGCGTCGGGAATTTATCGAACGAAACGCCCTTAGCGTCCGCGAATTGGATATTTAGTGAATCGCCATTTTTGTGATGGCGTCATCCCAGGCATGTTTTGCAGGAGCCAAGCGTGAGCGAAGTCATAAGCATCGAACAGGAACTCAAGAAGTCCTATCTCGAATATTCCTTGAGCGTCATCATCGGCCGGGCCATCCCGGATGTCCGCGACGGACTCAAGCCCGTGCACCGACGTATTTTATACGCCATGCACGACCTGTCCAACCACTATAACCGGCCCTACAAGAAATCCGCGCGTGTGGTCGGTGACGTCATCGGTAAATACCATCCCCATGGCGATTCCGCCGTCTATGACGCCCTGGTGCGCATGGCTCAGGAATTCTCCATGCGCGACGTGCTGGTGGACGGTCAGGGCAACTTCGGCTCCATCGACGGCGATGCGGCTGCGGCCATGCGGTACACCGAAGTGCGCATGTCGCGGCTGACTGGCGAGTTTCTGGCGGACATCGACAAGGAGACCGTTCCTTTTCGCCCCAACTACGACAACTCGCTGGAAGAACCCGAGGTTTTGCCGACCAAGGTGCCAAACCTGCTTCTCAACGGCTCCTCCGGCATCGCCGTGGGCATGGCCACCAACATCCCGCCGCATAACCTGGGCGAGCTGTGCGATGGCCTCCTTTTCTTGCTCGAGAACCCGCATTGCGATGTCAGGGAACTGATCGCCTTCATCCCTGGACCGGACTTTCCCACCGGCGCCTCCATTCACGGCGGTCGGGGGATTATCGAGGCCTATACCACCGGCCGGGGCAGCATCAAGATTCGGGGCAAGGTGGATATCGAGGAACGCAAAAAAGGCCAGTCCTCCATCGTCATACGCCAGATACCCTATGCCCTGAATAAATCCTCGCTGGTGGAAAAGATCGCGGCCCTGGTCAACGACCGCAGGATCGAGGGCGTGTCCGATCTGCGTGACGAGTCCGACCGGCGCGGCATCCGCGTGGTGCTTGATCTGAAAAAGGGCTTTATCCCGGACATCATCATAAACGCCCTCTACAAGTTCACGCCGCTTGAAACCTCGTTCGGCATGAACATGCTGGTCGTGGCCGGAAATCGTCCGGCGCTTCTCAATTTAAAGCAGATCCTTGTCCATTTTCTCAACCATCGCCGGGAGGTCATCCTCGCCAGGTCGCGCTACGACCTGCGCAAGTCCGAAGAGCGGGCGCACATCCTGGAAGGCCTTAAAATCGCCCTGGACAACATCGATGAGGTCGTGGCCCTGATCAGGGCCTCCAAAACGCCGGCAGAGGCCAAACAGCGCCTGATGGACAGGTTTTCCCTGTCCGAGCGGCAGTCCCAGGCCATCCTGGATATGCGCCTGCAGCGGTTGACCAATCTTGAACGGGAAAAATTGCTGGAAGAATACGCCGAGCTTTTGAAGCTGATTGAATATCTTAAAAGCATCCTGGAAAACGAGGAAGTCCTGCTTGGGGTCATCCGTGACGAGATCACGGAGCTTAAGGCCAGGTTTGCAACGCCCAGGCGCACCCAGATTCTCGAAGACCTGGAGGGCATAGACATCCTTGACCTCATCCCGGACGACGAGGTGGTCATTACCCTGTCGCGGCGGGGATATATCAAGCGCACGCGCATGGATAACTACCAGCAGCAAAAGCGCGGCGGCAAAGGCATCGCCGGAGTCCTGACCGGCATCGACGATTTCGTGCAGTCTTTTTGCACGACGACCAATCATCAATCCTTGCTGCTTTTCACCAACCTTGGACGCATGTTCCTTTTGCCTGTGCATCAGGTGCCGGAAGGCGGCAGAACGGCCAAGGGCGCCCATATCGCCAACCTTCTGCCCCTGGACAAGGAAGAGTTCATCGCCACGGCCATGACGCTGCGTGAATTCAGCCCTGAGCAGTCGTTTTTGTTCGTGACCAAACGCGGCATGGTCAAACGGACCGCTGTGGAATTGTACAAAAATTGCCGCAGCACCGGTCTTATCGCCGTGACCCTGCGTCCTGGCGACGAACTGCTCATCGTCAAGGACATCTCGTCAGACGCCGAGATATTACTGGCGACCAAAAACGGCCTGTCCATTCGCTTTAGGGCTAATGACGTACGGCTCATGGGCCGGGGCGCCTCTGGGGTTCGCGGCGTGGCGCTGCGCGGCGGCGATGAAGTGGCGGCGGGTGTCGTGGTCGAAGGCACGGACCGCATGGAGACGTTGGCCATCTCCGCCAACGGCTACGGCAAACGCACCTCGCTTGAGCATTATCCGCTGCGCAACCGCGGCGGTCTGGGCGTCATCAACATGAAGGTGACCCCGAAAACAGGTCCCGTCATCGGCGCGGTCATGGTCAAACCTGACGATAGTTTGCTGCTTCTGACCTCCGCCAACAAGATCATCCGCTTAAGCGTCTCCGAGATAAGCACGGTGGGACGGGCCACCCAGGGCGTCATGCTGGTGCGCATGGAAGAGGACATCAAGGTCATTGGTTTCGATATTGTGGAAAATTCGGATGTCGTGGACCTGGATGGCTAGGGAATGCGTCGTATCGCCCTATGCCTGTTCCTGCTCGCCTCGTGCAGCTCGCAACCCGATGCGGAGACACTGCTCATACACAGCGCCCGCACCGCCTATATCACAGGGGAAAATCTGACGGCCGAGGATCTATACCAGAAGTACCTTCAGAATTTCCCCCAGGGCGTCAATCGGCTGGAGGCCTGGAATCGCTTATACGACATTCGCGTCAACCTAAGAAATGACAAAAAAGGCGCCGTACCCCTCGTGGACGCTATGCTCATGGAATATGCAACAGATGCGTCCTTGAGGCCTGAGCTTCTCAAAAGGGCAGCCCATATTCACGCTGATTTGCATGAATATGCCGCATCCGCCTCGTTTTGGGTTCAGTACATCGCCTTGCCAGGAATTGATGCAGCAGCACGAAATGACGCGCGTTTGCAAATTTCCAAAATCTATGTGCTCCTGAAACAATTGGACGACAGTCTGCGTACCCTGCGCGAATGTCGCCAAGACCAGGATGCACAGGCATTTTATCTCGAATGTGAACTTGAATCCGCAAACGTTCTTGTCCGCATGGGACAGTATGGCGCGGCTAAGGATGTTCTTGTAAACTTACGCTCACAGGTTCAAGAACGTTCCGTTTTATGGAGCCGGGTGTCCTTTCAACTCGCCGACGTCTATGAGCATGAGCATCAAAATGACAAGGCCCTTGAGATTTTTGCATCGATTCTCGATACGTTTCCGAATCCGCAGGTCGTGAAGACGCGCATCCAAAATCTTAAATAAGAGTTGCAGGACCTCCCGTGCACCCACATTTTCGCTTCCCCTTTTTTCACGGAAAACGTCTGCATCTTGGCGTCACTGGCAGCATCGCCGCGTTTAAGTCGCTGACGCTTTTGCGGCATTTTTTGGAGACCGGCCTAAGCGTCAGCGTGACCCTGACGCAGGCCGCGACCCAGTTCGTCACAGCCTTATCCTTTCAAAGCCTGGGCGCCGATCCCGTCTATGACGCCTTTTTTTCGAAGGCTGAGTCCCCCTTTGACCATCTCGAACCTGCCAGGTCCGCCCAGTGCCAACTTATCGCCCCTGCCACAGCCAATTTTATCTCCAAAATGGCCCGTGGTGCGGCCGATGACCTTCTTTCCTGCCAGGCCCTGGCCTTTGCGAAGCATCAGATCGTGGCGCCGGCCATGAACCCGCTTCTGTGGAACGCCGCCGCGACTAGGGAGAACATCGAAATTCTTTCCAAGCGCGGCGTGGAGGTCCTTGAACCGTGCAGCGGCCACATGGCCTGCGGCGATTCCGGCCAGGGGCGTCTGGCGGACCTTGAAGCCCTGTTTCTTAGCGTCTTGCGGGCCATATCACCGCAGGATCTCGCCGGGCGCTCGGTCCTGGTCTCCCTTGGGCCGACGCACGAATATTTTGACGTGGCCCGCTACTGGTCAAACCCGTCTTCCGGCCTCATGGGGGCGTGCATAGCGCTTGCCGCCTGGCTGCGCGGGGCGCGAGTCCAGGTCGTGCATGGCCCGGTCGAGTGGTATTTCCCTCCCGGCGTCGTGCGCGTTCCCGTGGTCAGCGCGCGCCAGATGCATGACGCCATGAACGACCTTTTCCCAACTCACGATGTGACGTGCATGGTTGCGGCAGTCGCTGATTTTTCACCCGTCCCGCATGGATCGCCAACTAAGAAGGTGAAGCGTGACGTGTCGGGAATGACAACGCCTGACATTCGTTTTGCGCCCAACCCCGATATCCTGGCCTCGCTTGGCGAGCGTAAAACCGCCCAACAATGCCTTATGGGATTTTGCGCGGAAACAGGCGACCTGCGGCCTCTGGCTGAGGAGAAATTGCGTCGCAAGAAATGCGACATCATGGTCGCCAACCCCCTCGGGCAGTCCGGCAGCGGGTTTGCGGCCAGCACCAACGCGGTTTCAGTCCTTGATGCGCATGGTCGGTTCGAAACCTGGCCGGTCCTTCCCAAGCCGGAAGTCGCCTGGAGGTTACTTGATTGGGCGAATCACGTTTAAGCGTCCCTGAGGACCTGCGGGTATGGCACTTCGCAGGCTGGCGGTATGCCTTTGTACAACCGAAGGACATGCCTGAATGTCTTTTGGGGCATGATCCAACCACCTGGCCACACCCATGGCGCGGGTTTTTTCTGAAGGCGCCACCCGGGGCGAAACTCTTTATCACCTATCCTGAACTGGCCTTGGATTTGGCTGGAAACGGCGATCCAGCCAGGGGCGCGTTTTTTCGCAGGTTTCTCAGCCTTTTTCAGGCTCCGAAAGGAACATTTGCATTTTGGCCTTTTGCTCTTTATGAAAAGGAATTAGTTCAACCATATATACAACATTTTCACGAAGCGCTGGGCTTTTTTTCTCCTCGGGTCGTCGCCTGTTTCGGGAATGAAACCCATGCCAAAATCACGAGTATCCTTGCTCAGAACCACAATCCTACGCAAAATAATGCGCAGTTTATTGAATGTCCTAGTTTGGCGGATCTCATATCACAACCAGATACGGCGCTTCGTGAGATTGTTCACATACTGTCCAAGGGATTGACGGATTTGTAATACATGGTAGATTTTCGCGTTGAACGTGTTAAGATGCATACTTTTACTCTTTTTTTCTTAAACCACTATCCAATGGTATAATATCATGAAAATTCTTGTTACAGGCGCTGCAGGCTTCATCGGCTATCATCTGTGCCGCCGTTTTTTGAAAATGGGCCATTCAGTCGTTGGGTTGGACAATCTCAATACCTACTATTCCGTTGAGCTAAAGAAGGATCGATTGGATCGGCTCATGAAATATGAGCATTTTACGTTTGCCCACATCGATCTTTCCGACAAAAAAGAAGTGTACAAGCTTTTTCAGGACATGGATTTCAGCCATGTCGTCAATCTGGCTGCCCAGGCTGGCGTCAGGTACAGCATTGAAAATCCGAGCGCGTATGTTGACACCAATCTGGTCGGTTTTTCCCATATTCTTGAAGGATGCCGCCATGGCGGCGTGAGGCACCTTGTTTTCGCATCTTCAAGCTCCGTCTATGGCTTAAATACCAATATGCCTTTTTCCGTGCATAATAACGTGGACCATCCCATCAGTCTGTATGCCGCCACTAAAAAGGCAAATGAATTGATGGCCCATACCTACAGTTATCTGTATGGACTGCCTTGCACGGGGCTTCGCTTTTTTACGGTTTACGGGCCATGGGGCAGACCGGATATGGCTCTTTTTCTTTTCACCAAAGCTATCCTTGAAGGCAAACCCATCAAGGTTTTCAACCACGGCATGATGCGCCGCGATTTCACGTATATTGACGACATTATCGAAGGTGTCTCTCGAATTACCGGCCGCACTCCGACACCTAATCCGAATTGGGACGCCAACAACCCAGATCCGTCCTCGAGCGTCGCACCTTACAAAATATACAACATCGGCAATAACAATACGGTTGAACTTTCCCGTTTTATTGAGGTGATCGAAGAACAACTTGGCAAAAAGGCCGAAAAGGAACTTCTTCCGCTTCAGCCTGGCGATGTTCCTATGACCTACGCCAACGTCGACGACCTTGTTGAAGATGTGGGTTTCAAGCCAGCGACCACCATCGAAACAGGCATCGCTAAATTTATTGAGTGGTATCGCGAGTATTACAAGGTTTGAGTTGACAGGGCTTGGGGAATGTCCCTAATGAGAAGCGCATATATATTCTGCATTCCTCCACAGGAGATGGGGACGGTCCATGGATTTCTCGACGATAAAGAAGGAAATGGCAGCGGTTTTTGAGCTAATCACAGCACAAACCGATGAAGGCCTTCTCCCTGACGAAGGGGCTGTCAACAGGTTCGTTCGGTTATGCCAACGAATGCACCAAATTGCCCAGGATGTCTGGATCGGCGAGGCCGAGGATTTTTCTCATCTTTCCAATCAATTGCTTAATGCAGTAAAAAAACGAGACGTTGAAAGCACCATCATGCTTGTCGAGTCTCTCCAGGACGCACAGGCATATTGTCATCGTACCTTTCGCGAATGAGCCTTCCGTTGTTTCACGTGAAACAATCCGTGAGTCCGGAGACGACGGGCCGGGGAGCGTTGGCTGACGGGGATGACGGGCTGGCGGCGGGGCGAGTGATGAAGTGTGACGTCAGGCAGGGCAACGCCCCGGGAGTGCGCCATGGCTAGAGTCATCGTTGTCGCAAATCAGAAAGGTGGCGTAGGGAAGACGACCACGTCGGTGAACCTGGCCGCGTCGCTGGCGGTCATGGAAAAAAAAACCCTCCTAGTTGATTGCGACCCACAGGCCAATGCGTCGAGCGGCCTTGGCATCTACGCCGACAAATGTCCTAAAAATATCTACACCGTGCTTTACGAACCGTCCCGGGCGGCTCAGGCCGTCATAGAGACGGATTTCCCGTTCCTGTCGGTGCTGCCGTCAAGCACGGATCTGGTGGCGGCGGAAATAGAGCTGGTTGGCAAAACGGGGCGGGAGTATTTTCTGCGGGAGGTAGTGCGGACCCTTGGCGGCGATTATGAATTCATCGTCCTGGATTGTCCGCCTTCGCTGGGTCTTATTACCCTAAACGCCTTGTGCGCTGCCTCGGAGCTTTTGATTCCGCTGCAGTGCGAATACTACGCCCTGGAGGGCATCGCCCAGCTCCTGCGCACCTATGATCTTGTTCATAAACGCTTCAATAAGAATCTCTCACTTCTTGGCGTGCTGCTTACCATGTATGATGGGCGAAACAAGCTCAACCGCCATGTCAAACGGGAAATCTGGAAATGCTTCCCGAAGCTCGTTTTTGATACCCTGGTCCCTCGCAATGTCCGCCTTTCAGAGGCCCCGAGCTATGGGAAGCCCGTCCTGGCCTACGACATCAAGTCGCGTGGGTCCGAGGCCTATCTCACCTTGGCCCAGGAAGTCGTCCGCCGCACTCCGGAGAAAATGACAGCGCGTGCCGGCGTCAGATAGACGCAGCCGCGACGGGGTGGGGTCAGCCCTTTTCCACGAAGGGCCGACATTCCACACTGACGTGTTTTTTGAAGTGCCGTTTGATGATTTTCGATTGACAAGACTGACAGCAAAAGGTGGCTAACCCGCCAAGGTTCGCCGCAGTCAGGCGGAATGTACGCGGTTCGTCAGCCCGCCAGTCGTCGGTGTGCGCCCCGCAGTGCTCGCAGGTCAGGTCGTAGCTCGGCGGATATTTGAAATCCCAGTACGTCAGGAGCATCTCCCAGTCCGCCAAGGGTTCCGGCGCAGGGGGAGGCGCGATGGCCGAGGCGTCGTTTCCGATGGATGCCGCCTCTAGGATGGGGATGAGCTCCGCACGGGTTTTCTCCCATAGTTCCGGGCTGATGAATACGCCCACAAAGATTCCGTTGGCGTCGTGCAGGTGGATCATGTCGCGAGTGTTGTCAGGCATGGCTTTTTCCTGTGAGCATGGGCCGTGGTGGGCTTTTTTATGGTTCAGCTTTAGGGTTGGATTTTTAGCGGTCTTGAAGGTAAGGTATCACCGTGGCCTGTCAAGTATTTTGCAGACGCCGCAGGATACGCCGGGTTTTCTGGTCAAATCGGCGGCGAAGGGGAGATAATCATGGCGCAATCCGCGCGCGGTTTGGGCAGGGGGCTTGAGGCCCTGCTTGGCGGTCTGGGCGACGCCAAGGCGGTTGGTGAGGTCATGATGATCCCGCTTGGCCGGATTCGGCCCAACCCGGATCAGCCCCGACGGGAATTTTCAGAAGAAGGCATGGCCGATTTAACCCGGTCCATCAGGGAGCAGGGCGTGCTGCAGCCGGTGGTGGTCCGACCGATACGGGACGAGACGTACGATTATGAGATCATTGCCGGGGAGAGACGGTGGCGGGCCTGCGGGCTGGCCGATTTGGACGAAATACCCGCCCTTGTGCGCGAGGCTGATGATGAACAGAGTCTGGCCCTGGCGCTTATTGAGAATCTGCAGCGCGAGGACTTAAATCCCATGGAAGAGGCGGCGGGGTACGCCCTACTGGTCGAACGGTTCGGACTCAGCCAGGAGGATCTTGCGTCCAGGGTGGGCAAGAGCCGGTCCGCCGTGGCCAACACCCTGCGGCTCATGCAGCTTCCCGAATCCATTCGGATTGATCTGGGAGCGGGACGGATCACAGCCGGACATGCCCGGACCCTGCTTTCACTGGCTGACGAGGCGCTTCGCGACCTCCTGTGGCGGCGCATGGTTGAGCATGGCCTGTCGGTGCGTCAGGCCGAAGATCTGGCGGCCCATGCCAAGGCCCACGGCGCATTTCCAGAGTTTGCGGACGCTGCGTCGCCGGGAGATACCGCATCGGACGCGGCCGCAAACGCTGCCAAGTCCGAAAAAGCTGCGCCCTCCCGTCGCGAGGCGGCTCCCATGGACAAGGAGTTGCACGCGCTTCAGACCGCACTTGAAGAGTTGTACGGGGTCAAGGTGCGGGTGTCGGGGACGCCTGGACGGGGTCGCATCACCCTGCATTACGGGACAGAAGAAGCCCGCCGGGACATCGTGGGTCGGATGGGTCTTGAGGACTGTTAGGACCATGGACGCCGCTACGAGCATGGACGCCATCGCCGCCGCCGTGCCGGAATTTCTCGGCAAGCGGGTGCTTGTGCTGGGCGATCTCATGCTCGACCACTACCTGATGGGCGATGTGGACCGCATCTCGCCGGAGGGGCCTGTGCCGGTGGTTCGGGTACGCAGCGAGGCGCACACCCTGGGCGGGGCGGGAAACGTGGTGAAAAACCTGGCGGCGCTTGGAGGCATTCCCACGCTGGTGTCCGTGTGCGGGGATGATGACCCGGGGCGGGTGCTCCTTGAGCTTGCGGAAAAGGAAAAGGCGACATCGATCATCGTGCGCGATAAAAAACGCCCGACAACCATCAAAACACGGATCATCGCCCAGAACCAGCAGGTGGTCAGGGTGGACCGGGAAAGCGAGGCCCCGATTTCCTCCGGCGTGCGCGAGATGGTGATCCGAGCCATGCGCGAGGTCCTGCCGGGACATGACTGCGTGGTGGTGTCGGACTACGCCAAAGGGCTGCTCTCCAGGCCGCTCTTTGAGGCGCTTTTGTCGGAGGTGGCCGGTATGACGCCCAGGCCGCTGGTGCTGGTGGACCCCAAGGTGCCTAACAGGGACATGTACCAGGGGGCTGACCTCTTGACCCCCAACGCCAAGGAAGCTGGCGAGATGGCTGGCCTTCGGTTGGAGGGGAAAGCGGACATCATCCGGGCTGGTCTTGCGATATTTAAGAAAACCCGGTGCAAATCGCTTGTGATTACGCTTGGGGCGCAGGGTATTGCGCTTTTTTCCGGACCAGCCCTGGTGCGCCGCATCCCCACCATGGCCCGTAAGGTCTTTGACGTAACAGGGGCGGGCGATACGGTCATCGCGGCTCTGGCCATGGGGCTTTCGGCCGGGCTCGACTTGCTTGACGCCTGTGTTCTCGCCAATTACTGCGCAGGTATCGTGGTGGGCCAGGTGGGCAGCGCCACCGTTTCCCACAAGGAGCTGCGCGACAGCGCCGGTCGGGCGCCGACGCCTGAGGTGGAAACGTGGCTCGACGCCGGAGCGAACTGACGAAATTGCTGACGGTTGCCGCTTCGGGCACTGTCGTGGACTTAACTCGCGAAATGGCCATTGGCCGGGAAAGGCGCACGTATTATGTCCGACACGAAGCATGCGGGGAAAGAAGGCGCAACCTGGGGTTGGGAGGCCGAATCCCGAACAAACACCGCCAAGATCAGCGGCGAGGTGGATTTTACGGTGAGCCCTGCTGTTCGTGACAAGCTCGTGGCCTTCATCGAGAAAACCCGGGGCGATATGTTCCTTGATCTTGGCGAGTTGGCCTATATCGACAGCTCCGGATTGGCGGCTCTCATTGAAGGGCGCAAGTTGCTTAAAATGAAAAATCGTAAAATCACCATAACGGCCATCTCACATCAGGTGCGAAAGCTCTTCGAGCTGACGCAAATCGGCGAGTTGTTCGGGCTCTAGCATCTATGCGGCGGGGCGCCCCGCCAATTCCTGGCTTCGGGAAGGAGAAGGGATGTGCGCGAAGGCCTGAACGCCTTTTTCGGGATCGTCAACGGGTTGGTCAACTGCCTGTGGCTCTCCCTGGCGCGCCGGTATCGTTCCAAGCCCTATCAGCGGGAGCGCACCTGGGACAACCTGTCCTGGATCGGGGCGGACTCGCTGCCCATCGTCAGCGTCATTGCGGGTTGCACCGGCATCATCCTGGCCTTGCAGGCGGCCATGCAGTTGGAGAAGGTCGGGGCCTTGAGCTATGTGGCCAATCTTGTCGGATTTTCCCTGGTCACGGAGCTTGGGCCGCTGCTGACGGCGCTTATCCTGGCCGGTCGGGCAGGGGCGGCGTTCACCGCAGAAATCGCCACCATGAAAATATCTGAGGAGATCGACGCCCTGTCGGTCATGGGCATCGATCCCATTCGGTTTCTGGTCTGGCCCAAGTTCGCGGCCATGCTGGTCATGATGCCGCTTCTGGCCCTTTGGGCTGATTTTGTGGGCATCATGGCCGGGGGCGTCTTTTCGGCCACGGTTCTGGGCTTAAGCGGAAAGGTCTATTTCGAGCAAACAGCGACCTTTCTCAAGGTCAGCGACGTCATGTCCGGGCTGGTCAAAAGCGCGGCCTTCGGCATGGCCATCACGCTTATCAGTTGCACGCAGGGTTTTTTGGCCAAGGAAGGGGCGGCTGACGTGGGGCGACGCACCACCATGGCCGTGGTGCAATCTATTTTCATCATGATTCTCCTGGATCTATTTTTTACGGCGCTCAACTATGTGTTGCGATAACAACAGCGCGCATTCAAGTTGGGAGATGGAGTAAGGCAAAGTAATATATGTAAGCATAAAGCAAGTAATCAATGTTCCATTGTATTATGGTTGATAATGTCTAGTGAATTCGTTAATATAGATTGTGTTCAATACGGAACGGCATGCATTAGAAGAGAATTACACCACTATATTCCGAAATTATGTCATATTTAAACATAATTCAGGATGTAATTTCTAACGTTACAGTAACGTCAGGGAAGAAGTATGCGGCCAAAGGGTAGGCTACACGCACCGGAAATCGTTTTAGAGAACGTCAGCGTCGGTTATGGCGATCGCGTCGTTCTGGAAAACATCACCACGGTGCTCCCCGCCGGAAAGATCAGCGTCATCCTGGGTGGCTCCGGCTGTGGGAAGTCCACGCTTTTGCGCAACATCCTGGGGCTGGTCAGCCTCAAGACAGGGAAAATCCGGCTGGGCGACGTGGACCTCTACACCATGCAGCCCGGCGAGGCCATGGCCATGCGCCGTCGGCTGGGCGTGCTCTTCCAGGACGGGGCGCTTTTGGGGTCCATGCCCCTTGGCCAGAACGTGGCCTTGCCGCTTCGCGAGCACACCACCCTGGACGAGGGGATGATCGAGGAAGTGGTGCTCATGAAGCTCAAGCTGGTGGGGCTTGAACGCTTCGTGCACTATTTTCCGCGCCAATTGTCCGGGGGGATGCGCAAGCGGGCCGGACTGGCCCGGGCCATGGCCCTGGACCCGGCGATTTTATTGTGCGACGAGCCCACTTCGGGTCTCGATCCCATCACCTCGGCCGACCTCGACCAGCTCATTTTGGAGCTCAAGGCCACCTTTCCCATGACCATCGTGGTGGTCACCCATGATCTGGAAAGCCTGTTCACCATCGCCGACTATGTCGTGGTCCTGGACAAGGGGAAGATGCTGTTTCAGGGCAGCCTGGACGAGTTGAAAAAAAACCAGGAGCCCTTCATCGTGCGTTTTCTGGGGCGGATTCCCACGCGGGAAAGCCGAGTCATCGCCATGGGGCAGGCCCGGGCCTGCGTCGCCGTGCCGCATGACCAGACTTCAGGGGGCAACGGATGATCCCAGGCAAAGGACCATGTCATGCTCGATGAACGCGGCAAGCGGAAGCAGTACGTCAAGGCCTCGCTGACCCTGGCCCTGGGGCTGGCCATCCTGTCCGTGTTCATGGTGGTTCTGGGCGGCCACTGGTTCTGGGAACGGCTGGTGACCTATCCCGTGCGGTTTTCCACGGTGAAGGATCTGGTCACGGGGCGACCGGTGAAATACGGCGGCATGGACATCGGCCGCATCCAGACCATCGAACTCGATCCGGATGATCCGCGGCTGATTCGGGTGGTGCTGGGGGTCCGTTCCGACTTTCCCCTGTACCAGGGGACAACAGCCCGCATCGCCCAGAAGGGGCTGGTAGGGGATTTTTACGTCTTTTTGGAGCTCCAGGGCGAGCCGGGAAAGCGTATTGAGCCGGGGAGCGAGATTCCGGCGGCCAGAACCATGGACATGCAGGAACTCGCCGCCGTGGCCGGGGACATGCTGCAAAGCGTCAAGCCAAAACTCGACGCCATCGCGGACAACATCGACCGACTGCTTTCAACCCAGAATGTAGAGCTTGTTAACCGGATGCTCACGCAGGGGCCGGAGCTTTTGGCCGAGACCAAGGCGGCGGTGGAATCGTTTCGGGCCGATTGGACTAAGCTTGCGGCCAAGGGCGAGAGCGCGGCCACGGCCCTGGATAAGACCCTGGGGCGGGCCGAGACGGCGGTTGGGGCCGTGGAGAACGAGCTGCGCCTGACGCTGTCCGAAATCCGCACGCATACGGATACGGCCGGGAAGGTCGCCTCGGATTTGCGCCTGAGCCTGGACTATGATCAGCGGCAGGTGGAGCAGATACTGGAAAATCTCAATCGCACCAGCCGCGATCTGAAGGATCTGACGGCCCGGGTCAAAGAACGGCCCTGGCAGGTTCTCAGGGCGCCGAAGGAGGTGGGGCCGTGATGGGTTTACGGGGTTCGTTGCGGGCGACGGCCTGGGCGGCGGCGGTTTTTTTGGCCGGGTGTCTGGGTTCTGTCCCGCCTGTGGAGCAGTATCTGCGGGTTGACGCCGTGGACATGGCCTGCGACCGGTCGGTTTCGGAAGGGCGCGACCAGGCGCAGGGCGTGGTCGCGTTTATGGATCTGACGGCCCTGGACAATCTGGATCGCCCGGCGGTCTTGGTCGCAAACGGCAACGTGCTGGCCCCGAGCACCCAGTGGTACTGGGAAGGATCGCCCCAGGCCGTGATGACCGGGATCGTCACCAGGATGGTCAACTGCCTGCCGGGGGTGGCCGGGGTCATGAAATACCGGCCGCGCGTGGAGCATCAGGCGGTGCTGGGCGGCAGCGTGACGGCGTTTAACGTCCAGCGGGCGGGCGGGACACGGTTCGTGGCGGCCGTGCGGCTTGAGGTCTGGACCAGGGACTCCAAAAAGCTGGTGGCGTCGCGGGAATTTTCCGCAGAGGCCTCTGTGGGGGGCGAGTCGGCTGCGGCTGTGGCCGAGGCAGCCTCGAAGGCGGCCTCGGGGGTGGCGGCCCAGGCGGCGGCATGGTTGTCGGGAGAGCAGGGCGGGGTTTTGGCCCGGGCCTTTGCGGAGTCAGGGAAATGAGCCTCACTCTGGCGTCATTCGCCTCTATCGCGGAGCGGCGCATTGAGGAGGCCATGGCCAGAGGGGAGTTCGACAATCTCGAAGGTCGGGGCAGGCCTCTTGTTTTTGAGGATGACTCCATGGTTCCCGACGACCTGCGCATGGCCTACAAGGTCATGAAAAATGCAGGCTATCTGCCTCCAGAAATCCTGGAGGAAAAGGAGATTCTCACCGCCGCCGACCTTCTGGCGAACGCCCCGGACGAAAAGGAGCGCTACCAGCGCATGAAGAAGTTGCAGGTGCTGGTTATGCGGGCGAACCAGCGGCGTAACAGGCCGATTCAGCTTGAAAAATGCCCGACGTATTATGAAAAGGTTGTGGCACGTGTTGGCTAATGCCGGCACATGCCTAGAGCCTAAATTTTTGAAATGGCTCGCTCCGTGGCAATTTATTTTGTTCCATATCTGGTTCTGGTGATACTCTGACAGGCGTAATGTTAGGAAAAATCAGCGGGTTGCGGCTTGTATCCCTTCCGAAACGGACGTATGGTTTCAAATCTGGATTTGTGCCCTGAGGCCCAGCCGCCGCCATGCGGCGGGGCGCCACGGGGCCGTAACGCCCTGCCGCAAGCGGAGGAGTCATGACGGCCTATACCGTGCAGATGGAGCAACTTCCCGGGCTGTTCGCCGCCTGGAGCGCCCAGTGCCAGGTGCACGTCCCCGTGTCCCTGGACAGCGGCTACTATGACTTCGCGCCCTGGAAACCGGGCACGGAAATCGCCTTCGAATACGATGTGGCCTACAACCCGCTCAAGCGCTTCTTCATGCCGCCGCGAGAGGACATGGTCGTCTTCGACCTGGAGTCCTATACGGCCAAGCCCGTGTTCGCCGCGCCGAGCATCCTGCTTTTCGGCGTGCATCCATACGACGTCAAGGCCGTGACCCAGCTCGACCAGCTCATGGAATCCGGCAGCGTGGATCAGAACTATTTCTCCCGACGCGACGCGGCGGTCATCTTCGCCATGACGCCCCTGGCCGTGTCCGACACGGCCTTTTGGGCCTCAGTGGGCGCAGACAAGGTGGACCAGGGGTTTGATCTGTACTGGACCAAGATCGGCCCGGGTACGTTTCATGTCGAGATCGGCTCGGGCCGGGGTGAAGAGCTGCTTTTGGCCGCCGGTCCCCTGGCCACGGCCACGGCCGGGAGCCGCGAGGCCGCCAGGAAGGCCCAGGTGCGGTCCAAAAATCTCGGTATGGCCAGACATCTGCGCTACGACTGGCGCGAGACGCCCCATGTCATGGGCCGGTCCTGGAATTCGTCCGTCTGGCACCGCAAGGCCGAGAAGTGTCTGGGCTGCGGCTCCTGTAATACCGTATGTCCCACCTGCTACTGTTTCGACATCCGCGAGGAGGTGGACGAAAAGCTTAAAACCGGCCACCGTTTCCGGGAATGGGACGGCTGCATGTTAAACGGGTTTGCGCTGGTGGCGGGCGACCATAATTTCCGGTCCCAGGCCTCGGAACGCTACCGGCACCGCTACATGCGCAAGGGAAAATACATCTTTGACAAGATCGGGGAGCTCGGCTGCGTGGGGTGCGGGCGTTGCGTGCGGGCCTGCACCAGCAAGATCGCGGACCCCTGCGAGATATTCAACGCCCTGTGGGAGGAAAGCCGCCATGAAATCTAGGACGTTTTCCCCCTACGTGCCGCGCCCGGCCACACTGGTCTCCAAATCGCCCCTGTCCGATCTGGTGACGCTCTACGAATTCACCCAGGACAGCGGCAAGAACCTGGCCCACAAGCCGGGCCAGTTCATCATGCTCTCCATTTATGGCGTGGGCGAGGCCCCGTTCTCCATCAGTTCCGCGCCCATCAAGGAGTCCAACGTCTTCGAGCTGGCCGTGCGCAAGATCGGGGCCGTGACCAAGGCCCTGTCCGAACTGCCCGTGGGGGCCAAGGTGGGCATACGAGGGCCGTTTGGCACCAGCTTTCCAGTGCATGAGTTCGTGGGCAAGGACACCCTGCTGGTGGCCGGAGGCCTTGGCTACATCCCCATCCGGAGCCTTTTGCATTACCAGCTCCGGCACCGCCAGGAATTCGGCCGCATCGCGGTGCTTATCGGGACCCGCTCCCCCAGGGACCGCATTTTCATCGATCAGATCGAGGCCCTGGCCAAAAGCGGCGATGTGGAGCTGCTTGAGACCGTGGACGTGCCCGATGCCGACTGGAAAGGCAACGTGGGGGTCATCACCACGCTTCTGCCCAAGGTGGGCGTAGACCCGCACAACACCTACGTGGCCATGATCGGGCCGCCGATCATGTACAAATTCGTGCTGCGACAGTGCCGGGACATGGGCATCGCCTCGGACCGTATCTGGGTGTCGCTTGAGCGGCGCATGAAGTGCGGCCTGGGCAAGTGCGGGCACTGTCAAATCAACAGCCTCAATACCTGCATGGATGGGCCGGTGTTCCGCTATACCGACATCGAGAGTCTGGAAGAGGCCATCTGAGGCCATGCTGGGCGTCGAGCGCAGACCCTGATTTGGTTCACAACGCAGCACAGGAAGGCCTTCTATGGAAACCGCGACCGCCGCATTCTCGACCAACGAGACCTGCCTTTTGACCGCCAAGCCGCGAATCGCCTTTTTCGATTTCGCGGGATGCGAGGGCGACCAGCTTCAGATCGCCAACCTTGAGGAAAAGCTCCTGGATATCCTGGCCCATGTGGAAGTAGTCAGTTTCCGGGAGATCAAGACCGGGCACGGCGATGATTACGACATCGCCTTTGTCGAAGGGTCCGTCACCCGCCCGGAAGACGAAGAGCGCCTGAAGGACATCCGTTCCAAGGCCAAGGTGCTGGTGGCGCTTGGGGCCTGCGCGGCCATCGGCGGCATCAACTGTCTGAAAAATTTCATGGGCGAATCCTTCTACCGCGACGCGGTCTACGGCCCCCAGGCCGGGTGGTACAAGACCTATGCCGCCAGGCCGCTTTCCGCCGTTGTCCAGGTTGACGCCGAGATACCTGGTTGCCCCATCGACCGGCTGGAGTTCGCCCGGGTGGTCAAGGAGATTTTACTTGGCCGCACGCCCTGGCTGCCGGACTATCCGGTGTGCGTGGAATGCAAGATGGCCGGGAACATCTGCCGCTACGACATGGGCAAGATGTGTCTGGGCATCATCACCCGGGCCGGGTGCGGGGCCTGCTGCGTCACCGAGGGCGCCCACTGCTGGGGATGCCGGGGGCTTTTCCCCACGGCCAACCTGGATGCGGCGCGCCAGGTCATGGACCGGGCCGGATTCGACAGGCGGCAGGTGCAGGACCTGATGCGCTTTTTTCTGGGTGATACCCGGGCCGGGTTATAGTCCGGACCGTCGGCGCGACTCGACCGACTTCAACCGTTTTCCCATCGCGAGGACCGACCATGGCCAAGGCAGCCAAGGAAAAAGCCGCAAACACGGCCAAGAAGATCAATGTCCACTACCTAAGCAGGGTAGAGGGGCACGGAAACATCATCGCCGAGGTGGACGAGGCCGGGACCGTGACCGCCTGCCGCTGGGAGGTGCCGGAAGCGCCGCGCTTTTTCGAGGCCATGGTGCTCGGGCGCAGCTACCAGGACGTGCATCACATCGTCTCGCGCATCTGCGGCATCTGCTCCATCGGGCATCAACTGGCCTCGCTTCAGGCCACGGAAGAGGCCCTGGGGGTCATGGTCTCGGAGCAGACGCTCATTTTGCGCAAGCTGGCCTTGCACGGGGAAAACATCCAAAGCCATCTCCTGCACGTGGGCTATCTGGTGCTGCCCGATCTTCTGGGCGTTGATTCGGTGATCCCCCTGGCCTCGACCCACCGCGAGGAGTTATTGCATGTGGTCAAGGCCCGGGCCATGTCCAATGAATTCTGCCGCATCGTCTCCGGCCGCACCACCCATCCCCAGCGTCTCATGGTCGGCGGCATGGCCAAGCTGCCCACGGACGAAGACCTGATTCGGCTGCGCGAGATCCTCGTCGGCTCACAGGAGCACCTGCGGGCCGTGGTGGACCTGTTCGCTGCGGTCAGGGGGAATTTCCCGGATTTCACCCGCCAGACCGAATACGTGGGCCTGTCCTCGCCCTCGGAATACGGCCTGTACTGGGGCGAGGTGGCCTCCACCGCCGCTCCCAGGCGTCCGGCCGCCCTGTATCAGGACGTGGCCCGGGAATACTGCGTGCCGGCGTCCACAGCCAAATGGGCCAGGGGGGCGGACGGCCCGTACATGGTGGGGGCCTTGGCGAGGTTCAACATCAATAGCGGCCAGTTGAACGCGGCCGGGCGGGAGGCCGCGGAAAAGCTGGGCCTCACAGCGCCGTGTTACAATCCGTATCACATTTCGCTGGCCCAAATCGTCGAGGTTGCGCATTCCGTTGAGGACGCCATTTCGCTTACGGACGCGCTTTTGGCGCGCGGGCTGCGGGCCGAAAAGCTGCCGCCGGTGCGCCTAGCCCCGGGACGCGGGGCAGGGGCGGTGGAGGTGCCGCGCGGCATCCTGTTCCACGCCTACGAATATGATGAGAACGGCCGGGTGACGCATGCCGACTGCGTGATCCCCACCAACCAGAACCACGCCAACATCCAGAAAGATCTGGAGGCTCTGACCCCGCTCATCGCCCGGGAGGACAAGGCCGCCGTGGAGTTGAAGCTGAGCATGCTGGTGCGGGCCTATGACCCGTGCATCTCCTGCTCCACGCATCGCCTGGACCTGTCGGAGGAGGGGTTGGTGCGGTTTGTTCCGGCAGGCGCCAAAAAGGGCTAGGTCCGCCCCGGCCAGAGGCGTGCCCGGGCTGGATGGGGTTGTTTTCGGGGCGAGCCTGCGGTTTTATCCGGGCCTGCTCGGGGCCTGTTTGGGGCTTGTTCGGGGCTTGGCTGGGTCATGACCGGGGTTTGCCCAGGGCTTGACTGGGGCGAAGCTGGGGCGTGACCGGATTTCGGAGGTAGGTGCGCCAGGCGGGGAGGGGTTCACGGCGGGAGGGTCGTGGGCGCGTCCCGGTCCGGCCATACGGGGGGGGGACGCCTGGTGGTCCGCCTCTCGCGGTATTTTTTCGCACGATGCCCGTGTGCACGCCGACGCGAGGCCGCGCGCCGTCCCGCTGATTCTTTGCGTTCGCCCGCCTGCGGCGACAGGCGGGTCTTGCCTAAGCAAAGCCTTCTGTGGAATCCTCTGCCCTCCCGACGCATTTTGCGCCAATACCCGTCCCGCCAAAGGAGGACGACCGTCCATGCGTGGCAAACTCATGACTCAGGGCCTGGAGAAGGCCCCGCACCGTTCGTTGTTAAGCGCCCTTGGGCTGACCCGTGAGGAGATGGACCGGCCGCTTATCGGCGTGGTCAACGCCGCCAACGAGATCATTCCCGGACATATTCATCTGAACATCCTGGCCGAGGCGGTCAAGGCCGGGGTACGCATCGCCGGCGGCACGCCCATGATGTTCCCGGCCATCGGGGTCTGCGACGGGCTGGCCATGAACCACGCCGGTATGCGTTTCTCCCTGCCAAGCCGGGAAATCATCGCCGATTCCATCGAGATCATGGCCACGGCCCACCCCTTTGACGCCCTGGTCATGATCCCCAACTGCGACAAGATCGTTCCGGCCATGCTCATGGCCATGCTGCGGCTCAATATACCGGCCATCATGGTCTCCGGCGGCCCCATGCTGCCGGGCCGGGTCCGGGGCAAAAGCTGCGACCTGATCACGGTGTTCGAGGCCGTGGGCAAGGTCAGCCAGGGGAAGATGGACGAAGAGGAGCTGACCGAGCTGGAAGAGGCGGCCTGTCCCGGCTGCGGCTCCTGCGCGGGCATGTTCACGGCCAATTCCATGAACTGTCTGTCCGAGAGCATCGGCCTGGCCCTGCCCGGCAACGGAACCATTCCGGCCGTGTCGGCCGCCCGGGTGCGGCTGGCCAAGAAGGCGGGCATGCAGGTCATGGAGCTTTTGGCCAAACAGATCACCCCGCGCATGATCGTGACCGAAAAAAGCGTGCACAACGCCATGGCCATGGACATGGCCCTGGGCTGCTCCACCAACACCGTCCTGCACCTGCCCGCCATATTCGCCGAGGCCGCCCTCGACGTGGACCTTGCGGCCTTCGACGCGGTCAGCCGCACCACCCCAAACCTGTGCAAGCTCTCCCCGGCCGGACACCACTACCTGTCCGACCTGGATCAGGCCGGGGGCATCCCGGCTGTCATGGCGGCCCTGGCCAAAATGGGGATCATCAACGTGGACGCCCTGACCGTGACCGGCAAGACCGTGGGCGAGAATCTGGCCGCGTGTAAGGCCAGGGTGAAGGACCCCGACGTCATCCGGGTGGACGATCCGTACAGCCGGGAGGGCGGCATCGCGATTTTGCGCGGCAATCTGGCCCCGGACGGCGCGGTGGTCAAACAGTCCGCCGTGGCCCCGTCCATGATGCGCCGCACCGGCCCGGCCCGGGTCTTCGACAGCGAGGAGGCGGCCATCCCGGTGATCCTGGCCGGGGGAATAAAGCCCGGCGACGTGGTGGTCATCCGCTACGAAGGCCCCAAGGGCGGCCCCGGCATGCGCGAGATGCTCTCGCCCACCTCGGCCATCATGGGCATGGGCCTTGGCGGCGACGTGGCCCTTTTGACCGACGGCCGCTTCAGCGGCGGCACCCGCGGCGCGGCCATCGGGCACATCTCGCCCGAGGCGGCCGAGGGCGGCCCCATCGCCCTGGTCGAGGAGGGGGACGCCATCGAGATCGACATCCCGGGAAGGACGCTGCGCCTGCTGGTCTCTGAGGAAGAGCTGGCCCGGCGCCAAGCGGCCTGGACCCCCAAGCTCAAAACCATTGATTCGCCGTTTTTACGCCGCTACGTGAAGACGGTCATGTCTGCGGCCCAGGGCGCGCGGCACCGCAGCGATTAGAATGATGCGCAGGGCGTTGAGAGGAATAGGCCCCCGGCGGCCAAAGGGCGGGCGCCCTTTGCAGTCCTGTGGTTGGGGCGTTGCGGGTACGTAAGGGACCGGCCGGATAAGGATCGCGGCAGCCGGGCGCGGCGTGGGGTTTCACATGGCCAGACTGCTTCTTGTCGATGACGACCCGTTTTTCCGCGAGACCATCCGCCGCGTGCTGGGGCGCATGGGGCATGAGGTGGTGTGCGCCGAGAATCTGAAGGAGGCCCGGACGCTTCTGTGGTCCGAACGGCCGGACGTGGTTTTTTTGGACCTGCGCCTGCCGGACGGGCATGGGCTGTCGCTTATGCCCGACCTCAAGCAGGGCCTAGACGCCCCCGAGGTCATCATCGTCACCGGCGAGGAGGACCCCGAGGGCGCGGAGCTGGCCATTAAAAGCGGGGCCTGGGACTATCTGCAAAAGCCCGTCACCCCGTCCTCGCTGACCCTGCCCCTGGCCCGGGCTTTGGAATACCGGGCCCAAAAGGCCGCCAAACGGCCCCGGGCCGTGCTCAAGCGCGAAGGCATCGTGGGCGGCAGCAAGGCCATCGAGGAATGTCTGGAGCTGGTGGCCCAGGCCGCCGAGTCCGACGCCGGGGTGCTCATCACCGGGGAGACGGGCACGGGCAAGGAACTCTTCGCCCGGGCCATCCACGCCAATTCCCAGCGGGCCAACAGCAATTTCGTGGTGGTGGACTGCGCGGCGCTCCCGGAGACCCTGGTGGAGAGCGTGCTTTTCGGCCACGTCAAAGGGGCGTTCACCGGCGCGGATCGGGATCGGGACGGGCTTTTCCGGTTGGCCGACGGCGGCACGCTTTTTCTGGACGAAATCGGCGAGCTGTCCCCGGCCATCCAGAAGGTGTTTTTGCGGGTGCTCCAGGACGGCCGGTTTCGGGCCGTGGGGGCCAAACACGAGTCCCAGAGCGATTTCCGGCTGGTGGCGGCCACCAACCGGGATCTGGGGATCATGGCCGATCGGGGGAGTTTTCGCGAAGACCTGCTCTATCGCCTAAAGACCATGGTCATCTCCCCGCCCTCCCTGCGCTCCCGGGCGGAAGACATCAAGCCGCTGACCATCTACCACATGAACCGGCTGTGCGAACGCTACCGCATCCCCACCAAGGGCTTTTCCGACGAGTTTTTCGTGGCCCTGGCGACCCATCCCTGGCCGGGAAACGTGCGGGAATTGTTTAACACCCTGGAGCGGGTGCTTTTGCAGCACCGGGATCAGCCCGTGCTCTATCCCATGCACCTGCCGGACGATATCCGTATCCGGGCCATCCGGGCGGGGGCCGGAGGCCGGTCCGCCCGGGACGCCGCCGAGGGCGGGGCGCGCACCCACCAGGAATCCGGCCGGGACGGGGCCGAACACGCGGCAGGCCCGGCCGGCGGCATGGGGGGCATGGACCGGCGGGGGCGGGAGTCCCAGGCCGGGGAGGCCGTCCCCATCAGCGCCTGGAAAAAATACCGGCGCATGGCCCTGGAAGAGGCGGAACAGCGCTACCTGCGCGAGCTCGTGGCCGCCTCGGGCGGCAACGTGCCCCGGGCCTCGGCGGTTTCGGGCCTTTCCCCGTCACGCCTCTACGACCTGTTGCGCAAATACGGACTTCCCACCCGGTAGCCCGTCCTTTTTTTTGGGGATTGAAAACGGGAAAACCGGAAAAGTGTGAGGCCACGCCGGGCCATGACCAGTCCGAGAGAGGATACGAAATTTTTAACGTACTATAATGATGATGTTTTTGAGATAAGAGGGCGAGCGGCGGGTCTTGGTACGTTTTTTGGAACATATGGGTGAAGAGCAGACAATACCTCCCTATTGTTCTGACCTCTCCTTCAACTCCTGCGCGGGGGCCTTCACGGCCCCCCACCTTTTTTTGGGGCCGACCCGGGCAGGGCTAGGTTTCCGGTGCGAGTTGGGGTAGCATCCTCCCATCCTAAACGGCTGCGCCCATGTCCACCAAAAAACTCCTCTCGCCCCTGGCCCTGCCCATCTACGTCTTCGCCGCCGCCATTTTCCTGGGCGCGGGGCTGTTGCGCAGCCCGGCAAGCCATGCCGGACCCACGGTGTCGTTTCTGGACGCCCTGTTCACCGCCACCTCGGCCACCTGCGTGACCGGACTGACCGTGGTGGACACCGGCGCGTCCTATTCCACCTTCGGGCAGACGGTCATCCTGGTGCTCATCCAGCTCGGGGGACTGGGCATCATGACCTACGCCAGCCTTTTTTTTTATCTGTGGCGGCGGCGGGTGTCGCTCACCGACCATATCGCCGTGGGCCAGAGCCTTTTGCAGGACCCCTCCTTCCACCTGGGGCATTTCCTCATGCGCGTGGCGGGGTGCGTGGCGGTCATCGAGGGCCTGGGGGCGCTTTTTCTGTATGCGTTCGATCCCGTGGGCTTTGCGCCGTTTTCGGCCGTGTTTCATTCCGTCTCGGCGTTTTGCAACGCCGGATTCGGACTGATGCCGGACAACCTCATGCGCTACCGGGGGGATGTCGGCGTCAACCTGGTGATCATGGCCCTTATCACGTTGGGCGGGCTGGGATTTACGGTCCTGGTGGAGCTGTACCGGCTTTCCCGACAGCGCCTTCGGCCCGGGGGGCGGCTGGCGCCGCGCCGGGGCCTGAGCTGGTATGCCCGTACGGTGCTGGCCACCAGCGCCTTTTTAGTCGTGGCCGGGGCGGCGCTGCTTTTTCTCGGGGAGCTCAACACCGGTTCGGCCGGTCCGGACCGGACGGACGCCGTGCTGGGGGCGTTTTTCCAGTCCGTCACCTGCCGCACGGCCGGGTTCAACACCCTGGACATCGGCCGCATGGGCGAGGCGTCGCTGGTGATCATGATCCTTCTCATGTTCATCGGCGGTTCCCCTGGCTCCTGCGCAGGCGGCATCAAGACCACCACCTTCCGGGTGCTCGTGGCCTTCGGGCGGGGGCAGATGCGCGGCGGCAGGCAGGCGGTCATCGGCCGGTTCGCCGTGGACGAGGCCACCCTGAACCGGGCCGTGACCCTGACCATCTTCTCCCTGGGCATCGTGCTTGTGGCCTTGCTCCTTCTATGTTTTACCGAGGGAGCCACCATGGCCCATCATCTGGCGCCGGGGCGGTTCATGGACATCCTGTTCGAGGTGGTCTCGGCCTTCGGCACCGTGGGGCTGTCCACGGGGCTGACCCCCCACCTGACGCCCACGGGCAAGGTGGTGGTCATCGTGCTCATGTTCGTGGGCAGGCTGGGACCCATCGTGTTTTTGTCCGTGCTGCAAGGCTTCCAGGAACGGCCGCGCTACCAGTGGCCGGAGCAGGGGATGCTCATCGGCTAGTTTCACGTCGTGAAACATCCGTTTGTCTTTCTCATAAAGTGGGACACGCGGCGGCGTCGCCAGGGGCGGCGGTTGCAGCGACAAGGACGGGGAACGCAGACCATGGCCGTCATGCAGATCGGAATCATCGGGCTGGGAAAATTCGGCTTCCACCTGGGCAGGCAGCTCGTGGACATGGGGCATCAGGTGCTGGGGCTGGACGCGGACCCGGAAAAGGTCCGCGACGCCCAGGCCGCGCTGACCCAGGTCTACCAGCTCGAGGCCACGGACAAAAAGGCCCTGGAGCAGATCCGGGCCGCCGACATGTCCCACATGGTGGTCAGCGTCGGGCACTCCATGGAGGCCAGCATTCTCATCTCCCTGTACCTCAAGGAGCTGGGGACGCCAAAAATCTGGGTCAAGGCGGTGTCCACGGACCATGAGAAGATCCTGCGCCGCATCGGGGTGGACGAGGTGTTCATTCCAGAGCGCTACGCCGCCAGGCAGTTGGCCCACCGGCTGGCCAACCCGGGGCTTATCGAGTTTTTGCCCATGGACCAGCAGGTGGCCATCAAGGAGCTGGCGGTGGACGTCTGGGCCGGGAAGACCCTGCGCCAACTGGACCTGACCAACACCTTAGGGGTCCAGGTCATCGCCTATCGCCTGGGCGGCGAGAAGACCTACAGCTACATTCCCAAGGCGGACAAGGAGCTGCGCCAGGGGGATTTTCTGGTGGTGGTGGGCAACGATAAAAAGCTCTGCGCCTTGAAGCCCTAGCGCCTTGTTGCCGACACAGCGGCTCTTTTTCGAGAAACATTGTTATTTTTCGCGTTCCCGCACGATTCATGGACAGGGATTTCGGGGCGACGACACCAGGACGGCTATATGCGATTTGTCGACGAGGCGGTCATCACCGTCAGATCCGGGAAGGGCGGGGCCGGAAGCGTTTCGTTCCGGCGGGAAAAGTTCGTGCCGCTGGGCGGCCCGGACGGCGGGGACGGGGGCAAGGGCGGGGACATGGTCTTCCGGGCCTCGGACAACCTGCTCACCCTGTATGATTTGCGCCTCAAGCGCATCTACGGGGCCAAAAACGGCCAGGGCGGCATGGGACAGCAGCGCTACGGCGCGGCGGCGCCGGATCTGATCGTGGACGTGCCCACGGGCACCCAGCTCTACGAGATAGGCGAGGACGAGACCGAGTTTCTGGCCGCCGATCTGGTGCGTAACGGCCAGGTGTGGATCGCCTGCCAGGGCGGACGCGGCGGCAGGGGCAACATGCACTTCGCCACGGCCACCATGCGCGCCCCGCGTTTCGCCCAGCCCGGCGAGCCGGGGCAGGAGAAAAAGCTGCGCCTGGAGCTCAAGGTCCTGGCCGACGTGGGCATCATCGGCCTGCCCAACGCCGGAAAATCCACGCTGATCGCCGCCGTGTCCCACGCCAAACCCAAGATCGCGCCCTATCCCTTCACCACCCTGGCCCCCAACCTGGGGGTCATCGAGGACGCCGACGGGCGACGCATCGTCATGGCCGACATCCCGGGCCTGATCGAGGGGGCGCACCTGGGCCAGGGCCTGGGGCACCGGTTCCTCAAGCACGTGGAGCGCACCAAGGCGCTTTTGCACCTCATGAGCGTGGAGGACGTGAACCTGGAGGACCCCATGGCCGGGTTCGCCGTGGTGGACGAGGAGCTTCTCCGCTTCGATCCGGCCCTGGCCGAACGGCCGCAGATTCGCGCGCTCAACAAGATCGACCTGCTGGACGCGCCCGCCCTGGCCGCCCTGCGCGCCGCCGTGCCGCCGGGGACGCTGCTCGTCTCGGCCAAGGAGCGCGTGGGGCTTTCCGAGGTGCTGGCGGCCATGAGCGACATGGTCTATCCGGAGGGCGGGGAGGAATAGGAGATTTTCCGGGGGGAACCTTTTTTGAAAAAAAGGTTCCCCCCGGACCCCCTTCCAAAAAACTTCGACGCGCTTCGCGTCCGCGTTCGGGAGACATCATGTTCTCCGAACCGCCTGGAGTTCCCGGCTCGGCGCCCTGGCGCGACGCGCCGGGGCGCCGAGCCGGGCGCCAGGGGGTCCGGGGGAAATGATTTCCCCCGGCCGGGGTTCGGGGCGGGTAGCCCCGACGCCAGGGGGTTCGGGGCAGGCAGCCCCGACGCCAGGGGGGCCGGGGCAGGCAGCCCCGAGGGACAACGCATGACGACGCCAGTGAACCTGATCGACCTGTCCTTCCACCAGTTGGAGGCCTTTCTGACCGACCTGGGCGAGGCCCCGTACCGGGCGCGCCAGGTATGGCAGTGGCTGTGGCAGAAGGGCTGCCGGGACATCGCGGGTTTCTCCGACGTGGCCAAGGGGCTTCGGGCGGCGCTTTCCGAACGGGCCGCAGTCCGCTGGCCGGAGACGCTCCGGGAGCAGGTCTCGGCCGACGGCACGGCCAAGTTCCTGCTGCGCCTTGGCGACGGCGAGGCCATCGAAACCGTGCTTATTCCGGAGAAGGACCACTACACCCAGTGTCTGTCCACCCAGGTCGGCTGCGCCCTGGGGTGCACCTTCTGCGCCACGGGGAAGATGGGCTTTCGCCGCAACCTGACCCCGGGCGAGATCCTGGGCCAGATCCTGGCGGCAAGGCAGTGGCTGGCGGACCGGCGCTCCCCCCTGGCCCTGCGCAATCTGGTATTTATGGGCATGGGCGAGCCGCTTTTAAACTATGATAATCTCCTGCAGGCCCTCGAGGCCCTGCATCATCCCCAGGGCCTGGATTTCTCCAGCCGCCGCATCACCCTGTCCACGGCCGGGATCGTCAAAAACCTGCTGGCCTTCGGGGCCACGGGGCTGGGGTCTTTGGCCGTGTCCCTGCACGCCCCCACCCAGGAGCTGCGGCAGCGCATCATGCCCGTGGCCGGAAGCGTGCCCCTGGACGAGCTTATGGCCGTGCTCAAGGCGTATCCGCTCAAGCCCCGGGAGCGGCTGACCTTCGAATATCTGCTGCTGGACGGGGTCAACGATTCTTTGGCCGAGGCCCGGGAGCTGGTGCGGCTTTTGTCCCACGTCAAGGCCAAGGTGAACCTGATCGCCTACAACCCCGTGCCGGGCATTCCCTACGGCGCGCCGGACCCGGCCCGGGTCGAGGCCTTTCAGGACGTGCTGCGTCAAAAGGGGCTTACGGCCACGCTACGCAAGTCCAAGGGCGCCGACATCGCGGCGGCCTGCGGCCAGTTGCGAAACGAGGGCGAGGCAGGGGAAAGACCTGACGGGGATTCCTGAGCGGAGAGGGGACCCCCCGTCCCGGCATTGTGATCAAACCGCTGCCGGAGCGTCACCTGCGCCCCTTGTGCCCGGCCGCGCTTTTCACTACAAAGGCCTTCCCCAATTCCACGGTAAAAAGGAATTTCGTCATGTCACGACCCGATTTCGCCAAGTGCGGCGGATTGGTCCCCTGCATCGCCCAGGAGGCCGCCACGGGCGAGGTGCTCATGCTCGCCTACATGAACGAGGAGGCCTGGGAAAAGACCCTGGCCACGGGCGAGGTCCATTACTACAGCAGAAGCCGCAACGCCCTGTGGCGCAAGGGCGGCACGTCCGGCCACGTCCAGAAGGTCAAAAGCGTGCGCCTGGACTGCGACAAGGACACGGTTTTGGTCCTGGTGGAGCAGCTTGGCGGCGCCGCCTGCCATACCGGCTACAAGAGCTGCTTTTTCACCGAGATCGCCCCGGACGGCGACCGCGTCTGTTCGCCGCTCATCTTTGATCCCAAGGAGGTCTATAAATAACATGACCCAGCAAAAAAAACTCAAGCTCGGCATCCCCAAAGGCTCCCTCCAGGACGCCACCATCGCCCTGTTCGAAAAGTCCGGCTGGAAGATCCGGATGCATCACCGCAACTATTTTCCCGAGATCAACGACCCGGACATCCAGTGCAGCATGTGCCGGGCCCAGGAGATGTCCCGCTACGTCGAGACCGGCACCCTGGACGCGGGACTGACCGGCAAGGACTGGATCCTTGAGAACAACTCCGACGTGGTGGTGGTCTCCGACCTGGTCTATTCCAAGGTCAGCAACCGCCCGGCCCGCTGGGTGCTGGCCGTGGCCGCCGACTCGCCCTACCGCCGCCCCCAGGATCTGGCCGGAAAAAAGATCGCCACGGAGCTGGTGAGCTTCACCAAGTCCTACTTCGAGGCCGCCGACGTGCCCGTGTCCGTGGAGTTCTCCTGGGGCGCCACCGAGGCCAAGGTGGTCGAGGGGCTGGCCGACGCCATCGTGGAGGTCACCGAGACCGGCGCCACCATCAAGGCCCACGGCCTGCGCATCATCGCCGAACTTTTGCAGACCAACACCCGGCTCATCGCCAACAAGACCGCCTGGGAAGACCCCTTCAAGCGCAAAAAGATCGAGAACCTGGACATGCTCCTGCAGGGGGCGCTACGGGCCGAAAGCCTGGTCGGGCTCAAGATGAACGTGTCTGAGGAGAAGATGGGCGACATCATGAACCTTCTGCCCAGCCTCACCGCGCCCACCGTGGCCAACCTGTTCAACAAGGACTGGCTGTCGATCGAGATCGTGGTCTCCGAGAGCCTGGTGCGCGACCTGATCCCCAAGCTGCGCGAACTCGGGGCCGAGGGCATCATCGAGTATTCGCTCAACAAGGTCATCTAGCCGCTGCCTGGCGCGCGGCGGACCCGGCGAGGCATGCGACGCCCCATGCCTTGCCGGGGGGCATGGACCGACGCAGGCCTCAGAAAGACGACGGAAACCCGGCTATTCGATGGCGGCGAGTGGTTTTTGGAGGAATGCAGGATGCGCGACAGGCGATCGGGACTTCCACTGAAGGCCCTGGAGAGCATCCAGTCCGGCACGCTTCGCTATACGTACAAGGGCGTACCGTGCATGAAAAATCCATTCGATTTTGCCCTGTACACAAAACTTATCTATGATCTGGCCCCGGGATCGATCATCGAGATCGGCACGTATCGGGGCGGATCGGCGCTGTGGCTGGCCGATCTGCTTCGTTCGTTCGGCCTGGACAGTCGTGTCTATTCCATTGACCATCGATATCAATGCGACATAAAGGATGAGCGCATCAGTTTTCGTGCCGGAAACGCCCTGGAGCTGTCCTCGGTCCTGACCCCGGACATCGTGCGGAAACTGAAGCGGCCCCTGCTTGTCATCGAAGACAGCGCCCACGTCTATGAAACGTCTCTGGCCGTCATGCGTTTTTTTGCGCCGATCATGGCGCCCGGCGACTACCTGCTGATCGAAGACGGCATTGTGAACGACCTGACGCCCCTGGGCGAGGCGTATGCCAGATTGGCCGACGGGCCGAACCGGGCCGTCGCCGATTTTCTGGCCGAGGTCGGGGATCGCTTCGAGATCGACACGGGCTATTGTGATTTTTTCGGCTACAACTTCACGTACAATACGAACGGCTATCTCAAGTGCGTCCGCTGACGTCGCGGCGCTGATCCGCGCCGGGGGGGCGGCGCCCGGCCACAGCCGCCGCTGCGCCTGCGCCTCGCGGACCCCGGAGCCCGCCTGCCGGAAAAACGCCTTGTCGGCGCGGTTGGCCGACGGCGTTTTCCCGCTTGCCCCTGCGCCCGTTTTCGAGAACAACAAGATAACCGGGGCGGATAATCCGCCACGGCCCTTTTTCCGGAGAATCCCATGTCCCACCGTTTCGGCCACGTGGCCGTCCTCGGCCCCACCAACGCCGGCAAGTCCACCTTCGTCAACCAGGTGATCGGCCAGAAGGTGTCCATCGTCTCGGCCAAGCCCCAGACCACCCGCAACCGCATCACCGGCATCCTGACCACGGAGGCGGCCCAGGTCGTCTTTCTGGATACGCCCGGGCTGCACCGCCAGACCCGGGGCATAAGCCCGCTGCTTCTGCGCTCGGCCTGGAACGCCCTGCCCATGGCCGACGTGGCGCTGTTATTTTTCGACGCCCGGGCCCTGGTCCAGAAACCCAACATGCTGGAGACCGAGGCCCGGCCCCTGGCCAGGGCCCTGGCCGAAAACCCGATCCCCGTGGTCGTGGCCTTAAACAAGGTGGACGCGGTGCGGCCCAAGGAACGCCTGTTGCCGATCCTCAAGGAAATGGCCGCGAACTTCCCCCAGGCCGAGATGTTTCCCATAAGCGCCCTGACCGGGCAGGGGGTGGACGAGGTGGTGGCGGCCGTCGTCAGCCGGTTGCCCGAGGGGCCGCCCCAGTACGGCGAGGACGAGATCACCACCGCGCCGGTGCGTTTCATGGCCGCCGAGGCCGTGCGCGAAAAGCTGTTCGTGGCCCTTGGGCAGGAGCTGCCCTACGGTCTGGCCGTGGAGATCGAGGAGTTCGACGAACAGACCAGCCCCGGCATGCCCCGCATCTCGGCCGTCATCTATGTGCCCCGGACCACCCACAAGGGCATGGTCATCGGCAAGGGCGGCGAGATGCTCAAACGGGTCGGCACCGAGGCCCGGGCCGAGATCGAAGAGCTTTTGGGCGGCCGGGTGCACCTGGAGTTGTGGGTCAAGGTCAAGCCCGACTGGGCCGGAGACAAGGGCTTCGTGCGCGATTTGGGGTTGGGGGAATAGGCGCCCTGGCCGGGCGGCGGGCGTTTTTTTTTGCACCCGGATGTGCTAGCCTTTTTCCATGAATCATGATCCGGTTTTCAAGGCGCGCCTGGAAGAGGTCCGGGGGCGCATTGCGAGGGCCTGCGCCCGGGCCGGTCGCGATCCGGCCGGGGTGACCCTGGTGGCCGTGTCCAAGTTCCACCCGGCCCAGGCCGTGGCCGCCCTGCACGCCCTGGGACAGGACGTTTTCGGCGAAAGCTACGTGCAGGAGGCCCTGCCCAAGATGGAGGCCCTGGCGGATGAACGCCTCCAGTGGCACTTCATCGGCCGGTTGCAGAAAAACAAGGCCAGGTTCGCCGTGGGCCGGTTCGCCCTGATCCATGCCGTGGATTCCGTGGAGTTGGCCCGGACCTTGCAAAAGCGTGCCCTGGACGCGAACGTGGTCCAGCCCGTGCTCATCCAGGTCAACGTGGACGACGAACCCCAGAAGGCGGGGGCGGCCGTGGGAGAGCTTGGGGAGTTGGCCGAGACCATGTGCGGCATGGCCAACCTGGACCTGAAGGGGCTTATGGTCCTGCCCCGGCTTTTCGACGCGCCCGAGGCGGCGCGTCCGGCCTTCGCCGCGTTGCGCCGCCTGCGAGACGATCTGGCTGCGCGCCTGTGCCGCCCCCTGCCTGTCTTGTCCATGGGCATGAGCGGCGACCTGGAGCCTGCCGTGGAGGAAGGGGCCACCCACGTCCGGATCGGGACGGACCTTTTTGGCCCGCGCCGCGTCTGATGCAGACGCCGCCAGCGCCCATACCAAGCCGCAGGCGGGCATGTCCCGGGAGAGATGAGCATGGCTGAAGAAATCGAAGGCGAAAAAAAGAAATCCGGATTCCTCAAGTGGATCATCCTGGCCGTTTTGCTCCTGGCTTTGTCAGGCGGCGGCTATTTCGCCTATCTGAAATTTTTCGTGGCCGCTCCGGGCGAGGCCCCGGCAGCCGCCCCGGCCGAGGGCGCCGCCGCGGACGGGCACGGGCAGCCCGCCGCCGAGGCCCCCAAGAAAGAGGAAGGCCACGGCGGGGCGGCCCCGGCGGCGGAAGGCCACGGCGGCGCCGATGCGCATGGCAAAGCCGCGCCCGCCCAGTCCAACGTGACCATCCCCACCTTTGTGGTGAACCTGTCCGATCCCTCCGGAAGACGCTACCTCAAGCTCAACATGGAGCTGGAGGTCAAGGGGGGGCCTGAGGCCGTACAGGGCTCCATGGCCAAGATCCGCGACGCCCTGCTCATGCTTTTGTCCGGCAAGACCGTGGATGAACTGGCCGGGATCGAGGGCAAGATCACCCTGCGCAAGGAGGTGGCCGACCGGATCAACCAGGTGCTGGGCAAGCCGGTGGTCATACGCGTGTATTTCA
>Ga0209800_10000242_pt1 | contig 102273 bp, 85 predicted proteins | sample Higcelweek8metaG_FD_187174 | JGI IMG/M metagenome (GOLD analysis project Ga0209800, IMG submission 187174) | Freshwater pond sediment microbial communities from the University of Edinburgh, under environmental carbon perturbations - High... | ecosystem: Environmental > Aquatic > Freshwater >... | reverse complement strand
GCCTCAAGCGCCACTTTGGCCTTGAATTGTGCCGTAAAACTTTTGCGTTGCTTTTCGCTCATAACTTGTCCCTTTTTTGGGCAAGTTACCACCTTAAACACTTGTCTGAAAATCGGGGGCCACTACAGACTGTCAGAGAAACGGTCGGGAAGCAACTATTTAAAAGCGATTACATTGAGACTGATCGGATAGCCAAAAGGTTTATATTCACTTGTGTCATTAAATAATCCAAATGATGATACTTTCTTTGTGTTCGAAAATCGAGCCCGGCTTAAAAAATCAAATAAAAAAATTTGATTCCATCCAAAAAAATGAAAGTCGAATTCATCAACTTGACCTCCAAACATCATTTTCATAATATGCAGCTTTTCTTTCTGTCGAGCTGTAGGGTTAATAAAAGCATAAGCAAGAATATCGATATCAGGTACTGATATATAAAATTTTCCATCAGTATGCAATACTCGATGAATACCTTGTAATGTATTCAAAATTTTTCTTTGAGGAACATGTTCTAAAACATGACTGGCATATATTTCAGAAACGCTGTTGTCGGAAAACTGACTTAAATCAGTTATGTCGCCGATGAAGTCAACGTTATCAGATGGTTTAATGTTAAGTATTTTCCAGCCTTCTTTTATCTGCTTTCCTCCAATATGTAGTTTCATGTTGTTTCTTTTATTGTTTTATTACGCAGAAGTATTTTCTGTGGTGATCATGAAGTATCTGATTTTATGACTATTTATTCAACGGAATCGTTTTTTTGCCATCAGGTCCAAACCTGAAAAAAATACAGCCAGAAGAAAAACCAGCAAGCCTCCCCCGAGTGATAGAACCAGTCCCGCAACTACGGCTGCTGTATTGAACCGGAACCACATAATGGCAAGAATGCTTGCCCAACCAAGCACTGTCGCGACCAGCGGAACTAATCTGAATGGACGGATGAACGATGGCAGGAGAGCAAGAGCAACAGAGGCAACCAGTAGAAGCCACCAAGTGAGATCGGCAATAAATTCCATGTGTTTGATCTATTCGATAAATAGTATGGTTGTTTGATCTGAGTTCGTGTTGCTCTTCTTTTCTGCATGCAGTTGCATGTTTACCGGAGAAAATAGTCATATCACATTGAAAAAAATAGCGGATTTTCACTTGGTGCAGGTATTCTCTTTGTTTGTATATTTCCAGTATATGTTAAAAACCGGTAAATTTATTTAACTCTCAGGACTATGCATATAGGAGTTCCAAAAGAGATAAAGAGGATGGAGACCAGAGTTGCCTGTACTCCGTCAGGAGTGCGGCATCTTGTGAATGGAGGTCATCGAGTCGTTGTAGAGCGCGGTGCCGGAGAGAAGAGCGGATTTGCCGACGACAAATACAGGCGTGCCGGTGCCGTGATGGCGGAGCATGCCGAGGAGGTATGGCAGTGCGATATGGTCGTCAAGGTGAAGGAACCGCTTGAAGAGGAGTATGTATTTTTTCGTAAAGGCTTGATTCTGTTTACCTACCTGCATCTTGCCGGAAATCCGGTGCTTGCCGAAGCTCTACTTGCTTCAGGGGTTACCGGATTGGCCTATGAAACCGTCGAGGATGCCGGACGTCTGCCGCTTCTTGCTCCAATGAGCGAAATCGCGGGCAAGATGAGCGTGCTCATGGGGGGCTGTTTTCTTGCCCATCAGCATGGCGGTTCAGGTGTTCTGCTCGGCGGCGTTCCCGGCGTGCTTCCGGCACGGGTTACCATCCTTGGCGGCGGTTCAGCCGGTACGCAGGCGGCCAGGGCAGCAGCAGCTTTCGGGGCTGACGTGACCGTGCTGGAACTCGATCACGAGCGCATGCGCTATCTCGAATCTGCGTTGCCTTCTCAGGTTCATACACTCTATTCAACGGAGCAGCATCTTGACGAGCAGCTCGCGTCGCTCGATCTTCTCATCGGAGCAGTATTGGTGCCCGGAGCAGCGGCAACTCGCCTGGTGACGCGGGACATGCTTGCTGCGGTAAAAAAAGGATCGGTTTTTGTCGATATATCCATTGATCAGGGAGGCTGTTTCGAGACGTCGAAGCCGACGACTCACGATGATCCGGTATATGTGGCGGAGGGGATAATCCATTACTGTGTCAGCAATATGCCTGCAGCATACCCGAGAACCTCCACTGAAGCGCTGAGCGGCGCAACGCTCTCCTATATAAGAAGGATCGCCGATCTCGGCTTTGAAAGCGCTATGGTTATGATGCCGGGACTTGCTGAAGGACTGAATATCTGGAACGGTGCCCTTACGCATAAGGCGCTTGCCGGTTCGCTCGGCCTGGAGTTTTCGGGCAACCCTTTTCTGTGAATTCCGGAGGGAGAATGGGGTATCGGCGCGGCTACATGCAGGAGAGTATCGGGTGGCATGCCACCCGGGAGTAATTCCAATTCTGTTTCAATGATGCGTTTATAATCCAGGGCCAGGCGATGAGGGAGTGGTGAGAGGTGATGAAGAAAGGAGGAAAAGATTGAATAGGGGGAGGTTTGCCCACGAATTTCCACGGATTTACACGAATTGGCGCCTGGATTGCCCGGTTTTTGCCGTTCAAAACAGGCGCCTGTTTTTAATGGGAAGGTATTTCAGGATTGTCGCGGTGACTATAACCGCATGGTTGTATTGGAAATGGAATAAGGAGTTGAAGAGCGTTAGCTGTATGCGGTTAGCAGGGGACCGGCAGACCGAGCGGAGAGATGTGGCATATGAGCCCCCCCACTCTTCATTTTCAATTATCAACTATCAATTGATTTCTTCCGGATGCTTTGCATTCGATGCTCCTTTTTCTTATGGAACGAGCAGCTTGAACCCCGTTAGGGGATCGGGCTGGCGCGAAGCACTGTTTTCCAGAAGTTCCGTCAGAATAACTTCCATGACATGCCAGACAATAACACCGTTGCGAACACATCCGGTTACGGTGTTTTCCTCGCGTCCGCAGGCAATATGCAGGTGCAGAACAGGATTGCCTTTATCGTCAGGGAAAATGGTGCCTGTACCGGTGATTTCATGTGCATCATAGAGTTCATGCGTCATCGGCATAACAGGAAGACCCCGACTCTCTTCAGGTCCTACGACAAGCCGGCTGCCCTTGTCGGCGCCTCCGATGATAATGAGCTGGGCTCGTTCGATCGCGTGACTGTGCGCGAATTTCTCGAGCTCTTCATGAATAATCTCTCCGTCTTCAAGACGAATGACAAATATTCTGCCCTGTTGCGCTTCGGAGTATTTCATGGAGTATCTGGTTCGTTATTTCTATCCGTTTTTTATTGTGCCTTCCCGTTTTCATCCTTGTTGAGTCTGTAGATTCCCCAATTGAGATATGCGGCAAAAAGTCCCCATCCAAGGTAGGGAAGGAGGAGCACTGCGGCAAGAGTATTGACCTGAAAAAATAACGTTATTACCACGCCGAGCGTTACGTCGATAACGAGAATATCCAGCAGGGCGGCAAAGATATTTTTCTGTTCGAAGAATAGTTTTGTCCAGCTGAAACTCGCAGAAAAGTGGATCAGAAGAAAAACGGTAACAGGAATGAGATTGCTTTTGTCCGGTGAGAGAAAGTAGAGAATCAACGCTGAAAAAATAAAGATGTAAAGAATAGCCCACACCGGCCCGAATACTGTTTTTGGAGGCGTGAAAGGGGGCTTTTTCAGATTGTCGTACCAGGTAGCCATAATCCGGAAATGGTTTCGTGGAGGGCTGTCGTTATGGCGAAAGTTCTCCGTTAGTATTCTTCATACAAGGGTTTCCGGTTTGAAATGGTTCCATCCCCTGCAGAACTTTTTTGTTTCGGCAGGGGATGGGCATGGATTCGATTACATATCGAAAAACCGGATCTGGAGATTTTCGTCAGGCTGCTCGCTGAGACTGTATCTCCCTTTTTTTGAGATGGAGAGGCCTTTTCTGTCCGCAGCAGGAATAAGACTCTCCTCAATGTTGTCTGCATCTTTTTTCGGGCATTCGCTGTTGAAAAAAAGATGCATCACCGATCCTGTTTCTCCGAACTGCAGGAGAAAATCGCTGTGGTTTACAAAGACAAGGTCTTCGTATGCATAGGTGACTTCATGACCGAGCTCTTCAAGAAGCTGCATGACGGTACCGAGAGGACGTATTGTTTGTTCCATAAGTCAATGATTCTGGTTAGTGCATGAGAAGTTAGCTATATGAGGACAGGCATCCATATCTGTCATTGTAATTGATTTAACGACACTTTCGGCTCCGGGCAGAGGCGCAAGACTGATGAGGTTTCTGAGCATTGCAGTATCGAATCCCTGAATGCATTGGTCTCCTATTTTTATGAGAGGGCGTTTGATAAGAATCGGGTTCCGTATCATGGCGTCGAGAGCCTCGCTTCTGCTGTAGGCGTGTGGATCAGTTTCGCCTGATTTTACCGAGGGGGCCGCCGGGTTAAAACATGCAGCAACCGGTTTTTCCCCAAGAAAACGGCTCAGCTCTTCTCTCGTCCAGGGATAATCAAGCAGATTCACGGCTTCTACATGGTGCCCCGAAAGCTCAAGGAGAGATTTTTGTTTGGCATTGTTACGGCATCCCGGTTTTTCGAAAAAGAGAATTGCTGCCATGATCGTATTGTCGTTTGAACCATTTTTATGATTGATAATAAGGATAAAGTTTTTATTATTATAAATAATTAAGTCGAATTGAATTAATAACCGTATTTTATAAGATAAAGTTTCGGTTTTGTAACAATATTTAAATAAGGGGGTGTTATGAGTGAAGGAAGCATAGAAGATGTGGGCGGGTAGGTAGTGGGTAGTGGGTAGTGGGTAGTGGGTAGTGGGTAGTGGGTAGTGGGTAGTGGGTAGTGGGTAGTGGGTAGTGGGTAGTGGGTAGTGGGTAGTGGGTAGTGGGTAGTGGGTAGTGGGTAGTAGGTAGTGGGTAGTAGGTAGTGGGTCGTGGGTAGTAGGAGAGTTCCGACCCGTCCCGGAAGGGTGCCGGCTTGTTTTCTTAAGCCGGCACTTTTTTTCAGGGTTTTTCGGGGTTATCGCGCTGCACCGACGGAACGAAATCCTTCTGTTTTCCCATTTTTTGCAGACCGAGCAGCTCTCTTGAGCGGTCGAGAGCGTCATCGATGTGACCGAAAATGTTATTCTCGCCGATTTCATCGTAAATGCCGTATTGCTGCATTGCAAAAAGCGGCTGAGCGTGGACGCCCGAAAGAATAAGATGGGTTGAGGTTTTTCTTGAATCGACAAGCAGTTCCTGGAGCATGTTGAGGCCGGTTGCATCGATAGAGAGGACATTCCTCATTCTGATGATGCGGACTTTTGGCGCTTTTTCTACGATATGCATAGCATCCTTGAACTTCGAAGCGGCACCGAAAAACATCGCTCCGCTGATTTCGAAAACTTCGACGCCATCCGGTACGCTTCTCGTGCTGATGGTGTTCGGGTCGTCTTCTTCCTCGCGGTCTTTCAGTTCCCTTGTAATGATGTTGACGTTGGCGAGACTTGCCATGTGCTGCATAAAGAGGAAAACCGAAAGCAGCATGCCGATTTCTATGGCTATCGTCAGGTCGAAAACAACGGTCAGCCCAAATGTAGTCAAGAGAACGACGACGTCGCTTTTCGGGCTTTTGAGGAGCTTGCGGAACACATTGTGTTCGCTCATGTTCCAGGCAACCACAATCAGGATGGCGGCAAGTGTCGGCATCGGTATGAGCTTTGCCCATTTACCGAACAGCATCATGATCAGCAGCAGCGTAAGCGCGTGAACCATGCCGGCAACCGGCGTGCGGCCACCGTTTTTGACGTTGGTTGCCGTGCGCGCGATCGCTCCGGTGACCGGAATGCCTCCGAAAAGCGGAGAGATGATGTTCGCTGCTCCCTGGGCGACCAGTTCCATGTTCGATTTATGCCGACTGCCGATCATGCCGTCGGATACCACGGCGGAGAGCAGAGCTTCGATTGCTCCGAGCAGTGCAATCGTCGTGGCCGGCATGATGAGCTGCTTTACCGTGGCAAAATCAAAAACCGGAAACGCAGGAGCGGGAAGGGCAGAGGGAATTTCTCCGAATCGGGATTCGATGGTTGCAACGTCGAGCTTGAGATAGTGCGCCAGAGCGGTTGCGGCAATGATGGCGATGATCGATCCGGGTATCTTTTTGGAAACCCTTGGCCAGAACGCGATAATGAGAAGCGAGAGCAGGCCTACAAGAAAACTTTCAGGGTTTATGGTCGACAGATGTCGACCGTAAGCGATCCATTTATCGATAAAGTCGGCAGGAACCTTGTCGATGCCGAGGCCCAGAAAATCGCTGATCTGGCTTGAAAAGATGATGACCGCGATTCCGCTGGTAAAGCCTACCACAACCGGATACGGGATGAACTTGATGAGCGAGCCGAACTGGGCGAACCCCATGAGCATGAGAATAACGCCGGCCATGATGGTCGCAATCATCAGGCCGTTGACGCCGTATTGCTCTACGATGCCGTAGAGGATAACGATAAATGCTCCGGTTGGTCCGCCTATCTGTACACGGCTGCCGCCAAGAAACGATACGATAAAACCGCCGATGACCGCAGTGATGAGACCTTTTTCCGGTGATACTCCGGATGCGATGGCAAAGGCTATCGCAAGAGGAAGGGCGACAATGCCGACAAGTATGCCGGATGTGACATCGCGGGAAATCTGCTGGGGGGTTAATTCAGAAAGAACGCTGAAGAACTTGGGTTTGAACATGGCCGGGCTGAGGTGATGGAAATGAACAGGTAATATTTTGGTTTTGGAAAGGTTAAATGTGAAATTCTATATAACTGTTTCCAGCCTGTCGATCAACCCTTTGCCGTCTCTGCTGAAAAAAATGTTGTGTTTTTTCAATTTATCCGGTAATCGCGAGTGAAAACACCGCATACGTTCAATACCGTGAGTGATCTGCTGCTCTCTCAGCCCCTGACGATCGATGTTGAAATTGAGGATGCCTGGTCCGGGCCGTTCTCCGTGAAGGGCCTTGAAGTTGATGGCGTTGTGCTCTATGCCGGGGTTTCCGGATTTTCACGACTTTCCCTTGAACTGGAGCCATCCGAAGTGCTTATCTATCAGAACATGTTTTTTTCCTGGATACGCCGACTGCTTGAAAAAGAAAGGTTCTGTATTGTAGATCGGTTTTTCGATCATGCCGTCGTTATGTTCTTTTCAACGGCATTCGGTTCCGAAGATCCTTTTCTTGATGCGCTTCATGTATCGAGAATCCTGGGAGAAAACGACGGCCCGGGGTTCAAGCCGTCCATCGGCATCGCAGGCGGTACCGTTGCTGCAGGGTTTACCGGCTCTCCTGGAGCATACACCGGGTCGATATACGGCAAGCCGCTGGTGCTTGCTGCAGCGTGTGCGGCAATGAAACCGGCAGGGGAGTTTGCTGCAAGCATTACTTTTCCGGAATCGGCATGGAGCGGTCGCTCTCTCGATAAGGTGTTTCCTCCTCTCGAATTCGATCATCCTGAAAAAGGGAGGGTGAAGCAGCCTCAGACATGGAAGCTCGGCGAGGTAAGGCTGATCGATCTGCCCGGTACCGGAAAATATGCCGTAAGGGATATTGCAAATTTTATTCACTGGATGCCGGAGGCTGACGCAGAGGAGCAGAGCCGCAAATGGTTCGATCTCATTCGCTCGAAAGGCTTTTATAAAAAAAACCGGTAATTGTTTCTCGCTTTTGGATTATTTGCGAATCATTATTACTCTTGTTTATCCTTTTCGTATTCAATCGGCATCGTTTTTTTACTTGACTTGATGGCTCCAGATCAAACAACAATCATAAATATCACAGCTATGCCTACAACAAAAGAGAATCTTAAGGAAGCATTCGGCGGAGAGAGCCAGGCTAACCAGAAATACCTTGCTTTTGCAAAGGAAGCCGAAAGGGAAGGCTTCATCAACGTTGCGAAACTGTTCAGAACGACAGCCCAGGCCGAGCTGATCCATGCAGAAGGCCACCTGGGGGCACTCGGAGGGATCGGTTCGACTGCTGAAAACCTGCAGACTGCCATAGATGGTGAAACCGGCGAGTTTACCGAAATGTACCCTCCCATGCTTGAACAGGCTATTGCAGAAGGCCATCCGGCAAAGCGCATGTTCGCTTTCGCCGTCAAGGCCGAGCAGGTTCATGCAGAACTCTATAAAAAAGCGATGGAAGCGGTGCAGAACGGACAGGATATTACCGCAACAGAAGTATGGCTCTGTCCCATATGCGGCCATATCGAACTGGGGAACCCGCCGGATAAGTGCCCCATCTGCGGCGCGAAGTCGTCGGTGTACGTACAGGTCTGATCTGCTTCTGTTTTTTTACGAAAAAGCGGCTCGAAGGCCGCTTTTTCATTTTTTAACCAGCCTGATATTTTGTAATAATAAATAATGAAGGGGCACTATCGCGGGGCACCGGCCTCACCCTCCCGGGGGTGATGAATAACAAGGGCAACCTGAATCTGCAGTTTTTTTATGCATGAATTTGATTTTCTCGGCGAGCTGGTGCTGATAGGTGTTCTGGCAATCGCCATTATTCTCATTTTTCAGCGCCTCAGGATTCCTCCCGTTATCGGTTTGATTTTTACCGGCATTGTGCTTGGGCCTTCCGGCATCGGAGCCGTGTATGACGAGAAGCTCATCGGAACCCTTGCCGAGTTGGGTGTTATTCTGCTGCTTTTTACCATCGGGCTTGAGTTTTCTCTTGAGGAACTCAAAAGACTGAAAAAAATCGTGCTGGTCGGCGGGATCGTGCAGATTCTTGTGACCGGACTTGCCGTCAGCTGTCTGGCTTACTGGCTGTTGTATGGTATCGGCAAAGCGATAACGGTTCAGGCGGCTATATTCATGGGCTTCGCTTTTTCCGTCAGCAGTACTGCTATCTGTCTGAAAATCCTTACCGACCGCGAGGAGCTTGCCCTGCCGCATGGCAAAATAGCCTTGGGTATCCTGATTTTTCAGGATATCGCCATCGTCCCCCTGATGATAGGCATTAATTTTCTCAGTCCCGATGTCACGCCTTCCTTAGAGAATATTTTCAGAAAAGTCGGGTTCATTCTGCTTTTCGGAGCAGTCATTTTTACCGGGTTCAGGCTGTTCATGCCGCGAATGGTGCGTTTGATCGCTTCCCTGCATGCCCGGGAGGTGCTCGTTATAGGCGCGCTGGTCATCTGTTTCGGTGCGGCATACCTTACATCGCTTGCCGGTCTCTCTCTTGCGCTCGGTTCATTTGTTGCCGGTATGGTCATAGCGAGTACCGATGAAAGCCATCAGATAAGTATCACTATCGATCCGTTTCGTGAAGCGTTCACCAGCATCTTTTTTATCTCCGTAGGGCTTCTGCTCGATGTGAAGGTGATCAATCTGCCGCTTTTTGTTTCCATCGCTCTTGGCGTTTTGCTGGTCAAAGGTCTGCTTGTTGCCGGAGTATCGCTTTTTCTTGGCTATTCCCTGCGCGTCAGCATGATGGCAGGAATGGCACTTGCCCAGATCGGGGAGTTCTCTTTTGTGCTGGCCGAATCCGGCCTGAATAACCGGATCATTAACAATGAGGTGTTTCAGGCCATGCTTGCCATTATTGTGGTGACCATGATCGTCACTCCGGCAATGATCGCCATTGCGCCCAAAGTCGCCGATCAGGTCGCTCCGGTACTGGGATTTATTCCGCTTCCGAAAAGGGATTCCGGTGCCGCTCCCGTCAGGCCCGCGGACAGCACCATTATCTGCGCCGGGGAGATTCATGCGGCTATTATCGGGTTCGGTGTCAACGGACAGAACGTCGCCGCAGTGCTTCATGCTACCAATATATCCTATTCGGTGCTTGAAGTTGATCGGGAGATTGTCAGATTAATGCGCCGCAAAGGCGAACCGATCTATTATGGCGACTGTACGGAGAAGAAATCGCTGCTTCGGGCCGGGATCGATCACGCACGAGCCGTTGTGCTCGGCATATCGGACAACGGAGCCGTTCGCAAATGTATTCCGTTGATTCGTGAAATAAATCCCAAGGCATTTGTCATTGTCAGGGCAAGGACGCTCGATGAGGTCGATACTCTCTATAAAGCAGGAGCCGACGTTGTGGTGACCGAGAAATTTGAAACCTCCATCCAGATTTTTTCACAACTGCTTAATCACTTTACTGTCGATCCGGAACTGATTCTTGAACAGCAGGAGATTATCCGACGGGAGTGCGAAAAGATATTTTTTCAGACAACTGCACAGACAAAACAGTCATGAACGGATCTCATTAATGGTGCATTTATCTGATATTTACGAGCTTCTTTTACTATATTTCCATTTAATGAACAGGGTTCTACAGCATTTCTGCAGTTCCTCGATAACATTTTAAGCATCGTTATGGAGCAGCATATTCCTTCTCTGGCAACCGGTAAATTCAAAATCTACCATCAACAGCTTCTTGAACAGCTCAATGCGTCAACCTCGTCCGAAGTCAAACGCGCAAAGTACGAGCTTGAGCTCATGGAGCGGAGCCGTTTTATCGAAATCAACGGTATTGTGCATCATTATCACGATTCCGGTCCGGCAGATGCAGCAACGGTTGTGGTGCTTATACATGGCTGGGATTGCTGGTGGATGTGGTGGCATCATGTAATCAGAGAGCTGAACAGTCATGGGATCAGAACCATTTCCTACGATATGCGCGGTCACGGCTGGTCGGACAACGATCCGCGCAACCACTACCACATTGATTTTTTCGCAAAGGATTTCGGCGAACTGGTCGATAAAATCGGCCTCGAAAAATTTCATATTGCAGCGTTTTCGTTCGGACCTTTCGTAGCGCTCGACTACGCACGAACCGCTCCCGGGCGAATTCTTTCGATGACCTTCTTCAATTTCGGATATCTGCCTAACAACGCATTTGTTTCAGCAGTAGCACCCGCTTCGATCACCTTCATGTTCAATAACCTGCTTCGTGGTCTTACCTGGTGGCTTCCCGCATATATTTTTGCCCGACTTGTGCTTGCGAAAAATACGGTTATGCTTCATGACATTCTTATCGGCTTCAAGAGCCTCGGTCTGTGCGCTCCTGAAGCCATAGAACAGACGACCCGCCAGATTACCTCTTTTGAAATCACTGATTCGGTGCCCGATATGGTTAGAGCCGTCGATATGCCTGTGCTGTTCGTTGCCGGTGAAGGGGACGCCATCATGACCTGCGAGAACGCCCGTAAACTCCAGGAGATGACGAATAAAGGCAGTTATGTGTGTGTGCCGGAGTGCGGTCATCTCATTACCGTCGAACTTCCCGATACGGCATCCGAGCTGATTCTTCAGCAGGTGCTTCAGAATTGAACGTCCTTTGTGTCAGGCGTTTTTTGCTGCCGCTATGAAGGCCCTGATTTTTTCAGGGCTTTTTATGCCGGGCGAAATTTCAACGCCGCTTGCGGTATCCACCGCCCAGGGGTGGGTCAATTGTACCGCTGACCCTACGTTTTCCGGGTTCAGGCCTCCGGCAAGAATTGCGTAGCCGAATCCCTCGAGTTCCTGAAAAATAGTTTTTGCCTGCTTCTGTTCTATCCGCTCACCTGTTCCTCCCTCCATTCCGGGTCGGTAAGCATCGAAAAGAAAGGTGTTGACTCCGCTTTTTTCCGAAAAAGTTCTGACCGTTCCGGTTTCAAATCCCGCTTCCGGATGGAAAACTTTTATGATTCTGGCGTTGGCGATCTCCCGAACCTGTTCGGCAGCGTATCGATTGGAGTGGAGTTGCGCGACCTGAAGCCGGCATGAACTGCAGATGGTATTTATTTCATGAGGTGAGTGTTCGACAAAGATACCTGCGCAAGCGATAAACGGCGGAAGCTGTGCAATTATTCTCGCCGCGTTGTCCGGCTCGATATATCGGGGGCTGCTTGTACTGAAATTGAATCCAAGAGCGTCCGCTCCGGCTTCGCAGGCTGAGAGGGCATCTTCAAGCCGGGTTATGCCGCAGATTTTTACCTTAACCATGATCTATCGCTGAAAGCTGTTGATTTTCTGAAATATACACCTGTATATAAGATAATTCATATTCCCGCTTCAGTACCTCTTTCCTGCTTTGTTCTCCCTTTCCTTATTGGGAATTTCCAATTATATCCGTATTATCAAAGCCCGTTTTACGATGGGGCGTCGCCAAGTGGTAAGGCATCGGCCTTTGGAGCCGACATTCGCAGGTTCGAATCCTGCCGCCCCAGCATCATATAATCTGCGAGATCAGTCTGATCCGACTGATTTGACCGATCGGACTGATCAGAAAGAAAACAACAACAAAAGGCAGCCTTTCGAGCTGCCTTTTGTTGTTGTTCGGATTTGCCGACAAATCAGTAGCGGTAATGATCCGGTTTGTAGGGCCCTTCTACGGGGATACCGAGATATTCGGCCTGTTCCTTTGAAAGAGTGGTGAGTTTGACGCCAAGCTGCCCGAGATGCAGTCTGGCGACCTCCTCGTCGAGTTCTTTAGGCAGACGGTACACATCGATGGAGTACTCTTTTGTCCAGAGTTCGATCTGCGCGAGTGTCTGGTTGGTGAAGGAGTTACTCATCACGAATGACGGGTGTCCGGTTGCGCAGCCGAGATTCACCAGGCGGCCTTCGGCCAGCAGGTATATCGAGTTGCCGCTTTCAAAAGTGTACTTGTCGACCTGCGGTTTGATGTTGAGCTTTGTTGCACCCGCGAAAGTGTTGAGCTGCTCGACCTGGATTTCATTGTCGAAATGGCCGATGTTGCATACAATGGCTTCGTCCCGCATCTGCTTCATATGCTCGAGGGTGATGACATCCTTGTTGCCGGTAGTTGTGACGAAAATGTTGCCTTCACCCACAGCATCTTCCATGGTGGTTACTTCAAAACCTTCCATCGATGCCTGCAGCGCGCAAATAGGATCGATTTCGGTAACGATCACCCGTGCACCGTATGTACGCATGGAGTGGGCGCACCCTTTGCCGACGTCGCCGTAACCGAGAACTACAACGACTTTTCCGGCAATCATGACGTCGGTCGCCCGTTTGATGCCGTCGGCAAGCGATTCGCGGCAGCCATAGAGGTTGTCGAATTTTGATTTGGTGACCGAGTCGTTGACGTTGATGGCAGGGAAGAGCAGTTCGCCTTTCTCCATCATCTGATAAAGGCGATGAACTCCGGTGGTAGTTTCTTCCGATACGCCTTTCATTTCGGCTGCAACCTTGTGCCAGCGTTGTGTATCTTCGCCGTACACCTCTCTGAGTTGCTGGTAGAGTGCTTTTTCTTCGGCATTGCCGGGGACTTTTTCAAGCAGTTCCGGATTGTTTTCGATCTTGTAGCCGAGATGGATCATCAGGGTAGCGTCGCCGCCGTCGTCGACGATGAGGTTCGGCCCTTTGCCGTCTTCGAATTCAAGGATCTGACGGGTGCACCACCAGTACTCGTCGAGTGATTCGCCTTTCCATGCAAACACAGGAATTCCTGCCGCTGCAATAGCAGCTGCGGCATGATCCTGGGTGGAAAATATGTTGCAGCTTGCCCAGCGAACCTCTGCTCCAAGATCCACGAGCGTTTCAATCAGCACTGCGGTCTGGATGGTCATGTGCAGCGATCCGGTGATACGCGCGCCTTTGAGGGGTTTCTGGCCGGCATATTTACGCCTCGTAGCCATCAGGCCGGGCATCTCTTTTTCTGCGATCTCAATTTCCTTGCGTCCCCATTCGGCAAGGGTGATATCCGCTACTTTATAAGCAAGCGCAGTTGCTTCTGTTGTCATAGGATTCGATTGGTTTAAAAGACATTTTCAGGTGCGGTTCCCTCCGTTACCTGACGGCGAGGATTGATTGCTTCGCTCACGACAGGTAACTGGAGGGTTCCTTGTTTCAGGCCAGATTGAAGGCTTTTTTCAGTTCTTCAACCTTTTCGGTTTTTTCCCATGGGAAGATGTCGCGTCCGAAATGACCATAAGCGGCAGTATCCTGGTAGCACCAGCCGTGAGGTCTGTCGAGGTTGAATCTTCTGATGATGGCCGCTGGACGAAGATCGAAGATTTTTTCGGCTTTTGCCTGGATTTCGGCATCGTCGAGGCCGTGTTTTGCGGTTCCATGTGTATCGATGTAAATCGATACCGGACGAGCGACGCCGATGGCATAGGAGACCTGGACGGTGCATTTATCAGCCAGATCCGCCGCAACGATGTTCTTTGCGACGTGACGTGATGCGTATGCCGCGCTGCGATCGACCTTGGAAGGATCTTTGCCGCTGAATGCGCCGCCTCCGTGAGGAGCTGCACCACCATAGGTATCGACAATGATCTTGCGGCCGGTCAGACCGGTATCGCCGTGTGGTCCCCCGATTTCAAAGCGCCCTGTCGGGTTGATGTGGAATTTGGTGTTTTCATCGAGCAGTTCGGCAGGAATAACAACCTTGACGACATTTTCGATAATGTCTTTCTTGATCACAGCCTGGAACTCGGCTTCACTCATGCCTGCCGGTTCAGGATCGTGCTGGGTAGAAACAACCACGGCATCGACGCGGGCAACTTTATCGTCGATATATTCGAGGGTCACCTGGCTTTTCGCGTCAGGGCGAAGGTAGGTCATGATTTTGCCTTCCTTGCGGATTTCAGCAAGTTTCTTGACGAGCTGCTGAGCGAACTGGATAGCTGCGGGCATCAGTTCGGGAGTTTCCGTGCAGGCATAACCGAACATCATGCCCTGGTCGCCGGCTCCGACGCGGTCGAACTCGTCGGCAATCTCTTCCTTACGGTCAACGCCGCGGTTGATATCCGGAGACTGGCTGTGCAGAGCGGAGAGTACGCCGCAAGAGTTGGCTTCGAACATGTATTCGCCTTTGGTGTAACCTATTTCAGTGATGACTCTGCGGGCGATTTTCTGAATATCTACAATACCTTTGGTGGTGACTTCACCGCCGACTATCACCTGACCGGTGGTGACGAATGTTTCACAGGCTACACGTGAATTGGGATCCTGGCGAAGAAATTCATCAAGAACGGCATCGGAAATCTGATCGGAAACCTTGTCCGGATGTCCTTCTGATACGGATTCGGAGGTAAAGAAATACCTTGACTGTGACATGGTTCTGGTAATGTTTTGGTTAAACGAACAACAGAAATAACTGAGAGCGGCAGCGTCAGGAAATGGATTTTCAGTGAACGGGATTTCAGCGGGAAACAGTTCTGGACACGGAAAATTTTTCCTGCAGGATCCGGAAAAGAATTTTTCGGATCCTGCGGCACCGTGTCCATAGGTAATGGGGATGCCGTTGCAAATATAAAGGCAAAATGTAAGCAATCGGCTGCATTCATGCAAAAAATCTCTTATCGCACCCGTATTTCCGAGTAATCGCCGATATTGATTTCATGAGGATTACCGCTGATTGACGCATTGTTGCCGACAATCGAATTGTCAAGCATGATCTGGCTTACTCTGGCGTCATTGCCGATAATGGAATCTTTTATAATTGCGTCGCTGACAACGGCATGTTCGCCGATGGTGGCATTAGGACCGATTATGGCGTTTGAGACCGACGCGTTTTCTGCAATGAATACCGGGTCATTGATGATGCACCCGGGGTATGCTTTTGATTTCGGCTTTTTCTGGAGCAGGGTTTCATTGGTTGATAGTAGTGTTTCGGGTTTTCCGCAGTCGTACCAACCGTTTACGGGAAAGGTCGTGAACGGTTCCCCATGCTCGATCATGTATTGCAGGGCATCGGTGAGCTGGTACTCTCCTTTGGTTTTTATATCCTTATGTATCAGATGATCGATAGAGGAAAAAAGAGGTGCGGCCTTCCGGAGAAAATAGAGACCGACAATGGCAAGATTGCTGATTGGTTCATCAGGTTTTTCTACCAGTTTCATGATTTTTCCATTATCCGTTACCGCCACTCCGAATCGGCGCGGGTCGTCGACTTCATGTACTCCAAGGGTCGAAACCTCGTTTTGAAGCACAGGCTGGAGGTCGACATCGAAAATGGTATCTCCGAGAATGATCAGGAGCGGTTCATCGTTGCTGATATAGGGTTTGCACATCCAGACTGCATGAGCCAGGCCCAGGCGTTCGTGCTGGTTTACAAAGGTGAATTTTATGGAGTAGTTTTTTCTGAGCCACTCTTCTACCATATTTCCGAGATAGCCAACAATGACAATTGCTTCGTCGATACCGGCGTCGATGAGCTTGTCCATGATGTGTCCGATAATCGGTTTACCGGCAACATTCAGAAGTACTTTCGGATGTGAGAAGGTGTGAGGGCGCAAACGGGTTCCTACACCGGCAACAGGGATGATGGCTTTCATGGTTACTGATCTTTTAGTGAGGGGGATGATAATCCTGCTTTAAGGATATTTTAATGAAAAATAAGGTAATTCAGAAGAGCTTGAGTCGTTCGGCATGAAGCTGACGGAAATCTGAAAATCAATTGTATTTTATCTGCTTGAAAAGTAAAACGAATTGTATTTCTGGTTAAGACGAGAAGCGCAAATGTTTAAACAGTCGGGTGTCATCCCTGTGCTTGACGACAGGCTGGTGCTGATTACCGCCCGGAAGTCCGACCGCTGGATCATACCGAAAGGATATGTCGAGAAAGGTCTTTCCCCTGCCGATTCTGCAGCAAAGGAGGCTTATGAGGAGGCCGGTCTGATAGGAAAGGTTCATCATGAGGAGGTTGGGCAGTACAGGTACAGGAAATTCGGGAAACGGTTCGCCGTTCAGGTTTTTCCGTTATTTATCGAAACGATGCTGGATGAATGGGATGAGAAGCCTCATCGTCAGCGCAGGATAGTATCGCCTGCAGAAGCTTTTGAATTGCTCTATCATGAAGAACTGAAAACCATAGTATCGGGTTTTTTCGGTATTGGGAGGTGATGCCGTAATGGTGAACTCGTTTACAAAAAACTCTATCGAGGGAGCTGGATGGTGATTGGAAAAAAATATTTCTCATTCCTGATCGCAGGGGCGATTATTATTGGCGGGGTTGTGACAGGCGGAATACTGGGAAAGGGGAGTCCCGATGCGAAATCTGAAAAACCTTCCCGAAAATCGGCAGCCCTGAATATTATTACCGTCAGCAACGGTGCCGTAGAATTTCCCCTTGAGATGAGCGGTTCTGTCGAAGCCCTCAGAAAAATCGAGATGTATGCCGAGGTTTCGGGAGTATTTCGCGACGGCGTCCGACCGTTCAGGGAGGGTGGTTTTTTTCGTCGCGGGGAGCCATTGCTGGTGATCGAGGATTCCGTTTTTCGTAATAGCGTTCTTGCCGAACGAAGCAGTTTTCTCAATCTTGTCACTCTGGTGCTTCCCGATATTATTATCGACTTTCCCGAAGAGTCGGCAAAGTGGAAACGTTATGCGGAGTCGTTTCGTATCGAATCTTCGTTGCGTCCGCTTCCCGAGCCGGCAACCGACAGGGAACGAAACTATCTGGCCGCGCGCAATATTTACAATAAATTCTATGCTATCCGAAGCATGGAAGCAACGCTCGGAAAATATCGTATTGCAGCGCCTTTCGACGGTACGGTGACGCTTTCCGAAGTAAACCCGGGCGCGCTGATTCGAACGGGACAGAAAATCGGAGAGTTTGCAGCTTCCGGAAATTATGAACTTCGGGTTTCTGCCGCAATCCGTGATGCCGGCTTCCTCAAGGTTAATACTCCGGTCATGCTGGTATCCGATGATTTCACCGGAACCGCGAGCGGCACAATTAAAAGAATCAATGCAAACATATCGCCCGCAACGCAAACAGTGTCCGTTTACATCGATGTCTCGGATCCGCGGTTGAGAGACGGCATGTACCTGACTGCGTTGAAAACGGTTGCCGTTCCCGATGCTTTCGCTATTTCCCGTACGCTGCTTAATAACGATCATCAACTCTTCGTACTTGAGAATTCCCGATTTGTTTTAAAGTCTGTAAGGGTAATCGCTTACAACAACGACAAGGCGGTCATCACCGGTCTTCCTGACGGCACGAAGCTGCCTGCAGAAAAACTGCCGGGGATGTATGACGGAATGGATGCGCGAGCCATGCTTAAACCGTGAAACGCCCCCTATATGTGCATTCAGAAAAATAACCGTTCAGCCCGGAGTATCGAGTGAAAGGCATTATCAAATACTTTGTCAAATATCCGGTTATCGGAAATGCCGTTTATCTGGCAATCATGCTGTTCGGCCTGGTTGCGTTCAGCCAGATCAGAACAACCTTTTTTCCGGATATTCCTCCCAACTTCGTTTATGTGACCGCCACCTATCCGGGGGCATCTCCTGAAGAACTCGAAGAAGGCGTAACCCTGAAAATCGAGGACAAGCTAAAGGGGGTTACCGGTATTGACCGCGTGACCTCGGTTTCCGCTGAAAACAGCGCAACCGTTTCCGTTGAACTGAAAAAAGGCGCGGACGCCAACGAACTGCTTCAGGAAGTCACCAACGCCGTCGATCAGATAAGTTCGTTTCCCGCCGGTCTTGAAAAGCTTCAGATCTACAAGCAGGACCGGGTTGATTTTGTGGTTGCCTATGCCCTTTACGGAGATGTCGATCTTGGAACGCTCAAAGCCTATGCTCGGCGTATTGAACGGGATCTTCGCAATGAAGGGATCGCTTCAAAAGTCAGGCTGAGCGGTTTTCCGGAGGAGGAGATCGAGATCAGCGTGAGTGAACGGGTGATGGACTCCTATGGAATAATCTTTGCCGAAATAGCCTCCGCAGTGAACCGTACCAATCTCAAGATCACCGGCGGTACCATACGCGGCGAAAGGGAGGAGCTGCTGATCAGGGCGGATAACAAAGGGTACAAGGCGCGGGAGCTGGAAAATCTTGTCGTACGGGCCGGATCGGGAGGGGCTGTCGTGCGTCTTCGCGACGTTGCGGCTGTACGCGACCGCTGGTCCGAAGTGCCCGATCGTACCTGGTTCAACGGGAAGCCATCGGTCACCATCGACATTGAAAAAAGCACCGATGAGGACATGTTCGTCATTGCCGGGGGGGTCAAGGAGTATATGGAGGCATTCGATGCCCGTCACCCCGATGTGCGTGCCGAAGTGCTTCGCAACGGTTCGGCAATTGTCAGGGAGCGTGCCGATATTCTCAGCTACAACGGTGTGATCGGAATGATTCTCGTTGTTCTGTTTCTCTCCTTTTCCCTCAATCCGAGGCTTGCCCTCTGGGTTGCCGCAGGCATTCCGTTCTCCTTTGCCGGCATGTTTATTCTCGGTTCCATTTACGGCCTGACCATCAATGTCGTTTCGCTGCTTGCCATGATTCTTGTGGTCGGCATTCTGGTCGATGACGGAATCGTTATTGCCGAAAGCATCTATCAGCGATATGAAAAAGGGGAAAAACCTCTGCAGGCGGCAATCAACGGTACGGCCGAAGTCGTTCCGTCCGTTGCCGCCGCGGTACTGACTACGGTAGTGCTCTTTCTTCTTTTTCTTTTTCTTGACGGCGATCTCGGCAAGCGCGTCAAGGATATCGCGTTCGTCGCCGTGACAACCCTGCTGATTTCGCTTGTAGAGAGCGTGTTCATTCTTCCTGCGCACATCGCGCATTCGCGGGCGCTGCATGAAGCCCCCGGCCAAAAAACATGGCTGCTGAAAAAGTCGGAGGAGTTTCTTCATTTCCAGCGCGACATTCTTTATGCGCCCGTTCTGAAATTCGGCATCAAAAATCCTCTCATTACGATCGCAGTACCGGTAGCCCTGATGTTTATAACCATCGGCGCCATGAAGGGCGGGCTGATAAAGACGACATTTTTTCCGGTTATCGAACAGGATAACATTCAGGTGACCCTTGAAATGCAGACCGGCACCAGAGATGCCGTAACCGACAGCGTTCTCACTGCTATGGAGCGGAAAGTCTGGCAGGTTAACCGCGACTACCTGAAAGGTCAGGAAAACGAGGAGGGACTCATAACCGCTATCGGCCGCACGATAGGGCCCAAAGGTCATCAGGGCGGCTTGCGGATTTCGCTGGTTGACAGCCGGTTAAGGAAAATCGACAGTCAGGAGATTGCCGATCGAATCCGCCGGAAAACCGGCACTGTCGCGGGAGCCCGCAAACTGCAGATCGGCGGCGGAGGAATGTGGGGCATGCCGGTTTCCATTGCGCTTAAAAGCGATAACCTCGTGCAGCTCAGGGAGGCAAGGGAGAAACTTGAAACCGCCCTCAAAAGGATGGAAGAGCTAAAGGATGTTTCGGATAACGATCCTCCAGGTCTTGAAGAGGTTTCTGTGAAGTTGAACGCAAAGGCTTATGCTCTCGGGCTGACCAATGCAGATGTCATGAATCAGATTCGCAGCGCTTATTTCGGTCTTGAGTCTCAGCGCCTGCTTCGGGGAATTGACGAGATCAAGGTCTGGGTGCGTTACCGGGAAACCGAGCGTTCATCGATTCGGGCACTCGAAGCCATGCGTATCCGGCTTTCCGATGGGCGTTCCTTTCCGTTGACCGAGATTGCCGCACTGAGTATTGCGAGGGGAGTCTCGTCGATCAACCATATCGATGCCCAGCGTGTCGTTAAAATCGAAGCCGATGTTTCTGATAAAAACACTGCCGTCCCCGATCTGCTTGAAACGATCAGAACGGAGATCATGCCGGGCGTTCTTGCCGATTATCCGGATGTAAGTTTCAATTTCGAGGGTCAGAGTCGTGAGAGCGGGAAAACCACCGGTTCGATGAAGATTGCATTTCCTGTGCTGTTTTCGATCATGTACCTGATCATCGTGTTTACATTTCGCTCGTTTCTTCAGGGTTTTATCGTTCTTCTGCTCATTCCGTTCAGTCTTGTCGGCGTTGCATGGGGCCATTTCATCCAGGGCTATATTCTCAGCATGCTCTCGCTTTACGGAGTGATTGCGCTTATCGGTATCGTCGTCAACGATTCCCTGGTCTTTATTAGCACCATGAACTCTCGGCTCAAGGAAGGCGCACTGTTTTCCGATACATTGTATGAAGTTGGAATAAGCCGTTTTCGTCCCATAATTTTGACCTCACTTACGACAATAGCAGGTCTTGGGCCACTGATTTTCGAACAGAGCAGGCAGGCGCAGTTTCTTTCCCCGATGGCCATTTCCGTGGCGTACGGGTTGTTGTTCGGCACAACGTTGACCCTGATTATACTTCCGGCTCTGCTTGTGCTTTTCAACGGCGCAAAGCGGAAGATCATGTCTATTTCGGAAAAACGGACAGTTACTGCCGAGGAGGTTGAACCGGCGCTGAGAGAGGAACTTTTTTCAGAAATACACTGAATTATTTAGGGCAACGTTTGCTATATGCGTTTTTTATGAACCAATCGCTGAAATTATTTTACTGCACAAGCATATTCTTGCTGCTGTTTATGCTGCCGAAGAGCGGTAGTCCTGCCGTCTCCGCACCACCGCTTTCACTTGAAGATGCCATTGCGCTTGCCCTTGAAAAGAATCCCGATATACAGGTTGCAAGGAACGAAGAGCGGATAGCGAGAAATAATGTTCATGTCGGCAATGCCGGACTTCTGCCGAAAATCGATTTCGTTTCGAAGGGGTCATATGCGGAAAATCCCGGAAGCTCGCTTCCTGCTTCCGTTGAATCGACGACCAGCACGGCACAGGTTCAGGCTTCATATACCCTGTTTAACGGTTTCGGCAACATCTACACCTTCCGCAAGCTGAAAAGCGCCGGAGAACTGGGTACGCTTCAGGCTCGCAACAACATAGAGCAGATCATTATCGATGTCAGCAAAGCCTACTACGATCTTGCCAATGCCATCGAGCAGCTTGCCGCCGACGGCGATGCCGTTGAAATTTCCGCAGAACGGCTCAAACGGGCGAAATTGCGATCCGAATATGGACAGGCAAACAGCCAGGAGGTGCTCTCTGCAATGGTTGATGCCAACAACGACAGCGTTTCATGGCTTCAGGCGCAGCTTCAGAAAGAAAATGCGGAAAGAGCTCTCAATCTGCTTCTTGGTCGTCCTCCCGATACCGCCTGTTCTGTCGTAACTTCAGTAACCTTTAAGCCGGTAATGACTTCTGATTCTCTAAAGGCTTCGGCTATGCAAGGCAGTGCGGAATACCTGATTGCCAGGAAGGCTGTCCAGCAGTCCCGTTTCGAGCTGTTGCAGGCCCGTTCCGAGTTTTTTCCCCAGATTGCCGTTCAGGCCGGATATGGATTTAGCCGAACTGCCGACGGGTTTGATGTCGGGCTTGGCGATACCGAGCCGGGGGTTTCGGCTTCACTTTCCCTGAATTACAATATTTTTAACGGGTTTCAGTCGGTCATTAAAAACCAGAATGCCCGGATTGCCCTGCTGAACCGCGAAATTCTTGAACAGAAAGCCTCCAGCGTACTGGAAAAAAAGGTGGCCGACACCATTCACGCTTATCGGAACAGCCGTGAAATTCTGCGTTTTCAGGAAACTGCCATCGCATCTGCTGAATTGAATTTTCGTCGGACCAGGGAACTCTATATACTTGGTCAGGTAACCAATACGACGTTCAGGGAGGCACAGCTTAATCTGGTTCAGGCCAGAAAAAATATCGCCTCGGCAAGATTTGATGCAAAAAAACTCGAACTGCAGCTGATGCGACTCGCAGGGACTTTGCTGAAAAAGCAATGATCGATTAGTGCTGATTTGGACGATTGCTCGTTGAGCATTGCCAGGTACCGTAGGGACGAGATGCCGGAAGCATGGCATGTAACCAAGGGAGAAGCTGTAATTCCAATTCTATTTCAATGATGCGTTTATAATCCAGGGGCAGGCGATGATGGATTGGGGAGCATTGATGAAGAAAGGAGGAAAAGATTGAATAGGGGGAGGTTTGCCCACGAATTTCCACGGATTTACACGAATTGGCGCCTGGTTTGCCCGGTTCACCGTTCAAAACAGGCGCCTGTTTGTTAATGGGAAGGTATTTCAGGATTGTTGCGGTGACAATAATCGCATGGTTGTATTGGAAATGGAATAAGAGAGCCCGGATCCTTCCGAACTGTCATTACAGAATAATTTCTGTCTGGCAATTCGGTAAATAATTTCACTTTTCGGGATTATTTTTTTTGGTAATGTTGTTCCTTGTCTTATATTATGAGCCTTCCATTAAGGAACGGGGCGTGGCGCAGTTGGTAGCGTGCCTGCTTTGGGAGCAGGAGGTCCCGAGTTCGAGTCTCGGTGCCCCGACTGGGTGGGTTCATTGACAAGTGTTGTTGTGCCCGTAGCTCAATGGATAGAGCATCAGCCTTCTAAGCTGAGGGTTACTGGTTCGAGTCCAGTCGGGCATACAAGGTGCATCCATAGGCTTTTTATGGTGATTGTAGCTCAGTTGGTTAGAGCGCCAGGTTGTGGCCCTGGAGGTCGGGGGTTCGAGTCCCCTCATTCACCCGCAGAAGGCCCCATCGACTAGTGGTTAGGTCATCACCCTTTCAAGGTGGTAGCACGGGTTCGAATCCCGTTGGGGTCACTCATATGTTTTCTCTGCACCGGCGCCCGCCGGTCCTTCCAGCCGGGAGTAGTGCAGAAAAACAGATTATTTGTTACTGTTGTTTCAAGCTCTGTACGTTATCGGTCCAGAGCTTTTTTTGTTTTCTTCAAATGCAGATTCTCCCGGTCCTATGAAAATATCTGTCAACTGGCTGAAAAAGTTTATTCCTTCATTTTCTCCCGATATTCCGGCTCTTGTTGAAAAGCTGACCTTTCTCGGTCTTGAAGTCGAGGATGTGCTCGGTCGCCGGCAGCTTGACGAACGTATCGTAGTCGGCAGAATCGAGGAGGTTGAACGGCATCCCGATGCCGACCGTCTGACGGTCTGTCGGGTCAATACCGGTCAGGATGAGCTGCTGCAGATTGTGTGCGGTGCGCCAAATGTCGCCAGCGGAATGGTGGTGCCTGTTGCCACGGTCGGCGCAAAACTCGGGCAGCCGGACGGTGAGGAGTTTTCTATCAAGAAATCGAAAATCCGGGGAGTTCACTCTTTCGGTATGATCTGTGCTGCCGATGAACTCGGTTTGTCGGCAGACCATACCGGCGTTATGGTTCTTGATCCTGCAAGTCCGCTGGGCGCGCCAGTCGCATCCCTGCTCGATACCGATGCGATACTCGATATCGCGGTGACTCCCAATCGTCCCGACGTGCTTTCTCATCTCGGCATAGCCAGAGAGCTCGCTCTGCCCGAGGAGATCGTTATTCCTGAACGGCACGGGATTGATTTTGCTCAAACCGGCGATCTGGTCGAGATCCGCGACCGGGAGGCATGTCCTTACTATTCAGCAGTGGCTATACGGGGCGTAGAGGTCGGAGAGTCGCCGGTATGGCTGAGGCAGTGCCTTGAAAGCATCGGCCTGAAGCCGAAAAACAACATTGTCGATATTACAAACTACATTCTCCATTCACTGGGACAGCCGCTGCACGCCTTCGATCTCCGGAAGCTTGCCGGCGAGCGTGTGGTGGTTCGCAGCGATGTTTCGGCATCATTTACTGCGATCACCCAGGAACCCTGTACTGTCGAGCCGGGAATGCCCGTTATCTGCGACAGTGAAAAACCTGCAGCCATTGCCGGGGTTATGGGCGGCCTTGATTCGGCAGTTACGGCAGGGACAACAGATATTCTTCTGGAATCCGCTTACTTTACTCCCTCTTTCGTCAGAAAATCCGCGAAAAGTGCCGGAATATCATCGGATTCCTCCTATCGTTTCGAGCGCGGAGTCGATCCCCTGAATGTTAAGCGGGCAGCAGAGTGCGCCGTTGCGCTCATTCTTGAACTGGCGGGCGGTGAGATCGTCGCAGCACAGGAGTGTGGCGCGGAGCCGCCTGAACCACTCCGTCTGACGTTAAGACCTGATCGGGTTAATGCCATGCTTGGCAGCTCCATCGAACCCGAAACGATGAGTTCGATACTCGCCGGAATCGGTTTTGTTCTTACGGCAAGGACATCAGAGGGATATATGGAGTTTCTTGTGCCTTCATACCGGGTCGATGTGACGTCCGAGATCGATCTTGTAGAAGAGGTCGCGAGGGTCTATGGGTACGACAACATTCAGTCGTCAGAACAGATGGTTACAACCTATCCCGAGTCCCGCAGGGTGCCCGAGTATTTTCCCGATTACCTGAGAAGCTTGCTTATCGGTCTGGATTTCAGGGAGATCCTTACCAATCCATTGATAAGAAGATCCGACGCGGCACTTTTCGATGAGCGCCTCATTGCCGTTCTCAATCCGATCAGCGAGGGTCTTGAAGTTCTTCGTCCGTCGCTTGTTCCGGCATTTCTTAAAGTGATTGCTCATAATATTCGTCACGGCAACAAAGATCTCAAGCTGTTCGAAGTTGCCCGCGGATTTATCGGTAAAGACCTCTCGGAGGGGAACGGGTCGCCTCTCGAGGCTTTCAGTGAACGTGAGTACCTTGTCATGGCGATTACCGGATCCCGTAATCCCCGGTTATGGAATCAGCCGTCTGAAAAAACTGACTTTTATGATATGACCGGTTCCGTCGGGATGCTTCTTGAGAAGCTGAATTTACTTGACAAATCCTCGCTTATTGCCTATAATGAAAATACGGTCGGTATTGAGCTTGAACTGACCGGAGGACAGGGGAAACCCCGAAGATACCGGGCCGGGGTGGTTCAGTTGATCGATGCCGCTGTACTCGGCGCATTCGATATTGCCGGGGAGGTGTATATAGCAGAGCTCGATACAGCTGTACTTCAGGACTGTTTCGCCTCATCGATTACCTATGAACCTCCATCAAGGTTTCCTGCTGTTCAAAGGGATTTATCGTTTATTCTTCCTTTAGAGGTACCCGTTCAGATGCTTGTTGACGTTGTCAGAGCAAGCGACTCCCTGATCAGGGCTGTTACGGTCTTCGATCATTTTGTTCGCAGCGACCAGGATGGAGGGGTACGCAGTGTAGCGCTCTCGCTCGATATAGCAGATTATGAGGGTACTTTGCTGGATCAAAGGATTAACGATATTCTTGAAAAAGCCGGCAGAAGTGCCGGAAAACAACTTGGTGCGGTAATTCGACAAGTCTGATACCTATTGTTTCATGCATGATCAGGATGGGCCTAACATCACGGCTGATGTCAGCCTCCTTGAGGGAAATGTTGAGAATCTCATTGCCCGGCTTTCCGAATGCCGTAAAGAAAATGAGATGCTGCGCACGGAGCTTGCAACACTTCAGAGCATTCTGAGGTCCTGCAAACTTCCCGGAACAGGAAATTCTTCCGCTTCCGGTGCGGAGAGCGAGTTTACCTATGCGGAAAAGTTGCGGGTAAAACAGAAACTGGTACTTATCCTGCAGAAAATTGAAATGGAACTCAGAAGCGTCAGGAACTTGTAGGGGTATCGTATGGAAAAGATCGATGTAAACGTTTATGGCGACAGCTATCCTTTACGGGTAGAGCGCCGTGAGCTGACAGAAAAAGCAGCTGAAGATGTTGACCGGATTATGCGTCTTTTTGCAGAAAAAGCACCTTCTTTCGAACCGGCAAAACTTGCGGTGCTGTCAGCGATATCTTTTGCTGAAAAAAAAATTGAACTCGAAGAAGAACTGGCGTTACTCAGCCAGAAAATATCTCGGCTCAATGTTTTTATAGGGCAGAATTTAGAGGAATAATTTACATTGAACGTAGAAGAAATATCCGCACCAGGTGAAGGGGTGTTTTGTAAGTAAAAGAACTAACACTATACAAAAGGGAGCCGTACTCTTCTTTTTGATTGCAGGCCTTGATTGATTCTCCGGTTCGTCCGGGTTTCATCGGCAGATTCAAAAGCTGCCGCATTGGAAGCAAAAAACCTGAAGGAGGTCCCCACCGTGTCACACGGGTTCTTGAATCTTACACATCCCGCCTTGGTGCGGATTTTTTTGTTTAAAAACGGTGCTATCTCCCTTCAGAGGGGCGCATGAAAAAGGAGGTAAACGGTAATGGGTATTGTCATAAACCTGTTTCTGCTTGTTTTTGCAGCGGTTGTTTTTTTTGTCATCGGGTTTTTCGTAGGCAGGTATTTTCTTGAACGCATTGGCACAACCAAGGTTCTTGAAGCGGAGGAACGGGCTGTACAGATAGTTCAGGAGGCTCAGAAAGAAGCCAATGAGTACAAAGAGCTCAAGGTCAGCGAAGTGAATCAGGAGTGGAAGAAAAAGAGACGGGAGTTCGATCAGGAAGTCGTTGTCAAGAACAACAAATTCAGCCTGCTTCAGAAACAGATACAGCAGAAGGAGGGTCAGCTGAAAAAGCAGGCTCAGGACCTTCGGGATTCCGAGCGGAAAATGCAGGATCAGCGCAAGGAGTCCGAACAGATCATGGAAACGGTAAAACTTCGTTCAGTCGAGCTTGAGCGGATAACCGCCGAGCAGAATCAGCGGCTTGAGAGTATCGCCAATCTGCAGGCTGACGAGGCTCGTCAGATGCTGATTGACAATATGGTTTCCAAAGCCCGTGAGGAGGCGACCGAAACCATACACCGCATTCATGAAGATGCGGAGCAGCAGGCCGAACGTCTTGCAGAGAAAACACTGCTGACAGCTATTCAGAGAATATCGTTCGAGCAGGCAACCGAAAACGCTCTCTCTGTCGTTCACATACAGAGTGACGAACTCAAAGGCAGAATTATCGGACGCGAAGGCCGCAACATCAAGGCATTTGAAAATGCTACAGGTGTTGACATTATTGTCGATGACACGCCTGAGGTCGTCATTCTTTCCTGCTTCGATCCTTTTCGCCGCGAGCTTGCAAAGCTCACCCTGCAGAAGTTGCTCGTTGACGGCATCATTCATCCCGTCGCCATTGAAAAAGCCTATGAAGATGCGAAGAAGGAGATCGACGATGTGATTATGAGCGCAGGAGAAGAGGCACTTGCCGCGTTGCAGATTCCCGATATGCCATCCGAACTGGTACGACTGATCGGAAACATGAAATTCCATACCGTCTACGGTCAGAATCTTCTGCAGCACAGCAGGGAGGTCGCCATGCTTTCGGGTCTCATGGCTGCCGAGCTCAAGCTTGACGCCCGCATTGCCAAACGGGCCGGTCTTCTGCACGATATCGGCCTTGTCCTGCCCGAAAGCAATGAGCCGCATGCCATAACCGGAAGCGCATTCCTGAAAAAGTTCAACGAATCCTCGATTGTCATCAACGCCGTAGCGGCTCATCATGGAGATGTTGAAAAAGAGTCGGCGCTTGCGGATCTCATCGACGCGGCAAATGTCGTCTCTCTCTCTCGTCCGGGGGCCAGAGGCGCAATTACCGCCGACGGCAACGTCAAGCGTCTCGAGAGTCTCGAAGAGATTGCAAAGGGATTTCCCGGCGTGCTTAAAACTTATGCCCTGCAGGCAGGAAGAGAGATCCGGGTTATTGTCGAGGGAGACAATGTCAGCGATTCTCAGGCCGACGTGCTTGCTCACGACATTGCAAACAAGATAGAGTCGGAAGCCCAATACCCCGGTCAGATACGGGTGACCATTGTGCGTGAGCGGCGGTCGATAGCATACGCGAAATAAGGTGAATGGTCAATGCTGGATCGCTCACGACAATCAGGAGCGGTTCACGCTCCCGACAGCGAACAACGAGAAATGAAAAAAGGCTGCAGGGAATTTCCCGGCAGCCTTTTTTCATTTCTCGTTCGAGAGAGGTTCTAAAGCGTTCCTTTCGTCGATGGCAGCTCCTTGCCGGTTATGGCCACGGCCATTTTCATGGCATAAGCGAACGCCTTGAACATGGCCTCGATCATATGATGGGTGTTTTTTCCTTCCATAATGGCCAGGTGTATATTCGCCTGCATGGTTCTCGATAGAGAGACAAAGAAATGTTCAACCATTTCCGTCGAAAATCCAAGTATTGCCGGACGTTTGAACTCCGCCGAGAAGACACAGTAGCTTCTGCCGCCAAGATCTACAGCGCATCTGGCCAGCGTTTCATCCATGGGGATCATTGCCCATCCATACCGCTGGATTCCGGTTTTGCTGTCCAGTGCCTTAAGGAAAGCGGAGCCAAGCACCAGCGCAATATCCTCCACCGAGTGATGGTCATCGACCTCGGTATCGCCTTTGCAATCGAGGGTGATATCGATACCTGAATGTCTGCTGAAGTTCGTAAGCATATGATCGAGAAAGACGACTCCGGAACTGATATTTCCCGTACCGGAGCCGTCGAGATCGATGGTTGCCGTGATATCGGTCTCTTTTGTCGTTCTGGTAACGGTAGCCCTTCTTGAGGATGTATTGAGCTTTTCAGGCATGAGCGGTCAATGGATAAATTTGTTGATGAGAAAAAGCGCTAACGAGAGAAGCATAGAGAGAACGATCGAACTGCCCAGCGGAAAAAAGAACCGCAGGTTTTCCCTTCTGATCGAGAAGTCGAGCGGAAGATTGCCGAACCAGTTCAGCCAGCCCGGAGTGCCGGTTTTCTGAACGGTCAGCAGCAGCAGACCGGCAAGCAGCGCGCAGAGCCCGATAGCGATAAGGAATTTCCCGATCCCGATAAACACGTCTTGGAAAATATTGAAAAGTTACTAAATTTAAGGCCTTTATTACAGGAAGATACGATATTTGGAAAATTAACACAGCGGCAGGAAATGCATGTTTTTCTCGTAATTGTTGGTATTCTTGCTTCAATAATGCTGATAGGTTCTGTTTTACTGCAAAGCCCTAAAAGCGGAAGCGGTCTGACCGGCGGTATTGCAAGTCTGGGTACGGTTCAGACGCTTGGAGTCAGAAGAACCGGCGATTTTCTTAGTAAGGTAACGGCGATACTCGCAGCCGTTGTCATGGTTTTTTGTTTTTTAGCCCAGTTTACCCTCCCTGCCAGGGAAGCGAAACTCAAACAGTCCAACAGCGTTCTGCAGCAGAGTGTACCTGTAGCGCCGTCCAAAGCATTGCCCTCTTCACCCGTTTTACCGGCAACTCCGGCTTTTCCGGCAGCGCCAGCCAAATAACGGGCCTACATATGCACCCGTGGCTCAATGGTAGAGCAACTGACTCTTAATCAGTGGGTTGGAGGTTCGAGTCCTCCCGGGTGCACCAGCAACATAACCCGCAGATCCGCAAGGAGCTGCGGGTTTTCTGTTTTCAGGGAGGGCTGTCTATTGCCAGTAATTCCTGGTTTTTTTTGTCAAAGAGTCAGAACAGTCGGTCTTTTCTGAATTAATTCAACCGTGTAAGCTATGGGCGAATCCAGGGGTGCTTTATTGCCGCATGGCTGATATTAGAGGGGTCGGCGTCAATATAACCCAGGCAGCATTCCTTCTGAAAAGGCAAATTGAACAGCAGGGAAAAACCTTTTACGGAAAAAGGGAATGATGCCGTCCGGGACTTCCGGGTATGTTTCGGCTATCCCGTATTCTGTTGCATGTTCTTCTGTTGTTTTTTAACCGGAGCGAAACCCGTCAATCGGTTTTTTTGCATGCTTATGCCGGTCTTATCGGTTTTTTGGCGCTATATTGTATTGAACGTAAAAAAACCTGCGATCCAGAGCGACCATTCCTTTTATGAAGATTATCGACCGCTATATCCTCAAGTCCCATATCGGGCCATTTATTCTCGCATTTATTACAATCGTTTTTGTTCTTGTCCTTCAGTTTCTTGCCGGTTTTTCGGATCGCTTTCTTGGCAAAGGGATTAATATTGCCGATATAGCCGAGCTGGTCATGTTTCAGTCTGCCTGGATGATTGTGTTTGCTGTGCCTATGGCGGTGCTTGTTGCCGTGATCATGGCATATGGCGCCATGACCAATGCTTCTGAAATGACGGTTTTCAGAGCTTCGGGTTTGTCGCTTTACCGGTTGGCCGTTCCCGTCCTTATTGTGGCGGTGCTTCTTTCGCTGCTTGTGGAACGGTTCAATAATGTTGTCATTCCCGAAGCGAACTACCGCTCGAAATCGCTTATGATGGATATAGCGAGGGCTAAACCGACCTTCGGTCTTACGGAAAACGCTTTTTCAAGCTTTATCGACGGTTATTCCATTTTTGTCAGAAAAACCGACGAGGCTTCGAAGGAGATAAGGGGGGTGGTGCTGTATGATCTGAGAAATCAAAAGTCCAGAACAATGATGACCGCCGAAAGAGGTGTTATAAGGTTTTCACCCGATAATCGCTTTCTTGTCATGACCCTGTTCAACGGGGAGATCCATCAGATAGACCAGTCCGATTACCGTAAGTACAGGGCGATGCGTTTCGGCCAGCACCGGCTCGTGTTCGAAACAACAGGATTCGGATTCAGTCGGACATCGAACGATCGGATTCGCGGCAAAATCTCCGAACTTTCTGCAGGGGAATTGCGTGTAGCCGCCACGGCATTGCAGCGCGGTATTGTTTCGGCAGAGCGGCGTGCTGCGTCGATTACGGACGCCGGGTCGCTTCAGCGAGAACAGGAGCGTATCGGGGCGGATAAAATGCAGTATAACAAGTACCTGATTGAATACTACAAGAAATATGCCATTTCTGTGGCATGTTTTGTCTTCGCTCTTGCCGGCATACCCCTTGGCGTTCTTGCCAGACGGGGAGGGTTCGGTGTCGGCGCCGGAATTTCGCTGACTCTGTTCGTGCTTTACTGGTCGATGATCATCGGCGGAGAAAAAATTGCCGAAAGAGGTCTTCTTGATCCGGCTCTATCGGTCTGGTCGGCAAATGCGGTTATAGGGCTTTTCGGGTTGTTTTTGCTCCACCGTCAGAGCGGAACGGTTTTCAGGACTTCGAAATAGTCGATTTTTCGCCTGTCACTATTCCTGTTGTTCAAAGAACCGACGAAAGAGCAAGAAACAGCGAGGTTATGAGGAGTGCGGATACGAGGTTCATGATCAGACCGGCTTTTATGACGGTTTTCAGGGAAACATGATCGATTCCTCCGAAAGCGAGTGTGTTCGCGGGTGATGCCATCGGGGTCATGAACGCGGCACTGGCAGCTATGGTAACCGAGAGAAGCAGCGTCAGCGCGCCGAGCGAGGTGTGTTGAGACATGGAAATCACGAGAGGCGCAAGAATAATTACAATAGCGGTATTGCTGAGCAGTTCCGATGAGAATGCCGCAGCCAGGTTGAGCGCCGGAAGAAAAAGCAGAGGGCTGCTCAGCGGTTCCAGAATGCGGACTATCAGTAAGGTTATCCAGGTAATGAGGTAGCCGTCCGTTTCAGGGGTTGCCGGATTATCGCCGGTTGCAACCGCAAGATAGAGCAGCGAACTGAATACGACTATCAGCAGCAGTCCGAAATAGGGGATATCAAGGATGATTCTGTTGATCGAAAGAATGGCGTTGAAGTTCGGCCGTTCAAGCGAGTCGATGGTTTCGCAAAAGAAAAAAAACCATAGCGTATTCAGGCTTTTTAGCAGAAGTGAGTCAAGAAAACCATAGATCCGAACCATGGGGATGTGCAGATGCGTTTCGGTTTCTCTGCATATACGACTGACAAGGATGACCGGAAACGCAGCAAGATAGAAGAGGAGAAACAGCGCGTTTTTTCTTATGCCGCCGGGTATTCTTTTTTTTCTTGGCAAGATAAAGGTGAAAAAAAGAAAGGCTGCGCCATAGAGCATAAAGACGAGATCCACATACGAAAATCCGAGCAGAACCGGCTTTGGTTTTAAAAAAAACTGGACACCGGTCATGGCTGTGATGAAGCTGATGTTCGCGGCAAAAAACAGCAGCGGACGGTGGGGGAGCAGGGCTGTTTTACCGCTTCCGGGATAGGCGAGTACCGAGTCGCTGCAGTTTCGCGCAATGTACAGAATGATCCACCGGGCAGCCGCAACAAGCACCATCGACGTCGGCAGGCCGATCATCAGCCACGAGAAGAAGTTCAGATTGCCGTACCCTTCCAGTTTATTGAATTCCGCAAGGCTGAGCGCGAAAACATTGAGCGGGTTGCCGGTCAATGAAGCAAACCCTCCTGTTGTTGCCCCAAAAGTCAGCGCAAGGTAGAAGAGGGTTCCCACCTCTTTTTTCGATGCCGGTTCCGGCAGAAAATCGACAAGGCGTTTTATAACGGGGATAAGGGAGAGTACCACGACCGTATTCGAGAGGAAAATCGAAAGGATATAGGCTATCAGCAGTACAGATGTCAGCAGAGCCCTGAACCCGGATCCGAAATGCCGGAGTATAAAGGCGATAAGCCGGTAGTGCGTTTTCGAGGCTATCAATATCTGCGACAGCAGAAAACCGGTTGTCAGGATTATCGCATTCTGAAGCAGGTTCATTGGGCCGGCAGCTTCACGTTACAGAATATACAGGAGCGTTGCGTCAGCCCTTCCGCTCTGCTTTTTGATCGTCAGAAATACCTGAATTTACACAACCGTCACACAAGCGTAACCAATCGCCAACACTGTTTTTTTTTATTACCTGAAACAGGTACAGGAGCTCCCCGCCTGCTTTTTTCACGATGAAAAAAGTTAAAGAAAAAAACATGGAAACCATCTTCAAACCCCTTCCCTATCTGAATTCCGGAAAAGCATTGCTTCTGAGAATGCTGATGGTTCCGAATTTTTTTCTGATCAGGGCGGATGGTCTTGATAACCTTTCGGCTGGGAGAGGCGCGGCTATCTATGTTTTCAATCACAGCAACTCCCTTGAAGCTCTTCTGGTGCCTGTTTTTCTCATGTTTCATCTCGGAGGGCGTACAATAAGTTTCGTTATCGACTGGATGTACGGAAAGATTCCCGTTATCGGATGGTTGATGAACATGATTGATCCACTTTACGTCTATCACAAGCGCTCGACGATACCGTTGATCGAACGAAAACGCCCGTCACGACTTCCTCTCAATACCGTTGACCGTTGCTGCCGGAAACTTGAGAGCGGCGGTAGTATCGGCATTTTTCCCGAAGGAAAACGGAACCCGCATCCGCAATTCCTTGCCAGGGCAAAGCCGGGAGTAGGCCATATCATTCTCAACTCCGGCATGCCGGTCATTCCAGTTGGCATAGACTTCGCTGCAAGACGGAAAAAAGGGCGGGTTCCCGCCTTTGGGCGAATGATGATCAATGTCGGAGCGCCTCTTGATTTTCACGAGAGTTCAAAACTCTATCGCGCCATCAAGGCAGGAACTCCTGAAAATAACGACAGCAGTCGGCAACTGCACGCATTGGCGGTTGAAACAACCTGTTTCGTGATGCGGCAGCTTTCCGGTCTTTGCGGTAAAACCTATCGGGAACCGCTTCCCGTATCGTGATCAGTCTGTTCATAAAACCTATAACGCAAAAGGAGATGCCATGTCAGCGATAACCGTTCAGCGGGTGTTGGACAGCGAAGATCGCCAGGGGGTTATTACGGTAATCGAGCAGGTTTTCCAGAACGAGAAAAACTGGATCAGCAGTGCTCAGTCGCAGATTCCCGAAGAGCTATCCGAGGGACAGCCGTTTTCCTGGTTTCTGGCCAGGCTCAACGGTCGTCCGGTTGGGGTACTCAGACTGCTGTACGATCCTCCCCTTGCGCTTCCTGATGAGTACCAGGTTACGTTTATGCCGGGTATCGATATCGATTATCTCAAACAGCTCGGTCAGTATGTAGAGATTGGCAGATTCATGATCGCCGGAGAATTCCGTCGGAACCATCGCATAGCGTTGCGCCTGATGCGTGCGGCTACCGAAGAGGTAGTCAGACGCGATTACACTCATTTCATTACCGATGTTTTTGAAAACGAGCCGCACTCTCCTCTTAATTTTCATACCAGAGTACTTGGATTCGAAGTTATCGGCCGGCATCTGTTCGGTGATCTGAACTGCAGCTCGACCAGAATCATTCTTACGCTCGATATCCTGAAACTCTACAGCCGGGTTAAAGACAGCAGAAGCCGTATCTACCGCGAACTGACCGAAGGGATACACTCGCTGCTCGAGTGCAAAAGAAGAAAGTTGCTGACGGATATGACGAAACAGTAGTGGAAGAGTGTGAGCGGGGGATTGTGGGCTGTTAGCGGTGGGCGGTAGGCAGGAAGACTGTATTCGGTAGCCTGTAGCCTGTAGTCTGTAGCCTGTAGTCTGTAGTCTGTAGTCAGGAAGATTGATGAAGAATGTGGGCGGGAAGAATGTATTCGGTATTCGGTAGCCTGTAGCCTGTATTCTGTAGTCTGTAGCCTGTAGTCTGGAGGATTGATGAAGAATGTGGGCGGGAAGAATGTATTCGGTATTCGGTAGCCTGTAGTCTGTAGCCTGTAGTCTGGAGGATTGATGAAGATTGTAGGGGGTGAGCGGAGAAGATGGTTTTGCTTAGTATTGCGGGAGAAAATGGAGGAGGCATCGGGAAATTTTTGTCCTTGTAAGTCCTTTTTGTCACTTGGGTTTTTAAAAGATGCGTCGGTTTGTCGATCGGGAGTGGATTGCAAAAAACAACAACGGGAGGATGCTTATGCTGCGTCTCGATGAATTGCGGGCTGATATCGATGGTGATTTTTTCGTTCATGATGAGCTCAAACACCACGAAGTCGATAAGGTAAATGCCGTTGCTGATCTGATCATCAAACCTTCAGGCAGAAAAGATCTCAAAAAACTGCTCGTCATGCTTGAAAAAAACAGTTTTCCCCATATCGTCATCAACTCGAAGGGGAGAGTGGTCTTTCCTGACGGGCGGTTTCACGGCGCGGTAATCGTGACGGATATCAAACTGTAAGCAATGCTGCCGCAGGAGTTAAACGTTTCGGATCACAGGCGATTCAGTTTTGTTTGCAATCTTGTAGCACTCCCTTAATAATTCCTCAACACAAGGAGTGGTAGATTAGCTTACGAATCAGGAACATGCCGGAATGCATGTGAGTATTCATGAACGCATCACACTAACCAATCTTATTCTAATTATGAAAAAAGTCACTTTGCTGGTCGGTCTGGCAGCGGCTCTCGGTTTCAACAACGCTGAAGCTGTCGACTGGAACTGGAAAGGCGATATCCGCTACCGTTACGAATCTACGTTTAAAGATACAGAAGCCAACGATGATGAGCACAGCCGTGATCGTCACCGCATGCGCGTGCGTTTTGGCGTCTATCCCTGGATTACTGAAGAGCTCTCCGCCGGTGTGCAGCTTTCTACAGGTGGTGATGAATTCACCTCTCGTAACGAGACCTTCGATGATGCGTTCATAGCAGATGACATCAAGCTGAACGAAGCATTCATCGATTATCACCCGATGTTTCTTAATGGTGACGTTAATCTGATACTTGGTAAAAGGGATGTTGCGAAAACCCTTGTAGTGATGAAGGATCTTGTCTGGGACGGCGACATCACCCTCGAAGGTATCACGTTGCAGTATGGCAAGGATGCCGATGGGAAAGAGAAAGACGGTGTGAGCGCAGCTGTCGGATACTATATCCTTGACGAATTCAACGATAACGATCTTTATCCGGATCCCTACATTTTTGCAGGTCAGCTTGCCTACACCGGAGAGGTCAGCGATCTCGGTTTCAAGGTCGGAGCAGGGTATTACGATTATGTTGATTTTGATCTTGATAACTATGATAACGTTACGAAAAAATCGATACTTGGCTACAGCCCTCTGTTCGATTATACCGGTAAGGATTACAATATTGCTGAAATATTTGCCAGCGTGGGCGGGCCGATTACCGAAACCATTCCCTGGAAGGTATATGGCCAGTATGCGTTCAATACCGCAGAAAATTCGGTAGATAATCCTAATATCGATGATGATAAGCGTGATGCGTATCTCGTAGGTCTGCAGATCGGCAATGCAAAAAATCCGGGACAGTGGGCTATCAGCGGAGAATATGTCTCTATTGAGCGTGATGCTGTTACTGTTCTGACGGATTCCGATCGTAACAATACACTTTCTTCGTCAACACCGACAGGCACCTCGACTGATCTTGAAGGGTTCAAGCTCAGTGCGTCCTATCACCTTGTCCAGAATATGACGATAGGTGCTAACTACTATCATTTCAATCAGATCGACTCTGATGATCCGACCTATCATCTTTTCCAGGCTGACGTTGTCGTCAAATTCTAACTTTTCATGTGTGTGTGTTCTTTTTCTCTGTTAGGTGTGTGGTTGTTCTTTCTGCAGACAGGCTGCCCGTGAGGGGCAGTCTGCTGTATGTCGGCTTATGTGGTTCTTTTTTTAGCTTTTACAATGCATTAACAAATCATTCAATCTGAAAACAATGAATTTCTTCAAGAAAATAGTGTTTGGTGCTGCTGTTCTCGGCCTTATGGCTGGAGGATCTGCAGAAGCTGCCAACAAAATCGTGATGGACGGTTCCACCACGGTTGGTCCGATTGCAAAATCGTTCGCTGCGTATTTCACCAAAACCACCGGAGTCCAGGTTACGGTCAGCGAGTCCGGTTCGGGCAATGGTGCGAAGAGCCTTATCAACAAGACCTGCGATATTGCCAACATGTCGCGTGAAATGAAGGATAAGGAAGTTGCCGCCGCAAAGAGCAAAGGGGTAAAGCCTGTTGAGCATATCGTTGCAATGGATGGTCTAGCAATTGTGGTTCATCCGAGCAATCGCGTCAATGCGCTGTCCAAAGCCCAGATTCGCGGCATCTACAACGGCAAGTACACCAACTGGAGTCAGGTCGGCGGTCCGAATGCAGCCATCGTGAAGATACAGCGCGAATCGAACAGCGGTACGCAGGATTCTTTCAAGGAGCTTGTTATGGGAAAGGATAACCCGATTTCAAAAAAGGCTGAAACACAGGCCAGCAATGGAGCCGTGAAGAACCGTGTAGCTTCGACTCCCGCAGCTATCGGGTTTATCGGTCTCGGGTTTGTTGATAATGCCGTGAAAGCCGTGATGGTAGACGGTGTCGAGCCTGACGAGAGAACCGTCAAGAATGGCACTTACCCTATCACCCGTCCGCTTTTCATGTACACCAACGGTCAGGCGACCGGCGTTGTCAAGCAGTTCATCGACCTGAAAAATACGCCTGAAGGCAAGCGCATGATCAGTGAGCTTGGTTATGTAAACCGCTGATTCATTTTTTCTGTTCTTTGTACCGGAACGAAAAAGCCGCCCAAAAAGGCGGCTTTTTCGTTCCGGTACGCTACTTTTTTCAAATTCGGGTTGCTTTTCATACCTTAAAGGACAGGATGATCAATAATAACCAATGTGATATTCCAATGAAAACGATGAAACTGGCGATGCTGCTGATGGCGTTGATCGCTTTATCCATAACGGCTCCCGCATTCGCGGCAGGCAACAGCATTGTCATGGACGGTTCGACGACGGTCGGGCCTCTGGCAAAATCATTTGCTGCTTATTTTACGAAAAAGTACAACGTCAAGGTTACGGTCAGTGAGTCAGGGAGCGGCAACGGAGCAAAAAGCCTTATTAACAAGAGTTGCGATATCGCTACCATGTCGCGCGCGATGAAGCCTCAGGAAATTTTGGCTGCGAAGAAGAAAGGGGTCAATCCTGTTGTGCATACGGTGGCGCTCGACGGCATTGCCATGATCGTCCATCCCGGCAATCCGGTCAGGAACCTGACGAAAGCGCAGATCGCCGACATCTACAAGGGAAAGTTTACCAACTGGAACCAGGCAGGAGGGCCTAATTCCAGAATCGTAGTGATTCAGCGCGAGTCGAACAGCGGAACCCAGGAGGCCTTCAAGGAGCTCGTTATGGGTAAAAACGCGCAGATTTCAAAAAACGCGGAGACTCAGGCGAGCAATGGCGCTATCAAAAACCGGGTATCTTCGACCCGTTCGGCAATCGGTTTTGTCGGTCTTGGCTTTGTTGACCGTTCGGTCAAGCCTATTGCGGTCAATGGAGTCCTTCCTTCCGTAGCGACGGTGAGAAACGGTTCCTATCCGGTTTCCCGTCCGCTTTATATGTACACGAACGGCCAGCCGGCCGGGGTGCTCAAAAAGTTCGTCGATCTGCCGAAAACACCCGATGGAAAGCGGATGATCGGTGAACTTGGCTTTGTTTCCAGGTAAGTAGCCTGTCGATTTTATTGTCTGTTATTTAAGGCCGGGCCACAGTTATGGTTCCGGCTTTTTTTATGGCGCACGGCAGTCGATATGTTGCAAAGTTGTAACATAATCCAGTTTTTTTCCTGAGTGAAAGGGTATAGATTAGGGCGGTCATAACGATGGGCTGGAGCAATGATGCTCCGGGATAATCCGGTAATAAATTGCCACCATGATGAGTGAAGATATTGTAAAAGAGAGCGGGCGTTCAGGTGCGTTTATCGTCAGCGCCAAAAAGAGAAAGCTGCAGAAACTTTCCAAAACAGCAGGAGAGTCGATTCTTCTGCTGATTGCGTCGTTCGTTGCGATTGTCGTACTCTTTATTTTCTATTTCGTTGCCGTTGACGCGGTGCCCTACTTTCAGCTTCGGGGATTCAGTGAGTTTTTTACCAGCAGCAACTGGTATCCTGCCGATGAACCGGGTGAGTTCGGTGCTCTGGCCATTATCTACGGCAGCGGTATGGTTACCCTGGGCTCTACGCTGCTTTCGGTGCCGATGGGTATTGCCGCGGCAATCTGCCTCAGCGATATTCTTCCATTTTCAGTCAGGCAGTACGCCAAACCGGTTATCGAGATGCTTGCCGCCATTCCTTCGGTGGCATTCGGTTTTTTTGCGCTTGTGATTTTCGCCCCGCTGCTCCAGACTCATGGAGGGCCGATTCTCATGTGGGCGTGGTGGGTCCTTGCCGCACCGTTCCTTCTTCTTGCCGTCATCGTCATATCCGATCTGCTTACCGCAAAAATCGAAGACCAGAACCGTCGTCAGCAGATATCTCTGGTGTTGCTTGCGGTTTTTGCCCTCGGAGCCCTTGCTTTTCTCTACTGGGTTGGATCGGTGCTACAGAAGATGGAAATCATTACCGGAACCAATGCGCTCAACGTCTCGATCATTCTGAGCTTTATGTCGCTTCCTACGATCGTGAGCGTTTCGGAAGACGCACTGCAGGCGGTGGGACGGGATATGCGCGAAGGGAGCTATGCGCTTGGGGCAACCCGCGCCGAAACCATCGTTAAAACCGTACTTCCGGCAGCCAGCAGCGGCATTCTTGCAGCCGTCATTCTCGGCGTCATGCGGGCTCTCGGCGAAACCATGGTGGTCTGGATGGCTTCCGGCAACTCTTCGCATATTCCCGAGCCCTGGTTCAACTATCTCGAGGCGATCAGAACCCTGACCGCGACTATCGCAGGCGATATGGGCGAAGCCGATCAGGTGACCGGTTCAGCCCGTTATCATGTGCTTTTTGCCATGGGCCTGCTTCTTCTCGTCATCAGTTTTTTCAGCAATCTGGTAAGCGAGCGGATCGTTGTGCGCCAGAGAAAGATTTTATCCGGACAGTAGCGTTATATGCGTGTGTGTCGTTTTTTGTAATCAGAATCAGCAGTCATGAATCTCGGAACAAGAAAAATACTTGACCGTTCATTTACCGCTGTCGGTTTCGGCTCGATTGCGGTTATGGGTATCGCGCTTCTCATCGTTCTGGTGCCGATAATAACCAACGGCGTCGGTTCGGTATTTTTTACCGGTACCCTCGAACATCGGAAGATGCTTTTCAATGAGTTCGGGCGTGGAAATACGGAGGAGCTTGCAAAGGAAAATGCCTCATCGGAGGTGTATCGCAAGCAGATCTATGGAATGCTCTCGGCATTCGAGGCTGAACTCGAAACCATGGAATCCGAAAAAAAGCAGGATTATCTTTCGAAATACGGACCGGTAAAAACAGCTCTCCAGACCTTGATAGGGCCTTTGCCCGGTGAGCCTGAAGCGATTCTTACCCGCTATAAGTACGGGCAGACCCGATGGGGCAAGGCGGAGGAAAAGCTGCATGAGTTTCTTTATGAGACCAAATGGGACTATTCCAATCCCGATGCCATGTCGAAGGAGTATTTTGTCAGCCGGGCAACTGAGTTCGAAGGCACCTCTCTGGTAAAACTCTTTCCTTTTGTCGAGGAGCATCTTGAAGATGTGCTTCGACCCGAGTTTACGGTTTATTGGGGATTTCTGACGGACAGCTCTGTCGATTCCCATATTTTCGGAGGTATATGGCCGGAAATACAGGGCACGTTTTTTCTCGCTGTCGGTGCCATGCTTTTTGCCTTTCCTCTTGGCGTGATTGCTGCGGTGTATTTCACCGAATATGCGCGGGAGGGTTTTTTCAACAGTATATTGCGTAGTGCCAACAGCACCCTCGCAGGCGTTCCGAGCATCGTGTTCGGTCTGTTCGGTCTGGCTTTTTTTATCAATACCCTGAAGGTTTCTGAATCCAAAAGTGTGCTTGCCGGTTCGCTGACGCTTGCCATCATGATTCTTCCGACCATTATCCGTGCGGCTGAAGAAGCCATCCTTTCCGTTCCGAAAACCTACAAGGAGGCCTCTCTGAGCCTTGGGTCGACAAAATGGAATACTATTATGACCGTGATTCTTCCCGCGGCTTTGCCTGGCATCATTACCGGCGGCGTAATCAGTCTCGGAAGGGCTGCCGGTGAAACTGCTCCGATTATTTTCACGGCGGCGGTCAGTGTCGGTTCGGCAATCGGTCTTGCCGATGTGTTTTCGTCGCCGACTCCGGCGCTCTCCTGGAATATCTATAATCTTGCAAGTGAACATGAAGCTGCGGCTGAAATCCGGCATGTCCAGTACGGCATGGTGCTTTCTCTGGTCAGTATTGTACTGCTGCTGAATCTTTCGGCAATTCTTCTGAGAGCACGTATTTCCAAAAAATTAAAAGGCTGAGGAACAATGCACATGACAGCAGATGCACGTGAGGTATCGAAGACCGCGTCTGGCGCAACCGCAACGCGCGATATTTACCTGCCTTCTGAAAGAAAGATAATATCGGGCGGCGGAACCCCTCACGTTGTGGCAAAGGATTTTTCTATTTATTACGGCGAATTTGAGGCGGTCAAAAAAGTCAATGCCGATATTCTGTCCAAATACGTTACGGCGATTATCGGTCCGAGCGGCTGCGGAAAAAGCACCTATTTGCGTGCTATAAACCGGATGAACGATCTGATACCGAGCTGCCATACTACCGGTGCTCTTCTTTTTGACGGGGAGGACATTTATGGTAAATTTACCGACGAGGTGTTGTTGCGTAAAAAGATCGGAATGGTATTTCAGAAACCGAACCCGTTCCCGAAATCCATTTTTGACAATATCGCATACGGGCCAAGATTGCACGGCATCAACGACAGGAAGCAGCTTTCGGAAATTGTCGAGCGCAGTTTGCGGAAAGCGGCATTGTGGGATGAAGTGAGTGATCGTCTCGATAAAAATGCGCTGGGACTCAGCGGCGGACAGCAACAGCGGTTGTGCGTTGCAAGAACGCTTGCCGTCGAACCTGAAATACTGCTGCTCGATGAACCGACCTCTGCGCTCGATCCAAAAGCGACAGCCAAGATCGAGGATCTCATTCAGGAGCTGCGGGGCAGTTACACCATCATGATTGTCACGCATAACATGCAGCAGGCATCGAGGGTATCTGACTACACCATGTTTTTTTATGAAGGGGTACTGGTTGAATATGCGCCGACAGCCCAGCTGTTCACCAATCCGAAAGACAGGATGACCGAAGATTACATCACCGGAAGATTCAGCTAACGAAACCAATTTATCTGTCATGTACGACCGACCCGTTCACGAACATATCAAAGAGCTGTCCGAGGCGCTTGTTCAGCTTTCCGATAAGGTTTTACAGAACTTCTACGATGCTCTTACCGCTGTAAGGAACCAGGACGAGCAGCAGGCAAGGGAGATACGGCTTATTGACGACGAGATTGATCTGACCGAGGTGAGGCTTGAAGAGCGCTGCCTTGCGTTTCTTGCCCTGCAGCAGCCGGTGGCCCGGGATCTGCGTACCATCGTGACCATCATGAAGATCAACGACGATCTGGAGCGGATCGGCGATTTGGCGGTTCATATCATCGAACGTATGCCTGAAATCAACTCGGAGATGCTCGATAAGTTCGATTTCGAGAAGATGGGGCATCATGCCGGCGAGATGACTTCAAAAGCCATCGAGGCATTCGTCAACAAGGACAGAATTCTTGCCGACCGCGTTGAAGCTATGGATGAAGAGATTGATGGCATGCACAGTGCAGTGTTTAAAAAAGTTGCCAGACAGATGAAAGACAGCGAGGCCGATGTCGATCAGCTCATCGCTGCGCTCAGCATTTCCCGTTATATCGAAAGAATGGCAGATCATGCTACGAGAATAGCCGGCGAAGTTATCTATCTTGTTACCGGAGAAATTGCAAGACACTCGGAAAGCTCTTATGAAAAGCTTATCCAGTCTCTCAAGGATTGAACAGGGCTATTGCAACCGGCTCCGGTGCGGATTTGTTTTTTTCCTTGAATTAACCCTTCCGGGAAACTAAATTGATAGCACTTTTTCAAATCCGGTTTTTTAACCCAAGCATGGTATTGAATTACATATGGCAAATCTTTTAGGCAAGTTTTTCGGAGATGCTTCCAAATCCGCCGAAACACCAAAGGCATTTACTATCCAGATCGATCCGGTCAAGTTCAACCTTTCGACAAAGCCGGATGGCCCGGTTCATATTCAGCTTGAGTCCCTCAAGCAGAAGCTTACCAAGCTATCTTCGAATGTGGAAAACAACCTGATGCTGAGCATTCGCGCGTCGACCAAAAAAAATGTCGAGCTTGCCGCTTCAGCATTCAAATTCGACGAAGAGTACATTCAGAAAGGCAAGTTTGAAGTCGAGTATCTTACTCTTGCCTACTCTTCTTTCCAGAATCTCGGCGAAGAGCATCTGGCGGTTGTCCGGAATGCCAGGATGATCATGCAGGAGCTTGAAAGAATCGCCCAGTTTGCGCTCAATATAGCCGAAAAGGCAGCTCATGTCCAGTTCGCGAATGTTCAGGAACTGCACAAGGATGAATATGGCCTCAAGCCGATGGGCGATATCACGGCCGAGATGATCAAGAAAGCCGTTGAGGCTTTCGTGAGCGGAAATTCGAAACATGCCAGCGAAACACTTGACATGATGAAGGAAATACAGTACCTGTATGACAAGGCGCTTGTCAAGATCAAGTCTTCGGTCAACGATCAGAACATCACCAACCTGACAGGTATTCTTTCGATTCTTGACCATGTTAAAGCTTCCGCTGAAATTTCCTGTTCGATTTCTCGTCATTTCTGTTGAGAAAAACAAGTATTATGTTTTTTATGCAAAAGGCGGAGCATTGTTCCGCTTTCTGCGTTTAAGCGGCTCCGTTGTGACGAGGATTGTGATGAAAGAGCGTTTTTTCATGCTGCGGAGACGAGCTGCAGAGCATTGTCATAAGAGGCTCGAGCTTCTTGTGAGGCTCACGATAAATACTCTCAGAGAGAGAGAAATATGATAAAACCGAAAAAACTTCCGCTTGTTTTTCTGCTCCTTTCCTTTGGATCAATAGTGTTCTGGTGGTATCAGCAGAGGAGCAGGCCGGTTGAGCCGGATTATTCCTATCAGCGGGAGATGCCGGTAATTGCCGTTCCGGCTGAAGTTTCTGCGATTCGGGACAGTATCGTCGTAACGGGTACGGCAGAAGCTTTCAGGGATGTGGAAATTTTTTCGGAAACCGGCGGACTGGTCAGAAAGGCCCAGGTCGAGGTTGGTGACCGTAAAGCAGCAGGGGCTGTGCTCTATGTCGTCGATGATGAATTGCAGAGTACCTCTTTTAAAAAGGCTGAAGCCTCTTTTGAAAAGGCAGCGCTCGATTATGTTCGCTATGAAAATCTGCACCGGGAGGGAGCTGTTGCGCTATCGGCTCTCGAGTCGGTACGCCTGAAACGTGAAGAGGCGGAAGCTGATATGATAGCGGCTCGCAGAAACCTTCGGAATACCAGAATAAAAACTCCGGTTTCCGGTACGGTAACCGAGAAGGTTGTCGATGAGGGCGAAATGGTTCAACCAGGCATGAGGGTTGCCAATGTCGTTGATCTTTCACGTTTGCGCATAACGTTTTTTCTCTCTGAAAAAGAGGTTTCCAATATACTTCCCGGATATCCGGTAAGGGTTACCAGCGATCAGCAGCCCGGAGTGCTCCTGCAAGGCAGGGTAAGTTCGATAAGCGGCAAGGCAGGCAAAGACCATACATATGCAGCAGAAGCGGTTTTCCGGAATAGTGCGGATGTTCCGTTCAGGGCAGGGATGTTTGTTCGGGTCATTCTTTCGGGAGACACGTCGCGGGAAGCGCTTATGATTCCAAGAATCGCACTTGCCGGAAGTATCATTAACCCTGAGGTCTATGTGGTTCGCAAGGGGGTTGTGCGACTTCGGCAGATCGGCGCAGGGAAGGAGTATGGCGAAATGCTCGAGATTCTTCAGGGTGTAGCTGCGGGTGAACTTGTCGTGACGAGCGGTCAGCATGAACTACGCGACGGTATGAAGGTCAGGCTTGTTCCGCAGAAAAAAATGGAAAGCGCACGATGACGCTTACTGAACTTTCCATAAAACGGCCCAGTCTTGTTGTCGTTCTCTTTTCCGTGCTTGGTATTCTCGGTTTTTTCAGTTATCTGCAGCTTCAGTATGAACTGCTGCCCAAAATGACGCCGCCGGTTGTCTCCATTGCTGTTCAGTATCCGGGCGGGGCTCCGGATGAAGTGGAAACTTCGCTTACCAAACCGCTGGAAGAGGCTGTTTCCGCTCTTGAAAAGATCGAAACCATCTCATCGATTTCATCGGAAGGGCTTTCGGTCGTAACCGTGGAGTTTTCCAACGATGCCGATATTGACCAGGCGCTTCAGGACGCCCAGCGCAAGGTCAATGAGATTCGCGACCGGCTTCCCGATGATGCGAAAGATCCTGTCATCAGTAAATTTGCACTTGACGAAGTGCCGGTGCTGCGTATCGGTGCGATCTCTTCGCTTTCCGATACAGACTTCTATCAGCTGCTCAAAGATAATATCAAACCGCAGCTGTCGAGTATCGACGGTGTGGGCCAGGTCTATCTGACCGGCGGTCGCGAACGGGAAATCAGGGTTAATCTCGATCTTGACCGGCTTCAGGCATACGGGTTTACAGTTACCGACGTTCTTGGTGCGGTCAACAGGGCGAACCTCGATTTTCCGACCGGAAAGATCGACGCTGCCGACCGTCAGTTCGTCGTCAGGCTTGCAGGCAAATTCACCGGCCTCGATGAGCTGAAAAACCTTGTGCTCCGTTCATCAGCCCGGGGGAGCCGTGTGCATCTGAAAGATGTTGCTGAAGTTCACGACGGGTTCAGGGAGATTACCACGCTTACGCGCCTCAACGGTAAAAATGCCGTCGGTCTCATGATCATGAAACAGAGCGACGCCAATACCGTCGATGTCAGCCGTCTGGTTCGCCAGGAGCTGAAAAAGCTCGAAACCCTGTACAGCAGAAATGGCGTCCGGTTCGACATCGCCCAGGATGCTTCAACCTTCACCATTGAAGCCGTAACGGCCGTGCAGCATGATCTCATTATTGCGATTCTGCTTGTGGCGCTGGTCATGCTGCTTTTTCTGCACAGCCTGCGTAACTCCCTGATCGTCATGGTCTCCATTCCGACTTCGCTGGTGACCACGTTTATCGGGATGTATATTTTCGATTTTTCACTGAACCTCATGACGCTTCTGGCGTTATCGCTGGTAGTAGGTATTCTCGTCGATGACTCCATTGTGGTACTTGAAAACATCTACCGTCATATTGAAAATGGAGAAAAGCCCAAGGAGGCTGCGCTGAGGGGAAGGAACGAGATCGGATTTACCGCGCTTTCGATTACCCTTGTCGATGTAGTGGTATTTCTTCCTCTCTCGCTTGTCACCGGTATTGTGGGCAATATTCTTCGTGAATTTTCTATTGTCATGGTGCTTTCAACCATGGTCAGTCTGTTTGTTTCCTTTACCGTGACGCCGCTGCTCGCTTCCCGCTTTTCAAGGGCTGAACGGCTTGAGCCCGACAATGCGTTTTCGCGCTTCGCTATCGGATTTGAGCAGAACTTCAAGCGTTTGACAGAGTGGTATGTCACCGGGCTTCGCTGGAGCCTCAAGAACGGCTGGAAGGTAATTGCCGGTTCGACGCTGCTGCTGCTGTTTTCTTTATCCCTGCTGCTGTTCGGGTTTATCGGTGGAGAGTTTATCGAGGTTTCCGACCGGGGTGAGTTTTCTGTTATCATGGAATACGAACCGGGGACCAATCTCGATGAAACCAATCGTCAGACCCGACAGATCGAGCGCAGGATCTCGTCCATGCCGGAAGTCGACAACGTACTGGTCAACGTGGGTTCTTCGAGTGAAGGGTTTTTCAGTCAGAGTGCCGACAACATCTCCGAGCTCAACGTCAGGCTCATTCCGAAAGAGGTCCGTTCGGTTTCCACCGACGATCTCATGAAAGAGATACGCGGAAGTCTGCGGGATATTCCGGGACTGAAAGCGAGTATCAATCCGATAGGGATATTCGGAACAGCCAACGAAACGCCGGTGATCGTCATTTTCAGCGGGCCGTTCCGCAGCGAGGTTTCCCGTACTGCCGAATCCCTTCGCGACAGCCTGAAAGCCATATCCGGAACAGCGGACGTCAAACTCACCTCTACGGTTGGAAATCCGGAGTTGAGAGCGAGAATCGACCGGGAAAAAATGGCATCCTTCGGACTTTCGATTGCTGATGTCGGCGCGGCGTTGCGGACGGCCTATGCCGGCGATGATGCGGGGAAATACCGGGAGGGCGGTAACGAGTACGATATACGCGTCATGCTCGATGAATATTTCCGTAAAGATACCCGTGCCATTGAACAGTTGTCTTTTCGGACACAGAGCGGAGAACAGGTACGTCTCGGCCAGTTTGTCACTTTCGGGCTTGAGCGCGGTTATACGAAGCTGCAGAGGAAAGACCGTAACAATGCCGTCTGGGTAAAGGCGCAGGTGGTAGATCGTCCGGTCGGCAGCATCGGTCAGGATATCGAACGGGTTATCGGCAATATGAAAACAGACGGGACCATGCCCCAGACTGTTTCCTATGCCTATGAGTCCGACCTGAAGCGTCAGGGCGAGTCGTTTTCCACTCTTCTTGTTGCGTTTCTCGTAGCTATAGTGTTTGTCTATCTCATCATGGTGGCCCTTTACGACTCCTACGTCTGGCCCATGGTGGTGATTTTTTCCATTCCCCTTGCGGTGATAGGGGCGCTTTTCGCACTTGCATCATTCGGAAAATCGCTCAGTATTTTCACGATTCTCGGCATGATCATGCTTGTCGGTCTGGTGGGCAAAAACGCTATCCTGCTGGTTGATTTTATTACGAAGTTCCGTCAGGAGGGGATGGAACTTCATGAGGCCATTATCGAAGCCGGCAGGGAGCGGCTGCGCCCCATTCTTATGACCACGTTTACCCTTGTGTTCGGTCTGATGCCCATCGCCCTGTCGGGAAGTTCCGGCTCTGAATGGAAATCCGGTCTTGCCGTTGCCTTGATCGGCGGGCTCAGCAGTTCGATGTTTCTTACCCTGCTCGTCATACCTGTTGTCTATGCAGGTTTTGATAAACTTCGGGAGAGAATTGAGACTATCAGGAAAAAGCTGTTCTCGAAAGCAAGTGCCTGAGGGCAGTACTGCCTGTTTTTTACCTGTTTTTCATCCCGACCTTTACGAGTGAACTGTTATCTTGTCTGAAAAGAATCACATTTTTGACTGTTGCGTCCAAGTATGAGATCATTATTTACACAGAGTCCGGTTCTGCTTCTCAGCCGGTTTGCGCTTGCATTTTCATGGATCTATCAAGGGGCTGTACCCAAGCTGGTCTGCAGAAGTTCAGGCGAGACGGAGCTGCTTGGTCACGTCATTCCTGTTTACCAGTGGGCATGCATTGCCGTTGGCTGGATGGGAGCGGGAGAGATAATTTTCGGACTCCTGCTGCTTGCAGCCCGTCAGAGGTGGGTATTTCAGCTCAATATTTTCGCGCTCTTCTCTCTTTTGATCTATGTGCTGCTCTTTGAACCGGTTCTGTTTACCGAACCGTTCAATCCGCTGACGCTTAACGTTTCGCTTATAGTCCTCTCTCTCATTGCGCTTGTTGAACTGAAAAAGTTAAATAATTAAAAAAAGTATGACTCCTCACCATTCCGATACAGGGCTTCAGGCAGTCGTAAAGCGATTTTTTACCGTTTCGGTAACGATTATTGCTGCGGCTGTATTTCTGGGGGCTGCCGGAGCTTTTACCGGAAACCATTTTCTCCATCGTCTGCATCCCTATATATTTTTTGTCGGGTTCGGCAATCTTGCCATCCTGCTGCTTAACCGCTATCTGACGTCGGCCATCTATCCTGAACTAGCTATCGATCCTGCCAAACAGATGCGCTATATCAGTTCCGTTCTGCTTGCTCTGGCAGCCATAACGGTTGCAGTTTTTATGGAGTGGCCCCTTCTGAAAGCCGCGACAGGACTTTTTCTCATGATTCTCGTGACAGGGCCTCTACGGGAAATTTTTTCCACGCTTTCCGTCGGCAAAATCTGGAAAGAGGTTTCCGTACGCTACTATATATTCGACGTACTGTTTCTGCTCAATGCCAATCTCGGTCTTTTTACCCTTGGCTTGAAAGAGGCCTTTCCCGATACGGCGCTCATTCCGTTTTTTGTTACCCAGTCCTCTTACTTTCTCGGCTCTTCGTTTCCTCTGAGCATCAGCGTCATGGGTTTTCTCTATACCTATGCATGGAGGGGCTCATCCGGAAGGGAGCTGATGAAAACGCTTTTCAGCCTCTGGTTTTATATTTTCGTCGGTGGCGTACTGATTTTTCTTATCGTTATTCTTATAGGCCATTATTTCGGCATGATGCTGATCAGCCACATTCTTCTTTTCGGAGTTATGGTCATGCTCGGCGGATTTACTCTTTACCTCTACAATTTTTTCAAAAAGAATTTTCACCATCCGGCCCTCGCGTTTCTGCTGACCGGTCTGGCTCTTCTTTTCGCGACCAGTGCGTTCGGCATTCTCAATATCTATTACATTAAAGGGATCCCTTTCGGACATCATCCTCCGATCCGAATCGACAAGATGTGGATCTATCATGCACATACCCATGCCGCCCTGCTTGGCTGGATAACTTTTTCTTTTATCGGCATTATCTACATCGTTATGCCTTCGATTATGCGAACGGCCTCGCTTGAAAATCTCAGAAGCGCCCGAGCTCTCTCCGCGCTTCTCGATAATACGACCATGAAAAAGGCCTTTCGGCAACTGACGGTTCTTTTGTTTTCCGCAACGGCGGTTCTTCTTGCGTTTTTTCTCGATAACGACATGCTGTTGGGGAGCGCAGGTATGCTGTTCGGATTCGCCGTTATCTATCTGATAAAAAACCTGAAACCTGAGCTCTACAGTGAAACACTTACAACACTTGAGACACATGCAAAATAATATCCGTTCGATTCTCCTTTTCTGCGCTCTCGTGCCGGCATTGCCTGTTTCTGCTTCGGCCTTCAATACTGCTGATTTCAATGCGCTGAAAACCGGCGTGAAATCATGGAACAGTTACAGGGCCGGGCTCGCAGGACGTGTCGCGGATCTTTCCGGGGCGCAGCTTAAGGGCATGAACCTGAGGGGGGCGGACTTGAGCTACGCCGATCTTTCCGGCGCCGATCTCGGCAGTTCCGATCTCAGTAAAGCCAGGCTCGATCATGCCCGACTCGATTCGGCCGTACTCCGTTCGGCTTTGCTGGTCAGGGCTTCTCTCGATAAAGCGCGGCTCCATAATGCCGATTTTGAAGACGCTGTACTTGAGTCCGCTTCATTCAAAGGCGCCTTTATGCAGACCGCGGTACTCAAGAAGGCAGACTGCGCCGGCGCCGACTTCAGCGGCGCCGATCTCCGGGAAACGAATTTTCGTGAAGCGAGGCTTGCCGGCGCAAGGCTTACCGGTGCGGATCTCCGCGCAGCCTACCTCTGGCGGGCCGACATGAGCAGGTCGGAAGTCAGCGGTATCAGGGTTTCGCCGTCCACGGTGCTGGCTTCCGGCAGCTATGCTTCGCAGGCATGGGCGTCTGAGCATCGCGCAGAGTTTCTCGACGATGCGCCTGAACCCGTTCAGGCGGTCGCCGGAATGGCTGGTGCCGGGCAGGTTTTTCCCGCGGTATCGGGAAATGCCGGAAATTCCGGGTCGGGGAAAAGCGGATCGAAAGGGAACCTGTGGCGCATGTCCGGTCCCAGCGCAGCAGTCGTCTATGATCAGGTGCTCTATAAAAAGCTGAAATCCGGGGTATTCGCCTGGAACGAAATGCGCAAGCGCGATCGGGCCATGGAGGTCAATTTGCGTGAAGCGAAGTTCGATCAGAAAAATCTCAGTTACGCCGATCTTGCCAATGCCAAGCTGCAGGGCTCAAGCTTCAGGAAGGCCGATCTTTTCGATGCCGACCTTCGGAACGCCGATCTTTCGGGGTGCGATATGCGCGAAGCGAATCTTGAAAAGGCCGATCTGGGAGGAGCCGATCTTTGCGGCGTGAATCTCTGGCGGGCAAATCTCAGCCGGACGCGTCTTAACGCCGTTAAGGTTTCCGCCTCTACCATCCTCGATACCGGCAAAAAGGCCAATCAGGAGTGGGCCAAACGGCATGATGCCGTATTTATTCATGAGTGAGCCCGAGGGCTTCAGAGTTGTTTTTATGGAGGTATTCTATGATGTTTTCCAATAACCGGCCGCTGGTTTCGGTCGCTGTCCCTATGTACAACAACTCCCGTTTTATCGGCGATACCATCCGTTCGATTCTCGGGCAGTCGTTTTCCGATTTCGAACTTCTGATATACGATGATCAGTCAACCGACGACTCGTTTGATATTGCTGCATCCTTTTCCGATTCCCGTATAAAGCTTTTCAGAAACCCTGTCAATCTGGGACCTGAGCAAAACTGGAATCGGGCGATCAGCGATGTCAGGGGCAGGTATGTCAAACTCGTTTGCGGAGACGATATTCTTTTTCCGGAATGTATCGAGAAGCAACTCGCTGTTCTTGACAGTTCCGCTTCTGCCGGAATAAGTCTTGTGAGCTGTCCCCGTACCATTATCGATTCTGAAGGGAAATCGCTCATTAAAAAAGTCAACTTTGTCGCCAAAGGCCGTAACGAAGCTGTTGACGTGATCAGGAAAATGATCCGCATGGGCACCAATATCATCGGCGAGCCGGTATGCGGGCTCTATCCTGCGGAACTCATCGGTAAAATAAACGGCTACAGCGCGGTCGTGCCTTATACTATCGATCTCGATTTCTGGATACAGCTGCTCAAGCATGGTGATCTCTATATGATCGACGAACCGCTCTGCGCCTTTCGTATTTCAAATGTTTCCTGGTCGTCGAGAATAGGCGAGATGCGTCAGCAGCAGTTTCTTGAGTTTATGGAGCAGGTGGCATCGGACAAGCGCCATGAAGTAACCGACCTCGATATGTTTATCGGCCGCATCAATTGCGCCGTCCAGTCCATGACCAGTCTCATGGGCTTCAAGCTGTTCGCCAGCCACGAGTAACACACAAGGAGAGAGGAGACATAACCATGAGACTCAGGGGTAAAACAGCGCTCGTCACGGGAGCGGCAGGGGGAATCGGGAGTGCTGCAGCGCTCTGCTTCGCAGAAGAGGGAGCTTCTCTGATACTGAGCGATATCGATCTCGACGGTTGCGAAACGCTCTGCCGCGAGATTACGGAGCATGGCGGCAACGCATCGGTTGTCAGTGCGGATCTGACGAGTGAAGAGCAGATTGTCGATCTGTTTGCGGCCATACGAAAAACCGAGGGCCGGCTCGATATTCTGGTAAACATCGCAGGGGGCGATCTCGATCCTTTTTCCGGAGCTGATGCGATCAGCGGCGAGGCGATTGATCGGAATCTTGCGCTCAATCTGAAGTCTTGTATGCTTTCCTGCAGGGAGGCCGTCAAAATCATGCAACCCCGGCAGTACGGACGGATCGTCAACATGAGTTCCCTTGTTTACCGGGGTGCCGATCATCAGTTTTCCTACGCTGCCGCCAAAGGCGGTATTGCCGCATTTACCCGTTCCCTCGCCCTGTCGCTCGGACAGAGCAACATAACCGTCAATGCCCTTGCGCCTGCCCTTGTCGATGTGCCCGTTTTCCGAAAAGCTCTCGGGACAGAACGCTGGGAGGCCCTGGTCAGGGAGTGCGCCTCCCGTTATCCGCTCAAACGGGTTGCAACCACTCTCGATGTTGCCAAAGCAGCCCTCTTCCTTGCTTCGGACGACGCATCCTTCATAACCGGCCAGATTCTCGAAATTTCCGGGGGCGCAAGGCTGTAGTCGGGGTTATGATTACTTCGGTATTTTGCTGATATTGACAACAGGTGGCACCGGCAACCCTGGCAGTTTGTTTTTCCCGAACCTTAAAAGGAGATAGAGGCATGTCAATCGAATCCGCAAGGCAATTTCTTGTGCAGCTGACCGAGGAGGAGGCTTTTCGTGACAATCTGGTGCGGCAGCTTGCTGAAAAACGTCGCGAGTTGGTCAGCGCTGCAGGATATGATTTTACCGAAGAAGAACTCGAAGCGGCAAAATCGGTCCTGCCGCCCGGAGCTCTCGGCCATGTGGCAGGCTGGTTCTGTGACGTTGAGAATGATAAAACGGTTATGCGCGGAAGACGGTGCGGAGGAGGTCTCTGGCATTGAACCGATGGTTTGCGATGGTCCGTTTCCGATAAGAAATCAGCCTTTTTGAACCCTCAATTGTTTCGCCATGAAACCCATCTGCATCAATAATTACTGTTTCGACCGTGTCCATATCTGGATTCAGTATGACTGGCGAGTTCCCCAGTTTGTCGAACTTGTCATTGAAGTGTTCTATCCGCTTGACAGGGATGCCAATGGACTGGTGATGTTCAATCATGGTTTTCTGATCGGTAACGATATGCTCTTCTACCCGAAGAAAATTATTGGATCTTTCATCAACGACAATCCGCTTTTCGGGATCAATCCGTCAGCTTACTATAACTATACCTCTGCCATCGTCGAAAAAAACTGGGCCATGGCGTTTGTTACCGCTTCACACATGCAGTCAGCAGCCATGCCATGGGTAGATTTCGGGGGGAATCCCAGAGTTGGCCAGGACGCATATGCCGCCGCTTCATATCTTGTCAAATACGGGGCCACCGATGATTTTTACAGAATTGACGAGCATAACCGGAGCCGATCGTTTTATGATCGTGAAATACTCGACAAAACCCGGTTCATGAAGGGCAATAATGTGATTTTTGCCGGTCACTCTGTTGGCGGCGCTCATGCCCAGGTTGCCGCCGTCGGCTTTGAGAAACTGCAGGAACTTGGCAGAAAGAACTTCCGTCCGTTCAATCCGGTGATTTTCGATCGGGAGTTTCTTCCTGCATATTCTGACCGGATGGCAGAGTGGGATCCCGAAGACAGGGCCAATCCTGTCGGATTGATTCAGTTGTCGCCGGTCGATATGAAGTTGCCGGTGCTTGCTCCGGGAATGCAGCCATACCGTGAGATTCTTGCAGAAAGAGAGATGCCGCTTTTGATGGTGATCGGGCAGTGCGATTGCGCAACGCTGAAAAGCTCAAATCCACCGGCATGGTCTTCAGATACCGGTACACGAACCCAGTTCGGTCAGCTTGCGTCCGCAAAGAGCTGGTCAGCCATCGCATGCGTAGAAAAGGGAAGCCATTGCGGGTATCTGACCGAAGAGAGCTTTTTTTGCGATCAGGCCGATAAACCCTCTGAGTGTAACCTCTGCCCCGAAGGGGAGAGCTATGCGTCAAAGAGTGCTGAAACGGCGTTTACGGCCGAACTGTTCAAGCGCTTTATCAGGCTTTATCCCGGCGAAAAGGGGTTTCAGGGCGATTTCAATGACTGGAAAGGGAGTGATTTCATGCAGTGGCTGAACAGGCCGAGTCCTGGCGGCCGCGTCAGCCTGGTGCCGTTCGCCGATGGGCAGTATGTCGATTATGCCCGCCCCTGACTGATCGATCTCTGTCGACCCTTTTTTATGCGGCGTACAGTTCATCTCTTCGGAATTCTCAGCAAGTTAAAATGGTTTGTTTCGATACCGGGCTGCAGTGCAGTCCGGTATTTTCTTTCCGGCTCCTTTTTGGAGTTGGAATTCAAAATATTCGTACTTTCCAGTCATCGATACCGGAAATCGTTTTTTGTGCTCTGTTCAAGGATTTGAAAAGGTTTTATTAGCTATGATGTTAACTACCGGCCCCGAAACAGCGAAGGTTTCGCATGCTGTTCCAAGGGAAATACCATTCAACTATACTTCGGCTGACGATCGGCAGGCGATTGCCTCGCTGCTTGGCATCGATATTGTAAGAACGCTCGACGATCTTCGGGAGCATCGGGTTACCGGACGTTCTGCTCGACTTCTCATGGGGATTATCGGTGAAATTCTTATTCATCGGCGTAACCCGTATCTTTTTCAGGAGCTGGTTGATTCGTCACAGCGCCGCCAGCGCCTTTTCGAAAGGGCTGCAAAGGATCTCGATATTATTGCCAATACCGCTAACGGCGAAACCAGAGTCATAACGGTCGTTGCCGCCGTACGCGAGCAGCTTGACCGTTTCAGGACAGCCGTAGAAAATACTCCCGAGCTTCGCAGACGGCTGAAGCGGGAACTGGGAGCGGTTGTAGGTGTGAAAAATGTACTTTACGATCCGTTTTCTCTTGCAGCGCATGCAACCGACGCTACCGACTGGAGGCTGCATCTTCCCGTTGCCGTCGTTACTCCTGCAGAGGAGCACCAGGTAGCTCCTCTTGTTACGGCCATTGCCAATCTCGGGCTCAAGATCATTCCGAGGGGTGCCGGAACCGGACTTACGGGGGGAGCGGTTCCGCTGCGTTCCCGCTGCGTCATTATCAATATGGAGAAGCTCAATCGCATAAAGGGCTTATCCGTGCGTGATTTCAGGCTTGCCGACGGCTCGGTGAGGCAGGCATCCGTCATCGACGTAGAGTCGGGAGTGGTAACCGAGAAAGCCATGCATGAAGCCGACGAACACGGGCTGGTTTTCGCAACCGATCCAACAAGTGAATGGTCGTGCACGGTTGGAGGCAATATTGCTGAAAATGCCGGAGGCAAAATGGCCGTACGGTGGGGAACCTGCATCGATAATCTGCTTGAATGGAACATGGCCATGCCTTCAGGCGAACGGTGGACGGTCAGAAGGACCGATCACCAGCTTCGGAAAATTCTGCATGAGGACACCGTCTCTTTCGAGGTGCTCGATGAAGCAGGAAAACGTCTTGAACGGATCGAACTTACCGGTACCGATATACGTAAAAAAGGTCTCTGGAAGGATATTACCAACAAGGCGCTCGGTGGTGTTCCGGGTCTGCAGAAAGAGGGAACAGATGGCGTTATAACATCGGCGCTTTTTGTCCTGTACCCGAAATACCCTGAAAAGAAGACGCTCTGTCTGGAGTTTTTCGGACACGACATGGACGAGGCAAGCAAGGTTATTGTCGAGTTGTCAAGAATATTTCCTCTCCCTCTGAACGATGAAGAGGCGTTACTCGCTCTCGAACATTTCGATGACGAATACGTCAGGGCAATCGACTATAAAGTCAAGGCTCCGCGTCCGCAGACTCCCAAAGCGGTTCTGCTTATCGACATAGCCGCCCGGACGCCTGCCGAGGTGCAGCGCGGTGTCGAACGCGTGGATGCGCTGCTTGAGCGATATCCGAATACGCTCATGTTCGTGGCGCGCGACAATGCCGAATCGGTACGATTCTGGGCCGACCGCAAGAAACTCAGCGCTATCGCCCGAAGGACCAACGCATTCAAACTTAACGAGGATATCGTTATTCCTCTCGAAGCGCTTGCTGAATTCGCACGTTTTATCGATCACCTCAATACCGGCGAGGAGCGCTATTCGCAACTTCGGTTTATCGAACGGGCGGAAGAGATACTTAAAACCGCAACGGTACATGAAGATGGCGGCCAGTACGCCTCGAAAGTTCCTGCAGGACTTGGTCTCTGCGGCGAGTTCCGCCGGAAACTGCTTGTCGCTCCGGATGATCTGCTGCGTTCTCTCGATATTCTGCACGAGCTTGGCCGGGAACTTGCCGAGTTGTTGCAAGGGTATCCGAAAATACTGGGAGCCGTCGAGCAGATGAACCAGTACGTTCGTAACAGTCGCATCGCGATTGCAACACACATGCATGCAGGGGACGGCAATGTGCATGTGAACATTCCGGTCCTCTCCAATGATCGGGTGATGCTCGAACGTGCCGATAAGGTTGTCGATCAGGTGATGGGAAAGGTTATTTCCCTTGGGGGCGTGGTTTCAGGAGAACACGGTATCGGCGTTACAAAACTGAAATATCTGGATGCCGCAATTGTCGACGAACTTGCCCGTTACCGGAAAAAAGTCGATCCCCAAGGCCTCATGAATCCCGGAAAACTTGAAGATTTTGACGCTCTCAGATACATTTTCACGCCGTCGTTCAATCTGCTTGAACTCGAGGCGCATATTCTTAAACGGGCCAAGATCGAGGAGTTATCCAAAAAAGTCGATTACTGCATCCGATGCGGCAAATGCAAGACCGACTGTTGTGTTTACTATCCGGCCCGGGGCATGTTCTACCATCCCCGAAACAAGAATCTTGCTATCGGCTCGCTTATCGAGGCCCTGCTTTTCGATGCCCAGCGTGAGCGCTCAACCGATTTTGAGCTGCTCCAGTGGCTCGATGAAGTTGCCGATCACTGCACGATCTGTCATAAATGCCTGAAACCCTGTCCTGTCGATATCGATACCGGCGAGGTTTCCGTGCTTGAGCGCGAACTGCTTGCCGGCAGGGGATTCAAGCACTCCTCTCCCATAACCGAGATGACTCTGCACTATCTCGACAGCCGTTCTTCGGTATTCAACAAGGTGTTTCGCAACTCCGTTCTGCGTTTCGGCGGTGCGGTCCAGCGGGCCGGGTGCCGGATTACAGCTCCGCTGCAGCACGATGACGATCCGCCGGCATTCTATCCGCTCAGACTCTTGCGCTCTTCGGTGCCGCCGGTTCCCGAAAAGACGCTGCGTGACGTTCTGCCCGAATGCGGTCAGGACCAGGTGCTGGTTTTCGAACCTTCGGGGGAGATTCACAGTACGGTTTTTTATTTCCCGGGATGCGGTTCGGAGCGCCTGAACTCGACCATTTCGATGGCGGCTCTGCATGTGCTGCTCGATACCGGTACGCGCGTGGTTCTTCCTCCGCCGTTTCTCTGTTGCGGTTTTCCCGCTCATGTCAATGCGAAAAGCGATCAGTATTCGAATATTGTGCTGCGGAATACGGTGCTGTTCAGCCAGATTCGCGAAATGTTCTCTTATCTCGATTTCGATGCCTGCGTCGTAACCTGCGGCACATGTCTTGAAGGCCTCGACTCCATAGAGACCGGAAGACTTTTCGGAGGCCGGATCATGGACGCATCGGCATATGTTCTTGAAAAAGGACTCAAGCTCGATGGCGACGGAAGTTATCTCTATCACGCCCCCTGTCACGATTCGCTCAGCGGCAAAGCACTCGAAACGCTTGGGAAGCTGGGAGGATTCGAAACCATCGATCCTGTTCCGCACTGCTGTTCAGAAGCCGGAACGCTTGCGCTTTCGCGACCGGATATTACCGATGCCATGCTGCATCGCAAGCGTGAGGCTATTCGTGAAGCTATGAACGGATCGGCGAGAAAGGTCATGCTTACCAACTGTCCCTCCTGTGTCCAGGGACTCGGCAGAAACCTCGATCTTGGTATCGAGCCGAAACATCTCGTGGTGGCGCTGGCCGAAAAGCATTCCGGCGAAAAGTGGCAGGAAAAGCTGCGAGTCCAGGCAATCCGGGCAACGGCGGTCAGTTTCTGATTTTCCGGAAGGGCCGGCCATTTACCTTGAGCAACCTGCATCGGGAGTGACGTATGACGAATCAACTCTGGCATACCCTTACTTCAGAAGCTGTGCTCGGCAGGCTCGGCGTTACTCCGTCCGGGCTTGGTTCAGCCGAGGCGGATCGCCGTATTCGGGAGTACGGCCCGAACATCCTGCAGTCGAAGAATGGCGTCAGCCCATGGAGGCTTCTGCTTGACCAGCTCAAAAACGTCATGATTCTTACCCTGCTTCTGGCCACAGCGCTGTCGGCTTTTCTCGGTCACGGCCTCGAAGCTGTCGCGATTACGGTGATCGTGCTCTTCGCCGTGCTGCTCGGCTTCATTCAGGAGTTCAGGGCGGAAAAAGCCATCGACGCGCTCCGGAGCATGGCGGCTCCGCAAGCCAGAGTGATCCGCGACGGCAGGGAACAGCTCGTGCCGGCTTCAGAGGTCGTGCCTGGAGATATGGTGATGCTTGCCGCAGGTGACCGAATACCCGCCGACGCCCGGTTGGTCGTATCGGTCAATCTGCAGGTAGAGGAGGCCTCCCTGACCGGCGAATCACAGCCTTCCGAGAAGGACGCCGGTGCGCTCTCTCCCGGAAATGCCGGAGCCGGGGATCGCAGGAATATGGTGTTCGCCGGAACTGCGGTGAGCTACGGTCGCGGATCGGCAGTGGTGGTGGATACCGGTATGCAGACCGAGTTCGGCAGGATAGCTGCTTTGCTCCAGCAGGTCGAAACGGAAAAAACCCCGTTGCAGAAAAATCTCGACAAGGTAGGCATGTCGCTGGCCCGGGCAGCGCTGGTGATCGTGCTGGTGATCGTGGCGCTCGGTCTCTTTCGCGGTCAGTCGTTTATCGATATGCTCATTTTCGGTATAGCACTTGCCGTGGCGGTAGTGCCCGAGGCGCTTCCAGCCGTTGTCACCATATCGCTGGCGCTCGGCGTGCAGCGGATGGTAAAGCGTAACGCGCTCATGCGGCGGCTGCCGGTAGTCGAAACGCTTGGCAGCACTACGGTGATCTGTTCAGATAAAACCGGCACGCTGACCCGCGACGAAATGACCGTCCGGGCGCTTTATACCTCCGGCACTTTGGTCGAAGTCAGCGGATCGGGCTATATCCCGGAAGGAGCCTTTATTGTGGCAGACGCCGGGCCCCTTCCCGACAGTCTGTTCCGCTTTCTCACAGCGGGCGTGCTCTGCAGCGATGCCCGGCTTATGAAAAACGAAGAGGGCGAGTGGGATATCAAGGGAGATCCCACCGAGGGCGCGCTTCTTGTGGCGGCCGTGAAAGCAGGGTTCGACATTGCGGAGCTGCGAGCGCATTTTCCTCGCCTCGACGAGCAGCCTTTCTCCTCCGAGACAAAGCGCATGGTCACCCTGCATGACGACGTTGGCAGGCAGACAGCTTTCATCAAGGGTGCACCGGAAGTGATCCTTCAGGGCTGTGCGACGGTGGTGACGCCCGAAGGTGTCGCGCCCCTGGATTCTCCCATGAAAGAACGGCTGCACGCCGAAGCAGAAGCCATGGGCCGAAAAGCCCTCAGGGTGCTCGCCATTGCCGAAAATCGAGGCGTTTCGATCGGGACTGCTTCCGTGGGCATGACCTTTCTCGGATTCGCCGGCATGATCGATCCCCCGCGGCCCGAAGCCGCAGAAGCCGTGCAGCGCTGTATCGAGGCAGGTATCCGCCCGGTCATGATTACCGGCGACCATCCGGTCACGGCAGAAGCCATCGCACGCGAACTCGGCATTCTCCGGGACGGCAGGGTTGTCACTGGAAATGCGCTGCAGGAGATGAGCGACGAGGAGTTGCGCCGTTCGGCAGGAGGCATCAGCGTGTTCGCCCGCGTATCTCCCGAACACAAGCTCCGTATTGTCGATGCCCTGCAGCGAAACGGCGAGATCGTAGCCATGACCGGCGACGGGGTCAACGACGCCCCTGCGCTGAAAAAAGCCGATATCGGTATTTCCATGGGCATTACCGGAACCGATGTATCCAAAGAAGCTTCTGCAATGATGCTGACCGACGACAACTTTGCTTCGATAGTCGCAGCTGTCGAAGAGGGGAGGGGCATCTACGACAACATCAGGAAATATCTGACCTACCTGCTCTCGTCGAACATCGGCGAATTGGGTCTGATGGCAGGTGCTTCGTTGTTCGGCATGCCGATGCCGCTCACTGCAGTACAGATTCTTTACGTCAATCTCGCCACAGACGGTCTTCCCGCCCTGGCGCTCGCCGTCGATCCGCCAGAAAAGGATATCATGAAACGTCGCCCTAACGATCCCCGTCAGGGCATTTTCACCCGTCCGGTGCTTGCGCTCATGCTTGCCGGAGGTATCTGGTCCACTGTGGTGAACATTTCGCTTTTCAACTGGGCTCTTCACTCCGGTCGCCCTATTCGTGAGGCGATGACCATGACGTTCGTTTCCCTGGTGCTGATCCAGTTTTTCAAGGCCTACAATTTCCGTTCCGAAACCCGTCCGCTCTATTCCAGACCGTTCGCCAACCGGTGGTTGAACCTCGCCATCCTCTGGGAGCTGATCCTGCTGGTTCTCATCATCGCGGTTCCTTTTCTTCGGATACCTTTCAGCACCTTCTGCCTTACTGCCGAAGACTGGCTTATCGTGATGCTTTCGTCGCTCACGATCGTTCCTGTCATCGAACTGGTGAAGCTTATGATCCGCAAAGGGGTGATTCAGAAAGACAAGTAATTCCATTTCCCATCTTCTACCGCGAAGCGATACTCCGCGATGCGACAGCGAGCATACTCCCGAGCACGAAGTGCTCGATACTTACCTGCTCTCGTAACACGATCGTCATCTTCCCATTCCCTCATCGCCTGGTCCTTGATTATAAGTGCATTATTTAAATAGAATTGGAATAACAGATGGGCATCTTGAAAAAGTTATTCCGCACCCGGATTGCTGCGTTGTCCCGACAAGTCGGGATCGAAATCCTCATCCCGAAAGCATTCGGGACTCCGGTTTCTCCGCTCCATCCGCCTTGCTCTCCGGGTGCTCACGACACTTTTTCGAGATACCCAGATGTATTGTGTGGTACGAGGTTCGTTTTCTCTTGCACTTTTTTAGGCTGAAACCTTGAAATTGATTTAATTAAGGCTTATAAGTCCGGCTTTTCGACCATCAACAAAATCGGATAATACCCTTGAAGAACAGTTTCAGGAAAAAACCACTTTCGCAGTTACTCGATGAGGTGAACGGCGAAAACCGTCTGAACAGGATTCTCGGTCCTGTTGCGCTGACCAGCCTTGGTGTCGGAGCCATCATCGGTACCGGTATTTTCGTGCTTATCGGAGTTGCTGCGCACGACAAGGCGGGTCCAGCCGTCTCGCTTTCCTTTGCGGTCGCAGGACTTGCCTGTATTTTCGCGGCCCTCTGCTACGCCGAGTTCGCATCGATGGTTCCCGTCGCCGGTTCCGCCTACACTTACGCCTACGCCACCCTCGGAGAACTTTTCGCCTGGATTATCGGATGGGATCTCATTCTTGAATATGCTGTCGCATCGGCGACAGTTGCGCACGGATGGTCGCACTATTTTCAGGACTTCATAGGCATATTCGGGCTCGGGGTTCCTGCGGCCTTTTCCCGTGCACCGCTTGATTTCGATCCCGAAACCGGCATGCTTGTGCTCACCGGATCGCTTTTCGACCTTCCTGCCGTGCTTATTACCGGCATCATCACAGTAATTCTCGTCAAGGGCATAAGGGAGAGCTCAGGCTTCAATACCGCTATGGTTATCGTCAAGGTAGCTATCGTCCTGCTTGTCATCGTGCTCGGTTCTCAATATGTCGATCCTGCAAACTGGCAGCCATTCGCCCCGTTCGGTTATTCAGGTCTGAGTGTTTTCGGACACCTCGTGCTTGGCGAACCCGGAACCGGAGGAGCACCTGTAGGCGTGTTGGCCGGTGCTGCCATGATATTTTTCGCCTATATCGGTTTCGATTCCATCTCAACCCATGCCGAAGAGGCAAGAAATCCCCAGAAAGACATTCCCATCGGTATCATTTCTTCGCTCATCGTCTGTACCGTACTTTACATAGCCGTTGCCGCGGTCATCACCGGTATGGTGCCTTACAACGAAATCAACATCGACGCTCCGGTGTCGCACGCTTTCAGCAGGGTGGGTCTCGGATGGGCGCATTTCATCATCTCACTGGGAGCGATAGCCGGTATCACTTCCGTGCTGCTCGTCATGATGCTGAGCCAGCCACGCATTTTCCTCGCAATGGCGCGTGACGGGCTGCTTCCGAAAAACATTTTCGGAGCCATTCACGAGAAGTTCAGGACCCCCTGGAAATCCACAATTCTAACCGGTATTTTCGTGGCCATCATGGGCGGGCTGCTACCGCTTCGTCTGCTTGCCGAGCTGGTCAATATCGGTACGCTTTTCGCCTTTGTCGTGGTCTGCGCCGCAGTGCTTATCATGCGTCGAAAACATCCGGAGGCTGAACGTCCTTTCAAAGTCCCGTTTGTGCCGTTCGTGCCTGTAGCAGGTATTCTTACCTGCCTGCTGCTCATGTTCTCTCTGCCTGCCGAAAACTGGATCAGGTTGCTGGTCTGGCTGCTCATCGGCATTACTATTTACTTCTTCTACGGAAGGCACCACAGCGAACTTAACAAGGCGCACTGATCACCCGAGGTTGCTCCTGTTCTTGTTATCGCTTCCGAAACTGCGTATCTTTTTACCATAAGGATTTTCCTGCCCTCTCCTGAGTTCTCGGGAGAGGGCTGAACGTCGGAGAGTTTAAGCCGTTTTCCGCACGACTTTTTCAATTGAAAACCCCCTTTCTGCAATAACAATGTCAAATTCACCGAAATCCGAAACCCGATTTGCCGTCGTGATGTATGGTGGCGTTTCGCTTGCGATTTACATGAACGGCATTGCGCAGGAACTGTTGCGCATGGTTCGCGCCACTGCTACCCGGAGAGGCGACGATACCCCTCTCATTCCTTTTTGCAAACTTGACAACGGCGAGTCGGTGTACCGAAAAATAGCCTACCGGCTTGCCGGCCATACCGATCAGGAGAACATCCAGGTTCTTTTGAAAAACGACGCTCCCCTCACAAGAAAATTTACTATCGACGTCATTTCCGGCACCTCGGCCGGGGGTATCAACGGCATATTTCTCGCCAAGGCTCTTGCGACGGGCCTTAAAATCGATGAGCTCAAGAATCTCTGGATCAGTGAAGGCGATGCGAGCCTGCTTATCAACGATAAAAACTCGACGAAAAAAACCGGATTGAAACTTCGGAAGGAGCCCCGATCGCTCTTCAACAGCCAGAGGATGTACCAGAAGCTTCTCGAGGCTTTTGAGAAAATGGAAGGGAAAGATAATGACGCATCGGCAGGCGAGCCCTATGTGGATGAACTTGACCTCTTTGTGACGGCAACCGATATTCTCGGACTTACTCTTCCTGTAAAGCTTTCCGATTCAACGGTCTATGAACGAAAGCACCAGACCGTTTTTCGTTTTTCATGTTCCCGATCCGGCAGTAAATTCTGGAACGATTTTGTGACGGACAACAATCCCATGCTTGCTTTCGCAGCCCGTTCAACCTCTTCGTTTCCGTTTGCTTTCGAGCCGGTAATGCTGAGAGATATCGACGAAGTGCTCAAAAACAAGCGCTATAAGGAAGAGTATTTTTCAACCGGAAAGCGGTGGAAAAGATTTTTTAAAAACTACCCGGAAATACCTCCTTCCGGAACTGTCGGTTATCAGTCGCGCTCTTTCGGAGATGGAGGCTACCTCGACAATAAGCCCTTTTCCTATGCGATCGAAACCATATCGGCAAGGCATTCCGATTACCCGATTCAACGTAAACTTCTTTTCATCGAACCAGTTCCCGATCATCCAGAATCAGCCAACGAAAACGAAGAACGTCCCAACGCTTTTGAAAACACGATCGATGCATTGCTGAAGCTTCCCCGGTACGAAACCATTCGGGAGGATCTTGAAAAAATCATCGAACGAAACCGGTTGACCGAGAGGATCGAACGCATTATCAGAAATCTGGATCGCGACAAGAGCGAATCAAGGTGGTCGCCCGCCTATAAAGCGGTGCACAGAGAATGGGAAACCAGAAAGGAGAGGAGCGCAGGGAAAGTTTTTTCCGAACCTGAGCCTTTATGGGCAAAACCGCTGTTGAACGACAGGGAGTGGGCTTTGCTCGATCTTGCCGATATGACTCTTCGCAAAGGTCCCGGCTATGTGGCGTATCACAGGCTCGAGATCGAAGCGGTAACCGACGATTTCGGCAGGCTGCTTGCAAGAGTCGGTGGATTCGATGAAAATTCAGATACTGTTTTAGTTTTCAGAAATCTCCTGAAAGCATGGCAGTCGAAGAAATTTGTGGAGTACCGCAGCGAAGAGAACTCTTCTGAAAAGCCGGCTAAAACCATGAACGCTTTTCTGCACTCGTTCGATCTTACTTTTCCGCTCAGGAGACTCCATTTTCTCAAACGACAGATAGACCGTCTCTACCTGATGGATGACGATGCGCTGGAGCGTGATGCAGCAAGCTGGCCTGAATCGCCCGTACCGGATGACCGTTTATGGATACAACCCTTCAGGGACGAACTGCTTTCGATCAGGAAGATCGTTGTGCGTATGCAGGTCATGCTGACGGATGTCGGCCGCAAACTTCGGTCGCGCTTCAGTACCGAGAGTGACGATACGGAAGCCTCTCCTCGTGTAAAGCCGGTTCATGAACTGGTTGAACGACTCGTTCAGATTCTATCCTCCAGCCCTGAAATACTTGCAGCCGAAACACAATCATGTCGAAGGGAAGGGTCCGAAGTGACCTGTGCCATCGGCAGCCCCGGAGAACTCGAAAACTCATTTCGGCATGTTATAGATTTTTTCCTCGATAAAAATCAGCACAGCAAAGAAGGATCAGGAAATCCCGATGGTACCGATTCAAGAGGAATGACTGAAGAGCAGGATAGCGAAGGAAAGGCCAGGAGTTTTTTAGAGCGCAACCATCTTATTTTTCGTCTTTTCGATGAGATCGGCGAGGCAGTCGAAACACCTATGAGAATTGCTATCGAGAAAAGCGATGAAGCCTGCCGGAACATCCTGTGTATGGATAATGACGGTGCTGCCGCAACTTCCGGCCAGATGGTTGCCCGTTTTATGATGCGTGCCTATTATAAAAATTACAGCGATTACGATATGGTGCTTTTTCCCATTCTTTATGGCACTGGTGCCGGAGAAGGGGGACGGATTGATGTTTCACGCATCAGTCCCGAAGACGCAACCTTTCTTGTCAATGAACGGGAGAGCGGGTTGCGAAAGCTTGCGGGAAGCGCACTTGGCAGTTTTGGGGCGTTCATGGAAGAGCGGTGGCGCCGGAACGATATCATGTGGGGTCAGCTCGACGGTGCCGAGCGCATCATTGCAACGCTTATACCCGACAGAGAGGAGGCAGGAAAGTATATCGGAGAGATTCAGGCGGCAATTGTGCTCGATACCATTCAGGTGATGGGCAGGAACGAGGCAAAAGATCTGCTTGTCGAGACGTTCATGCGACCCGACAGCGGTAAGCCGGTACCCGAGAAGGTTTCGCAGTTCATTCGAACCCTGCAGAAGTATGCAGGGCAAGCAGGCAGTCAGGGCAATGAAGCCTCTGAGGTTTCCGGAGATCTGGACGTACGCGAACTTCGCGATCACTACCTGAGAATATTTTCGGCAAACAACGGTCTCGAACCGGAACGGGCTCTGAAGAACGCCGCACGAGCCACTACCGTAACCGGAAAAATTCTCTCTGGTATTGCAGATCAGTACGGCATTGCGGATAAAAAGTATTTATCGGTCATAACGAGAGCCGGTACTTTTTTGCTGTGGCTTGTCGAGGCGGCCGTTCCGCGAAGCATGACCAGTCTTGTTTTCAATCACTGGATCAAGCTGATCTATCTTTTCGAAGTGTTGCTGCTTGTGGCCGGTTTTCTTTTTTTGAATGAGCATGTACAGCGCCTTGGCCTGACCATAGCGGCGGTTACCGCTGCACTGCATATCGCATTTCTGTGGGTCAGAGATATAGTGCTTTCAAGGAAACGAGTTTCGATGGCGCTTAAAAGTATTTTCTTGGCGCTTGTTTTTGTCCTGCTCGTTTCAGGTTTGGCGGTGATTCTTGCCGTTACCGGTGTTTTCGGTGAACTCTGGAGTTTATTCGAACGGCTTCACGAGTGGTTCACTATGCAGAATGGCGCATAGTGCTGCCTGCTCGACCGCTAATTCGATGCTATGGCTGAAGCGTTAAGAGGTGGGGGGGATGAGGATTTCGATCCCGACTTGTCGGAAAAACACTGCAATTTTATTGCGCAATAACTTTTTAGAGGTCCCCAGTAATTTTACGATGCACCACGCATGATTACCGCCTCAACACTGTCGTTTCTCCAGTGCCTGAAGGCCAACAACACCCGCGAGTGGTTCGAGGAGCACAGACCGGAGTACCAGGAGGCTTACGGTGAGGTTATCGGGCTCGTGGCCGAGCTGTTGCGGAAGGTTTCCTCTTTCGATTCAGCTATCGCCTCGTCTGGCCTCGATCCGAAAAATTGCATCATGCGCATATACCGTGACGTGCGTTTCTCTCGAAACAAGTCGCCCTACAAGACCAATTTTTTTGTGTATATCAACCGCGGTGGACGGAAAAGCCGGTTCGGAGGCTACTACGTGCATATCGGTACGCAAGGAGAATCATTTGCGGGCGGCGGGGTTTACATGCCGGAATCCGAGCCTCTGGGTTGCCTGAGGGAGGAAATCGCCGGGCATTTTACTGAGTGGCGTTCGATTTTGTCGGCTGAAGCGTTCCGCACTCGTTTTCCCGAAGGCGTGCTGCCTTCGGGACTTCTGAAACGACCGCCGAAAGGGTACGAGAGCAGCGATCCGGCCCTCGAATATCTCAGGTATAAGGGGTACTACACCCAGCGCTTCTTCGTCGACACTGAGGTAACGGCACAGGAATTCGCCGGAGAATTAGCCGCACTGTTCCAGTGCGTGAAACCGATGGTTGATTTCCTTAACCGCTCGCTCGGCTGATTTATTGAAAAACAGTTACAGTTTTATCCGGTTTTTTCTGATCAGATTTGATTCTTGCCCGAATGTGCCGGAAAAAGCCCGGATATGCTGCAATTTCAGCTTGGGTAAGCGTTCCCTGTGTTATGTGGAAAGTACTGCGATTTTCTTTTTTTGGACTTATTGAGATAAGTAATGAGCCCTCATGTTCATTGAGCCAAAAAGAGGTAAATTGATTATACCAATAGGCAACGCTCTGCATCGGGGTTTGATGACAACATCGGAAGTGGTATTGCTGTGCGTGCAGTTCCGGATGCGATTCGAGGTAATGTCTTTCATAACAGGAGTATATCATGAAGAATCCCTCACCCGGCCGTCGACCCAAAAAAGAGTCAGAGCAAAAGACTGAAAAGACAGTTTCAGAACTCTCTTTTCCTGTTATCGGTATTGGTGCTTCTGCTGGCGGGCTCGAGGCGATCGAGCTTTTTCTGAAACATCTTCCGTATCCCTCGGGCATGGCCTTTGTGATCGTTCAGCATCTCGATCCAACCCGTAAGGGGATGATGGTCGAGCTGTTGCAGCGGGTTACTTCCATGACGGTTCTCCAGGTTACCGATCGTCTCAAAATAGAGCCGGACCGTGTCTATGTCATTCCTCCCAATCATGATATGACGATTTTGCACGGGGTTTTGTATCTGTTTCCTATGGTCAAACCGCGAGGCTTGAGATTGCCAATCGATTTCTTTTTTCATTCCATGGCAGACGATCTTCAGCACCATTCTCTCGGCGTGATTCTCTCTGGTATGGGTTCCGATGGAACCCTTGGCCTCCGCGCCATCAAGGAGAAGGGAGGCGGGGCTTTTGTACAGGATCCCTTATCCGCGAAGTTTGATGGAATGCCTCGCAGCGCTATCGATGAAGGACTGGTTGACGTTGTGGCTCCGGTTGAAGATCTTCCGGCTATGATTATTGACTACCTTAAAAACCTGACCGCTTTTGTCAGACCGACGGTTGCCCATGATGGGAGATCATTGAGCGCATTGGAAAAAATAGTCATTCTGCTGCGAACGCAAACCGGTCATGATTTTTCTTATTACAAAAAAAATACGATTTACCGCCGTATCGAAAGACGCATGGGTATTCATCAGATTGAAAAAATTTCCGATTATGTCAAGTATCTTCAGGAGAATCCACACGAAATCGAGCTGCTTTTCAAGGAATTGCTGATCGGGGTTACAAGTTTTTTCCGGGATCCGAGCGCATGGGATGCTTTGAAAACGCTGGTAATTCCTTCGATTCTCGCCTCCCGTCCTTCCGGAGGCGTCCTGAGGGCATGGGTGGCAGGTTGTTCCACCGGAGAGGAGGCATATTCCCTCGCTATTGTTTTCCGGGAAGTTATTGCGGAGCTGAAACCTGCCGGTAATTTCAAGCTTCAGATATTCGCATCCGACCTGGACAAGGATGCCATAGAGAAAGCCCGGTCAGGAATTTATCCTTCTACTATTTCGGATGATGTCTCTTCTGAGCGCATCAAGCGTTTCTTTGAAAAAGATGATCGTGGCTACAGGATAACAAGGGAGATTCGCGAAACAATTGTTTTTGCGCTCCATAATGTCATTATGGATCCGCCTTTCACCAAGCTTGATATACTTGTCTGTCGCAATCTGCTGATTTACATGGAGCAGGAGCTCCAGAAAAAACTGCTGCCTTTGTTCCATTACAGTCTTAATCCAGGTGGAACGCTTTTTCTGGGAAGTGCCGAAACCGTCGGTTCCAATGCTCATCTGTTTGATTCTATTGACAGCAAGTTCCGGCTTTTCAGGCATCATCCCCAGTTGGTAAGGCCCATTAATGTAGATTTTCCGGCATCGTTTGCTCCTTCCGTACCGGATTACCCGGAACTTCCGGAACGCCGGTCTCCTTCGGCAATTTCCGGGATCAACCTGCAGTATCTGACCGAACAGCTGCTACTCAGGCATTTTACTCCCCCAGCGGTACTGACGACCGATCAGGGTGATATCATCTATATCAGCGGACGAACCGGAAAGTATCTGGAGCCGGCAGCAGGAAAAGCCAATCTTAATGTTTTTGCGATGGCCAGAGACGGGCTTCGCTATGAGCTGAGCCTCCTTTTCAGCAGTGTGCTTCGCCAGAAAGGGGAGATCGTCAAAACCGGGTTGATTGTCGGAACCAACGGCGGATCGCAGATGATCGATCTTACGGTTAAACTTATTGAACAGCCGGATTCCCTGAAAGGAATGGTCCTGATTGTTTTTTCGGATGTGTCCAAAAAGATAACTGCGGTTGCAGAAGAACGTTCCATTGAGCCTGGAGATGCAGGAGAAGGCAGACTCGGATCTCTTGAAGATGAACTCAAGCAGGCGAGGGATGAGATACGTTCACTTCGGGAAGAGATGCAGAACTCTGAGGAAGAACTCAAATCGACAAATGAAGAGATGCGGTCAGCCAATGAAGAGCTGCAGAGCACCAATGAGGAACTGACAACGTCCAAGGAGGAGATGCAGTCGCTGAACGAGGAGCTGCAGACGGTCAATCAGGAGTTGCAATCGAAGGTGAGTGATCTTTCCCAGGCCAACAATGACATGAAAAACCTGTTGAACAGCACGGATATCGCAACTCTTTTTCTCGATAACGATCTCAATATCCGCAGGTTCACCAACCGTACGGTCAGCATCATCAAACTGATAGCAACAGATATCGGCCGGCCGATAACAGATATCGTTACCGATATGCACTATCCTGACCTGGCTGACGATGCACGCGAAGTGCTTAATACGCTCATGTTCAGAGAAAAGCAGGTCTCGGCAATTGACGGGCGCTGGTTTACCGTAAGGATTATGCCGTACCGTACCCAGGAAAACCGCATTGACGGTCTGGTGATAACGTTCAATGACATCAGTGTTGCTAAAAAGCTGGAGAAAAATCTTCGGGAAAGTGAGCAGAGTTTTTTGTTTTTGATCAATACCATGCCTGTCGGCACCATGATTCAGGATTCGGATGGGAAGATTGTTATGGCCAATCCGGAAGCGGAGCGGATTACCGGAATTACGCTTGCTGAAATGCAGGGGAAAACCGTATCGGAACTTCGATGGAAACTTGTTCGGGAAGATGGTTCGGTTTTTCCTCCTGAAGAGCATCCTGCATTTGTCGCGATACGTTCCGGTCAACCATTTTCCCCTATGGTCATGGGCGTGGTTCATGCCCATGATCGGAAGATCCGATGGGTCAAAGTCAGTGCATCGCCTCGATCAGCGGAGAGATATGAAAAACCATATCAGGTCTATACTACGTTTTTTGAAATTCCCGAAGTCGGCCGTTTTCAGGATGATATATAGCTAAGAATGCACTTCGCTGTTTGACTGCAATATTCCTGTTATGCTTCGGGTTCTGCGTTTCCTGTTTGCTTTTCGTATGAAGAAATCCCTCCGGTGAAATAAGCCGATATGCCTCAATCGCACCGGTTTGTTGCATCTTTTTGCGACAATAAGAGATTCCCTTTAACCTCATATCATGTATTCGTTTCGTATCGCTGAACGTTCCGAGTAATTGCTTTGTTAATTAAAGTATGTAAGGACAATCTCTGCCTGGTTGATGCTATGGCTTTTAGCCCGGATTGAAAAAATTTCAAAAAAGAATTACCCTTCATGAAAAATGAAAGAAATTTATCTGCATTTTCGTCATTAATGGGCAGAGGTGTTGAAAGAAAGTGTACTGTCAGTCGGAATGAAAACCGGAGTTATGTGTATTCACCTGAAGAGATGCATCGCATAATCCATAAAATGGCGCTGCAGAAGATCGAGCTTGAATTGCAGAATGAAGCGCTTGTTCAGTTGAGAGAGGAACTGACGGAGAGTCTGGATCGATATACCGGGCTTTATGATTCTGCGCCAGTCGGTTATTTGCGGCTTGCACGGGATAGCTCCATACTCGAGACAAACCTGACGGGAGCCAGGATGCTGGGCGTGGACAGTCATCTCTTGAACTGCGATCGTTTTGGGCGGTTTATTTTTTCAGAAGATCTGCCTGTTTTTTACGATCAGCTCGAAAGGGTGTTCAGCCGGAAAGAGAAGTGCTCTTGCGAGGTCAGGCTTCTGAATGATTCGTTTTGGCAATCCTCGGATCTCCTTACGAAAGCAGGCCTGCGCGGGCAGATGATCCGAATCGATGCGGTTGTCAGTGCAGACGGTCTGGAGTGCCTGACGGTGTTTTCTGAGACAAGCGGCTGAAACCGGGGATCGAATCGAAGTGCATGTCCTTCAGAAATTATGACTTACGTGTTCTTGGCTGCACAATGGTTTTAAAACAGAAGCTTCATTTATGAACGATAAAAGCAAACATGATCCTGGCTTTTCTGCATTGAGAAGAAAAGCCGAAAAACGTCTCCAGTCGGTTCAGCAAAACCAAACTGTCGGGTCTCCCTCATATTATGAAATGCAGCATCTCATTCATGAACTGGAGATTCACAAGATCGAGCTTGAAATGCAGCAGGAGGAGTTGCTTCAATCGAGAGCGGATGCCGAGAACGGGCTGGAACGCTATATCCAATTGTATGGTTTCGCTTCACCGGGTTATCTGACGCTATCCCGGAACGGGACAATAATCGAGGCAAACCTGATCGGAGCTAAAATAATCGGTCAGGATTCTTCTCTTTTGCATGGCGATCGTTTCGGGAGATTTATATCCGATGAGGACCTTCCTGTTTTTAATGCGTTGCTCGACAGGGTTTTCAGCAATAATGATCCCTGGTATTGCGAGGTCAGGCTTCTGAATGATCAACCCTCGAAGTTGGCGTTCGAACCATCTTCGACCCTGAATACGGGTCATGCAAATCATCGTATCATCCGAATTGAGGCTGTCCTCTGCAATGACGGGCAGAATTGCCGGATTGTCGTATCGGATATCACAAAGCAGAAACAGGTCAAGCAGATCGAAGCCACAGTCGGGATACGGAAGCAGGAAACAATCGACAGTCTGGCAGACGGAGGTTCTGATGATTTCAACCATCAGTTGCTCGACAAGGTTATTCATTCAAGAATACGGTTTTCCGTGCTTTCGTATCTTAACTTGGTCGATCAGGCGGCTTTTGTTGAAATAAGGAACAAGATCAAGGCTACAGACGGGAATCTGAGCATTCACATGAAAATGCTTGAGACCTCAGGGTATGTCAGTTTCATAAAGGGATTTTATCGAAGAAGACCGCAAACCATTTACAGAATCACCAGGGAGGGGCGTGATGCCTTTAACCGCTACAAAAGGATAATTTCGGAGCTTATAGTCGAGAGGAATCCTGATTCCTGACGGATCCAGCAGGGCGGAATGCTTATGCTGCCTTATTTTCCGTATACTAAATTAAGCCAAAGGGCAGTTGGTAACCCTGTACGTTTATGAGCTGATGCGATACAAGGCATTAATCCAAAAAGTTACATGCCTTTTCATACCTTTTGATTATTGCGAATCCGTACCGTCCGAATGATCGTATGCCCACGATTCGATCCAGAAGACATGAGGAGAAACCTGACGGGAGAATGAAGCCCGGGGAACTTCCTTATCAGCATACTTTGTTATGTAGAGTCTTACAGAAAAGTCTTATTCATCAACTCCTGAAGGGGGGCCATGAAAAGTCCAACGGAAATGCTTGAAGCCGAACACCGGGTTATTGCCCGAATTGTCGGTATTACGCCGGTTCTTGCCCAGAGGCTTGAAGAAGGCGACGTCATCAAGCCGGAAATTCTGAAGAGCATTGTAGAATTCATGAGGATTTATGCCGACAAGTGCCATCACGGCAAGGAAGAGGATCTTCTGTTTCCGGCGCTGTCAGACAAAGGTGTGCCGATGCAGGGGTGCCCGATTGGTGCTCTCGTCGCGGATCACGTTTCGGGAAGGTCGCTGGTCAGGCATCTCTCCGATTCTGCCGAAGCATATGCAAGGAACGAGCCCGAAGCATACGAAGGATTGATCAGCAGCCTTAGGGGTATTGCCGCCCTTTATCCCGGCCACATATGGAAAGAGGATTATCTGCTGTTCCCCATGACCAACAAGCTGCTCAGTCCTGAGGAGCTTGAAGCCCTCCGTCGTGAATTCGAGAAGGCAGATCTTCGCATCGGCCACGATACTCTGGAACGTCTGGCCCGCCTTGCTGATGATCTCGAACGGCAGTTCGGGTGAAAAACGTATCCTGATAGCGTTATTGATTGTGTTCAGGGGGCTGTGTACGCAGTGGAATAAGATAAAATTGCTCAGATACTATACTTTATGGTTTCTGTCCGGGTGGACGAAGTCCGTTTTCTGTTCGGCTCTGCTTTTTTCCCGACTTATAGTGACGAATACACGATTTCCTCCGCTTCGACTCTGTCTGCTCTTCTTCTGAGATCTGCCATTCTGCAGATCCATGAACTCGTCTGCTATCGCCTGTTATTTATAAAGGACAACAGTCTTTGCCGTGACAGCATGTAATGGGGTTATTAGTGGCTTGCAGGGTTGGTTAGGCTATTTGTTTTCTATAAAGTACATTGCTTGTCAGTAACCAAAACTGCTCGCAGGATAGTTTCTTTTATATTCCGCCAATTATCTCGATTTAGTCGTACCAAAAGGGCTGCTTAGGGATCAATATTTTTTATACTGAATCCATGCCTCATGCTCTCGAATTGAAATATGGCCTGACAGCCCAGGAGTTGTTTGATGCTATCGACAAGCGATTTCGCTTGAAGGTCGCATTGGAAGGGGCGGTTGCTGAAGTGCATTTTGAGAGGAAGCTACGCATTGCAGCAAGAGAAGGTTGGCTGAACGATTACGTTAGCCATGATATTGACGGGATGCATGATTTCACTGTGGTAACCTTGTCAGGAGTATCTATTCGAGTTGAGGTAAAGACAATTCGTAATGAGCTGAAACCAAAGGTTGAACTACAAAAAACGCGAGCAGCAAAGTCAGATCCAAGCAGCCGTTTTTACAACCGGGATCATTTCGATGTTATCGCTGTTTGTGTCGGCCGTTCCACAGGAGATTGGAGTCAGTTCAGATATGCTCTGGTTCGTGAACTTCCGAATCATCGAAGCCACCCTGACAAACTTCAGGTTATGCACCCCATACCTGATGATTTTAATGATACAAAACCTCGATGGTTTTCACGTTTCCAGGACATAATTGATGCATTTTCAGTCTGAACCGATATACAAGACAGAGCTTGGTGCGTTGTATTGCGCTGATAGCCTCGAATTCATGCGGCAATTGCCTGATGATTCTGTTGATCTTGTGGTGACGAGTCCGCCCTATGCCCTGCATTTCAAGAAGGAGTACGGAAATGCCAGTCAGCAGGAGTACATCGCATGGTTTTTGCCTTTTGCGCGTGAAATCAAGCGGATCATAAAGCCTTCAGGCTCTTTTGTGCTGAACATCGGGGGCTCATGGCAGCCAGGTGTGCCTGTCCGGAGTCTTTATCATTACAGAGTTCTGCTCGCGCTTGTTGACGAAACCGGATATGATCTGGCACAGGAGTTTTTCTGGTTCAATCCAGCTAAAATGCCGGCTCCTGCTGAGTGGGTAAATGTGCGTCGCATAAGGGTGAAGGATAGCGTGGAGTATATTTTCTGGTTTGTTAAAGACCCGATGGCGCAGGCGGATAATCGAAAGGTGCTTCAGCCTTACAGCGATGACATGAAGCGTCTGATTAAGCGGGGAGTGAAGCAGACGATCCGGCCCAGTGGTCATGTCATTACCGGCACGTTTGCATCGGATCGGGGTGGGTCCATTCCCTCAAATCTGATCCAGTGCGGGAATAATGAATCGAATAGCGCTTATGTGAAGAACAGCCGGATTGCCGGAAACAAAATCCATCCTGCCCGTTTTCCTGCAGAGTTGCCAAGATTCTTCATGGAGTTCCTGACCAACCCGGGAGATTTGGTTCTTGATCCGTTTGCGGGCAGCAATACCACCGGGCATGTAGCAGAAAGACTTAAACGACGATGGCTGGGGGTGGAGCTCAGGGAAGATTATGCACAGGAAAGCCGCTTGCGTTTCGAGGGTTTGCCCGAAGAGGTCATTCTTCGGCAGGGACAGCAAACCCTTAAATTTTGAAGTTTCAGATCATTACCCGATTCCGATTACCTCTCCTTCGAGGTCGTACGGCGTTGAGTCTGTGATTCTCGCGCGGCAGAACATGCCGGGTCGGACGTCGAAGTCGCCGGTTTCGAGTATACATTCGTTATCCACTTCCGGAGCGTCGTACTCGGTGCGCCCGAAAACCATGTTCTCTTCTACCTGATCGACGAGTACCACGATCTCCTTTCCCTCGAACTCCCGGTTTTTCTCCTGAGAAATGGCTTCCTGCAGCTCCATGAGCTCGGCCACTCGATCCTGTTTTTCTTCGGGATTTACATCGTCTTCCAGCCGCCAGGCGGGGGAGTACTCCTCGTGGCAGTATGGAAAGCAGCCGAGTCGATCGAAGCGGGTCGCTTCGACGAATTGCAACAGTTCCTCGAACTCCTCTCTGGTTTCGCCGGGGTAGCCGACTATCATGGTGGTGCGGAGCCTGATATCGGGGTTGCGCCGGCGGATCTCATCGAGCAGCCGGATAGCTCCGGCCTTGTCGATGCCGCGTTTCATCGAGAGCAGAATGCGGTCGCTGATGTGTTGCAGCGGTATGTCGAGGTAGTTGCACACGTTTTCGCGCTCGCGCATGGTGTCGATCACCTCCATCGGGAAGTTCAGCGGGTAGGCGTAGAGCAGGCGGATACGGTCGAACTCCATATCGGAGAGGCGGAGCACAAGGTCGTTCAGGAGCGAACTGCCATCAAGGTCGCAGCCGTAAACGCTGATGTCCTGCGCGATCAGGTTCAGCTCCCTGACGCCTGACTGCCGGAGGAGAGCGGCTTCGCGCAGCAGCTGTTCCGGCGGTTGGCTGACGTAGCGTCCGCGGATTTTCGGGATCGAGCAGAAGGAGCATTGCCGATTGCACCCTTCGGCGATTTTCAGGAAGGCGTAGTGGGGCGGCGTGAGCAGTATACGCCGGTCGAGCAGCTCCTCGCGGTACTCGGCTCCGATGGCCCGGAGCACATCGGGAAGTTCGCGGGTGCCGAAAAATCCGTCGACTTCGGGCATCTCATCCTCCAGTTCTTTCCTGTAAAGCTCCGGCAGGCAGCCCATCACGTAAACCTTTCGCACGTTTCCGTCCTGTTTTTTCCGGATGGCCGCAAGGGTTTCCGCTATGGATTCCTCCTTTGCGTCCTGGATGAAGCCGCAGGTGTTTATGAGGATGATGTCGGCTTCGTCGGCAACCTCGGTAAAGATCAGGCCGCTTGCCGAGGCCTGGGCCATCAGCCTTTCGGAATCGACGGTGTTTTTCGAGCAGCCGAGGCTCAGGAGAAAGATGTTGCGCATGGTTACCTCTGGGAGTTGCCGTTGAACTTGCGGAGAAACTCTTCTTTCCAGGTTGTGAAGGTGCCGTTCTGTATCTCCTTTCGGGCGGTTGCCGTGAGCCACATGAAGAAGGAGATGTTCTGCATGGTGCAGAGCGTGAGGCCGAAAATCTCTCCGACGTTCAGGAGGTGGCGGATGTAGGCGCGGGAGTAGCTTCGGCAGACCTCGTTGTCGAACCCTTCGTCGATCGGGCGGAAGTCTTCGGCGAATTTCGCCGAGCGGAGGTTCATGGTGCCGCTGCGGGTGTAAACCCGGCCATTGCGCCCTTCCCGCGTCGGGATTACGCAGTCGAACATGTCGATGCCGCGTTCGATGGCGTTGAGGATGTTCTCCGGCGTGCCTACGCCCATCAGGTAGCGCGGTTTGTGTTCCGGAAGCAGGGTGTGCGAAAGCTCGAGTACCCGGTACATGGCTTCGGCAGGTTCTCCCACCGCCATTCCGCCCACCGCATAGCCGTCGAAGTCGAGATCCACGAGTGCTTTCGACGAAATGGTTCTGAGGTCGGTATGGACGCCTCCCTGCGTGATGCCGAACTGGTACTGCAGGTGCCCATAGAGCGGCCTGGTGCGGGCGAAGTGAGATCTTGCGCGTTCGGCCCATCGTATGGTGAGTTCTCCGGACTTTTCTATGTAGCTGTGTTCGGCGGTCGATGGGGGGCATTCGTCGAGCGGCATCATGATGTCGCTGCCAATGATGCGCTGCGTATCCACAACGTTTTCCGGCGTGAACTGCAGTTTCGAGCCGTCGAGGTGCGATTTGAAGATGACCCCCTCTTCTGTGATTTTGCGCAGGTCGGAGAGCGAGTAAACCTGATAGCCTCCGCTGTCAGTCAGGAGAGGTCCGTTCCAGTTCATGAACCGGTGCACTCCTCCGGCTTTGCTAATGATGGTGTTGCCAGGTTTCAGGTAAAGGTGATAGGTGTTTGCAAGAATGATATGCACATTGAGACCTGCAAGGAGATCCGTCGGAACGGATTTCACGCTGGCCCTCGTTCCGACAGGCATGAAGACCGGAGTCGGGATTGTGCCGTGATCGGTATGGAGCATGCCGCATCGTGCGGCTGTGTGCGGATCTGTGCAGGTGACGCTGAATTGCAGTGGCATTGTTGATGTGGTCGGCATCTTGCTTGAAATGGTACCCGAAAGGGTTCAAACCGCCAATCTAAGGACTTTTTGAGTTTTAAAGGCAGAAAAAATTACCAGTCGTAGCCGAGCATGCGCAGGATTCGTTGGGCATCCTTGTCGCCGAGCCGGGCAGCTTTACGAGCATCCTTGATTGCTCCGTCCTTGTCGCCGAGCTTACGTTTGGCTGCGGCTCGACTGCCGAATATTTTTGCGACGTCCGGAGCGAGCTCTGAGGCTTTGTCGTAATCTTCTATTGCGCCCCGGAAGTCGCCGTTTCGGTATTTTCCCTTGCCGCTCCAGTAGTAATCTTCAGCTGTTTTCTGTCCGTTATCGAGGTCTGCCCCGGAAAGCACGGTAATAACGAGAAGAGCAGTGAGCGTGGTGCGGCTCTTTCTATGACCTTTCAGTCGCATTACGGATCATATTATGTTATTAAAATGATAATCGAAAGAAGCGAGACAATCAAGAATATCTCAAGTGCAACTCTGAGGTTTTTTTGTGTTTTTTTAACATTACCTTTGATTGGTTGCGTATGGTAAGGCTCAGGAATACTTCCATCGGTTTGACTGGTATGCGCTGATTGGTTTATCGGGTGTGTCATGAGTCTCTTCAGATAAAGAAGCCATCTTCATTTTGAAAAGTAATTCGTGCACCTTACTATAACGGAGATAATTCATCGATAACGATTTTCAGTTGCAGAAAGGATGACAGAAATTGACAGGAATTCATGCTGGTATGCGGTTTATGTGCGATCCAGATATGAAAAAAAGGTACATCGAATGTTTCTTGAAAAAGAGGTCGAGACCTTTTTGCCTCTTCTTGAAACCTGGCGCCAGTGGAGTGACAGGAAAAAAAAAGTAAGTGAGCCTCTTTTCCGGGGCTATGTGTTTGTCAACATCGATATGAAAGCGGAGCATATCAAGGTGCTCGATACCGATGGCGTCGTGAAGTTTATTGGAATCGGAAAGACTCCCTCGGTCATCAGCAGTCGGGATATTGATTGGATTAAAAAGCTTGTGAGGGAACCGGATGCTGTAAGGCGCATCGTCGCTTCTCTTCCGCCAGGTCAGAAAGTCATGGTTACGGCTGGTCCGTTCAAGGGCCTTGAGGGTGTTGTGGTGAAGGAGGGACGAGAGTCGAGGCTTGTCGTTTATTTTGATAGGATCATGCAAGGCATAGAGGTCAGTATTTATCCTGAACTGCTTTCCCCTATTCATAGTGTCGGGACTGAGGAGCAGGATGAAGCAGATCTTTATTGAAGAGTTATGATCTTTGCTTTATTGGTTGTTATGAGATCGACGAAGCGATTTCTTATCTTGTTTTTCGTTGATGTTTTTGCAGGGTCTTTTGACTCCTTTCAACTTTAACCCTTTTTCGATGAACGTTCTGGTTACCGGCGCAGCCGGTTTTATCGGTTCTCATGTCTGTCAACGGCTTCTTGAAAGAGGAGAGAGTGTTACAGGACTTGATAACCTGAATGATTATTATGATGTGAGCCTGAAAGAAGCCCGGCTGGACTGGCTCAGACCTTATGCTGATTTCAGGTTTGTGAAAACCGATCTTGCCGATCGACAGGGCATGGAAGAGCTTTTTCGGAAAGGGCAGTTTGATAAAGTGGTTAATCTCGCCGCTCAGGCCGGGGTTCGTTACTCTATTGTCAATCCGCACTCCTATGTAGAGAGCAATATTCTGGGTTTTCTGAACATTCTCGAAGGGTGCCGTCATAATGGCGTGGTGCATCTTGTCTATGCATCGTCAAGTTCGGTCTATGGCGCGAACGAAACCATGCCGTTTTCGGTGCACGACAATGTCGATCACCCACTCTCCCTGTACGCAGCCAGCAAGAAGGCCAATGAGCTTATGGCGCATACCTACAGCCATCTCTATGCAATTCCCACAACAGGATTGCGTTTCTTTACCGTGTATGGTCCCTGGGGACGCCCCGATATGGCGCTTTTTCTTTTTACCGATGCCATTATCAATAACCGACCGATCAAGGTGTTCAACTACGGCAACCACCGGCGCGATTTCACCTACATCGACGATATTGTCGAGGGGGTGATCCGCACGCTCGATCACAATGCCGAAGGCAATCCGGAGTGGTCGGGGTTGCAGCCTGATCCCGGCTCGAGCCGTGCTCCCTGGAAGGTGTACAATATCGGCAACAGCAAGCCAGTCAACCTGATGGACTACATCGGGGCGCTCGAACGGCAGCTCGGCAGAACAGCTGAAAAGGAGTTTCTGCCCATGCAGCCCGGCGATGTGCCGGATACGTATGCAGATGTCGAACAGCTCATACAGGATGTACATTATAAACCGGAAACAACCGTCGAGGAAGGCGTCAGCCGGTTTGTTGCCTGGTACCGGGATTATTATGGCGTCAGGTAGGCAGGCTATAGAAGCTTTTTCCGCTCTCTGTCTGCAGGATAACCGCTCCTGAGCGTACCATGGCGATGAGGGATTCTCTTGCCTTTACGAGTGGCAGTCCTGTCATTTTTCCGTATTCGTCCGCCGTGATTTTTCTGTTTTTCCGGAGGAAGTTCAGGAGCATTATTTCTCTCTCGCCGAACGAAACGTTCAACGGATTTTTATTCGATTCCATCAGGGTGATTCTGTCGTCGCAGAGTGCTTTGTTGCGGCTTCCTTCGCGGGTATATACCCGTTTTTCCATTACGGACTTTCCGGTACGCGGATCCGTCGTCTTTTCAAGGTGGTAGTGCGGTTTATCGGGGCTTTCGGGAACGATCACGAAGAGCACCAGCCTTCGCTTGAACTCTTCGTGGTAGATATCGATTTTCGGTTCCGGATCGGTATGCAGTTTTACTCCTTCGACGACGACTTCAAGGATCTCTTTTTCGCTGTGGATGCCCACGATTCTTTTGTCGTCGTCAACTCCGATAAGAATGATGCCTCCAAGGCTGTTGGCGAAGGCCGTGATGGGTTTTGCTATTTTGGAGGGCGAGTGTACGAGCCTTTTGAACTCTGTCTGCTCGTTTTCTCCCTGCCCGACCAGTTCGGGCAGGGAGAGTCGTTCGAAACGGGATAAGAGGAGGGTCATGAGGGCCTGTTCAAAGTTGAAAGAAGCCATTGTTTTTTTCTCCTCTCCAGAAACCCTCTAAACCTATTCCGGTTTCAGGTGCGGGAAAAAAATCACATCACGAATTGATTCCTGGCCGGTAATCAGCATGACTACCCGGTCGATGCCAATGCCGAGCCCGGCGCAGGGCGGCATGCCGTATTCGAGCGCCCGGAGGAAATCCTCATCCACTACCATTGCCTCCTCGTCGCCGCGAAGGCGCAGCTTCGCCTGGGATTCGAGGCGCTCCCGCTGGATGACCGGATCGTTCAACTCCGAGAAGGAGTTGCAGAGCTCCTTGCCGCCGGCGATCAGTTCGAACCGTTCGACGAAGCCTGGTTTGGAGCGGTGCTCCTTGGCGAGCGGCGACATTTCGGTCGGGTAGTCGGTAATGAAGGTGGGCTGAATGAGCTTCGGTTCTACAAATTCGCCGAAGATTTCATCGATGATTTTTCCCGAACCGATTTTCGGGTCGAGTTCCAGACCGAGATCCTTGGCTGCCGAACGGAGCTCGTTTTCGCTTTTGTCGCTGACGTCCACATTGCAGTACTCTTTGATCGCGTCGACGATGGTCAGCCGCCTGAAGGGAGGTTCAAGAGAAATATCGTTACCGAGGAAACTGGTGGTGTGCGTTCCGTTGACGCTTAGGGCTGTTCGGTAGAGCAGTTCCTCTACAAGCTCCATCATCCAGTTATAGTCCTTGTAGGCTACATAAAGCTCAACCTGCGTAAATTCCGGATTGTGGAAGCGGTCTATGCCTTCGTTGCGAAAATCCTTCGCGAATTCGAAAACACCATCAAACCCGCCGACGATGAGGCGTTTGAGATAGAGTTCGTTGGCTATGCGCAGGTAGAGCTGCATGTCAAGAGCGTTGTGGTGGGTCGTAAACGGTCTGGCCGCCGCTCCTCCGTAAATCGGCTGCAGAATCGGGGTTTCAACTTCAAGCCAACCCTTTCCGGTAAAGAACTGGCGCATGAACGTGACGATTGCCGAGCGTTTGATGAAGGTTTCCCTCACTTCGGGATTGACGATCAGATCGACGTAACGCTGGCGGTAACGAAGCTCCTTGTCGCTGAAGGCATCATATATAACTTTCTGGCCGTCAATATCCTTTTCTTTGGCTACCGGAATAGGACGCAACGATTTGCTGAGCAGCTCGAACGTTTCGGCATGTACGGAGATTTCGCCGGTTTTCGTTCTGAAGGTAAAGCCTTTCACACCGACGATATCTCCGATATCAAGCAGTTTGAAGGTGCTGTAGGTGGTTTCTCCGACATCGTCTTTTTTCATATAGACCTGTATGCGCCCTTTCGAGTCCTGGATATGGAAAAAAGAGGCTTTTCCCATTTTCCGGATGGTCATGATCCTGCCGGCAATCGATACCTGTTCTCGTTGTTCATCCTGAAAGGATGTGATGATATCTGTTGAACAGGCCGTTACGTCGAAGGCGCAGGGATAGGGATTGACTCCTGATTCCGCAAGGTGTCGACGCTCTTCGTGGCGGCGCTGCATCTGATCGTTGAGCGAGAGTTGCTGTGGTTGTTCCTGGTGCTGGTTCTCTTTCGGCATGATAGCGGTTAAGATGAATAAAAAAATATTTTCTCTATGAATTGCTTCCGGTTCCCTTCGAGGGCGAGATGCTGTTATGAGACTCTTGTTTTATACCAGATTTCCGGAATGGTGCGGATTTTCTGATAAAAAGAGCGGTATGCCCTTTGGGAAAAGACGTCGTAGTTGTTCTCTTCGATGGCCTGAAGAATATTGCAGTAGTTACGGCTGCTGATCATAACGGCAAAACGGCTCTCTTTTTCAAGCATCGGGATCCCTTTTTCAGAAGAACGGTAGTAACTTCTTGCCCGTTCAATCTGGAACTTCATCATGGCCAGAAAATTATGGTTCATGGTTTTTTTCATGAACTCTTCCTCGCTGTATCCGAATCTTTTCAGATCTTCCATGGGAAGATAGATTCTGCCTCGGTCAATATCTTCACCGATGTCTCGAAGAATGTTGGTGAGCTGCATGGCAATACCGAGATCGATGGCATGCTGCAGTGCCTGACGATCGCTGTATCCGAAAATTTCCGATGTCATGAGGCCAACTACGGAAGCGACCTTGTAACAGTACACATAAAGATCGTCAAAGGTTTCAAACTTCCTGAATTCGATGTCCATGGCAACGCCGTCCATAAGGTCGAGCGGGAGTTCGATAGGTATGGGATAGGTTTTCAGGGTATCGTGCCATGCCATCAAAATGGGGTCGCTGCTCACTTCTCCGCGGTAGCACTGTTTCAGCCTGATTTTCCAGTTTTCCAGCATGCTGTTGATTTCCTGGCGTGTTATCTGGCCGTTGGTGAGCTTGTCTTCGGCAAGATCTACCAGATCGTCAACAGTTCGGAGCAGGGCGTAGATGGCAAATATTGGATTCTGTTGCCGTTTCGGCAGAAAGAGGGTTGCCAGATAAAAGGTTTTTGCGTGATGTTTTGATATCTGACGGCAGTATCGGTATGCATTTTCAAGGGTGAGCGCCTTTTCTTTCCCTTGCACGGCGGTTTGTCCATTATAATGGTAATTCATGTAACTTGCGTGCTTTAACTATTGACACCCTGCCCTTTGGCCTTATAGGGCAATGCCGAAAAGCCGGTTATGGACATCCCAAACGGAATGTTGTCGCAACCGATTAAAAAACAGGAGTTAGGTCTTATCTGCCCTAAGCCTTTGACCGGTATGCTTATGAGAGCAAAAATGTGTAACTTTTAATGGCGGAAAACCGTTTTTCTCGTTGTGTCAAGATAAAACAATGAGTTAAATATCGCAAAATGCCTTAAGGCACCTTGTTGTAAATTATGTACTTACGTAACCGTTCCTTCAATATTGAATACATTTCTTTTTAACCGCCCCCGTGAACGGGCTGTGCTTATTGGTTTATGTTCACCTCCCGAGGTAACGAGAACCCAGATCGAGGAGTATCTCGAAGAACTTGCTTTTCTTGCAGATACCGCAGGCGCCGATGTGTTTGCTACCGTTATTCAGGAGAGAAAGCTCCCTGATCATGCATCTTATATTGGCAGCGGGAAGGTAGATGAGCTTGCCGGGATCGTCAGAGATGAGGCTATCGATATTGTTATTGTCGATGACGACCTTTCGCCCGTGCAGGCAAGAAATCTTGAAAAGGCCTTTGAGTGCAAGGTAATTGACCGTACCGGCTTGATTCTGCAGATTTTTGCCATAAGGGCTAAATCGGCAAGAGCCAAGATGCAGGTAGAGCTTGCCCAGCTTGAATATATGCTGCCGCGCCTGTCGGGCCAGTGGACCCATCTGTCGAAACAGAAAGGCGGAATCGGCACAAAAGGGCCCGGAGAAACCCAGATCGAAACTGATCGACGGTTGGTGCGAAACCGTATTGCGTCTCTGAAGAGAAAGCTTCGGGCGGTATCGTTACAGCACGATACCCAGACACGGGGGCGCCGTTCTGTACCCAGCGTTGCGCTTGTCGGGTACACCAACGCAGGAAAGTCGACATTGATGAACGCTCTTTGTCCCGAAGCGGAGGCTTTTGCGGAAAACAGACTTTTCGCTACACTCGATACGAAGACAAGGCGGCTTGAACTTAAAATCAACAAGCTTGTACTGCTTTCCGATACGGTTGGATTCATCAGAAAACTTCCTCATGATCTTGTCGAAAGTTTCAAGTCCACACTCGATGAAGTGCTGCAGGCCGATTTTCTTCTGCATGTGATTGACGTGAGTCATCCCGGATTTGCAGAACAGATGCAGGTTGTACGGCAAACCCTGAAAGAAATAGGGGTTGAGCATGACAATATTATTGATGTTTTCAACAAGATAGACGCTCTGCCTGACTCTGGATTTCTCCGGGAGCTGCGGGTGAACTATCCCGACGCTGTATTTGTATCTGCAGCAAGAGGGATCAATTTGTCCGCTCTCAAGGATGCGATCGGCGACCATCTGGCGCAGGAATTCAGGGAGCGGAGCATCCGTACGCATGTATCGAATTACAAGCTGATCGGTTATCTTTACGATCATGCGGAAGTGATTGAAAAGCATTATCTTGATGAAGAGATTCTTTTGACCTTCAGAGTTCACAAAAACAGTCTCAAGCACATTGAAGCACTCATAAAGGCTTCCCAAAACACAGCTGATGCCACTTCAGATTTTTAATACAACCCGGAAAGAGCTTCCTGAAGAGCTGCTTGAGCGTACGGTTATCGATGTTCTTGATTCAGAGGGGTTCGGGATCGAGAGTATTGTTGCGGTTTATTGCGGCAAAAAAATGATCAGAAAGATCAACAGGGAGTTTCTGCAGCATGACTATGCGACCGATACCATTACTTTTCGTTACAGCGATAACCGGGAGATTGACGGCGAGTTCTACATTTCACTCGATGTGATCGAAGAAAATGCCCGTCGTTTCGAGGTGGATTCCAGGCACGAACTGCTGCGTGTAACCATCCATTCGGTCCTTCATCTGATCGGTTACGACGACCAGACAGTTGAAGGGCGGTTACAGATGCAGCAGAAGGAGGAGTTTTACCTGAACCGCGACCGTGATGCAATCAACCAGATATCTTCGTGACAATGGATACCGTAAACCTACCTGAAGCATCGGATGTCAAGCGTTCTCCATTCAAGCGGTTTTTAGCGATTGCCGTTCCGGTTCTTTTTTTACTGCTTGCCGGTGGTCTTGTCGTTGTGTATTACCTGGGCGAGTTGAAACTCAAACAGGCGGATGAGCGTGCGATTCTCGAAAAGCAGCGTTATGAAAGTGTTATCGATGAGCGCTCGGTAGCTATCCAGCGTTCTGATATCAGGCTTTTTGCCGTGCCGCTCGCGTGGTCGGTACGCAGAGAACTGATGCGTGAAAATTATGGACAGATAGACGAGTATTTCAATGAACTGGTCAGGAAAAAGCAGTTTGGCGCGCTTATGCTGCTCGATTCGACCGGTACCGTCAAGGTGGCTACCGACAGAAAGGTGCTTGGAAGTGCATTTTCCGCATTGTATCCGGGTCTGGATGCCGGTACAGGGCAGATAGTATCCTACCCCCTTTCGGAGGGGAGCAGTTTGTTTCTTGTGCCGGTTATGGGTTTGAATGCCCGAATCGGTACGATCGCATTTGTTTATTCATACCAACAGATTTCCCGTCCCTGAGGAAATGAACTTACCGTTATTATTTAAAACATAAACACTTTACGGCCATGCGTAAACTCATCCCTGTTTTTGTACTGGCTCTTTTTGCCGTATTCTCGCTCGGAGCATGTGGCAACGGCTCGAAAGACGGAGAAAAACCCGCAGCAAAAAGCGGCGGTTCGTTTCTGCCTTTTTCTCGTGAGTTCGAGGGCATTCTGACTATGCGGACGACTATCCCTGAAGCGGGCAGCACCGAGACGAAGATGTTTATCGCAAAAGAAGGGGTACGCATGGAGACGAAATCGAACATAAAAAACATGCCTGCCGGCCTGCAGATCGTTATTGTCTCACCATCCGAAACCCCGAATCTCGTCTATATCCTGAACGAAAGCAATAAATCCTATACGGTCATCGATAACGATGAGATGAAAAAAGAGATCGGAAAAGAGGGATATTCCGATTTATATGCCGATGCTAAAATCGAGAATCTCGGCAAGGAGACCGTAAACGGTTATTCCTGCACGCATGTCAGGGTAACCAGGGGGGAGAACGTTACGGATATGTGGGTTTCGAAAGATGTGCTCGATTATGCCACCTTTGCAAGGATGCAGAGCAGCCGTGACAAGGATATGCCGGAATTTGCGAAACGCTTGAAAGCGGCGGGCTATGACGGCTTTCCTGTAAAAATGGTTCTGTCGCCTTCAAACGTCACCACAGAACTGGTTCAGGTCGATAAACAGAGCCTCGATGCATCGCTTTTCAAGGTTCCTGCGGGTTACACGAAAACAGAACTTCCGACGATGAATTTCAACGCATCACCCGAGCAGCGCGAAAAGATGGAGGCTGCGATGAAAAAGATGCAGGAGCGCATGAAGGCTCAGCAAGGGCAATAATTTTTTTAATGTAACGGCCAATAACTAAAAAACCTGTTATGAATCTTGTAATCAATGATTTGCCCTGTGTCGCGGCAGTAGGTCAGACTCTCGGAAAGGCTGCCCGGTTCAACCACAGTCATGTGGGTTATGTATGCGGAGGCCACGGAATATGCCAGGCCTGTTACGTGACCGTGCAGGAAGGCAACGAGCTTCTTTCTGCGCTTTCCGACGTCGAGAAGGCTTTTCTCTCTTCGCGGCAGATTCAAAACGGCGGACGTCTCGCCTGCCAGGCCATCATTACCGGAGAGGGTACCATCAAGGCGCTTTCCCGTCCTGAACAGGCCAAGAGACTGTTGCTGAACAATCCGCTTGGTCTGTTCGCTTACGGAGCGGAAATGGGCAGGGACACGGCTTCGCAGATCGTTCCCGGGGTGTCGAATCTTGTCGGCAGGGTCCAGCGGGGCGAACTTGGAGGACCGGGTACGCTCGGCGATCTGCTCGAATCCGCAGGCGCAGCCGTTCAGCTTGTTCTCGGCGAAGCTCCGAAAATGATACCTTTTCGGGAGCACCTGATCGCACTGCTTGCAGCACTTCCCGTAAAAGTGCCGTTTCTTGCCCTGCAGCAGCCGGTGGCAAAAGCTGAAATGATCACTCTTACGGTCAGCGCGAAAGCGCCCGAAGCGCTTCCGTCGGATCCTGCTGTCATTGTTTCCGCGGTTTCGTCAGACAGTGCCGAACCGGAAGTGGTTTCATTCGAAGGCGTTCCGGAAGTACACGCTCTGAAGCTCATCAGCGCGGGGATCAAAAGCTTCGACGATCTTCTCGAACAAGGACGTGACAGGGCCGGGCGTCAATCGCTTTCTGCATCGACCGGTCTTGACGAAGAGATTGTGCTGACTCTGGTGAACCGTGCCGATCTGGCAAGGATCAAGGGGATCGGCGCAGCGTATTCGGAATTGCTTGAGAAGGCTGGAGTGGATACTGTTCCTGAGCTTGCTCAGCGTAATCCCGCAAACCTGCACGCGAAAATCCAGGAAGTAAACGCGAAAAGAAAACTGGTTCAGCAACTCCCGTCGGCTCTGCAGATCAAAGAGTGGGTGGCACAGGCCAAATCGCTCGCCCGTGTCGTGACCTACTGACAGCATCTGCTTTATATCCTCCCGGCCCTGGAAAATTTTCCGCATTTTTCATGTGGGTAACGTGATACGATAATAATAGGGAAGGTCGTTTTCCTGAAGACGACCTTCCTTTTTTATTTCGATTGAAATTTGATTCTTTTGGTTTTTATTTATATTTAGTCAAAATAAATGATATTCATATTTATCCCCTCATTTTAATTTTTTTGATTTTAAGTCACACAATCAGCTATCCATGAACCGTAAATCCTGTGAAATAGAGCCGCATATCGTTTCGGAAATCATTCACTGTATTGGTGATATATCCTATGGCGAGGTAGTTGTCACTATACACGATGCGCGAATCGTGCAGGTCGAAAAGCGGGAAAAGCGCCGGTTTGATTTTTCGTCTCACGGCAGCGGACGGTTGAAGCCAAAACATGAAGAAGCGGCTTTCAGAAGGCCTGAAGAGTAGCCGATTATAGGGCTTTTAACGCTATCCTGTGTTCATGACGTATCATGAATGGTTTCCATTTAAGTGGAAGGGAGTGTTTTTTTTGTTTTTTTATATAAAAATAATCTAAATAAAAATAGAGGGCATGGGAAAGAGGTTATGAAAAAAAGAGAATACGTTCTGTTGGCGCTGCTGCTTGCTGCTACGACACCTCTTCGTGCAGAAGAAAGCCGGTCGCGCTTTACGCTCGAAGAGACCGTCGTGACTGCGACTCTTGCGGAGACTTCCGTCAGTAAGGTTCCGGCGGCTATAGAGGTCATCACGGCAGGCGAGATTGAGGAGATGGGGGCAGAGACGCTGCATCAGGTTCTCTCCGAGGCCCAGAGCGTTACGCTTGAGCCGACCAGCGGTCGACAGAGCGTCGTTCGGATGCGGGGGCTCGGTAGTAATTCCGCGCTGGTCATGCTCGATGGCGTACGGTTGCCGTCCGGTTTTCAGGATAAGGTTGATCTGGTTGAAATTCCTGCCGGCATCATCGAGCGAATTGAAATCGTGCGCGGACCGGGTTCTGCCCTCTACGGCAGCGATGCCATAGCCGGCGTTATCAATGTTATAACGAAGAAGCCTTCCGGCCAGTCGAAGGCATGGTTGAGTTCCCGTTACGGCGAAAGCCGCCATGGCGAGGCAGAAGAGACGGTATTCGATGCCGGCGTCAGCGGCAGTACCGGTTCGCTCGGGTATGTTCTTGCTGGTTCTTTCTCCGATAAGGGGCGTTTCGATTTTGATTCTGCCGACAGGAAAACCGATGGCGATGACATGCGCATCGCATCAGGCGCCGGTCGTCTGGTCTGGCAGGCGGGCGATCGTACCGTGGTCAGCCTTGGGGCGATCTATGCGGAGGTCGAGCGCGAGGGCATCCGTCCAAAGAGAAACAAGGAGAACGACTGGTACAACAATTCCGACCGGTTTACCGGCAGTCTCGAACTGCAGCATGAGTTGGGGGAAAGTTCGGAGCTGCTGCTGCGCCTGTCGCGTTCAGAATACGACTGGGGACTGAAACTGATTCCCCGCGACAATACGGTGTCAGAACTGCACGATGTGGAACAGGTTTCGACTCAGTACGAAGGCCGCTGGAGAGGAAAGGTTACAGGCAGTCATATCGTGACTGCGGGAATGGAGTACCGAGCGGATGACCGGACTGACGACGGCCTTGAGAGCGAGATTGAGAATTTCGCCCTCTTTTTGCAGGATGAGGTGTCGCTGGGCGACAGATTTCAGGCGGTTCTCGGGCTTCGTTACGACGATCACTCCTGTTTCGGATCGGTTTTCAGCCCGAGAATCAATCTTGCATATCGAGTGAGCGATCTGCTTCGACTGCGTGCAGCCTATGGCGAAGGTTTCCGCGCTCCGACCGCTTTCGAGCTCTATTCCGGTTCGCCCTATACTATCAACCGGATACTCATTCCTAACCCCGATCTCGAGCCGGAAGCGTCGAGGACCTGGGAGGTCGGTGCCGATCTCAAACACAGAGAATTATCGCTTGGCCTGACGGCGTTCAGGAACGATATCAGGGATATGATAGCAGAGGTGTTTACCGGACGATATGAAGGTAAAAATCCGAAAATTCCGATCAACAGCATGGAGAATATCGCCGATGCGATGACGCAGGGGCTCGAAGTATCGGCATCCCTGAAGCTGCCGGGAGGGTTCGAGCTCTCCGATGAGCTGACCTGGCTTGAGAGTGAGGACAAAGAGACCGGCGAGGATCTGCTCTATGTGCCGGATCTGTCCAATGTGCTTAAGCTTGCCTGGCGAAATAAGCCGGCAGGTTTCAACGGGAGCGTCCGGCTTGTGACTATCGGTACCCGTTCTTACGGCGCCGGGGTGAAAAGCGCCGGATATTCCATGGTGAATCTGCAGGCATCAAAAACCCTTACCTCGCAGGTAAAGGTCTCTGCCGGAGTCGATAACGTATTCGACAGGAAGGTTGAGGATGCATACGGCAACGTTTATGGTCCGGGAAGTACCGGTACCTTCTACTATGGCGGAATCAGCCTGAATCTGTAATCACAACATATGATCACGAAGAACTATTCAGCAAGCGCAGCTGTTTGCGGAGCTCTGTTTTGCCTGTTTGCGGGGGCGGCGACGGTTGATGCCCGGGGCTCCGGCAAGGTTTCGGCAGCTGATGGGCGCCATAAAGGGGAGTCAATCTATCGCAGCAGCTGTATGGTCTGCCACTCCCTTGCGCCCCCGCCTAAAGCTGCACCGCCGGTAAAAGGACTTGCGAGGCACTATCGTGAAGCGTTCAAAAGCAAGCGCGAAGCGGTGGATCGCATGGTGGCTTTCATGAAAAAGCCTGATGCGTCGAAAGCTGTTTGCCAGGAGGAGGCAATCAGGCGTTTCGGGCTGATGCCGGCCATGAGTCTTCCTGAGTCCGACTTGCGAGCGGTATCGGAATGGGTATGGGATCAGTACGATCCCGCCATGAAGCCTGGCGACCATCAGCATTGATGCGTCCGAAAAAAGTGTGTTTGAGAGAAAAAACAATGCGACTGTACCTGCAGAGCGCAAACCATTACAGTATCGAAGCTGGCGACCGGAATTCCGGAGTTTGCATTTGGCAAGGTTTAAACAGCTATGTTCAACCAGCGACGATTGGGAAAGAGAGCCTGCAGGATGCTTATGGTGCTGCTTGTAGCAGGATATGCCGGTAATGCGACTGCTGAAGAAAAAGAAGGAGCGCAAAAGCGGTCAGATTACACCCTCAGGCAGATAACGGTTCTTGACGATAAGAAAGCTCCCGGCAAGAGCGAGCTGAAGGGAGATTCGTTACGGGCAATGCCGAATTATTCCGGCTCCATAACCGGAGCGCTCAAGAGGATGGCGGATGTGCAGTTCTCGAACGATGCGGAAAGCGGTCTTACGTCCGGCGAAATCCGCCCCCCACAGATTTCCATCAGCGGGGCCAAGCCCTACGAAAACGCATTTCTTGTCGATGGAATCGGCAATACCAATACCTTCAATCCGAGCGGCCTTGGCGCAGAAGATAACAATGCGGGCGCAAGTTTTAACGATCTCAGCGTTCATGGAGCCGAACAGAACCTGTTTTACGATACCTCTCTTGTCGAATCCGTTTCGGTCTTTTCAAGCAATATTCCGGCTAAATACGGCGGCTTTACCGGTGGCGTCGTCAGCGCCGAGATCAGGGATCCGCGTACCGATCGCTGGCATTTCAGCCTCAGTGGAAAACATTCGAGAGGCGAATGGTTTCTTATGCGGGGAGTCGACGGCGACTCGGAGGAGCCGGATAATCAGCCGGATTTTTCTAAATACAGGCTGACCGCGATAGCCGATGGCCCTCTTTCCGAAACGGTGGCTCTGATGGTTGCGGCATCGAGGCAGCATTCAGTCATGCCGCTCGTCAGGAGGGATCGGATAGGCCTGACGACATACAGCTATGATGAGGACGATCAGCACAGAACCGCCGAAAACTATTTTCTCAAGCTGGTGGCGAGGCCTTCCGACAGGTTGAGGCTGACGGTAGACGCAACGTATGCCCCGTACGAAGAAAGGCGTTGGCGGGCGGCATGGGCGGACAGCGACTGGGAGATCAATAACGAGGCCTTCAGGCTTGCCCTTGGTGCGGACTGGACGACCGATCTTGGTGTCATCGAGGCAAAAGCGGCATGGCAGGAGAGCGGTTACAGCAGGGACAACGAGACCAATTATCGCTACTCCTCTTCAAATACAGGCACAAAGGATGCGGAGCAGTACGGCGGGGTAGGCGATGCGACCAATGAAAACAGAACGGCTGCTTTCAGGGTCGATTTTCAGTCTGTTCCTCTGGAGCTGCCCCTGCTGAAGGGCTTTTCAACAGGTCTCGAATTCACTGCGGAAGCGCTCGATATGTGGAACGAGGAGGCGGTAGCCGATATTTACGTCGAAACGCCGACGATAATTACGCATACGTTGACCAGATACCTTGAGCACGATCAGTCGAAATCGCTCGCGACGCTGGGTTACTATGCTTCGGCAGACCTCGAACTTGGCAGACTGCTTTTTACTCCCGGTTTCAGGATCGATTACGATGACTTTACCGGTAATGCCGATATCGCACATCGCCTGAAAGCGGAATTCGATACGTTCGGCAACAGTATGTTTCGTCTTGTCTCGGGCTACAACCGCTATTATGGTACCGCACTCAGGGCTTACGCCTTCGACCGGTACCGTCCCTATCTGAACAATCAGTGGAAAACAGCCAAATCGACAGGGGTGATGACGCAGACCATTACCGACAACGTCAGTGCCGATTACAGCTTTGAAACTGACGGACTTGATACTCCTTACTCCGACGAGGTGATGGGCGGTATTGTCGGCAGCGTCGGGGAGTTCAGTTACGGGTTCAAGGCTGTTAAACGCGATCATCGCAAGCAGCTTCTGAACAGGGTTGAGCGGATCGATTATCCGGATGGATCCTGCGATTACAGGAGCTGGATGACCAACGAGGGCAAAGGTTCCTATGAAGGCCTGTCTGCCGATATTTCCTATGCCTTCGATGCCGGAGACCGGGGAAAGCATTCTCTGACGCTGGGAGCAGCCAAATCGTGGATTAAAACCTTCAACGGCAACTATTACGATAATGCGTTTGCAGAATCCAACGGCGTCGAACGAGAGTACTTCCTTGTCTATTATGACGGAGAACCGATGTTGCGCGCGACAATGCCTGCCGATAACTTCAATGCGCCCCTGGCGATCACTTTTACCTGGCAGGGAAGTTTTTTCAACGATCAGCTTCGTGTTTATTCTGTCAACCGCTGGCGCGACTGGAGCAAAGGGTTGAGGCCTGACAAGCGTATCAATAGAGAAACTCCATATGGGACGACAACCGGAAGCGACAAGAGCGCAAGTTCCTATTGGCTTGATGAAACGGGATCGAGGTATTACGATGCATATGTCATAGGGAATATTGCGGGCGGATTCATGTCGGATCTTTCGGTCGAGATGGATCTTTACAAATCCGAAGTATTGACGGCAACGCTTACGGCAGACGTTTTTAACCTGTTCAATGCAAGCATAGGCACCAGTGTTGCGGAAGGGGGGACGGTTCGCGGCCGGGGTTATTACGTCGGTTTCCGATGCGATTTTTAGCGGTCGATCCGTGCTGCCGGTCATGCCCGGCGTTCGCCGGCAGCTTTTATTTCATGTAGTTCAATGGAGTTGACAGCAAGTATGGAATCGCTTATAGAGTGTAAAGGCCTGCGGCATGCCTACGGCAGGAAGCCTGTGCTTCATGGTTTGACTTTCAGTGTTGAAGCCGGGGGCATATTCGGTCTGCTTGGAAAAAACGGTGCAGGCAAGAGCACTGTCATCAATATTCTTATGGGTTTTTTACGCCCGTCAGGAGGTGCCTGCAGGGTGCTCGGTGAGGAAAGTCATGCGCTATCTCCAGAAGTTCGTTCGCGTATCGGCCTCTTGCAGGAGGGCTTCGTGCAGTACGATTTTATGAGCGTATCCGAACTTGAGCGTTATTACGCGCCTTTTTATCCAAGGTGGAATCGCGAGGCTTATTATGATCTGATCGGACGGATGCATATGCCGGAAACAAGGCGGTTGTCTGCGATGTCGAACGGTCAGCGTTCACAGGTGGTGCTTGGGCTGATTATGGCGCAGATGCCCGAACTGATGATTCTCGATGATTACAGTATGGGGCTGGACGTCGGGTATCGCAGGCTGTTCGTTGATTTTCTTAGGGAATATGTAACCCTTCATGGTACGACCGTTCTGTTGACGTCGCATGTCGTTCAGGAGCTCGACAGGATTATCGACCGCATGATGGTGTTGAAAGAAGGAACTGTTTGCGCCTGCATGGCGAAAAAGGAGTTCATGGAAAAATTCCATGGTTTCACTTTCGCGAGAACGCCTGCTTCCCTGCAGATGAAACCGGATGATGTTGTGCGCACGATAGAACATACTTCCCGCACGACGACGGTTTACGGCTTTCTGGCTGAAGCTGCACTGAAAGAGTATCTCGATTATCTCGATGTTCCCTGTGAAGGTTTCGAGGAGATACCAATGACATTTGAAGATGCCTTTATCGGGCTTACCGGAAAATATTGAGAAACAGCAGATGACGAAACACCAATTGATTTCCCTGTTGCTGAAGGAGTGGATAAAACTTCGGAAAGGAATATGGATTCTACCGCTGTTGTTGTGCTATGCAGCAGGCGATACTTTTCTTACCCTCCATTCCCTGCAGCGGGAATATGGGGCATTTGGCCTCTGGGAGGGCGTGGTGTTCAAACAGCTCCGATTTTTCGACAAGTATATGCTTCTTGTAGTTTGTTCTGTCACGATCGGCTTTCTTCAGGCATGGCCTGAATCGAGGGGCCGGCGTTTGCGATTGCTTTTTCATACACCCCTCAATCCTGTTTATATCGTTTCAGTCATGCTTGTAACGGGCTTATCGCTGTTGCTGCTGCTCAACGCAACTGCGTTTGCCCTGCTTTCGGCGACCATGCAGTATTTTCATTTTCCTGCGGATATAATGGTGCCGGTTCTTTTGACGGTACTGCCATGGAGCATTCTCGGTATTGTGGCCTACTTCGCTGCTGTGGCATTTTTCTGCAGCGGCAGCATATCGGTCAGGTTTCTGACTATCGCAGGGTTCTACCCGCTGTGGAAATTACTGGGGGAAATGAGCGCTTATGGCCTTTTCAGGTATTCATTCGGGGTTTACAGCATCGTTTCGGCACTGTATGTTTTCATGGCCTTCTATTCCATACTGTTTTATATGGGAAAGCCTGAACGCCGGGATTTTTATTCTTTTGCACGTATTGTATCGCTGTTTCTCGGGATCTGCGGGCTCAGTGTGCTGAGCCTCTCTCTCTACTGGAGGATTGTGGTGCCTGCTGAACCTCATATGTCAATGCATTTCAGTCCTGTTTACAAAGAGTTCGTTCTCAGCGGAAGATGGAGCGGTTCAGTTCCGGAGTCGAATGACGGACAGCGATACTGGAGGGAAAACGGATCTCCTCTCGGCAGGGAGCAGTATCGTGCAGCGCTGCCGTTTCTGTATGTCAGGGACCTTGTCAAGTGGGATGTGTTTCCTGAAACGATCGCAGGTTTGGCAGTTTCTCCGTTCGACGCTGAACGGTCCTGGCAGTTCATGCGGCTGTTTTCCGAAGACTGGAATGCTCCTCCACCGATGCTGCATATGCTCATCGAGTCGAAACCTCATGGAGCAAGATTGCAGAAACCGGATGATTTTTTCAGGGTTTCGTCATCCGGAAACGGCATTGAATTTCTGCCGCCCCGTGACGGTAAGGTGGACAGTCTTAAAAGCAGCAGCTTTACCCGAGCCCTCCGCGCGGCAGGTTTTGTGTTTCCCGTAATGGAGCTGGGTGGAAATCCTGATGTGAGAAAGCGGTATGATGCGGGATATTTTATTGCTGATTCGAAAGGGTTCTTGTTTCAGATGCAGATGGTTGACGGACAACCATCATGCCGGCGCCTTCAGCCGCAGATCAGCGGCAAGATAAGGTACATAGCTGTCAACGAGCATCATCGCGAAGAGTTTTTCGGTTTTGTCGCAACCGATGACGCCCTGTATGCCATCATGCAGAAGGAGAGACGGCTCAAGCAGCTGCCGATCGGGAAATTCGATGCCGATGCGCTCAGACTTGCGATATGGTCCGATATTCTCTATACCTCCGTGTTCATCGAGAGTCCCGGTATGCCGGGGTCGGGAATTGAAGGCATTGCCATGACCCCCGATTTCAAAGTTGTTCGTCGATACGTCCAGCCGCAGGATTCGGACTATGCTGGTTCAATGCGCCGGCTCGATACCATCGCCTCTTTTCTTTTCCCGCTGCAGATCGTCAGTGGAATACCGGGGTCTTCCTTCCGAGACATGCGTGCAGGGCCAGGAGGAGATTTGTCGGCAGTGCTTGCCGGCAGCGTTTTCGCGCTTGTCGCTTTCATACGTGTTACCCGGTCAGGATTCCGAAAGAGTGTGAGGTCGTGGAGCGATTATGTGTTTGTCGCCGTTTTCGGTTTTGTTGCCATAGCGATGATACTGATTGAAGACGCCGACCAACATGTGCGGGTGCTGCATAACAGCTGAAAATTATGTTTGTTGTCGATAACACGCTACTGTACAAGCAGGGCTCAATCAACCATACCAATCGAGGCTGGCTACCGGACGTCCGGAGTGTGCTTTTATGAAGGTCAAACAGTTATGTTCAATAATAGAAGATTACGAAAGAAAGCCTGCCGAGCTGTAATGGTGCTTGTTGCAGCTGGATTTGCCGGAGAGGCGCGGGCGGAGACGGACACGGAACAGTATTCGGTACTTGACAAGATCGTGGTCAGTGCAACCAAGACCCCGCATACGCTCGGCGACGTGCCGGTCGATGCGGAGGTCATTACGAGGGAAGAGCTGCTGAAGCGGAATGTCCAGACTGCACAGGATGCGCTTGACCAGACAACCGGCCTGCTCGTCGGGAAAACCTCCAGCGGATGGGGCTCCAAGGGAACTGTCAGGGTTTACGGACTCAATGCGAAATATACTCTTGTGCTTGTGGACGGCCAGAGGCTGCTGGGCGGCCATCAGAATGCGATCGACCTGCAGCAGATATCCATCGATATGATCGAGCGTATCGAAATCCTCAAAGGCCCTGCATCGGCACTTTATGGCAGCGATGCCGTTGGCGGGGTGGTCAATATCATTACCCGGAACGGGACGGATAAACCCGAATTTTCAGGGTCGATTGCCATGGGTTCACGGGGAACGGTGGTTGGTTCCATGTCCGGTGGTGCAGGTTCCGAAAATCTCAAGACAAGGTTCAGCTATACCTACAGGGAGTCGGATGGTGTTGACGAGGAGCTGGACAGCTACAATGAACATATACTGCAGGGTACGGTATCGCTGAAACTGTCCGAAAAGGCCAAGTTCAGCCTCAAACCCTACTATTCGTTTCAGGATATGCCCGATCAGGATACAAAACAGGAGAGATATGGCATCAACGCGATGCTTGACTGGGCCCCTGACGCTCTCTCGTCGGTCAAGCTCCGAGGCTCTTTTTTCGATTTCAATTACAAGACCGGGACGGATGATACCGTACTGGACAACTATGAATTCGAATTGCTCTATTCGCGAATGCTGTTCGACAGTCACCTCATGACTGCGGGTTACGAGTTCTGGAACGAAAGACGCGACTACTATGTTTCTGCTGGCCGGAACAGCAAGATAGACCAGACCCTCAACAGCTTCTATCTGCAGGATGAGATCGATCTGTCTCCCGTCGTACTGGTGCTCGGAGTGCGTCTCGATTCCCATGAACGGTGGGGCGAGGAGATCAATCCGAAAGCCAGCGTGATGTTCAAGGCGACCGATGACCTCAAATTCCGGGCATCGGTCGGCCGGGCATTCAAGGCGCCGTCACTGTTGAGTCTCTATGACGAATGGATGATGGGGACAATTACGGTGCATCCGAATCCCGATCTGAAGCCCGAAAAATCGATCGGATACCAGTTGGGGGTCGAATACGCATTCAACCCCGGCATCGTCGCGAAGGCGACCTGGTTCAGGAATGATCTTGAGGATATGATCAAAAGCTCGGTAAGGCGGGTTGCAGGAAGGATGCATATGTACTATGAAAACGTCGACGAAGCGATGACCCAGGGGGTTGAGCTGAATCTCGACGCAAGGATCAGCGACTGCGTGTCAGCCAAGGTCGGCTATACCTGGCTCGATACGGAAGACAAACTCACCGGGATGGAGCTGATCTATGAACCTGAAAGTAAATTCATTTCGGGCCTGAATTTCACGTTCTGTCCCGCTTCCCTGACGCTCGGTTTTGAAGCTTCCTATACCGGTGAGCGGTATTCCGATGCGGTCAATACGGCAAAGCTTGACGGTTTCTGGGTGTGCAACGCAACCCTGACCAAAAAGTTCAGCGACCAGGCAGAGGCGTTTATCAGGATCGACAACATATTTGGTGAAGAGAATATTGCCGATGAGTATGATCTTGATGGCACCGAGTTTCTCGCGGGGTTGAGGGTGAAGGTCTGACAGGTACTTCTCCCTTCTTTCCGAAGCCCTGACGTACTGCGCGGTTCGTCAGGGTTTTTTTATATCGCTTATTGCAGGGTTTTTCCGGTTCGGATGGCCGCAGCATGTGTTTTCGCCATCTTTACGATCCACGCTTCGAGTTCCCCGTCCGGCAAAATCGAATCGGGTTTGTAGCGCACCCGCTTTTCATTGTCGTCAACAGCATTGACCCCTTCTCCGATAATCCCGATCTGGAATTTTTCGCTGAACGAGACGAGCAGGGGAATCACGATAGCCCGTTCATGCTTCTTGAGGATACGCCTGATTGCTGATGCCGTGCTGTCGGGGCTGTAGTGTGCGACATGACCGCACCATGCCGTTGTGTATCCGCCGAATCCGCCTCTCTTGCAGACCTGCTTTCCGGTATTTCTGAACAGATGTTCCCAATTTTCCTTGAATCCGCTCGATCCGTAACCGACGAGCACGAGACCCTCTTCAGATGGATTGGCTGAAAGTGCTTGAGCTCTTCTCAGGACGTTTTTTCCTATCAGCTCGGAAAATTCGAGCGGTCTTGAAAGATGTGTACGGGCAAGAGGAATGTAGTGTTCGATACCGTCGAGTTTCATCTGTTCGATGGTGGTCGGATTCTGTTTTTGACCGATAATGGTAGGGATGTCGTCAAATACATGAGTGCCTACCGAAAGGAAAACCGGGATGACGATGATGTCGGTATAGCCTTTCCGGTCAAGATTTCTGAGTGAGGCAGCTATCGATGGTTCCGCGTGTTCCATGAAGGCTGTCGAAAGCGTGTCGATTCCTTCGATAGCCGCAACACGGGAAGATACCCGCCGCTCCAGTTCGAGCAGCTGCCGTTTCCATTCGTTGGAACGCGATCCGTGGTTGATGAGCAAGATGGCTGTTTTCTTTGTTCCCTCGCTCTCAGGATTGCCGTCAGCAGCAGGATTTTCGCCGGAAGTGCAGGCTGTTATGAGCAGTAGCATCAGGAACTGCATGCATCGGAAGAAGTTGAAATTGCAGGGCATTGTGTTCATGGTGGTGTGAAAAAAACTGCCGGGCTTTATTATGTATGCCCGGCAGGATGAGTGGATGGAGCGGAAGCGTCCTCAGAATTGCTGTGCGATAACAGCGATGAGAGGGGGCATGGTTCCGGCGGCAAGAAGCCATTTACCTCTGCCCTTCAGGCCGTTGTTTCCCCTGAGCATGAACATGCCGGTCACGGTAATGGCTATCAGCATGAGGGCGAAGAGGTCCGATGCCCATTTCCACCATTCGACGCTGTTTCGGTGCAGCACGTTGACCTGATAGAACAGGGGGCGTCGCGATACCTTCTCATAAGTGCCCTTGCCGCTTCCGAGGTCGATCTGCAGTGTCGCGTTTTTGTAGTAGATCTTGACCTGCCTTTCCGAAGGGAAGTCGTACAACCGATATTCTTTTTCTCCGGCCAGCGCGCTGAACGCTTCGATGCGGTCGGGAGTTATTTCGTTTTTCCTGTATGTACGCTCAACTTTGATCTGTTTTTTTTCGATGAAGAAATCCGGGTTCCAGTCATCTACGTGGTTCAGCGCAATTCCGGAAAGGCTGTACGCTATGATCAGCGCAGCAAAGAAATACCCGAGATCGCGGTGCAGGACGTTATTGAGTTTTCTTGCTTTTTCAAATTTAATCATCAGTGTTTGCCGCTTATTTGCCCGGTGACGATGTCATTGCGTTCATTGTGTTTTTTACGGTGCTAACGATCCACTCTTCGATAGATGGATCGGGGAGCAGCGCATCCGGTTTGTAAAGAATTCTGTTTTTGTCTGCGGATGCTTTTTCAAGACCCGAGCCGATGATTCGTACCTGAAAGTTCTCATCGTGGGCGACGAGCACCGGAATGACAATGGCATGCTGTTTTCGTTTCAGCATTCTTGTGACGGCAGCAGTGGTCGAGTCGGAGCGGTACCGGACTATATGGCCGCACCAGGCATGACTATATGCATCGATGCCGGTTTCCTGTTTTACCGAAGCGCCGACTTTGTCAAACAGCTCCTTCCACTCCTTTTCATAATCTTCGTCACCATAGCCGATAAGTATCAGCCCTTCGTTCGAAGGGTTTGCCGAAAGTCCCTTGACTCGCCTGACGACATTCTTCTGCAGCGCATCGCCGAAATCGAGCAGAGGGGTCATATGTATCGCTGCCGCAGGCTTGTACCTCTCGATCTTTTCGAGTTTCAGTGTTTCCATGGACCGGGGATCCTCTTTCTGGCCCATTATGGTTGGCAGATCGTCGAACGAGTGAGGACTGACGGTCAGAAAAAGAGGAACAACGACGATATCCGAGTACCCTTCCTTGTCGAACTCTTTCAGACGCGTCGCTATTGAGGGTTCATTGTATTCCATGAAAGCGGTTTTAATGCCGGCAATATTGCCATTGCCCAGTATTTCCGGCATGACGGATTTTTCAAGATCGAAAAGGGCATTGCGCCAGGTTTTAGACGGCGATCCGTGGCTCACCAGAAGCACTCCTGTTTTTTCCGATGTGTCTGTCGTTGCAACGGGTTGGCTTTTCCTGTCGGAAGAACAGGCCTGAAGTGTCGGGGCGAGCAAGAAGAGAAGGAGTGCGATACGCAGGACAGCAGAGATGTTGAGCAAACTGACGCTATTGCGGGAAACATGGAACGGGATAAATTTCATAATTCGTTGTTTTCTTTTTATAATTAATAATAAGACAATATAAAAATAAGATACATTGATCTGCAAGTGGCCGATGTTTTTGATGGTTTTTTATGAAAAAAATATCTGGTGTTAGGTTTTTATCTAAATTTAAATTAGATTAATTATAATTAGTGAAAGATGATTGTTTGTTCTCCGTTCTCAGGTTGTGTTGTTCTTTCAAAAAGCCCCCGGGTGCCACGGGGGCTTTTTTTTGTCTTCGGTTTGCCGGCTGCTTTGCTTCGCTCTTGACGAACTTGTATTGTGCATGATTGCCTGACAGGAGAAGATGAATGGTGATGAGGGGGAGTTGCCCACGAATTACACGAATTTGCACGAAAGGAAATTGGCAGTTGGTTTTCTCTGGCTTCGCCGATAAAAACAACTGCCGGGTGAAGTGGACCCTATCGACCAGACAAAATAAGGTCGAATTTAAGGTGGCAACCCGCCGGTTGTTTATGCCGCTTCCTGTTGCTGCCCTGTAGTCTCCGACGACCCTTCGGAGACACTCTTAGAGAACTTGTCGACGATGCGTGCTCCGCCTCCTATGGCGCTTTCATACACCTCGTCCGGGGTTTTGTACCCCAGCGACTGATGAGGCCGCTCGATATTG
>Ga0209800_10000240_pt1 | contig 102387 bp, 95 predicted proteins | sample Higcelweek8metaG_FD_187174 | JGI IMG/M metagenome (GOLD analysis project Ga0209800, IMG submission 187174) | Freshwater pond sediment microbial communities from the University of Edinburgh, under environmental carbon perturbations - High... | ecosystem: Environmental > Aquatic > Freshwater >... | reverse complement strand
CCGGGCGCATACCGCATTCGGTTCATGCGGGCCTCAATCCGTCTCATCCGGGCGGTGCGGCGGCGGATGCATGGCGCCCCTGGCCTCTTGCAGGACCAGCGTCCCCTTGACGACCATGGCCTGAACCACGGGCAGAAACTCGGCCATGCGCTCCGGGGTGTCCACGAACTCCACGATGACCGGCAGATCCTCGGACAGGCGCAGGATCTTGGCCGTATGCAGCAGGCTGTCGGCCCCGAACCCCATGAATCCGCGCACCACCGTGGCCCCGGCCATGCCGCGGACCCGGGCCGCCTTCACCAAGGCCTCGTACAGGGGCAGGCCGTCATGCCGCGTGGCCTCGCCGCAAAAAATTCGCAACACCTGCACGGGACCCAAGGTCGACATGGCGCTCCTCCTTGTCTCAGACCATCCGGCCCAGGGCCATGCCCAGGACGCAGGCCGCAAATCCCACGAGATTCTGCCCGGCCACGTTTAGCCCAAGCCTGAGCCATTCCGAGGTCCGGACCAGTTCGGCGCTTTCGAAAATAAACGTGGAAAAGGTGGTGAAGGCCCCCATAAACCCCACCAGGATCACGATGCGGGCCTGGGGGGGGATAAGCCCGCGCTCATCGGAAAGCACCCAGACCAGCCCGAAGAGAAAGCAGCCCAGGATGTTGACCGCCGCCGTGCCCCAGGGAAAATCCCGGCCGACGAGATCGTAGACCGCGCCCGCGAGCCAATAACGGGCCAGGGTACCGCAGGCGCCGGCCAGGCAAAGCAGAAGAATTTTATTCATGACCCCCGTCCTTGTCGGGTCGGGAAACGCCGCCGCACGGGGCGTGCCGGAAAAAAACGCGCCGCCGGGCGGCCTGGGCAGGAAAAGAGCACGCAGCCGGAGAAAAGACAAGAGGGACAGGGACGGGGCGAAGACGGAACCGGGGGAGAGGCTAACGCGGTCAGGACAGGGCGGCGTAGAAGTCGCACAGGGCGGCGGTCAGGCGCTCTTCGCTCCAGACCGTCTCCATGAACGTCCGGGAGGCGCTCCCGATGCGCCGCCGCTGGTCAGGGTCGAGGGCCAGGGCGCGCAGGCGGGCCTCAAGCTCGTCTGCGGTGCGGGCCACCACCCAGGGCAGCTCATCCACCCCGAAAAACTCCCGGATGTTCGCCGTGTTCCAGTCGTCGAGCCCGGCGATGGTCGGCGTGCCCTGGGACAGGGCCTCAAGCGAGGACATGCCGTAGTAGCCCTGCATGTGGTCGAAAACGATGTCGCAGGCCTTTTTGCGGGCCAGACACGCCACATGGGGGATGTCGTCCATGAGGTCCAGGTCCAGGGGCAGCTCCTGGGCCAGCCTGGCATGGATCGCCATAAGCTCGTCGGTGTTTTTGAGGTCCTTTCTGGTGGGGGAATGCCCAAGCCGCACCCGTCCGTCGGGCAGGCGCGGCCCGGGCAGGTAGAGCGGATCGTTCTGGGGCACGAGGTTGGGCTGCCAGCGCGCCCCGGGCAGCTTCAAAAGCAGGTCCGGGGTGCTGACCAGGAGATTTTTGCGGCCCAGGTCACGATATTTTTTCTGATAGATTTCCGGGTTGGCCCGGAAGACGTGGTGGCCGTGATGGTGGTGCACGATGGCCTTGCCCGCCAGAAACGGCGCGGCGGTGAGCGGCCCCAGGGGCATGTGCTCGTCGGCCAGCATGTGGAAATGAAAGACGTCGGCCGTCTCCAAAACCCCGGCCAGCTCCTCCAGGCCCGCCGCGTCCAAAAGCGGCACGTGCAGGTCCTTTTCCCAATTGTGGGTGTAGCGGGTCTGGGTGGTGACCAGTCGGCAGACGTGGTCCGTGTGCCGATGCAGGGCGTTTCGCACAAGCGACCCCACCCCGGCCGGATCGTTCTCGGCGATCATCACGATGCGCATGCGTCCGCTCCCGGCTCAGTCCATGCGACGGCGCCCGCCGCATAGCGACCGGGCCGTCATCCGTCCCGCGACAGTCCCGGCGTCGCCTCCGCACGGCTTTCGAGACGACCGTCGCCAAGGCTCCCCGCAATCCGCGTTCTCCCGCCGCCCTGCGCCCGCAGGCGCGTCCCTTACGACCGTCCGGACACCGAGGCCGAGGGCTGCTCCGCCAAAAGGCCGTCCCAGTCAACCTGCTCCTCGCACATGACGCTCCGCGCCAGGCGGCTCCCCAACACCTCGTCCCAATGCACCGGCGAGATGCCCGTGCCGGGGCATTTGACCGTGATGTCGGCCTGGCAAAGGACATGTCCGGCCGGAAGGTCCCGGGCGAAGACGATGCTTTTGCGCAGCTTGGCGGCCGAGGACCGCTCCGTGGGGCAGACCTGCTTTTTGCGCAGGCGCATGGCCGCCTCGGTCTCCCGGATCATGGCGCACAGCCCGGCGAAGTGCCCGGGTTCGAGCGACGCCTGATGATCGGTGCCGCGCTGGGACCGATCCAGGGTGAAATGGCGCTCCACCACGCAGGCCCCCATGGCCACGGCGGCGATGCTCGGGCCAAGCCCGGTCTCGTGGCCGGAATAGCCCACGGGCAGGCCGTAGCGTTTGGCCATGGCGAGCATGACCGGCAGGCCCACCAGCTCGTCCGGGCAGGGATAGGAGCTGTTGCAGTGCAAAAGCACGATGTCCTCGTGGTAACGGCGCATCTCGGCCACGGCCACGTCCACGTCCTGCCAGTCGCTCATGCCCGTGGACATGATCACCGGCGCCCCGGACTCTCCCACCAGCCGCAAAAGCGGAATGTTGACCAGATCCGCCGAGCAGACCTTGAAAATCTCCATGCCCAGCTCCAGCATCTCCCGGGCGCTGACCATGTCCCAGGCCGAGGCGAAAAACACCATTCCCAGCTTCTCGGAAAGGGCCTTGAGCTCGGCCATGGCGTCCATGTCCAGCTCCAGGGCCAGCCGGTGCTCGCCGTAGGTGGCGCCGAAGCTGTGCTTGCCGCCATAGGAGGCTTCCTTCCCGGCCCTGGTGAACAGGCAGTCCATATTGCGCTTCTGGAACTTCACCCCGTCCGCGCCGGCGGCGGCTGCGGCATAGACCATGTCCCGGGCGATGCTCAGATCTCCCTGGTGATTGTTGCCGATCTCGGCCACGATGAAGCATGGCTCCTCGGGTCCGATGCGTCGTCCGGATGCGATGCGGATGCCTTTCGTGGTGTTCATAGGCTCACGATCTCCACTCCCCGTGTCTGACACAAGGGCGTTAACTGTTCACGAATCTCGGACTGCCGACCAAACGAGGTGATGAGCACGGCCTGACAGTCCACCAGTTCCAGTATCCGGGGCGACGACACGACATAGCCGTGAAAAACCGTGCCGTGTTTGGCGACATCGTTGTCCACCAGGGCCATGACCTTAAACGGCATGTCGCTTAAGGCCGAAATGACGACTTCGCAGGTTTCGGACGCGCCGAACATGGCGATTTTCTGGATGTTGCGGGCCCGCAGCCACTCCAGGCGCTCCCGACAGTGGCGCTTGAGGGCCGTATAGATATGAATGGCCTCGCTGGTGCAGCGGGAGACCATTTCCTCGCGCAGGCGTTCGCCCTCGGGGGTGAGGACGTAGCGGTAGCTTTTTCCGTTGCGGGCCTGGAAAAGGATCAGGCCCCGGGTCTGCAATTCCCGCAGGCGCTGGTTGATCACCGCGCCGCTTAGGCCCAGGCGCCGGGCCAGATCACGTTGGGAGCGGTCGCTGTCCAGGGAAAGGGCGTCGAGGATGGCCAGCATCCAGGTGTCCTTGCTGGGGGCGTAATACTGCTTGCGCAGGGGCAGGACCGTGAAATCGTTCATGGAGCGACCATATTGCCGGGATTTCGCCCCACATACCAGCCCCGTGCCGCCAGCACAAGCATCGGCGTCAAAGTCCAGTTGTTTCAATGTCCGGGCGGCTGTCGACCTGGCGCTCATAGTGCTTTTCCCCAAGGGTTGATCGTTCGGCTCCCAAACATTATCGGCCAAAAAAAGGCAACCTTTACCCCTTTGCGGACGTTTGCGCCTCTGACGGGGAAAAAATTCACCCAGGCCGGGACGCAAAAGCCAGAGCCGATCCGATCATGTGCGCGGCCGCCGCATCCGTAACCCCTTTCCGCCTGTTGGCCAGAAGCCCGGCGAGGGTCGCGTCCGGGCCGCCTTCCTGTCTGGGCAGCCCGTGGCGTTGCAGGGTCCGGGCGAGAAACCGACGCACCGCCCGCCGCTGCACAAGGTCGCGGAAATACTCATGCAGACTTCGTGCCAACAAACCGGAAAAATGTTCACCCCCAAAACGGTCTCCGCCCGGGTCGGACGCCGCCCCCCTCCCCGCCCGGGCCCCGAAGACCAGACAGGCCGCCACCATGGCCCCGCCTAGGCGGTTGGCCCCGTGCATGCCCGTGGCGCACTCCCCGGCCGCGAAAAGCCCCGGAACCGTGGTCCGGGCCATGGCGTCCACCACCGCCCCGCCGTTTCCGGCATGGGCCGCAAGGGCCGCCTGAAAACGCCGGGCCGGGCCGACGGGCGCCCGGTTCTGGATGCAGGCCACGCCGCGCCCGTCGGCGTGGGCCAGGACGAACCGGTCCAGGGCGGCGTCGGGCAGTCCATGCCCCACAGGGCAATGGTCCGCGCGACCGGCCGCCGCCTGGCGCACCTCCCCGGGCAGGGGGATCTCCCGTCCCTCCCGATCGCAAACCGAGGCCTGCGGGCCGCACAACCGCCACACCGGCCAGAAGGCCAGCCCCGGAAGTTCGGCCCACATCCATTGCAGATACGCCGTGTTGGCGAGCCTCGCCCCAGCGGCGGCCAGGAGGCCGTGCCCCATGCCCGTGCCGCCGCGACCGGCCTGATTGTAGAAAAAAAGCCCTGCCGGACCGCCCATGGCCGCCACCACGGCCCGGGCCGGGCGGGCGAAGAGCCTCCCGGCCGCATCCTCGAAAACCGCACCCCTGACCCGGCCGCCCGGGGTCTCCTGCACCAGGGCCACGGCCGTGCGGTCCGACTCGATCACCCCGCCGCGCCCGGCCACCTGCCCGGCCATGGCCCGGTACGCGGCGGCAAGCCCCGAAAAGACCACGGCCCGCCGGGAATGGGGGCTAAAACAGGAAGGCAGGCGCTGCGGCGCGCCGTCCGTGCCGGACAAAAAGGCCACGCCCAGGGCCGCAAGCTCCTGCTGCCGGGCCAGGGCCTCTTCCGCCAAAATATTGACTAGCCCGGGATCGGCCCAGCCCGGTCCGGCCAGCGCCAGGACCTCGCGGGCAAAATCCCCGCGCTCCTGGTCGGTCGCCGGGGCGTGCAGCCCCAGACGGTCATGGGCGTTGGCGAAAGACGATCCCGACGGCCCGGCCCCGGGCGCGGCCACCGCCACGGCGACCCGGGGCGCGGCGCAAAGCGCCGCCCAGGCGGCGCGCAGCCCGGCCAGCCCCGCGCCAAGCACCAAGACGTCCACGCCGGGCAAAAGGGTGCAGGGAGCAGGCGCCGGCCGCGCCTTGGCAAAAACCTGTTTCACCGGATGGCATCCTTTTTTGCCTGCCTGCGGCCCCACGGCCGCCATGGCCTCGCACATCCCTTATGCGGCGAAGCCGTCGCCATTGACAAGGCGCACGGCAGGCGCGCCCCCATCGCCCGGACATCTTCGACCCAGCGGCGGACTCCCCCCGGCCATCATATTGACATTGCACCCACTCTCGGAGATACTGCCAAAAAATAACAATATTGTCGAAAAGCGGGGCCTCCATGAAGTTCACCGGATACGACCTGGGTCCGTTTCATGACGAAATGTTCGAGGCCCCCGGCGTGGCCCGCGAGGGCGCCCGGCTTCTGGTGGAAAAAATCGAGTCCCTGGCGGAAGGCGAACTGACCCGCCGCCAGCAGAAGGCGGAAAAGGCCCTCTACGACCTGGGCATCACGTTTACGGTCTACGGCCACGAACAGGGCACGGAGAAGATCTTTCCCTTCGACGTGGTGCCGCGCGTGGTGTCGGCCAAAGACTGGGACAAGATCGAGATCGGGCTCAAGCAGCGCATCTTCGCCCTCAATCTTTTTCTCGACGACATCTACCACGACCAGAAGATCCTGCGCGACGGTGTCATCCCCAGGGAGATCATCGAGACCGCCGAGGGGTTTCTGCCCGCCTGCATGGGCATACACCCGCCCCGGGGCATCTGGTGCCACGTCACGGGCACGGACCTGGTGCGCGACGAAAAGGGCGTGTTCTACGTGCTGGAGGACAACCTGCGCTGTCCGTCCGGGGTCTCCTACGTTTTGGCCAACCGCAGGCTCATGAAGCGCACCCTGCCCGAGGTCTTCGCCGCCTCGCGCGTGCGGCCCGTGGACGACTACCCGGCAAAGCTTTTGGACATGCTTTTGCGCATGGCGCCGCATCCCACAGCCCAGCCCTGCGTGGCCCTTCTGACGCCCGGCATCTACAACTCGGCCTATTTCGAGCATTCGTTTCTGGCGCTTCAGACCGGCATCGAACTGGTGCAGAACCAGGATCTGGTGGTGGAGGACAACTTCGTCTACATGCGCACCACCAAGGGACTAAAAAAGGTGGACGTCATCTACCGCCGCCTAAACGACGACTACCTGGACCCCATGGTGTTTCGGCCCGAGTCCCTGCTCGGCGTGCCCGGGATCATGTCCGCCTACCGGGCGGGCAACGTCTGTCTGGCCAACGCCCCGGGCACGGGGGTGGCCGACGACAAGGTGGTCTACGCCTTCGTTCCGGAGATCATCCGCTACTACCTGGGCGAGACGCCCTTTCTGCCCAACGTGCCCACCTACCTGTGCTGGCGCGCCGCCGACCGGGCCTACGTCCTGGACAATCTGGAGACCATGGTGGTCAAGGCCGCCAACGAGTCCGGCGGCTACGGCATGCTGGTCGGCCCTGGTTCGACCAAGGCAGAACGCGAGGAATTCGCCGGACGCATCAACGCCAGGCCCCGCAACTACATCGCCCAACCGGCGCTTATGCTCTCCCGGGCCCCGGTCATCGTGGGGGACCATTTCGAGGGCCGCCATGTGGACCTTCGGCCCTACATTTTGCACGGCGGCGACGTGCAGGTCATCCCCGGCGGGCTGACCCGGGTGGCCCTGAAAAAGGGGTCGTTGGTGGTCAACTCCTCCCAGGGCGGCGGCAGCAAGGACACCTGGGTGCTCAAGCATTGAACCCGGCCGCCTCAGGAAAACGACGCCGCATGCGGCCCGGGGTGCGGCGGCAGTGACGTTTCCGGCGCAACACGAACCGAGGAAAAGGTGATCCCATGCTTTCGCGCGTGGCCAACGCCGTCTACTGGATGAGCCGCTACCTGGAGCGGGCTGGGAATCTGGCCCGGTTCGTGGAGGTCAACTGGCACCTGACCCTGGACCTGCCCGGGGCCGGAGCCGGGGAATGGCGCCCCCTGGTCATCGCCAGCGGCGACCATGCCCTTTTCGAGGAACGGTACGGCGAATACGACGCCGCCACGGTGACCACCTTTTTGTGCTTCGACCGCGACTATCCCAACTCCATCGCCTCCTGCCTGTGGGAGGCCCGGGAAAACGCCCGGGCCATCCGCGAGGTCATTCCCTACGAGATGTGGGAGCAGATCAACATCTATTACCATCTGGTGCACGAGGCGGCCAACCGGCCCTTGCAGGTGGTGGACAACCCGTCGGAGTTTTGCCAGGAGATCAAGATCCGCGACTTCATCCTGGAAGGCATCTCCCGGGACGCCATGATCCACGACGAGGCCTGGCGCTTCTCGCGCCTGGGGAGGCAGCTCGAACGCTGCGACAAGACCACGCGCATCCTCGACGTCAACTGCCACCTGCTTTTGCCGGGCCTAAGCGGCACGCCCCTGAGCTTCGACTCCATCCACTGGTCGGCGCTATTGCGGGCCACCAGCGCCCTTAACGCCTACCGGCGCTGCCGGGGCCGCATCTCTCCGGCCAAGGTGGCGGAATTTTTGCTTTTCGATCACGACTTCCCGCGCTCCGTCCTCTACGGCCTGGGCAGCGCCCAGCGCGCCCTGCACGACATCACCGGCACCCGCATGGGCCATTTCTCGCGCGGCAGCGAGCGGCTTTTGGGGCAATTGTGCTCGGATCTGTCCTACTTGACCATTGAGGACGTTTTCGAGCAAGGTCTGCACCGGTTCACTGACCGGTTGCAGACCCGCATGAACACCATCGACACCCAGCTTGGCCGGGAATTCTTCGGATTTCCCGATCCGGCCACGACCATGCAGGCGGAACAATGACCTTTTGCCTTGGCATCACGGTTGAGGAAGGACTGGTGGGCATCTCCGACACCCGCATCGTGGCGGGCAACGAGATGACCACGGGACAAAAGCTCAGCACCTACGAGATCGAGGGCGGGGTGCTGTTTTTCATGACCTCGGGCCTGCGCTCGGTGCGCGACAAGGTGGTCACCTACTTCGAGGAGGCCCTGGAGACCTGCCCGCCGCCGGACAAGCTCTACAAGGCGGTGAACATCTTGGCCGACGTCATCCGCCGCGTGGCCCGGGAAGACAAGGACTTCCTGGACGAATCGGGCCTGCAGTTCAACATCCACGTGCTCATGGGCGGCCAGCTCGCCAAAGACTCCAGCCACAAGCTCTATCTCGTCTACCCCCAGGCCAACTGGGTGGAGATCAACGCGGGCACGCCGTATCACATCATCGGCGAGACCGGCTACGGCAAGCCGGTGCTGGACCGCACCCTCAAATACCCCGACTCCATCCACTTCGCCCTCAAGGTGGGCTGCCTGGCCTTCGACTCCACGCGCATCAGCGCCGCCGGGGTGGATTTTCCCCTGGACGTGGTGGTCTATTCCAAGGGCTCCTTCGTGCTGGTGGAGCACCGCTTCGAGCAGGCCGATCTGGCCCACATCTCCACCTGGTGGCAGGAACGGCTGCGCGAGAGCGTGCGGGCCCTGCCCTCGGAGTGGATCGAGGCCATCGCGGCCAAGCTGTCGCCCACCAGCCGGAAACTTGTCTTCAGCAAGCCGGAGGGCTAGCCCGGTGATATTCCGGGGCGAGCACGAAACCCGCTACCGCTTCAGCCGTCCGGTCTTCCTGGAACCCCATCTGGTGCGCCTGACGCCGCTTTGCAACGCCGCCCAGAAGTTGCTGTTTTTCGAGCTCGAGGTCTCGCCCTGGCCCGCCGGGCGTTGCGATCTGATCGACGCCAGCGGCAACCCCGCCGTGCGGCTGTGGTTTGACGACCTGCACGAAGAGCTCGTCCTGCACACCCGGTTCGAGGCCCGCACCCTGCGCCGCAATCCCTTCGATTACCTGCTCGACCCTGACGCGGCCCGGCTGCCCCTGACCCTGCCTCCGCTCACACGGCAGGCCCTGGCCCCGTGCCTGCCAGACGGCGGCTGTCCGTCCTGCGGGGGGCTTGCCCGGGAGCTTGCCGCGGATTGCGACCACGATCCGGTGGAGTTCGTCCGCCGCCTGACGGACTGGCTGTACGCCAACGTGCGGGTCGATATACGCGAGGAGCCGGGCCTTTTACCGCCGCAGGAGACGTTGCGGCTGCGTCTTGGGGCCTGTCGGGACGTGACAATGGTCTTTATGGAGGTCTGTCGGCAGGCAGGACTGCCCGCCCGGTATGTTTCCGGCTATCAGTCCGGGGACCCGGATCAGGACCGGCGCGATCTGCACGCCTGGCCCGAGGCGTATCTGCCCGGGGCCGGATGGCGCGGCTACGATCCCACCTTGGGGCTGGCCACAGCCGATGGGCATCTGGCCGTGAGCGCGGCCTGCCACCCGGACCTGTGCGCCCCCCTGGTCGGGACCTTCCGGGGCGCCGGGGCCACGGCCGAACTGTCCCACCACATCCATCTGGAGACCGAGGAATAACCCGTCCTCAGGACGCGGTCATCCTCCGAGGTCCGTTGCATGCGGGGGCCTCGTACAGGCACACCCGGTTGCGGCCCTGGGCCTTGGCCTGATACAACGCCTTGTCCGCCGCGTCCACGAGATGGGCCAGATCGGCGGCCATGCCGCAGTCGGTCAAAAGCTCGGCCACGCCGATGCTGACATTGATTTTGACCCCGGCCGTGACCAACTGGCCGCCCACGTCCCGGATCACGAAGTTGTAACGCCCGATCTTGTTCCGCAGGATCTCGGCCAGATCAGCAGCCTGCTCCCGGCCGATCCCGGACAGGACCACCGCGAATTCCTCCCCGCCGTACCTGGACGGGGTGATCTCCACGCCATCTTTCGCGCCGTGCTCTGCGGCGAACGTCTTGAGCAGCGACCCCACCGTGGCCAGGGCCTGATCCCCGATGCGGTGCCCGTGCTCGTCGTTAAAAAACTTGAAGTGGTCGATGTCGATCATCAGAAGCGACAGGGGTTCGCTAAGCCTCCGCGCCGTCTCCATGGCCTCGGTGGCGGCCTGATCGAAGGCCCGGCGGTTGCCGATGCCGGTTAAGGGGTCGGTGAGGCTCAATTCCTGGAGGATGTCCACATCCCTCTCCATCACCTCCACCATGTCCTTAAACCCCTTACGGATATCCGAAAGGACCTCGTCGATCTCCTTGCCGCTCTCCACAGCCTGCACGGTCGACGACTCCAGATCTTCCACGGCGTCGCGCCGCCGCCCCAGGAGCTGATACATCTCGCCCACGAGCTTGGCCGTCTCCTTGAGGCTTGCGGCCACCTTGCGCCGCCAGGGGTCGTGCAGGATGCGCTCGTTTTGGCGCACGACCTCCTTGAACTTCTCTTCGGAGAAGTCCTTTTTGCGCAGGACGTCCACCACGAGTTTCTGGATGAGCTCCTTCTGGCTGGCGTCGAGAAAATCGTATTCCTTGATGCTGCGCATATAGAGGCTGAGCCCGCGCCATTTGGACTGACGGGGCACGCCAAGCCTGTTCAGGGTGGCGCAAAGATCTTCCAAGCAAAACGAAGGGGGGTTTTGACCCTGTGCGTCGTTTTTCATCCGCGTGCCTGCTCCCTTGCGACGGCCCTCCGCACGACCGTTCGAGACGATTTGCCTGAAGCGTTCTTCCGGCCGTCCCGCGCCTGTCGACAGCGGCGCGGCGGCAAAAGCCTCAACCCGGGGAGCACACCAGCCTGCCGGTGGTCTGGCGCAGTCTGCGGCTCAAAAGCCGGGCTATTTTCATGAGCATCTTCACGCCGACAGGGGGATGATCTGCGAGGATGGCGTGGAAATGATCCTTGGACAGCACCAAAAGGGTCACCTCGCCCCGGGCCCGGGCCGTGGCCGAACGCGGCTCCCCGTCCACGAAGGCCATCTCGCCCAGATGGGTTCGCGGGTTTAGGGTGATGATGACCGCCTCGGCCAGCTCTTCGCTTTCCTTGATGATGTCCACCTGCCCGGACACGATAAAGGCCATGAAATCCTGGCGGTCCCCCTCGCGAAAGACGCACTCCCGGTCGGCATAGGAGGCCAGGCTCAGATGCTGGGCGATGATCTCCACCTCGTCGCGGGAGAAGTCCTCGCCCCACTTGGTGCCATCGAAATAGTCCGCCAGGCTCGCCGTCGCCATATCCGGCTCCATCCATTGTTCATGGCCTGCATGTTGGTCCCGATCGCCGCCGCTTCCAGGGCCTGGGGTCTCCCATCCCGGACGCGCCGGACCTGACCTCGCCGTCTTGCCCACCCTATCCCCGGCGGCCACAGGAGGCAAGCCGCAAAGCGGCCCCGGGACGGACTTTCCCCCTGGCGCGGCGCGCCCCGCCGCCGCCGGTCCATCCGGGGCCGGGAAGAGGGGACACGCCCGGCCCGGCTTGCCTGTCCCGGGGCGGCATGCTACCGTTTCGCCATCCTGGTAAAAAACACGAAAAAAGAGTCCATTGCTGATGAAACTCTCCATCACCGAAAATAACGGCGTGCTCCTGGCGGCGGGCCTTCCCGAAAAATTCGATTACACCGTGTGCAACGAGGCCCTGCGGCGCCTCACCCCGGCCCTGGACAACGGTCCGAAAAAACTGGTCGTCAGCTTCGCCGGGGTGCTCTTTCTGGACAGTTGCGGCATCGGGACGCTGATCACCCTGCGCAACCGGCTCATGAAGGAAAAAGGGGCCATGGCCCTGTGCGACATCGGCGAACGGCTGGAGAACATCCTCAAGATCACCGATCTGCGCAAGGTGTTCGCCCTGTACGGCAACGCTGACGAGGCCGTGGCGGCGCTTTCGGGCGGCCAGGGCATCTGACCTGACGGCCCGGGGACGCGGCCGCCCCGCCCGGCCGTCCCGGAGCATCGCCCATGCTTATCCGCTACATCCCCCGCGCCACAAGCCCTGGCCAGCGTCTGCGCCGCCTGGCGCGCTCGGTCCTGTATCTGCCCACACAGGTCCGTCTGCTCCTCAATCCCGTCTATCCCTGGCTCAACGCCGGGGCCGTGCGCTATCTGCGCGCCCATCTGGCCCCGCACATGCGCGGCCTGGAATTCGGCGGCGGCCGCAGCACCATCTATTTCTCCCGGCTGATGGGCTCCCTGGTCACCGTGGAGCATGACGAAAAGTGGCGGCGCAAGGTGGCGGCCCTCATGCAACGCTTCGGCACGGGCAACGTGACCCTGGCCTTTCTGCCCCCTGACGCGGACGCCCCGGCCCTGCCCCGGCCCAGAACCTGGGACATCATCGGCAAGACCCCGCGCCGTCCCGAGTTTGCGGCCTATTTCGACCACGTCCTGGGCTATCCGGACGGACATTTCGATCTGGTCCTGGTGGATGGCCGGGCCAGGGTGGAGTGCGCCTTAAACGCCATGGACAAAATCAAACCGGGGGGCTTTCTGGTTCTCGACAACAGCGAATGGGAGAAATACGACCCCATATCCCGGGCCATGGCCGACTGGCCGCGCCAGGACTTCGAAAACGGCGTGTGGCGCACCACCATCTTCCGGAAACCCCCGCACGACGGGCAGGCCGCACGCCCATGAGCACGCCCGAGAGCCGCACCACCTACGCCGTGTCCTTCCGCAAGGCCATGGCCGATATCGACCCCGGCGAATGGAACGCCCTGGCCCTGCCTGCGGCCACGCCTTTTCTGGAATGGGAATGGCTGCATCTGCTGGAGACGTCGGGCAGCGTGTGCACGCAAACCGGCTGGTATCCCGTGCATGTGTTGGTGCGCGACGGCGAGCGTCTGGCGGCCTGCGCCCCTTTGTACGTCAAGGGGCACGGCGAGGGAGAGTTCGTCTTCGACCATCTGTGGGGCGAAGTGGCCAAACGCATGGGACTGCCCTATTATCCCAAGCTTATTGGGGCCTCGCCATTCACCCCGGCCACGGGATACCGCTTCCTCATCGCCCCGGACCAGGACGAGCGCCGCCTGTGCATGGTCATCATGGAGGCCCTGGAAAAGCTGTGCGCGGCGAACAACCTCTCGGGCATCTCGTTTTTATTCGTGGAGCCCCGTTTCGCGGCCATCCTGCGCGACCTGGGCATGCATTCCTGGCTGCACCAGGGCTATATCTGGGATAACCCCGGCTACCGGACCTTCGACGACTACCTGGCCCGCTTCGGCAGCCAGACCCGCAAAAACGTCAAGCGCGAACGCCGCATCCTGCGTGAGCAGGGCATCCGGGTGGAGCTTCGCGCCGGGGCGGACATCCCGGCGCATCTTTATTCGGACATGCACCGCTTCTACGCCGCCACCAACGACAAATTCGGGGACTACGGCTGCCGCTACCTGACCGAGGAGTTTTTCGACGCCCTGCCGGACATGCCCCGCAACCGGCTGGCCTTCGTGGCGGCCTATGAGGGGGACGACCCGACGCCCATGGCCATGGCCATGCTGGTGCGCAAGGGCGACCGCTTAAACGGCCGCTACTGGGGCGCAACCCGCCATGTGGACTACCTGCATTTCGAACTGTGCTACTACACCCCCATCACCTGGGCCATCGAACAGGGCATCCGTCTCTACGACCCGGGCATGGGCGGGGAGCACAAGGCTCGCCGGGGCTTCGTGTCCATCCCCACCGTGAGCCTGCACCGCTACCGCGACCCGCGCTTCGAGCATGTCTTTCTGGGAAATCTGGGGGAGATAAACGCCCTGGAACAGGACTACATTAACGAATTAAACGCCCTTTTGCCCTTTAGGCGCGGCCCCGGGGCCACCTGCAGGTAGCACGGCGCGCCGGGACAGGGGGGAAAACCTTTTGAAAAAGGTTTTCCCCCCTGGACCTCCCTTTCGAAAACTTTCTCGCGCTTCGCGTGGGTGGCGCATGGATCAAAACAGTGCCTTGATGTCCCGCATCCCTTGCAGGACGCGGACGATCTCGATGCCGTCACCGGACGCCATGTAGAAGATGATGTAGTTGCCGTGGGAAAAGCTCCGAAGTGAAGGCGCCAGATCGTCACGGCTTACGCCCATGCGTGGGAACTGGGCCAGGGACCGGAACCGCTCCTCGATCAGGTCAAGGAGACGGTCGGCCTGCGCCACGTCGTCGCGGGCGACATAGAGCCATAGCTCCTCAAGGTCCAGCCCGACCAAGGGCCTTTTCAAAACCCGCGGCATCAGAGGCCGTTCTCTGGGCGTTCCTCAAGAAGGCGCTTGCGGCCCCGGGCCTTGATGGCCGCCATGTCCAGGGGCGTCGCCTCGCCGCTGGCCAGACCCTTTTGAATCTCCGCCTTGAGCGCCTCATGTCGCAGGTTCTGGACATGATCGCGTTCTTCAAGAAGACGCAACGCCTCGCGCATGACCTCGCTGGCGGAGCCATACCTTCCGCTCTCAACCTTGCTTTTGACCAACTCTTCCAGTTGCGGCGTCAGGGACACGTTCATGCCTGCGACTCCTTTTCGTGGCCTTTGGCATCACATGCCATCCCGCAATAACAGACTTTGTCATTTACTGACATCATCCGGCCAGAAAAACAACTGGATATCCCGCCGCACCCTGCCTTTCCGGGCGTCAGCCCCGGCGCGGCGCGCCGGGACTGACGCCCGGGACAGGGGGGTCCGGGGGGAAATCATTTCCCCCCGGGCGGGGAGGGGTTCGGGGAGGGGGCGAAGCCCTCTCCCCGACCTGCCCTACCAGTTTGCGGCCAGCAGTTCGAAGTAGGCGCGAGGGTGGTCGCAGGCCGGACACTTGTCCAGGGCCTGGGTTCCTTCGTGGATATAGCCGCAATTGCGGCAGCGCCACACGGCCTTTTCGGCGCGTTTGAAGACCCGGTCGGCCTCGATGTTTCCGGCCAGCTCCAGGTAGCGGCGTTCGTGAAAGCGTTCGGCCACGGCGATGGACTCGAAAACCGCGGCCAGAAGCCCGTAGCCCTCATCCCGGGCGACCTTGGCGAAGTCCGGGTACATGATGGTCTGCTCATAGTGTTCGCCTTCGGCGGCGGCCTTGAGGTTGTCCACGGTGCAACCGATGACCCCGGCCGGAAAGGCGGCGGTGATTTCGAGTTCTCCGCCTTCAAGCAGCTTGAACAGCCGTTTGGCGTGCTCCTTCTCCTGATCGGCGGTTTCGGTGAAGATGAACGAAATCTGCTCGTAGCCTTCCTTCTTGGCCACGCTGGCGAAGTAGGTATAGCGGTTGCGGGCCTGGGATTCCCCGGAAAATGCGGTGAGCAGATTTTTTTCTGTCTGTGAGCCTTTGATGGATTTCATGGCGCCTCCTGTGAGGGGTTGTCGTGCCTCCCGGCGGCACGCCGAGTATATGGCGCAAGACATAGCCCGGAGGCGCATGCTTTGCCAACAGGCCCGTTTTGCTTGATTCTCAGTTCTTGACGCCGCGCAGGGCGGTGATCAACGCCCCCAGGTCCGGACGGGTGTTGATGTCGTGGACATCAATGTAGCGAATGGTCCCCTTTTCATCCACGATGAAAAGCGCCCGCTCCGCCGTCCCATCCGAACGCAGGATGCCGAGTTTCGCGGCCAACGCCCCATGCGGCCAGAAGTCAGAGGCCACAGGGAACCACAGCCCGCCCATCTGGGTCGTCCAGGCGTGCAGCGAGGCCGCGTTGTCCTCGCTTACGCCTACAAGTTCGGCGTTTTGTGCGGCGAAAAGCTCCCGGGCGATGTTGTAGCCCGGCCACTGCCCGGAGCACACCGGGGTCCAGGCCGCCGGGATAAACGACAGCACCAGCTTTTTTTTACCCACATAATCGGCCAGCCGCACCCGTTTGCCGTCAATGGTCGGCAGGTCGAAGTCGGGCATGCGGTCGCCGACCGCAACGGCAAGCACGCTGTCCACGGGTTTAAGCTCCCCGGCGGCCCGAAAGAGGCTTTCCGTAAAAGCCGGGGCTTTTTCGGCGTCGGCGGCCCAGGCGGCCCGAATGGACGGGGCTGCGGCCAGGACCGCAAGCGCCGCCAGGATGGCGGCCAAAAGGGGCGCGGGCCGGGAGAGGCGGCCGGACGGCTGAGGGTGCGGACCACGGCGGGCAGGATACATGTGATTTTCCTCACAAGATCATTGTGCCGCCGCCAGGACGTCCTTGGCGAAGGATTCGGGCGAATCCATGCGCCCCAGGCGGCTCAAGACAACTGTATATGCCTTTTCCTTCGGCTTTTTGGCAAGCACGTAGAAAAATGGCGTGCCCACCTTGCCGCAGGCGTCGTGGACCGTGAAGTTCTGGTCCGCCACCAGCGGGAAGCCGATGTCGAACTTGGCCCGGAAAAGCTCTACCTCCATGGCCGAATTTCCGGCCCCGACGCCCAGCATCTTGACCCGCCCGGACTGGCCGCCGCTTTGCAGCAGCCGGTACAGTTCGTTCAAGGCCGGGGCCTCCCGCTGGCAGTGCGGGCAGTACATGCTGAAAACTTCCAGGATGACCACCGGGGCGGCCACGTCGGCCAGGGTCACGGGGCCGCTTTTATTGGCGACGCCCAGATAGGCCCGGTGCTCCGGAGACATATCCCGCCCCAGGGAAACATTCGGAAACCGCTGCCCCACGGCCAGGGGCACGGCGTCGGCGGCCTCCGAGGCCCCACCGGCCAGGGCCGGACCGGCCCAGGCCACAAGCGTCGCCAGGGCGACGCCCAACATGGTCATTTTCATGCATACCCTCCCTGACTGGGTCGCCCGGGGCAAACCGGGCGTTGCATTCAGATAAGCATCCCCGGACGGCCGTCCATAATTTCCCAGCATTTTTCTATGCATCACGCCTCGTCGCGCATGGCCCGGGCAAAGGCCCGGTCCAGGTCCTCCATGAGATCGGCCACGTCCTCAATACCCGTGGAAAAGCGGATCAGGGTATCGGAGATGCCCTGCCTGTGGCGCTCCTCCCGGGACATCTTGGCGTGGGAGGTCTCGCAGGGGAAGCAGATGAGCGACTCCACGCCGCCCAGGCTCACGGCCTCAAGGATCAGCTCAAGCCCGGCCACGGCCTTTCTGGCCCGCGCCGGCGAGCAGTCCAGCTCAAAGGACAGCATGCCCCCGAAGCCGCGCATCTGCCGCGCCGCGATATCATGGCCGGGATGCCCCGCCAGGCCCGGATAATACACCCGGGACACCAGCTTATGCCCGGCCAGAAAGGCGGCCAGGGCCATGGCGCTTTCGTTGTGCCGGGCCATGCGCAGGGCCAGGGTCTTCATGCCGCGCTCCAAAAGGAAGCAGTCGTAGACGTTAAGCGTCGTGCCGAAGTCCACGGCCCGCTCCCGGACCCTGTCCATGAGTTCCCGGCTTCCGGCCACGGCCCCGCAGTTCAAATCGCTGTGGCCGTTTAGGTATTTCGTGCCGCTATGCACCACCAGATCAAACCCCAGGGCCAGGGGGTTTTGGTTGATGGGCGAGGCGAAGGTGTTGTCGGCGATGCTCACCAGACCGTGGCGCCGGGCCACGGCCGCCACGGCGGCCAGATCGACCACATGAAAAAGCGGATTGGAAGGCGTCTCCACATACACGGCCCGGGTATTGCCGCGCACGGCGGCCTCAAAGGCGTCGGCGTCGGCGTGGGGCGCCAGGGTATATTCAATGCCCATGCGCGGCAGCTCCACGGACAGAAAATGGTGGGTGCCGCCGTAGAGGTCGGCCTGGAAGATCACGTGGTCTCCGGCGGCCAAAACAGCCAGAAGGGCCACGGCCTCGGCGGCCATGCCCGAGGCGGTGACCAGCCCGGCCTGGGCCCCCTCCAGGGCCGCGATTTTTTCGGCTGGGGCGTCCTGGGTGGGAATGTTGCCGTAGCGTGGATAGCGGTAGGCCGCCGTGCCGCCCACATCGGCCCGCATATAGGCCGAGGCGGTATGGATGGGCGTGGTCACGCCGCCCACGCTGCGGTCCAGTTTTTCACCGGCCCTGGCGCACAGGGTGTCCGGTCGCAGGGTCCTGCGGGTCATGACGCCTCCTGGCTTCGCACCCCGAAAATCTCGTGGCGCTTTGTAACAAACCATGTTTTTTGTCTGGCGGGGATCATCATGCAGGATACGCCCACGCCACGAGTCCGTAGCGGGACGTAACCGGGGGTAGTTTAGCGGGGCGGGCCGCAAAAGTCATGTTCCCCTTTTGACGCCGGGGCGCGGGCGGTATAAAAGGGCGGCGCGAAAAAACTCACAGGGCGGGTCGGCGACAATGGCCCCGGTCCCACGGATGGAGCCCGGCATGCTTTTTTGGCGTACGCTTACGGAAAAGTCCCTGTCGCCCAAACTTCTGGGCAAGATGCGCCGCTTTCGCCTGACCCGGGGAGACGGCGCGGTGGCCTTCTCCGGCGAGCTTTTGGCCTGCCGCCGCCACGCCGACCAGGAGGACGCCCCGGAATATCCCGGGATCTGCCACCTGCTCGTTCTGGCCCTTTTCCGCACCCGCAAGGGACGGTTCGTGGTCTACTACATCGTGGACCATACCGAGGACGAACATGTACGTGGCGAACACCAATACGTGACGCTCTTATCCGATTTTTCCGACGTGACCCGCTTCGTGACGGCCATGTCCTACATCAACGCCCCGGACTTCCGGGAGAAGATCCTTTCGGACGCGCAGGCCCGGCTTTCTCCGGCCCAGTGACCGACCCGTCCTTTTTCCCCTGCCCCTGGGCCACGGCCAGGGCCTCCCGCACCATGGCCTGCCGGGCCATGATCCGCTCCACATAGGCCACGGTCTCCGGGATGGGCGGCACGCCGCCGCTTCGGGCCACGGTCTCCGGCCCGGCATTGTAGGCAGCCAGGGCCAGATGGGTCTCCTTGAAGCGGTCGAGCATCATGCGCAAAAACCTGGCCCCGGCCGCAATGCTTTTTTCCGGGTCGAAGGGATCGGCCACGCCCAGGGTGGTCTGGGTGTCGGGCATAAGCTGCATGAGCCCCTGCGCCCCCTTGGGGGATACGGCCCCGCTTTGAAAGCCCGACTCCTGCTCGGCTACGGCGTAGAGAAGCTCCACCGGCACGTTGTGCAGCTTCCCGTAGCGCCGCAGAAGCTCGATCACCGGCCCGACGGTCACCACCGGCCCAAAGGCCAGGGGCCGACCCGAGCCGCCCGCCCATAACCCGCCAAACGGCTTCACCGCCCCGGCGATCCAGTCCTTGCGCAGTTCTTTCGCCTCCCCGCCCTTTTGGCGGATAAGTTTTTTGATCTCCGCAAATCCCAGCCTGGGGTCTGCCGGGCCTTCGAAAAGCAGCACCTCGCGCTCCAGGCTTTTCGTCTCGGCCAGGTGCACGATGCCGTATTCGTCCTCATAGCCGTACAACGTGTAGGCCGCAGCCGTACGGCCACAGGCCGAAAGGACGGCGAGCGCCGCGCACGCGGCGAAAAACACGGTCCAAAGACCGGGGATGTAGGGCGAAGAGCGAGCTGGGGAAGCAGACATGGCGCCTCCCGGATGCAGGGGGATCGCGGTGGACATGCCGCGCCCGGCCGATGGGCAGGCCGGGCGCGGCGTGGATGTTGTCAGCGAGGAGACGGCCTGTGGGCCGGGCGGTCTACTTCCCGAAGGGACACTTGGGGAAGGTGCAGGTCTTGCACGTCAGGCAGAAGCCGCCCTCGGCCATGTCCGCCAGATCCGCCCGGGTCATGTCCATTCCGGCCAAGAGCCGGGGCAGGAGCAGATCCAGGGCCGTGACCTGATAATACAGGGCGCAGGCCGGAACGCCAAGCACCCGGGCCTGGCCCATGCGGCCGATAAGCGTCATGGCCCCGGGCAAAACCGGCACACCGTACAGGGCGTCGGTCAGCCCGGCCTTGTAAAGCCCCTTGCGGGTCACGTCGTCGGGGTCCACGGAAAGGCCCGCCGTGGTCACCAAAAGTCTGGCCCCGTCCGCCACCAGATCAGCCGCCGCCCGGGCGATGGCCTCCATGTCGTCGGGGACCACGGCCGTGCCCGAGACCTGGCAACCGAACTTCTCCACCTTGCTTTTGACGATGGGGATGAACTTGTCCTGCACCAGTCCCTTGAACACCTCGGTGCCGGTGACCAGGATGCCGGTGGGCAGGGGACTGATGGGCGCGATGGAGAACATCGGCCCGTCCTCCAGGATGGCCATGGCCCGGTCGAAAAGGGCGCGCCCCAGATACAGGGGGATGGCCCGGCAGGCCGCGAAACGCTTGCCGCCCTCCACGGGCAAAAAGCCCTGGCGCGAGGCGCACATGACGTTATCCACCATATTGAAGGCCTTGAGCCTTTGCCGGTCAAGAAGCAAAAGCCCCTCCCGCTCGGCCCGGAAATTGATCTTGCCCTCCTTGGGCGGCTCCTCGAAGGTGACGCCCTCCCCGGCCATGGCCCGGGCAAAGGCCAGGGCGGCCTCGTTCTCGTGGATCCATTCCAGGCCCGGGTCCACGTCGTCCATGACGAACACCCGCTCCCGGCCCATGGTGTGCAGGCGGCACACGTCGCCCGCCGTCAAAAGCTGCCCGGCCAGAAACTCCGGATCCTTGCTCTCCCCGGGCACGATGCGGGTCATGTCATGCAGGGCCCGCCGCCCCACGGCCTGGGTCGCCGGGATGGCCCGAAGCTGCGGTCCGGTCGCGGCCGTCAGATCCCTGTCCGCCCCGGCGTCTGCGACGTAGGGATGCTCGCCCGAGCAGCCCCGGCACATGCCGCCGTCCGCCGCCGGGTAGGCCTCGCCGCACAGGGGGCATACGGCGATGGCCCCCATGCCGCCCTTTTTGAGAAACGACTCGGCCACCTTGACCGGGGCCATGCCGCAGATGCCGGGACCGGCCCGGCGTATCTCGTCCACCAGACGCTCCCTGTTCTGCTCGCGCTTGGGCCTTAGCTTGAGAAACCAGGCCCGTATCTCCGGCCACATGGTGAGCTTGGCCGGGTCGATCCACACCCGCACGCCCTCGCCCGTAAACTTGTCGTACAGGGCCAGGGCGTAGCGGCCCAGGTTCACGCTCTTCATCCAGCCGTTGCCGTAGCTGCACAGCGTCAGAAGTTGCACGGCGTCGGGCAGACACTTGGGCGTCTCCACCACGGCGTCAAAGATGGTCCCCTCGGGCAGGGCGCTTTTGGCCAGCTCCACCATAAACCCCCCGATCAGAAGCCCCGGGGCCGGGTTGCCGTGAAACGCCGCAGCCATGATCACGTATTCGTCAAAAGAATATTTACCGATATTCATGAAAACATCTCCCATTTCAAAAAAGTCGTGACGGATCACTCCCTTTGGCCCAACTTCGGGAAAAAGAAAAGGGGCGGCAAAAAAAACGGTCCCGCCCCGAATCAGACGATCCGGGGCGGGAGACAAGGAGTGCGGTCCTACACGTCCGCAGCGATGCGCCTGAGCTTTCCGGCCATTTCCGAAAGCACGGCGATGGCCTGGACGGAATGGGTCATGCCTGTGGCGGTGTCCGAGGAGATGCGGTCCACGTCGCCGATGGCCCGGGTGATCTCATCGCTGGCCGCAGACTGCTCCTCGGCGGCGGCGGCGATGGTCTGGACCTGATCGGAGGAGTTCCCAACCAGCGTCGCGATCTCGTCCAGGACCTTGCCGGAATCCGCCGACAGGGCCGTGGCCCGTTCCACGGCCGTGGCCGCGCTCTGGGTCAGATCCATGCTCTTTTTGGTTTCGGCCTGGATGGCGGCCACCACCTTGCCCACCTCGCCCGTGGCGTTCATGGTCTTTTCCGCCAGCTTGCGGACCTCGTCGGCCACCACGGCGAATCCGCGACCGGCGTCGCCGGCCCGGGCGGCCTCGATGGCGGCGTTTAAGGCCAAAAGGTTGGTCTGGTCGGCGATATCCGAAATCACGTTCATGATCTGGCCTACGTCCATGGCCCGTTTGCCCAGGCCCTCCATGCCGTCGCGCAGGGAGAACGTCAGCCCCTGCACCTCGCCTATGGCGCTGACGGCCTGACGCACCACCGAAACGCCCTTCTCGGCCCGCTCCTTGGCCTGTCCGGCCAGTTCGGCGGCCTGGGCCGCGTTTTTGGCCACCTCGAGCACGGCGGAATTCATCTGATCCATGGCCGTGACCACCTCGGACATGCGGGCGCGCTGGGTTTCGGCCCCCTGACGCACGTCCTCGGCCTGATCCGACAGCTCGGACAACGACCCGGCCACCCCGGCGGCCACCCCGGTCAGTTCGGCGTTGATGCCCTGGATGCGCTCGAGGTTTCCGGCCAGCTCCTCCTCCTTGCGCACCACGGCGGTCATGTCCTGGGCCAGCTCCAGATAGCCGCGCTGGTTGCCGTTACAGTCGCGCATGGATTGCACCAGGGGCCTTATGACCATGCGTTCGCCGTTGCGGGTGCTTTCCACGTAGACGTCGGGATCGACCCGGCGTCCCTCGGCGGCGCACCGCACGGGGCAGTCCGGCGTGCCGCAGACCCGGGTCTTGAACACGTCGCCGCAAAACGTCCCCTTGAGCTCTTCCGGGGACTTCCCGGCCATATCGGCCATGGCCAGATTGGCGAAGATGATGCGGTTTTTCTCGTCGGCCACAAAAAGCGGGTCGGGCATGGCGTTTAGGACCGCCTCGCTTAGGCACATGATTTCCGAGAGCTTGAAGGTGAGCTTGTTGAACCAGGAGGCCAGCTGGCCCATTTCGTCCTGGCGCGATTCGTCCAGGCGGTCCCGGAGGTCGGCCCGGTCCTCGGTGATGTCCCGGATCTTGGCGATCATGGTCTCGATAGGATGGGCCACGTTTTTCACGAAGACCAGATGCACCGCTCCGGACGAGGCGGCCAGGAGAACCAGCAACAGCCCTATGAACAGGAAAAGCACGGTACGGATGGCGGCGGTCTCCCCTGCGGTGGAGAAGGAAAAGACCAGGATGCCGGTCTGGTTGCCCTTGTAATCGTTGACGGGCATGGCCGCCACGGCCTTGTCCCCAAACCGTTCCATGACCATCCCGGCCTTGCCTTTTTCCAGGAAATCCGCCGTGATCCGTTTGGTGAGGGCTTCGTTTTTGGCCCCGGTGATCTGCACGAAACGGCCGTCCAGGACCGGATTCTTGGCCGGATCGCGCAGGGCCCCGGTGATCTTTAAAAACTCGGCGTTCATGTACAGGGCCATGTCCTGGTTTTCGCCCGCCACCTTGGCCAGGATGGGGGCGAATTCGCTTAGGACCTCGACCGATCCCAGGTGCTTGCCGTCCGGCGACACCACCGGCGCAATCCCCCGGAACACGAACCCGCCCTCGCCGAGCTCGATGCCCATAAGCGGCTTGCCGGTGCGGTTGACCTCCATGACCGTTGGCCGAAACGAGGAGAGGTCGTCGGAGATGTCCAGGCCCTTGCCGTCCCGGACGACCTGTTTCTCGCGCCACACCCGCGCCAGGCTTCTGCCGCTTGGAAGGTGGTAGTGCAACTGGAACTTGCGGCCGTCCATGGCCTGGGCATAACCCTTGACGAAGGGCGAAAGCGCCGCCCGCAGCTCCTCCCGGGCCTTTTGGGCCATGGGGTCGCTCTCGGCGCGAATGTCTCCGGTATGGGCGGTCTCAAAGGCCGACACCACCACCGGCAGTCTGGAAAAAAGCGCCGCCTGCTCGAGCGTCATGCGCGAGGCCGTGTCGATGGCGTTGTCCACCTCGCGGGCCTTGTTCTGGATGATCTGCGTGATGAAATCCCGCTCCAGGCCGTCCAGCCGGAAATACATGACCGCCAGGCTCACGCCGCCAAGTACCAGGAATGCGGCGGCAATAGGAAGAAACATCTTTCTGCGGATGCCCATGATCCCTCCGTTACGGTCACATGGCGGGTGTGACCATCGTAAAACATGGTATTTCAGGAGAAAATCAGATCGCGAGCAGGGGGCAAGACTGGCCGAAGGGGAAAACCGGCTTGGCCCACACCGTCCCGACAAGGTCGGCGACACCTTACGGCGTCGCCGGGCGGGGTGCGGTCCATGCTACAGATCGCGTTCTCGTTATAAAGCACGTCGTCCGGACATCCGGTCGCCGCCCGAATGTTCCCGATGACGGAAACGATACAGCGTCAGCGCGCCTCGTTTCCGAGGGTTGCCTCCAAAAACCGGGGCGACGCGGGATACGTCGCCCCGGGGTTGCTTCAATGAGCCCAAACCCGTCAGGAGGCCGTGCGTATCTCCACGAAGTGCTCCTGCATGGCGATGGCCCCGCCGCCCTTGTCCCACTTGCGGATGCCCTGGGGCATAAGCTCGTTGTCGGCCACGCCCTTGCCCCTGGCCCGGCTCTCCACCGGCAGGGTGTGCCCGAAGCCGTGCACCATAAACACCGCCTCGGGGTGCATGAACGGGGTCACGAAGGCCTTGATGCGACCGCTGTGCTCCCCGGAGGAGACCTCCACGTACTGGCCGTCCTTGATGCCCAGTTTCGCGGCCTCGGAGGTGTTGATCCACACCAGATTCTCGGACATCTGGGCGTTTAACAGGGGATTATTGACCGTGTGCCCCTGGGTGTGCACCCCGCAGCGCCCGAAGGTGATGCGGTACTTACCCTGGGGCGGACGCTCCGGGGAGACGTAAGGCGCCAGGGACGGCACGCCGTCTTTTTCCAGCTTGGCGCACGCCATCTCGATCTTGCCCGAGGGGGTCTTGAAGGTCTTTTCATCAGGCTCGCGGCAAAGCGGCCCGGCCCCCAGGGTGACCATGCCCGTCTTCTCGAAGTCCTCAATGGTATAGCCTGTGCCTTCGAGCTGGAATTTCCAGATGTCCTCGATGGAGTCGAAGGCCATCTTGTCCAGGCCCATCTTCTTGGCCAGGCCGCAATAGATCTCCCACTCGGCCTTGGTGTCGAAACGCGGCTCGACGGTGCGCCTGCGCACGAAGAAAAACGGATTGCCGCCCTTTTTGGTGGCGATGGTGCTCTCGCGCTCCAGATACGGCGAAAGCGGCAACACCACGTCGGCATGCCAGGCCGTGTCGGACCAGGAGAAGGTCACGGCCACGAGCAGCTCCAGCTTCTCCCACAGGGACTTGACGTCCTTGGTGTCCGGGAAGGCCATGAGCGGGTCATGGCGATGGGCGATATAGGCCTTTATGGGATAGGGCTGGCCGGTGGCGATGGCCTCATAGGCCAGATTGACAAGGCCGGGCCCGCTATCGAAGTGGGTGCGCTCGTCCATCCAGCCCACGCCGTCCACACGCTTGTCCTCGGGCTTGGGATAGATGGCCATGAGGTCTTTGACGCCTTTTTTGCCCACGTCGCCGGGTCCGTTGGCGATGGGCAGGCCGCCCTTGGCGCCGATGGCCCCCAAAAGGGCGTTGATGATGTAGGCGGTGCGGCTCATGTAGAAGGAGTCGCTATAGCGGGCGGTCATCCAGCCCGGATGCCAGATCACGGACGGCGCGGCCGCCGCAAGCTGCACAGCCAGTTTCTCGATGGCCGCCGCCGGGGCGCCGGTCTCGGCCTCGGCCCAGGCCGGGGTGTACGGGGCGATGAACGTGGCCAGGGCCTCGAAGTCGTGGAACCACTTCTCCACGAACTCCTTGTTGTAGAGCCCCTTGGTCACCAGTTCGTGGATCACCGCCAGATTGAAAGCGTAATCCGTGCCCGGCCGGATGAGGAAGAAGTTGTCGGCCTTGGCCGCCGTCACCGAGGCCCGCACGTCGATACAGGTGATCTTGCAGCCGCCGGCCTTGGCGTCGAGCAGGTCGTTGACCTCCTTGACGTTGATGGCCTCGAAGATGTTTCTGGTCTGCAGGATCACGTGCTTGCAGTTTTTCAGGTCATAGCTCACGGTCTTGCGGCCGAAGCCGAAGACCGACAAGGCGGCGTGCTGCACGTTGCGGGCGCAGGCCGAGTCGTGATTACAGTAGTTGGGCGAGCCCAGGCCGCGCAAAAAGGCCCGGTAGATCTCACGGAAGGGGCCGCCCCGGTCGGACAAAAGGATGGACTTGGCGCCGTGCTCGGCCTTGATCTTGTCCAGCTTCTCGGCGACATAGTTCAACGCCTCGTCCCAGGTGGCCCGCCGCCATTTGCCCTCGCCGCGCGCGCCGACGCGGATCATGGGAAACTGCGGCCTCTCGTCGTCGTTGACCAGGGCCATGCCCGCCGCACCCCGGGCGCACAGCGACCCCTTGATGCCGCCCGCGTGGGGATTGCCGTGGATGGTGACCAGCTTGCCGTCGTCGACCACGCTCATCATGGGACAGCGTACGGTGCACATGCCGCATATGCCATAGACACTTTTTTTCATGGTTCCCCCTGGGATGGATACGCTTATGTCCGCCTGACAGTTCGGACCGTAAATTATCACAGAGGAAGAGACAGGCAAGGGAAAAGTGTTGTGAAAAAATGAACTATGCAGCAACGGCGCGAGTTTTCAGCCGACGCGAGACATGTGAACGAAAAAACTTGGTTCCCTCTCTTGACTTTCGCCTTGATTGGGGCTTTCTAATCCCACAATAAAAGTGTCCAGACAGCGACTTACGCGGTTTGTCGCGAAACCGACATCCCCTTGAGGTTCCCACAGACCGAAGGCGTGACAAGGGAGGACCAGATGGTTTTTACCTGGCTGCAGGCGGCGCTCATCATTTTCATTCTCTCGGGGGTGGCCTTTGCCGCAGGCCCCCTGTTGGGCTCCATCCTCCTGGCGCCCAAGTCTACCGGCGGGGCAGTAGGCGAACCCTACGAATGCGGGGTGCCCACCCACGGCAACGCCCTGGCCCGGTTCGGCATCAACTACTACTTTTACGCCATCGTGTTTCTGGCGTTTGAAGTGGACATCCTTTATCTGTTCCCCGTGGCCACCTGGTTCAACAAATCCGTCGGTTTCGCCCCGGTATGGAAGATTCTGGTCTTCCTCGGCGTCCTGGGCTTGGCCGTGGTCTATTTCCAGCGCAAGGGAGTGTTCGAATGGCCCCGCAGGATCCAAATCTCGCCCCGCAGCTAGGGGGGGTCGTCCCGGCCGCCACCGACGTCGAACCGGCGCTGGTGAACATGTCTCCGGTGCAGCGCATCGTGGACGTATGCCGGGCCATGTCCATCTGGCCCATGACCTTTGGCCTGGCCTGCTGCGCCATCGAGATGATGGCCGTGGGCATGGCCCGCTTCGACATCGCCCGGTTCGGGGCCGAGGTCTTTCGGCCCTCGCCGCGCCAGTCGGACCTGATGATCGTGGCCGGCACGGTCAGCCGCAAGATGGCCCCGGCCGTGGTGCGGCTCTACGAACAGATGCCCGCCCCCAAGTGGGTCATGGCGCTTGGCAACTGCGCCATTTCCGGCGGCCCGTTCAAGTGTCCCGGCCAGTACGCCATCGTGGAAGGCGTAGACAACCTGATCCCTGTGGACGTCTATGTCCCCGGTTGCCCACCCCGGCCCGAAGCCCTGCTTGAGGGGCTTTTCCAACTCCAGCACAAGATCTCCGGCCGCCGCTGGTGGCCGGTGGCCAAGACCCTGACGGGCAAGGCGGAGGTCGCATGATTCCCGCCTGGATCGCCACCGTCGGCGCCGACTGCGTCACCCCCCTGGACCACGCCCGCACCGGGCAGATACTGAGCCTGCTCGTGGATCGCTCGCGCATCGTGGACGCCTGCCGGATCATGTGGGAGCAGGGGTATCACCTGGAGACCCTGGCAGCCTGCGACGTGCAGGAGGGCTTCGTGGTCCGGTACCACTTCGACCACTGGACCGAACCCGGCCGCATCACCCTGCGGGTCAACGCCCCTCGCGAAGACGCCTCAATCCCCACCATTTCCGAGATCTTTTCCGGGGCGGACTGGCATGAGCGGGAGTGCCACGACTTCCACGGCCTGGTCTTCACCGGCCATCCCAACCTGCACGCCCTGCTTCTGCCCGACGACGGCACGCCGCCGCCGCTGGTCAAAGGCGACAATGCCCGCAAAAGCCGCACGGACGTGCTCCCGCTGGAATATCTCGTGGACTGCGGCATCCCGGCCGAGGGGCAGGACAACGCCAACAACGCCTCCGGCGACGCCGGGGCCAAGGGGTAGCCGCCATGCGCGAACACACTGCGGCCTCCGCCGCCACGCCCTCCGTCGACCCGACATTTTGGGGCGACTCCTACGCCGCCCGGTTCGAGCCCAATCCCTCCGGGGACCGGATGATCGTCAACATGGGGCCGCAGCACCCATCCACCCACGGCGTGCTGCGGGTGCTTCTGGAGCTTGACGGCGAGTACATCGTGCGCGCCGAACCGGTGCTCGGCTACATCCACCGCATGCATGAATGGATGGCCGAGAACCGGACGTACGCCCAGTTCATTCCCAACATGGGACGGGTGGACTACCTGCACGCCCTGGCCTGGAACTGGGCCTATGTGGGCGCGGTGGAACGTCTGGCCGGCATCGAGGTTCCGGAGCGGGCCGAATACATCCGGGTCATCACCTGCGAACTCAACCGGATAAGCTCCCACCTGCTGTGGTGGGGGGCCTACCTGCTGGATTTGGGTGCGTTCACCCCCATCATGTACGCCTTTGACGATCGGGAACGCATCCTGGACATCCTGCAGATGGTCACGGGGTCGCGGCTGACCTATTCCTCGTTCACCTTCGGCGGCGTGTCCATGGACCTGCCGCCGGAATTTATCCCCAAGACCCGCGAATTCATCGCCACCCTGCGCGACAGGCTGCCCATGTACCGCGACCTGGTCACGGACAACGGCATCCTGCGCGGCCGCTGCGAGGGCATCGGCATCATCGACCTGGACACCCTGCGCCGCTACGGGGCCACCGGCCCCTGCCTGCGCGGCTCGGGCCAGCCTCACGACGTACGCCGGGCCGAACCCTATTCCATCTACGACCGCTTCGACTACCGCATCCCCACGGATAACGGCTGCGACGCCATGGCCCGGTATTTCGTCCGCCTGGCCGAGATCGACGAAAGCCTGTCCATTGTCGAACAGGCCCTGGACAGCATCCCCGAGGGCCCCATCCTGGGTAAGGGACCGCGCAAGCTGCGCCCCCCCAAGGGCGAAGCCTGCTTCGCCGTGGAGGGCGCCCGGGGCAAGATCGTGGTCATGGTGGTCAGCGACGGCGGCCCCATGCCTTACCGGGTCAAATTGCGCGCCCCGGGATTCTCCAACTTGAGCCTTTTCGCCGAACTGGCCCAGGGAACCCTGTTGTCAGACGCCGTGTCCATCCTGGGCAGCCTTGACCTCGTCATCCCGGAGATCGACCGATGAGCATAAGCCTAAGTCTCGCCGACCCCCTGGTGCGCCTCGTTCTGGCCCTGGCCGGCATTTTCGCCTTCGTGGGCCTCAACGGACTGCTCCTGGTCTATGTGGAACGCAAAGTGGCTGGCTACTGCCAACGGCGGCCCGGCCCCCTGCATGTGGGCCCGCAGGGACTCCTCCAGCCCCTGGTGGACGCCTTGAAGCTCGTGGGCAAGCAGCTACTGACCCCGGCCAAGGGCGACCGGATACTTTTCTGGGCGGCGCCGCTTCTGGCCTTTCTGCCCGTGGCCCTGTGCTTTCTGCCCCTGCCCTTCGACGCCGGGCTCAAGGCTATCGATCTCAACCTCGGGCTGGTCCTGATCCTGGCCTTCTCCGGGGTCAACGTCATCGCCCTGTGTCTGGCCGGATGGGGTTCGGGAAACAAGTGGGGCATTCTCGGCGCGGCCCGGGCCGTGGCCCAGTCCGTGGCCTACGAGGTGCCGCTTTTGCTGTCGGTTCTGGCGGTGGCCTTCATGGCCGGTTCGCTCGATTTGTACACGGTGACCGAGGCCCAGGGCGCCTGGCCCTGGCAGTGGTACGCCCTGAAAAACCCGGTGGCCTTTGTGATCTTCGTCATCTGCGCCGTGGCCGAGACCAACCGCGCCCCCTTCGACCTGCCCGAGGCCGAATCGGAGCTGACGGCCGGGTTCCACACGGAATATTCCGGCATGGGCTTCGGCCTGTTCTTTTTGGCCGAGTACGCCAACATGCTCGTGGTCAGCGGCGTGGCCGCAGCCCTTTTCCTGGGCGGCTACCAAGGGCCTGTGGCGGCTGGAATCTGGTGGTTTTTGGCCAAACTCTACGCCGTGCTTGTGCTCATCATCTGGTTGCGTTGGACCTATCCCCGGGTCCGCTTCGACCAGCTTCTCAACCTAAGCTGGAAGCGGCTCACCCCCATAGCCCTGATCGTCTTGGCCTGCACGGCGGTTGCCGTGCGCCTGGGAGGATAGTCCATGAGCGTTGCGAATTCCTTCAAAGATGCCATAAACTACGCCAAGAGCCTTTTGATCGGGCTTGGCGTTACGGGCAAGAATTTCGTCAAACCGACCATAACGGTGATTTACCCTTGGGAGCAGGTCCAAAACATGTCCACCTTCCGTGGCCATGTGGAGCTTATTCCCAAGGACGACGATCCCTTCACCCCGCGTTGCGTGTCCTGCGGGGCCTGCGCCGACGCCTGCCCGTCGCGCTGTCTGACTGTCGTCGCCCCGCCCAAAGCGCCCAAGCCCAAAGCCGATGCCCCGGCTGCGGCCGAGGTCGCAGGGCGGGTCATCCCCAAAGCCGAAAAAACCGCAGCCCCGGAAAAATCGCGTGCCCCGATGCAATTTCTCCTGGACTTCTCGCTGTGCAGCCTGTGCGGTCAGTGCGAACGCGCCTGCCCGGCCAAATCCCTGCGGTTCTCCCAAAACGTCTACCTCATCGGTGAAAGCCGCGAGGATTTCAGGATCGACCTTTTGGCCAGACTCAAGAGCCAGGCGACCGGAACTTCTGCCTCCGCGCGCCAAAGGACGCCAGAATCCGAGACGGCTCCCTAGCCGAGAAGGAGCCCTCATGAGCAAGTATCTCATAACCCTCGATCAGAATCGTTGCATTTCCTGCCACGCCTGCGAAGTGCATTGCCAGATGAAAAACGACGCCCCGGCCGATGCCAGGCTGGGCATGCTGGTCACCATAGGCCCTGTTTCCCGCGGCGGAAAACCGCGCATGCTCAACATGTTCATGCCCTGTTTCCACTGCGAACGGCCCTGGTGCGTAGCGGCTTGCCCCACCGGGGCCATGACCCGGCGCGAATCGGACGGCGTCGTATACGTCCAGAAGGAATTGTGCGTGGGCTGCAAGGCCTGCATCCCGGCCTGTCCCTGGCAGATTCCCCAATGGAACGACTTCACCGGACAGGTCATGAAGTGCGACATGTGCCGCGACCGCATCGACGCCGGGGAGAGCCCGGCCTGCGTCGCCGGCTGCACCGCGCACGCCCTGACCTTCACCCGGCCCAACGTGGCCTCCGCCCAGACCCGCGAAGACTACGCCAAGCGCAAGCTGATGCGCTAACCATAACACCCTTTGGCGTCCGGGATGGCCGGGGGCTTGCCCCCGCCATTCCGGACGGTTGGCGCAGAGATCATACCCACATCGCCGATGCCATGGACTGGAAAAAGAACTTCCAGTCCATGGCATCGGCGATGCGCATTTTCGCCGGTATGCGGTGTACGGCCCACCCGACCCCGCCATGATCAGCCCCACCGATTGTGCAAAAAAGAACAATCCAACCGGATCAATTGCGATGAAAATGCTCTTTAACTTCGATTTATTTGAGAAAAAATGAACGTGAAAACACCCTTGACACTTTCCCCGCCACAGTGATCTATGGGGATGCTCAAAAGGCTGCGTTTTTATGCAACTCAACGTGCATAAGAGAACAGTTAAGGGCGAAAAGGCTCTCCGCAGACCGCATCCGTGCGGACATGCGGGAGACAATTCCCCTGGAGCGGCCCGGAAGGAGGCGAAACTCCTTTTGGCCTCACAGGCAACGGGTTTGAACTCGTCCGGCTCCAGGCCGCCATGGCCCCACGTCCCGGCGGGGATACCGGGACAGGCCGGGCAGGGCTTGACGGACGAAGGCATCACGTTTCGCCGGACAGGGCAGGGTCTGGCGACGCAGAGACGGGGCACGCGCCCCGACATCTTGGAAACCCGGGACTGCCGGGCAGGCAGGGCGACCCGGGCGGAAGCGCTGGCGGGATTCGTTCCGACGGCGTGGGCGGAGAAACCGAAAACGGACGAACGTGCAAGCAAGGAGGAGTGACGTGCGCAATTCCAAAAACGTATTTTTGGTCCTGGGCGTCATGGCCGCTGTCATGTGCCTATGGCTGGAGCCAGCCTGGGCTGACAAGCTGTCCGACGCCATCGCCAAAGCCCCCCAGGGCGCCGGGGCCGGGCAGATCGACCCCAGCAAACCCACCGGATTTCTGGGCATCCCCGGGGCGCCGCAGGTGAACATGATTCTGGCCTTTGTCTGGGCCGTGTGGGTTGGCTGGATATTTTCAACCGTGGGCGCCTTCGGCGGCGTCATGGCCGGCGTGGGCCACATCTCGGTCTTCGGTTTCGGCAACTACGCCAAGGGCTTTAAAACCACGGCCCCGGATTTGAACAAAATGGTCACGGACTCCATCCGTACCTCCAACCAGTGGCTGGTGGGACTATCGGCCCTCATCTCCTCCTGGAACTACTACCGCATGGGACGCCTGGTGCTGCCCCTGGCCGTCGCCCTGGGCCTGGGGTCCATCCTGGGCAGTTGGGGCTCCGTCCAGCTTTCAGCGGGCAAGGTGTCCTTTTCCTCCTATCAGGGCTACTTCGGCCTCTTCGTCCTGGTTCTGGGCTGTTACCTGTTCTATGAGACCACCCCGGCGGGACAGGCTGGCAAGCAGAAGACCAAGGCCGCGGTCAAGGCCTTCGAGGAGACCGTCAAAAAGCAGAAGTCCGGCGAGAAGGTGGACGTCAAAGCCCTGGGCGTCAAGACCACCTCGTTTAGCCTGACCAAGGTCACCTTCACCTTTTACGGCGTGGAATTCTCCTTCAACCCCATCATCCCGCTCGTGGGCGGCGTCGTCATTTCTGCTGTCGCGGCATTCCTGGGCGTGGGCGGCGGTTTCATCCTGGTGCCCTTTTTGACCAGCGTGGCCGGCCTTCCCATGTATCTGGCCGCCGGCACCTCGGCCCTGGCCGTTTTGGTGTCCATGATCACCTCCATCTCCTCCTTCATGGGCGGCGGCACCCCCATCGACTGGACCCTCATCGGTCTGGAGCTGGTGGGCATCGTGGTCGGCTCCGTTGTCGGCCCCAAGACCTCCAAGTACATCCCGGACATCTGGCTCAAGCGCCTGTTCATCGTCCTGGCCCTGTACGTGGGTATCGACTACCTGTTGCGCGGCTTCTTCGACATCAAGATGTTCGGATAACCATGCACAGACCCTTGCTCGCGGCCCCGGAGTCCTTCCCGGGGCCGCGCCATGCCCAGGCCGACGGCGATCCCCTTCTCGTCGTCGGCCTTTTTATTCAGGGCGTTCATCGACCTTTTCTCGGTTGACGGCCTGTGCTAATTTCTGGCCAGACTCACCCGTGATTCCCGGAGACGCCATGGATTATTTCTCCCGCGCAGGCCTAGCGCTCGACACCTTTCTGATCACGTTTTTCCGTCTGCCGGATGACGCGACCGTCGGCTTCTACCTCGGCGCCTTTTTTCTGGCCGCGCTGATCGTCGTTCTCGGCGATCTGAGCCAGGCCCTGGCCCACCGCATCAACCTGTCCCACTTCCAGAACCAGGACAAGGACATGGTGCATCTGCACAACCTGTCCATCACGGCCCTGCGCCAGGGAGACAAGGAAAACTACAAGGCCGCCAACAAACTGGCCAACGACACCTTCGGCAAGGCTTTTTTCACCCGGGCGGCCCTTTTCACGGTCTCCATCTGGCCCCTGCCCTTCGCCATGGGCTGGCTGGCCGAGCGCTTCCAGGGCGTGGACATCCCGCTCCCCCTGCTGGACAAGACCGTGGGCTACAACGCCGTGTTTCTGCCCATGTACATCCTCACGCGCATCGCCTATGCCCTCATAAAACCCAGAATCGGCATCCTGCGCCGCCTGGATCCGGCCCTTGGGCCGCCGCCGCCGGGCATGGAGAAGCCCATCTCCTGGGGTGAGGTGCTGCGGGAGGTGTCGCCCCCAAAAAAGACCGCCAGGGGCGCGGACCACGGGGACATCCCCCTGGCCGACGCGGCGGATGGCCCCGGAACGCCGGATGATCCGACGCAGGATGTTCCGACGCAGGATGTGGCGGCCCTGGCCGGAAAATGATGTGCTGAACGTTTACGAATGGGCGCGCCGGGACATCGCCAGACCGTCCGCCGCGCCACGCGCCTGACCTGGGGGAGGCGGCCTCCCCGCCGGACCGCCGGGCATCTTGTTTGACCCGGACGGGCCCGGCCGCAACGCCGCCGGAGCGCCCATGCGCCGCCTATGTTTTCTTGTGCTTGTGTCCCTGGCCCTGTGCGGCGTCGGGTGCAGCGAGGACGAACCCGCCTTCCCGGTGAATCTGGCCCGGCGGGTGGAGACCTCCGTGTCCGTGCCCAAACGGGCCGTGACCTACGCCTATCTGCCCCAGTACGCCCACACCGTTTCCTACGAGCGGCACCGCCTGCTGGTGGAATACCTGCAAAAGGCCACGGGGCTGCCCATTCGACAAATTTTTCCGGACACCTTCGACGAGCACGTCAAGATGGTGGAGCGCGGGGAGATCGACATCTCGTTTTCCAACCCCTTCGTCTACATACGCATGGCCTCCACCGGCGCCCGGGCCTTCGCCCGCATCATCGAGCCCTCAGGCGCGCCGGAATTTTATAGCCAGATCATCGTGCGCAAGGACAACCGCAACATCGAAAAAATCGAGGACTGCCGGGGCAAGCGCTGGCTGGCCGTGGACCCGTCCTCGGCGGGCGGCTACATCTACGCCCTGGGCGAGTTTTTCGACCACGGCATCCGCCGCGCGGACTTCGCCGAAATCGCCTTCGCCCCTGGCCCCGGGGCCAAGCAGGAGAAGGTGGTCATGGCTGTCTACGCCGGGGCCTACGACATCGGTTCCGTGCGCGACGGCGCGCTTGCCCTGCTCAAGGACAAGATCGACCTGTCCCATATACGCATCCTGGCCGAGTCCAAGCGCTACCCAGGCTGGGTCTACGCCTCCCGGCCGGGACTCGATCCGGGCGTGGTGGACAAGATCTCCCGAGCCATGTTCGCCCTGTCCATGGAGCGCCCCGATGACGCCGTCATCCTGACCACGGCGGGCATGCGCGGACTCATCCCGGCTGTCGACGCGGATTACGACCCGGTGCGGGAGTTGGCCGGAAAACTCGGCCTGGAAACCCTGGAGGCCCTCCGCTAGTGCGTGTCCTGGACAAGCTCAGATTCAGCACCAAGATCAACCTGGGCACGCTTCTGATCGTGACCCTGATCGCCCTGCCCCTGGCCTTCGTGGTCAGTCGCATGGCCGCCGACGCGCTCATCGAGGAGACCAAGAAACGCGGCATGATCATTTCCGAGAATCTGGCCTCCCGGGCCGCCGACTCCATGCTGGCCATGGACCTTATGCGCCTCAAAAACATGGTGGACGAATACACAGGCGTCCAGGACATCGTGTACGCCTTCATTACCGACCTCGAAGGCAACGTCATGGTGCACACCTTCGTGCAGGGCTTTCCCGTGGAGCTTCTGGCCGCCAATGAGGCCGAAGACGGCATCCCCGCCAACATCCGCCTGCTTTTCACCGGCCGCGACTACATCTACGACTTCGCCGCCCCGATCATGATCGTGGGGGCGCGTTTCGGCACCGCCCGGGTGGGCCTGTCGCGCACCCAGACCCAGAATTCCGTCAACCGACTGGTCTTTTTCATCTTCGCCCTCTCCGGCGCGGCCCTGGTCCCGGCCATCGTCTTCAGTTCGCTGTTCGCCCGCCAAGTCACCCGGCGCATCGGGCTTTTGCGCGAGCACGCCGAGGAAGTGGTCAAGGGCAACCTGGACCTGCGCACAGGACCGATCGTGGCCGAGAACTGCTGGGAGATCATGGCCTGCGACCTGACCCACTGCCCGGCCTACGGCGACACGCGGCGGCGCTGCTGGTATCTGGCCGGCACCCTGTGCCCGGACTGCACGGTTTCCGAAGCGGGGAACAAGGAGGACTCCTGCAAGAACTGTCCGGTATACAAACTCAACAAGGGCGACGAGATCCAGGATCTGGCCGAGACCTTCGACGCCATGGCTTTAAGCCTCAAGACCCATTTGGAGGAGCTCAAGCAGGCCGAAGGCGTGCTCACCCGCCAGGAACAGCTCCTGCGCACCATCCTGGACGCCACCCCGGATTTCGTCTGCCTGATCGGGGACAACCTCACGTACCTGGCCGTGAACAAGGCCTTCGCCGACTACGCGGGCCGCACGGCCGCCGGCATCGTGGGGCTTTCGGAGTTTGACCTGTTCCCCGAGGCCGCAGCCAAGGACACCCGGGAGGAGGATCTGCGGGTGTTGCGCACAGGCCTGCCGTTTGACCGCGAGGTACGGGCCAGGTGGGGGCAGCGGGAGTTGTGGCTGCATGTTGTGCGGGCCCCGGTCTTCGACAAGGACGCCCGGGTCATGGGCCTTTTACGCACGGCGCGGGACGTGACCCAGCTCAAGCTCTTCCAGGAGCAGCTCATCCAGTCCCAGAAGATGGAGTCCGTGGGCAAGTTGGCCGGAGGCGTGGCCCACGAGATCAACACCCCCCTGGGCGTCATCCTGGGCTATGCCCAACTCTTACAAGAGGATGTGGACAAAAACAGCCAGATATATGAAGATTTGAAAATCATGGAAAAGCAGGCCAAGGTCTGCCGCAAGATCGTGGCCGATTTGCTCGGCTTTTCCCGACAGACCGGCAGCTCGAAGCTCGAGATGTGTTTCAACAATTCGCTCATGGAGGCTATAAGCCTTGTGCGGCACACCTTCGGACTGGACAAGGTGTACATCATGACCGATCTCGACGAGCGCATGCCCATCATCTACGGCGACCCGGAAAAGCTCAAGCAGGTCTGGATCAACCTCCTGACCAACGCCCGGGACGCCATGGCCGACGGCGGCGGGCTGCTCATGGTGCGCTCCCGTCTGGACTCTCCGGCCCAGAAGGTGACGGCCTGGTTCGCGGACACGGGATCGGGCATCAACCAGGGCGATCTGCAAAAGATCTTCGATCCGTTTTTCACCACCAAGCCCGTGGGCCAGGGGACGGGCCTGGGGCTCTCCGTGTCCTTTGGCATCATCGAAGACCATGGCGGCTCAATCACAGCCCAAAGCCCTGCCCCTAAAGGATTTTTTCGCCAGGACGCGACTGAGACCCCGGGACGCGGCCCGGGGACGGTGTTTTGCGTGGATCTCCCCCTGGACCACGCCGAAGACCTGGACAACGAACCGCCGCGCTACAAAGGAAGGACGTAAATGGCCGACATCATCGTGCTCGACGACGTCATCGACGCCGGGGTGCTCATCAAGCGCATCCTGGAACGCAAAGGCCACGCCGTCACGGTCTTCACCGAGGAGGAGGATGCCCTGGCCCATATCGGCAAGGCCAAACCGGCCATGGCCATCCTGGACATCAAGCTCAAGAAGATGACCGGGGTGGAGGTCCTGGAGGAGATCAAGAAACGCTCCCCCGCGACCCTGGTCATCATGCTCACGGGCTATCCCACCCTGGAGACGGCCCGGGAGTCGGTACGCTTGGGGGCCTGCGAATATTGCGTCAAGCCCATCGACAAGGACGAGCTGGAGCGCAAGGTGGCCGAGGCCTTGGAGAACGCATAACCCGGCAACCGGAAGGCCTGACATGTCCCTCACCCAGCTTTTCCGTCACTGGACCTATCAGATATTCGCCCCGGGCGTCTTATTGCGCGAGAAGTACAACGCCTTCAAGGAGCTTCTGCGCTACGACGATCTGTGCCTGGACATCATCGCCGAGATCGAGGACATCCACTACGGCAACGAAAAGGCCGACTGGGCCCGCATCGTATGGCTGTGCAAGCGCCTCAGCTCCGCCGTGGACCACCTGACGACCCATTTGACGCTTTTATCCCCGGCCAAATACGTCGATCTGCCGGAATACGCCAGAAAGATCGACTTCTACGTGCGCATGGCCCTGGACGTGCCGGTGCCGGACATGTCCCCGCCCTTTCTTCTGCCCCTGTCCGAGGCCGCCGCGCATCCCGGTCTGGTGGGAGGCAAGGCTGCGGCCATGGGGCATGTCCACGCGAACGGAGACATCCCCTGTCCGCCGGGGATTGTGGTCACGGCCGGCGCCTTCCGCTACATCCTGGAGGCCGCAGAGCTTAGACCCAAACTCGACGCCAAGCTGCGCAAGGTCATCCTCTCCCGGCCCGACGAAATGGCCGGGCTCGCCGCCGAGCTACGCCAGATGATCCTGACCGTTCATGTGCCCGAGGATATCTCCGCCCCCTTACGCCAGGCCGCCATGGACCTGGCCCGCACCGGCAACGGGCTTTTGGCCGTGCGCAGTTCGGCCCTGGCCGAGGACGGACTGGCCTCCTTCGCCGGACAGTACGAAAGCGTCTTGTCCGTGCGGCCAGAGGATGTGCTGACCGCCTACAAAAAGGTCCTGGCCTCCAAATACGGCCCCCGGGCGCTGACCTACCGCGTCTTATGCGGCCTGTCCGACGAGGAGACCTCCATGGCCGTCCTTTGCATGCCCATGGTGGACGCCAAGGCCGCAGGCGTGCTCTACACCCTGGACCCGGGGGGCCGGGTGGGCGGCCGTGAGGCCATGGGCATCTACGCCGCCCGGGGTCTCGGGACCGCCGTGGTGGACGGCTGCATCATCCCCGAATCCGTGGCCGTGTCCCGTGGGAAGCATCCCCGGGTCCTTTCCCGCGACCCCGAGACCGACGACGGCCCGGCCCTGCCCGACGAGGCCGCCGAGCGGCTGGGCGAGATCGGACTGCGCCTGGAATCCCTTTTCGGCCGCCCCCAGGATGTGGAATGGGCCATGGACGCCAAAGGCGACATCGCCATCCTGCAAAGCCGGGACATGGGCGCGGAACAGACGGACGCCCCAGGCGACGACGGCGAGGCCGAGGACGGCTTCGGGGCCTACGTGGATGACGGCGAGGCCCAAAAACGGGCAAAAGCCCTTCCCGCTGCGCTGATCGCCGGGGGCGTGCGGGTATCGAACGGCGTGGCCGCAGGGCCTGCGGTGCACGCCCAGACGGTCATCGAGGTCTCGGCCGTGCCCCTGGGCGCGATTCTGCTCACCCCCACCCTGTCGCCCGCATTGGCCAGACTTGCCGGCCGGGTGGCCGGGGTGATCACGGCCGCCGGGAGCCGGGCGGGGCATTTCGCCTCGGTGGCCAGGGAGTTCGGGTTGCCGGTGGCGGTCTTTGGCCAGGAAATCTTTACGGCCATTCCCGACGGCCAGGAGATCACCCTGGACGCCGACGCCGGGAGCGTCTTCCCCGGCCGGGTGGAGAGTTTGCTGGCCGCACAGGCCGACGTCGCCCCCAGGGCCGCCACCCCGGCCGCCCTGCGTCTGGAAAAAATCATGCCCCTGGTGGCCCGCCTCACCCTGACCGATCCCGATTCGCCGGATTTTACGCCCTCGAACATGCGCTCGGTGCACGACATCGTGCGTTTCGCCCATGAAAAAAGCGTGACCGAGATGTTTTCCCTGGTGGGCAAGGGCGGACGGGGGCTGGCCTCGGCCAAACGATTGAAAACGCCCCTGCCCTTCACCATGTACATCCTGGACCTGGGAGGCGGGCTTTTCGAGGGGATCGCAGGCGCCGCCACCGTGACTCCGGGGGAGATCAAAAGCACGCCCATGTGGGCGATATGGTCCGGCCTGACCTCGCCCCAGGCCAGGTGGGACGACGACGCCCAGTTCGTGGACTGGGAGGAGTTTGATCGCATAAGCGGCGGCATCTTCAGCGGCAAATCAAAGCTTCTGGCCAGCTATGCGGTCATCTCCGCCAACTACGCCCACCTCATGATCCGCTTCGGCTACCACTTCTCGGTGCTGGACACGGTGTGCGGCCCCGAGGACAAAAACAACTACATCAATTTCCGCTTCAAGGGCGGCGGCGGGGCCCTGGTGCAGCGCCTGACGCGCATCGACTTCATCTCCCGGGTGCTCACCCACTTCAGCTTCGCCGTGACCGTCAAGGGGGATATGCTCGACGCCCGCATGGCCCGGGAAAACGAGGTCATCGTCCAGAAAAGGCTGGCCATGCTCGGCTACCTCCTGGCCCGCACCAAGCTTATGGACATCACCCTGTCCGAGGCCACGGACATGCGGACCCTGGTGGACGACTTCCTGGACGCAACCGACCGCTAGCCCCATGCCGCGCCAGCAACACGCTTACACACTGACGTTCGTCACCCCGCATCTGGCCGTGGGGCATGCCCCCATGTCCCGGGACCAGCTCGACTCGCTCAAGGCCCAGGGCATCGACGCCATCTTGAACCTGTGCGCCGAGTTCTGCGACCTGCACGACATCGAGCAAAAGGCCGGGTTCGAGGTCTACTATCTGCCCATCCCCGACGAACAGGCCCCGCCCCTGGCCGAATTGGAAAAGGCCTTGGCCTGGCTGGACGAGGCCGTGTACCTGGGCCGCAAGGTGCTCATCCACTGCCGCCACGGCATCGGCCGCACCGGCACGGTGCTCAATGCCTATCTGTTGCGCCGGGGCCTGGGCCACACCATGGCCGCCCGCATCCTGCGTCCCCTGCGCTCCAAGCCCACCAATTTCGACCAGTGGTGGACCATCCGCAAATACGGCCGGTCAAGCGGGCGGCTGACCATCCGCGAACCCACCCTGGAGTCCTCGCATCTGGTGGACCTGGGGCCGTTTTTCTACGACTACGAGGGATTGTGCGCCCTGGCCGAGGAATACGCCACCGGGGCCGAGCGGTGCGGCCGGGAACATAGCCGGTGTTGCCGCACCCCCGTGAGCCTGACCTTCATCGAGGCCGTCTACCTAAGCCACGCCCGCAACGTGGCCATGTCCAGCCAGGCCAGGCTCTCGGTCATCGACCGGGCTGTGGAGACGGCCAGACGGGAACGGGATGCGGCCGAGGGCGGGGCCGACGCCGCCGGGGGGGGCGAGTTCTGTCTGTCCGACGCAGGGGCCGTGTGTCCGCTTCTTGCCGACGGCGTCTGCCTGCTTTTCGACTACCGGCCCCTGCAATGCCGCACCTTCGAGATTGCGGCCGCAGCCAAGGCCCAGTTGTGGGAGACCCTGGAGCCGGCCAGGACGACCCTCTCCCGGCAGGCCTATTTCGCCTTCACCTCGGAGATGGACGACGAGCCGCCGCGCTTCGGGCTGCCCGACGTGGTCTCCGGCCGCTACGTGCAGACCTTTTTCCACCGCCTCCTGAAAAACGCCCGACCAACCCGCACGAAACTCTTTCCAGGTTGACCGCTACGGCGCGCAGGCCCTAGACTGTCTTTTCGCCGTCTTCCGGGCCAGTTGCGACGGAGACGGACAAACGCGCGACAAGGAGCAGGGCATGGCACAAGACGTACGCACGCTTCTGAAAGTGATCGACCAGCCGGGCGATGACGAGGAACGCTGGTTCGAGGACATCCGCATCGGGGACTGGTTCTATCTGTCCGTCCAGGGCGGACCGGACCACGAGAGCATCCCCCGGGCCACGGTCGGCCCCACGGAGTACGAGGCCTTCGAGGTCTCCATCCAGACCGTGCACGGGGTCATTTCGTATGGGAAATGGGGCGTGTGGGAGCAGTTGTCCAAACACCCCTGGGCCAAGGGCTTCCACAAGGAAACGCCCATGCTCATGGTTGCGGGCGAGGCGACCGTGGCCGAGGTGCAGCAGATATACGAGGATCTTCTGGAATTCGCCCGCACCCATCCCGTGCCCTGACCGGCCCGGGAGGCGGGGCTGGCCGACGCCGTCCCAAAGGGGGCGACGGAGCCTGATGCGCGCCCTGAAACGGCCGCCGCGGGAACGTCCCGGGGCGGCCTCATACGTTTCGTCGCCTACGGCAAAAGCTTCACCTTGATCTCAAGTCCCTCGATGATCAGCCCCACCTCTTCGAGGCGGTTCACCATGTCCTGTCGCAACCCGCGTTCTAGCAGATTGATGTCCAGATCCGCCAGGTCCGGGCCTTCCACGGTCGCGTCGCCTAAAATACGCACCTCGTACATGCCGCCTCCCGCATCGTTGTCGTTTTTCGGGCCTGCCCGCATCCGGCGCCCGCAGGCGCCCGCTTGCGATCATGCCGCCCGCAAGGTTGTCCGGGCGTTCCTTTTATGACAGAAGGTGGGAAAAATCTCAAAGGAAGGCAACCCATGCCCCCCATCACCGACAGCGAATACCGGGCCTTCATCGGACCTGAGGAGCACAGGTATCTCCCCCGCTTCAGGATGTTTGACGAGTTGGCCGGAAACTTCAAGGCCACCTGGAACTGGTCCGCGTTTTTTTTCACCTTCTGGTGGCTTCTCTACCGCAAGCTGTACGCCTACGCCGCCCTAGTCTTCGTTTTGTCGTTCGTGCCGTATCTCAATTTCGCGGTCATGATCGGGTCCGGCGTGGCCGGATACTACCTGTATTACCGCAAGGCGCAGGAGAGCATCGGCCGTCTCAAGGAGGCCTTCCCCGGCGCGGACATCAGCGCCCAGTGCGCCGAACTGGGCGGCGTGCACCGCTTCGTCATCTGGGTGGGCATCCTGGTGTCGGCCTTTTTTCTGGTGGCCGCCCTGTCCCTGGGGGTCATCGGGACCATGCTCGGCGAATAGGCGGATATCCGAAAAAACCCTCCGGCCGGGTCCCGCGCCGTCCCCCGGCGCCAGGCCCGCCGCTGCGAAACGCAAAAAACGCCTGCATCGCCCGGACTACCGCGTCCGGGCGTTACAGGCGCATGATGTCGCTGGCCTTAAATCATCCGTCTGGCGCGGGCCCTAGTCCGTGAAGTAGTCCACCACCCGTCTTTCCTCGACCACGGCCTTGATGAAGGCCACGCATTCCTGGTGGCGGGGATGGGCGGCGTAGGTCGCCAGATCCGCCTCGGAATCGAACTCCGAATACAGGACCACATGGGTCTCGGGCGCGGATTCGACCATGCGCGCGCCAACCTTCAGGGCGCGCACCTGGGGGATGTGCGGCGGCAGGGCCTCCAGGATTTCCTTCATCTTTGCGGCGTTTTCGGCCCGCGTCCCGTGTTCGGTGCGCTCTTTGAGCTTCCACATGACGATGTGTACAAGCATGTCGTTATCTCTTTTTTGTCGTGAAGGAGGAAAAATCAAACCAAGCAATCCATGCCCTTGCGGTCCAACAGATCGAGTAGTTTTGCGGAAGGTCCGCTGGGTTTTTTTTGGCCCATTTCCCACTGTTGCACCGTGGACAGCCCCACGTTTAAAAGCGCGGCGAGAACAGCCTGGCTCAGACGCGACGACTCCCTGATTCGCTTGACGTCAGCGGCGTCAAACTGTCGCCTGGGCGGCAGGCACAGGGATTCGATCTGCCGCATGGTGATGGATGACATCCCTCCGGCTTCATGGATGTCCCTGGCCATCTCCAAGGCTCTCTCCAGGTGCTTGCTCATCAACTGCTCTCTTGATCTCGTAGAGTTTCTCATCACGCAACAAGGTGTCTATAATTCCGTCCCCCGCCTTGACGTACTGTTCGGACGCTCGCGCGAGCGCTTCGATCTCCCGGTGAGAGAGATTCCCCTTTTCGTTTTTGGCAAAGGCATCAACAAAAAATATCCTCTCCGAATCAGGCCGTTTGTAGGCTACGATCACGCGATATCCGCCGCGCTTCCCTTGCCCCTTCCTGGCGACCCTCTTTTTGTAGAGTCCCTTCCCAAGGTCGGCCTCGACATGCCCGGCGACAACTTCCACTGCTGCATGCCACAGCGCGCCGTCGTCAATGTCCTCATCCCGGGCAAAACGATGAAATGACCGCTGTTTGAAGACCCGCATGAAGCATCTCACCAGGTGAGCAAGTTGTCAATATTCCCCGTCTATCCTGCACGCCAACACGGCAAGCCCCCAAGGGAAAACCAGTCATGCTTTCCTACCACGCCAGGGTCTTGGTAAACGCCGCCGCCAGGGCCTCCACATCCTCGCCCACAAGCGGCGCCCCCCCCCTGGCCATCCGCACCTCGCCCGCCTCCGTCACCCGGCCCAAGCAGGAAGCGGCCTGACCTGCGAACCGGGCCTCGAAGGCGGCGCGGTTCCCAGGCTTCACCGTGACCAGAAGCCGCCCGGCGGACTCGGCATACAACAGCTCGATATTGGTCATGCCCGAAGGACCGGCATGCCTCCCGGCCGCCGGGGCCAGGGCCAGATCGACCTCGCAGCCCAGACGGCCGCCGATGGCCATTTCCGCCAGGGCCACGCCCAGGCCGCCGTCGGACAGGTCGTGGCAGGCCGTGACCAGCCCGTCCCGGATGGCCGCGTACAGCGCCCGGTAGCGCGCGGCAGCGGCCAGGGCGTCCACCTGGGGCACGGCCGCCGAGACAAAGCCCAGCTCCGCAGCGATCTCTGCGCCGCCGCATTCCGGGGCCGTCATCCCGAGCAGATAGATCAGGTCGCCGGGATTTTTGAAATCCGAGGTCACGGCCTTGGCCGCCTCGGGCATATATCCCATGACCGTAAAAAGCACCGTGGGCGGGATGGAGATTTTCTGGCCGCCGCCGGTGTAGTCGTTTTTCATGGAGTCCTTGCCGGACACGCAGGGCAGCCGGTAGGCCCGGCAAAAATGCGCCAGGGCCAGATTGGCCCGCACCAGCTGGGCCAGCTTGTAGCGGCCGTCCGGGGTCTTTTCGGACTGGACCGGGTCGCACCAGCAGAAATTGTCCACCCCGGCCAACCGGTCCGGGTCCGCGCCCACGGCCACGGCGTTGCGCACGGCCTCGTCGATGGCGTTGGCCATCATCCAGTAGGCGTCCAGGTCGGAATACTTGGGGCAGATGCCGTGGGACAGGACCAGCCCCTCGGGCCGCGACAGCACGGGCCGCAGCACCCCGGCGTCGGAGGGGCCGTCGCGCCGCGCCCCGACCATGGGCTTGACTACGCTTGCGCCTTTGACCTCATGGTCATACTGGCGCACCACGTAGTCCTTGCTGCAGATGTTGAGCCTGCCCAGCATGCGCCGCAAAAGCGCCCCCTGCCCGTGGGCCGGGACCTGCGGCGTGGGGCTTTCGGCCGTCTCGGGACGCTCCCACACGGCCGAAAGCTCCATGGTCGGGGCGCCGTGGTGCAAAAAATCCATGGGAAGCCGGGCCACGGGCTTGTCCCCATGGCGGACGAAAAAGACCCCGGAGTCTGTGAATGTGCCAAGCGCCGTGGCCAAAACGTCCATCTCCCGGGCCAGATCAAGGAAGGTCTGAACATGCTGTTGCGGCACGGCCAGGGTCATGCGCTCCTGGGCCTCGGACAAAAGCACCTCCCAGGGCCGCAGGCCGTCGTATTTGAGCGGCGCCTTGGACAAATCCAGGTCGCAGCCGCCGCTGTCCTGGGCCATCTCGCCCACCGACGAGGACAGGCCGCCCGCACCGTTGTCGGTAATGGCGCTATAGAGCCCCATGTCCCTGGCCCGCATAAGAAAGTCGTACATCTTGCGCTGGGTGATGGGGTCGCCGATCTGCACGGCCGTGGCCGGAGAGCCCTCATGCAGCTCCTCGGAGGAAAAGGTCGCGCCGTGGATGCCGTCCTTGCCGATGCGCCCGCCGGTCATGACGATAGCGTCGCCGGTGTCGGCCTTTTTCTTATGGCTCGGCCGCCCGGCCACGGTGGTCGGCAAAAGGCCCACCGTGCCGCAAAAGACCAGGGGCTTGCCCAGGTAGCGCTCCTCGAAGACCACGGAGCCGTTGACCGTGGGGATGCCGGACTTGTTGCCGCCGTGCTCCACGCCCTCGCGCACGCCTTCGAACACCCGGCGCGGATGCAAAAGCCTGGGCGGCAGCTCGCCCTCGTGAAACGGCGAGGCGAAGCAGAACACGTCGGTGTTGCACAGCAGATTGGCCCCAAGCCCGGCGCCCATGGGGTCGCGGTTGACGCCCACGATGCCCGTCAGCGCCCCGCCGTAGGGGTCCAGGGCCGAGGGGCTGTTGTGGGTCTCCACCTTGATGCACACGTGGTGGGTGTCGGTGAAGCGCACCACCCCGGCGTTGTCGGTAAAGACCGACAGGCAGAAATCGTCCTCCCCAAGCTCGCGCCGGATGTCTGTCGTGCTGCCCTGAATGCAGGTCTTGTACAGGCTTTTCACCTGCCAGTGCAGGCCCTTCTCCCGGTCCTCGTAGTCGATGGCGGCGCCAAATATCTTGTGCTTGCAGTGCTCGGACCAGGTCTGGGCCAAAACCTCGATCTCGGCGTCCGTGGGCAGGGGCGAAAGCCCGGCCGTTGCGCGGGCCTGAGCCACGGCCGGATCGGCGTAGTGGTCGCGGATGGCCCGCATCTCCACAAGCGACAGGGCCAGGACGTTGTCGCGGCTAAAGGCCATAAGGGCCGCGTCGTCCATGGCGAAAAGATCGATCCCGGCCACCTCGTCCACGGCCTGTCCCGTGACCCGGGCGGCCCGGGGCGGAAATCCCGGCTCGGCCCGCCACTGGGCGGCGCTTTTTATCTCGAAGCGCTGGATGAGCTCGTTGGCCAGAAGGTCGCGGCCGATGCGCCGGGCCGTGTCCAGATCGGCCACCCCGCGCAGGCGGTGCTGCACGGCGGTATAGACGGCCAGGGCCGCAGTCCGGGCGGGGTCGAGCCCCAGGACCAACGCGGCGGTCTCCTTCGCGGTGCGGCCCTCGTTGTCCGTAACCCCGGGCCGAAAAGACACCTCCAGGATGAACTCCGGGGCCGGATCGGCCAGGGGCAGCGGATCGAGCGAGGCCGTATGCAGCACCGGATCGTGCAGGGCGTGGGCGGCCACAAGGGCCAGGGCCTCGTCGCGGCTTACGCCCTCCAGGGTGAACACCCGCACCTGATCCACGCCGGAAACGGCCAGGCCGAGTTCGCTTTGGATCTTGCGGGCGGTCTTTTCGCCCATGACATCGCGAACGCCTGACCGGGGTCCCACTTCGACGCGAAAAAGCATGGCAGCCATCCTTGTGAAGGGTGCAAGGGGGTGAGCGCGGGAGGTTTCCAAGGGGGCGCGGCCAGGACCGGAGGGGATGCGCGGCCAGAGGCCCGCGAGGGGCCGTCGCCTGGCGGGGTTGCCGGGGCCTACTTCTTCCGGTCGAGCATGGGCGCCAGGGCCAGGGCCAAAAGCTCCCGTTCCGGGGAGGCCGGGAAGGGGGCCAGCGCCGTCTCGGCCCGGGCCAGATACGAGGCGGCCGCCTCGCGGGTCTTGTCCGCGTATCCGCCGGAAACCACGGTCTCCCGCAGGTTGTCCAGGTCATCCGGCGACAGCCGGTCCATCTTGAAATCCTCGGCCAGCCGCCTGCGCTCCTGCGGGTCCAGGTCGGCCAGATACAAAAGAAGCGGCAAGGTGACCTTGCCCTCCTTGAGGTCCGAGGCCGCAGGCTTGCCGGACACCGACGAGGGCGAGGTATAGTCCAGGGCGTCGTCCACCAATTGAAAGGCGATGCCAAGCGACAGCCCGTAGTCTGCGGCGGCCTCCTCCAGGTCCTCGGAGGCCCCGGCGAAGACAGCCCCGCACCGACACGCGGCCTGGATGAGAAAGGCGGTCTTGCCGGTGATGATCTCGTAGTAGGTGGCGATGGCCAGATCCGTATCGCGCAGGTGGGCGATCTCCTGGATCTCCCCCGTGGCCGTGCGCAAAAGCGCCTCGGACAGGTGCCGGGTCAGGTCCGGGACGCCGTATTCCGCCACCAACCGGTTGGCCAGGGCCAACAGGGCGTCGCCCACCAGGATGGTGTGCGTGGTCCCGAAAAGCGTATGGGCGGACTGGCGGCCGCGCCGCAGCCTCGCCCCATCCAGGATGTCGTCGTGCAAAAGCGTGGCGGAGTGCAGAAATTCCAGGGAACAGGCCAGGGGCAGGAAGTCGTCTCCCCGGTATCCCAGGGCCCGGGCCGTGAGGATGGTCAGGGCAGGCCGCAGCCGCTTGCCCCCGGCCTCAAGCACGTGGCGCACCGTGGGCCGCACGGACTGGTGCAGCCGCTCGGCCTGGGCCTCCAGGAAGCGGTTGATGCGGGGAAGTTCCTTTTCGTGGAAACGCTCAAGCGGATTCATCGCCCGGCCTGTACCAGGATTCGCCAAGAACTGGCAAGGGGGCCGCCGGGCTTTTCCCCATGGCGGCAAGCGCTTCCAGGGCCTTTTTCCCGGCCCCGCCCATGTCCCGGGACAGCTCGTTGACGTAGGCCCGGATGTGGGCCTCGACGACGCCGCCGTCCTTCTCGACGGCCAGGGCCGCTACCAGGGGCAACACGGCGGCGGGATCGGCCAGGGCCATCTCCAGGCTTCTCCGCATCGTCTGAGCCACGAGCGCGAGCACGTCCGGCCCAAGCTGCGTCCGGCCCACGATCACCCCCAGCGGCACGGGCAGGCCGCCGGTTTTTTTGTCCCACCACCGGCCCAGGTCGAAAACGCGGCGCAGGCCGTGGCGCTCCGGGGCCAGGGCCGTTTCGTGGATAAGCAGCGCCGCCAGCCCTTGCTCCCGGGCGGTCTCGGCCACCCGGTCGTAGCGCACGGGGATAAACGCCGCGTCCGGCCCGGGCAGGCCGGGCAGGGCGGCCACGTCGGGATCGGCCAGGGCGGCGCGCAAAAGTCTGGCCGCCGTGGTCAGAAGGCCCGGCACGACCACCGCCGCCGGACGCTCATCCGCCGTATGGCCGACCGGCACGGCCAGCTTGGGGCCGATTTTGAGGCCGAAGGCCGCGCCGGAGGGCAGGATGCGGCAGCTCTCGCCCAGGGACAGGCCCACGGCGGCCGAGACCTTGATCACGTCGAAACGGCCGGACAGGGCGGCCTCGTTTAAGTTCTCCACGTCCAAAAAGACGAAGTCCGCCTCAGGGGCGCCCGGCGCAAGCCCGAGCATCCAGGCCCCGAAGATGGTGGTGTCGTTGGGACAGGGAGAGACGGCCACGGTCAGGCGTTTCATGCGGCGCTCCGAAAAAATTCGGCCAGGGCCGGCCCCAGGCGGGAAAGCGCCCCTTTGAGGTCCCACTGTTCGGGGCGGCGGCTGCCCACCAGATTGGACACGGCGCGAATCTGCACGAAGGGGACCCGGGCCAGACGACAAGCCAGGGCGGCGGCGAATCCCTCCATGTTCTCCAAAAGCGCTCCGTGGCGGCGAAATAACAGGGCCGCCCGCTCCATGGTCCCGGTCGCCCCGGCCACGGTCAGCGACGCCGCCCGGCCCAGGGACGCGGGCAGGGCAAGCCCCATGGCCGCCGCCGCGTCGTCGGGCCGCAGGTCCAGGGTCTCGTACACCGGCCCGGCCTCGGTTTCGGCCATGGGCAGGCCGATGCCCCGGGGGGCGGTTCCTTCAGCGGTCACCAGCCCGTATTCGGGCCAGATCTCGCGCGTCACGGCCCACACCCCGCACATGGGCGCCGCCTCCAGATCAAAGCTCCCGGCCACGCCGATCTGCACCACCCCGGAAACCCCGGCCCCGTCATACCGTCCGGCCAAGGCCCGGCCAAGGGTGGCCGCCGTGGCCACCGGCCCCACCCCGGAGCACAGGGCCAGGACATTCCTGCCGCCGACCGGGACCGGGGCCTGGGCGACGACCTCATGCGCCCCGGCCCCTCCTTCCGGCAGACGCGCCTTCGCCGGAAAAAGGGCGGGCAAAACAGCGCGCAGCTCGGTTCGGGTGGCGCAGGCCACAAGAATAGTCATGCCCGGCCGCCGAAAAAATCCATTACAGCCTCCAGCACCACATCCCCGCCTCGCGCAGGGCCTCGCGGGGCAACGCCCCGCGCACGTCCAGCACGATGGCCTGGCCCTCGTCCCGGAACCAGGAGCGCATCTCCAGCGGGCTTATGGTCTTGAGATAGAGGTCATGCGGCACGGCCAGGATCAGGGCGTCCAGGTCGCGGAAGGCCGAAAGCGGCTCCAAGGTCAGGCCGTATTCGTGGCGGGCCTCCTCGGCCGAGGCCAGGGGGTCGTGGACAAGCACCCGCACCTGATAATCGGCCAGCTCGCGCACGATATCCACCACCTTGGTGTTGCGCAGGTCCGGGACATTCTCCTTAAACGTCAGTCCCAGGACGCCCACCCGCGCCCCGCGCACCCGATGTCCGGCCTTGATCAGGCGTTTGACGGCGGTGTGGGCCACATGCCCGGCCATGGCGTCGTTGATGTGGCGCCCGGCCAGGATGACCTGTGGCTCATAGCCCAGGCTCTGGGCCTTGAAGGTCAGATAGAAGGGGTCCACGCCGATGCAGTGGCCGCCCACCAGCCCCGGCCGAAAGGGCAGGAAGTTCCACTTGGTCCCGGCCGCCTCCAGCACCTCCAGGGTGTCGATGCCCATGCGCTCAAAGATCAGCGACAGCTCGTTCATGAGCGCGATGTTGAGATCCCGCTGGGTGTTCTCGATGACCTTGGCGGCCTCGGCCACCTTGATGCTCGAGGCCTCGTGCACCCCGGCGTTGATGATGGTCCCGTACAGCCGGGCCAAAAGTCTGCGGGTGGGCTCGTCCTGCCCGGCCACCACCTTGACGATGCGCTCCAGGGTATGGACCTTGTCCCCGGGATTGATGCGCTCCGGGGAATAGCCCACGGTGAAGTCGCGGCCGCAGACAAGGCCGGAATGCTCCTCCAGAAGCGGCACGCAGATCTCTTCGGTCAGTCCCGGATAGACCGTGGATTCGTAGACCACAACGCTGCCTGCGGCGAGGTGTTTGCCCACCGTGGCCGAGGCCCCGGTGACCGGGCGCAGATCGGGATTACGGTTGGCGTCGATGGGAGTTGGCACGGCCACCACGACCACCCCGCAGGATTTGATGGCCTGGGGGTCGGAGGTGTATTCGACGACGGCCCGGGCCAGCTTTGCGGGCTCGACCTCGCCGGTTGCGTCGGCCCCGGATTTGAGCTCGTCGATGCGGGCCTGGCTGATGTCGAAGCCGACCACCCGGAAATGCCGGGACAGGGCCACAGCCAGGGGCAGGCCCACATATCCCAGGCCCACCACGGCCACAGCGGTTTTTTTGGAGATCAGGTCTTCAAACTCGATCACTGCGGAACCTTCCTGCGAAAAGTTATCCGGACCGGCCGCCGCACGACGGCAAGAAACGATCGGCGGCCGCGACCGGGACGAAAAAGCGACGCAAAGAGGGATTTCTAGCGGACTTCGCCCAGGGCATCAAGGCGACGATTTACAACCCGGCGCGGGCGCCGCATACTGCCAGGCATGGACTTCGACTGGAAAACCTTCGCCACGGCCCTTGGTCTGGCCTTCATCCTTGAGGGCCTCCCCTATTTCCTTTTGGCCGAGAAGATGCCCACGGTGCTTAGGGGCCTGTCCGAGCGGCCGCCGTCGGAGCTGCGCCGCCTGGGGCTTATGGCCATCGCGGCGGGCCTTTTGGCGGTCTATCTGATGCGGTCCATGGCCTGACGCCGCCTTACGGCTTAACCGCCGTATGGACGAAGACGATGCCCGAGGCCAGGGCTGTGTGGCTGACGTCGACGAACCCGGCCCGGGTCAGCTCCCCGGCCAGGGCCTCCTCGTCCGGGAAGGCCCGGATGGTGTCGGCCAGATAGCGGTAGGCGGCGTCATCGCCGGACACCAGCCGCCCGAATCCGGGCAGCACCTTCGTCAGATAAAAGTTGTACGCCCCGCCCCAGATGCGCCGTCTGCCCGTCCCGAACTCCAGGATGCAAAATCGCGCCCCGGGCCTAAGCACCCGCAGCATCTCGGCGTAGGCCGCCTGCCTGGGCCGGATGTTGCGGATGCCAAACGCGATGGCGGCGGCGTCCATGCTGGCGTCCGGCAACGGCAGGGCCAGCCCGTCGGCCTGCACCGGAAAGATGCGTCCGGCCTCGGAGGGCGGAATCTTGCCCTGGCCGCGCACCAGCATGGGCAGGGTGAAATCTGCGGCCACGACCACGGCCCGGGGATGGCGGCGGGCGATCTCAAGCGACACGTCCAGGGTCCCGGCGGCCAGGTCCAGCACCACCCCCTCCCGGTCCCGCTCCAGGCCGATTCCGGCGACCAGCTTCCGGCGCCACACGATATCGAGGCCCAGGCTCAGGGCATGATTCAAAAAATCATAAAACCGGGCGATGCGGCCGAACATGCAGGCCACGCGGCGGCCGTGCTCGGCGTCGGTGGGGGAAACGGGGGCTGGGCGGGTCATGGGCCTCCGGCGGCCAGGGGGGGAACTTTCCCAAAAAAAGTATCCCCCCTGGACCCCTCTTCAAAAACTTTTGTCGTGCTTCGCGAAGGCGTTTTCCCTTGGTGGAAGCACATTCCTCCGCACTCCCCTGTCTTTCCGGGCGCTGCCTCCAGGGCGAGGCCCTGGGGGCAGCGCCCGGAGTCAGGGGGGGCCGGGGGAAATGATTTCCCCCGGCGGGGAAGGGGTTCGGGGAGGGGGCGAAGCCCTCTCCCCGTCTCCGCTCTACGGCGTCTCGTCGTTGTCGGCCGCCTGGGCGGCGGCCGTCTCGTCCGGGACATGGCCGCCGATGGTGCGCAGCACCTCGCGGTAGATGGGTCCGAAGTGTTCGGCGAAGTTGCCGGGCGAGATGCGTCCGGTCTCCACGAACTTGACCACGATTTCCTTGGTGATCTGCAGGGCCTGAAGCGTCGTCTTGTCCACCTGGACCTCCGGAAAAGATAAAAACCCGCCCGGCTGGGGAAATGGCCTTGGACCACCCAAGGATCATCACCGGGCGGGAAAAGGGGAATACCCGGTAAGGCATCCCCCGTTTTTTTCAAACGTCCCGTCTGGGACTCCGTACAGACCGAAACGGCCGTTGCAAAGAAACGGCGCCCACCCTTCGCGTCGGGTCGCCGTCCGGCGTCACTTCTTCTTGATGTCGTGCGATCCCCTAGCATGGGCCGGGTGCGGCGTCGAGGACCGCTCCGTAAGCGGGATCAGCTCGTAGGCCCGCCTTCCCAGTCCCACGGCCTCGCCATGCACGAAGGTGATTTCGCCCTTGGTCTCGGGCCAGCACCCGGCGAACTTGTTTTCGCCAGGGCCGGCGCAGGAGGTCAGGTGCGTGCCGCAGCAGGCGGTCTGGGCGTTGACCAGATCGAAGCAGGCCGCGTCCAGGGCCACGGGGTCGGTGGAGGCCAGGATGCCGATGTCCGGCACCAGGGGGGCGTCGCTCCAGGGCACGCAGTCGCAGTCCGGGGTGACGTTCATGAGGATGTTGAAAAACCCCACCCGGTTGCGTTTGTTTTTGATGGCCCCGTAGGCGTACTCCACCATGCGCTCCATGAATTCCGACAGGTCGGTGCGAAAATCCAGGCCCACGGCCTTGTCCCGGCACACGGTGAGACACTCGCCGCAGCCGATGCACTTTTGCGGGTCGATGTGGGCCTTTTTTTCGGCCATGGTCACGGCCTTCTGGGGACAGACCTTGAAGCAGGCGCCGCAGCCCACGCACTTTTTCGCGTCCACCCGGAAGCGCACGCAGTGCTGCTCCTGCTTGCCCACCCGGGGGGCGCAGCCCATGGCCAGGTTTTTGACCGCGCCGCCGAATCCGGCCATCTCGTGCCCCTTGAAGTGGGAGATGACCAGCATGCTCTGGGCGGCCACGATGTCCCCGGCGATCTTGACGCTTTCGAAGTGTTTGCGGTTGATGGCCACCTCGGCCACGTTGGTGCTGGACAGGCCGTCGGCGATGAGGATGGGCGCGGCGGTGACCTCGAAGCCGAAGCCGTGTTCCAGAGCGGTGAGCAGATGGTCCGCGCCGTTGTGGCGGGAGCCGGAATACAGGGTGTTGGTGTCGGTCAGGAAGGGGCGACCCTCGTGCTCGACGATCTTGTCCACCACGGCCCGCACCAGGGTGGGGCTGACGTGGGTGTCGCAGCCGCGCTCTCCGAAATGGAGCTTGACGGCGGTCAGGTCGCCGGATTTGACGACCTTGGCGAAGCCTGCCGCGTCAAAGAGCTTTTTGATTTTCATGGTGCGGTTTTCCCGGGGGGTGCGGGCCCGCAGGTCGGCGAAAAAGACCTTGGATTTTTTCGGGATGGTCTCGCTCATGAGGTGCTCCTTCCTGGTGTTTCAGACGCCGCCGGGGCGTCGTCGGGTCCCTCGGCCGTAGGGCGCGGGGCGGGCGCGAGACCGGTGTTCCAGGTCGTGCGGGCCGCGTCAAGGGCCGTCAAAAGGCCCGGGGCCGTGCGCAGATGCATGTCGGTCTGGGGAAAGGATATCTCCACGCCGTTTTCCCGGAACAGGTCGTCGATGAGATCCCGCACCCCGGAAAAGATGGTCGCCACATCCTGGGGCTCGGTGATCCACACCCGCAGTCGGTACTCCAGGGCGCTTGGGCCGAAGTCGGCGAAGACCACCGAAGGTTTGGGCTCCGCGAGCACCCGGGGGCTTTGCGCGGCGGCCGTAAGCAGAAGCCGCCTGACGAGTCCCCGATCCGAGCCGTAGGCCACGCCCACCACCACCTCGCGACGCACGGTGGGATCCTTGTGGCTTAGGTTGGTCACCCGCCCGGTGATCAGTTCGGAGTTGGGCACGAACACCGTGGCGTTGTCCGTGGTCACGGCCACGGTGTTGCGGATGTTCACCCGGCGCACAATGAGCATGTCCCCGCCCACGACCAGCACGTCGCCGGGCTCCACGGAGCGGCCGAATAAAAGGATCAGGCCGCTTATGAAGTTGCTGACGATGTTTTGCAGCCCGAACCCGATGCCCACGCTTAGGCCGCCAGCCACCACGGCCAGCCCCGTGGGCGAGAACCCGACCAGAAACAGGGCGCACAAGACGAAGGCGGCCCACCAGAAATAGCCGGTGATGGTGGCCAGGGTATGGGCGGCCAGCCCCTGGGGCAGGCTGTGGCGGCGGGTTCCGTCGCGGTGCAAAAAAAACGACCGGGTCACGGCGATGCCCATTTTCGTCAGATAAAAGGCCAGGATCACGGCCAGGACGTTCTGGGCGCTCAGGACCACATAATCAAGGTGGAGTTCCTGCCGCATAAGCGCGGCGAAGATATCCCTGGCCTCGAACTGGGTGGAGGCGAAAAACAGGCTGAAAAATAGGACCGTGAGAAACACCAGGGGGAACCCCAGGCCGGAGAGGACGGCAGTCATGAGCATGCTGCGGCCTGTGGCGGCCCGGTCGCGCAGCCGGTCAAGCAGTAGCCCCACAGCCACGGACAGGCGCACGGACAAAACCAGATAAAACAGCACGGACGTGCCCAGTATGGCCGCCCGGGCGTATCCGGAAAGGGTGATGACGGCCAGGATCGGCAGGATCACCACGCACAGGGAGGACAGGGCCGCATCCAGCCGGGCCTCGGCGATGCGGCCATGGCGCCTGACAAGGAAGGCGGCCCCGAGCAGGGCCAGGGCGAAAAGCGGCGTGGCCAGCGCATCGGGGATAGCCGGAACCTGGAGCATAAGGCCCAGGCAAAAAAGCCCCCACAAGGGCCAACGGGTGAAGGTGCGCGGCGAGGGCCGGGGACCGGCGGACAGAAGGGTCAGCCCCCGGGAGAGACACACCAGGGCGGCCGTGAAAAACATCTCGCCCACGGCCGACAGTATGGAATACATGACAAAGCCGATCCTGGACGTGAGAAAAAGCACGCCCACCCCGCAGCAGGCGCACAGCAAAGCCCGCCGGATCTGGCGCGCGGCGTCCTTATGGTCGTCGACCTTCAAAAACCGGCCGAAAAAAAGCCGCCAGGCCGCCCAGGGGGCGAACCCGATGCACACGACGCCCGCCCATATTTTGAGCCAGTCCCATATGTCCCGGTCCTGCCCGGTCACGGAGATGGCCAGATGCATGGATTTGCTCCAACCGCGCAGGGCCTGGTCCAAGGCGTCGAAATCGGTCAGATCCGACAGCCAGGGGTCGCTTTCAAAATAGTACGGCTCCCAGGACTCGTTTAATTCCTCGCGCAGGGAGGCGTTCCAGGCCTCCACCGCAGACAGAAACTCCCTGGCCGGGCGCAGCCCGATCTCCATTTCCTCCCGCAGGTCGTCCAACCGGACGCGAAGCGAGATCAGATCGCCCAGGACCAGCCGCAACTGGACGTCGGTCTCGGGGCTTAGGCCCTCCCCCAGGCTTTGCATGATGCGGGCCTCCAGCTTGTCCAGATAGCTCACCTGGCGTGCGACATCCGCCTCCTGGACATCCGGATTGCCAAGCAGGGACTGGGCGCTGACCCGCAGATCGTCAACGCCCTCCATGACGTCGCGCAGATCCCAGGGGTTGTCGGCCATCCAGGCCCATAGCGTCAGTTCCTCCCGGGTACGCCGCAATTCCCCGACTGCGGCGTCAAGCTCCTGTCGCCATCTTTCAAGCTCCTGGCGGGTCTGGGTGATGGCCAGCCCCGATTCATGGATCTCGCGCCGGGCCTGTTCCAGGAGCTGGCGGTTGTCGGAGCGCGACGGTCCGGCGGCGGCGCACGGGACCGCACAGAGGATGCAGAGGATGGACGAGACGACGAAAAAAGCGCGTCGCTGGCGCAGGGTCGGGCTTGTCATGCGGTGACCGTCCGGAGTGGAGCAGGATGGCGACATCAATACGGCGCTGCCCCGGGAAAGTCCATGCAGGGGATCAGGTCCGGGGATTCGCCTCCTGCCCTGGGCCGACGCCGGGCTTGGCGGCGCGCTGGCCCGTGGCCCACAATATCTGGCGGCATATCCCCATGAGCATGCTGAACTCGGCCCGGGTGGGCCGCACCCGCTCGGCGAAGCGGCGAAGCGGCAAGAGGAAATAGTCGGGATTGTCGCCCTTGAGAAAGTCAATGGCCGTCAGCGCCCGGGACAGGGCGGAAAAAAGGGCCTCGCGCTCGCCGTGGGTGATCTCCCGGCCCGGCTGGACAGGACCGGCCGGGGTCTCGCCTACGGCCCGGCCGGGACGGGCCAGCTCGTGTGCGGCCAGGAGGCACTCGTAGAGAAGGACCAGCACGGCCTGGGCCAGATTGAGCGAGGTGGCCTCCGCCGCCGTGGGGATGGTCACCAGACGGCCGCACAGCCGGGTCTCCTGGTTGGCGAGTCCCGCGTCCTCAGGGCCGAAGACCAGGGCCGCCGTCTCGCCCCCGGCCAGGGCCGGGGCGATCTCGGCGGCGGCGGCGCGCGGGGGGACAAGGCCCTTGCGCCAGCCGCCCACCCGGGCCGTGGTCCCATAGACCCGGGAAAACGGCGCCAGGGCGGTCTCCAGGTCCGGGGCGATCACGGCGGCGGCAAGGACCTCCCGGCCCTTGGCCGTTGCCAGGGCCGCAGCCCGGTCCGGGTCATAATCCCGGGGGGCGACCAGAATGAGCCGGGACACGCCCATGTTGGCGCAGGCCCGGGCAGCGGAACCCACGTTTTCTGAGAATTTCGGCTGAAAAAGAACCACGGCCAGACCGTCGAGCATGAGCGCCTCCCTGCGCCGTTATGGCATGGCGCGATGTAGCATCCCCGGGGCGGATTTGCATCCCGCTTGGCCAGGGCCGACCCGGGGCTTCCCATCCGGCCCGGGGCAGGCTATTGCCTGCCCATTCCCGCATGGAGGCCCGATCATGTCTGCGACACCGCCAAATATCTATCTCATCGGCCCCCGGGCCTCGGGCAAGACCAGCCTGGGCAGGCTTTTGGCAGAGCGATTGGAGCGGCCGTTTCTGGACCTTGACGAGGTGTTTCGTGAGCTCCGGGGGGAGACCATCGCCGCCCTGGTGGAGCGCGAGGGCTGGGAACGGTTCCGGGAGATCGAGCGGGACATCCTGGCCGAGACGGCCAAGACCCCGGGCCGGGTGGTGGCCACAGGCGGCGGCGTGGTGCTTTTGCCGGAGAACCGGAAGATTCTGGCCCGGGGGCTGGTCGTGTACCTTCAGGCCGACCCTGACCGCCTGGCCGAGCGGCTGACGGCCGACTTCAACCCCGGCCAGCGTCCGAGCCTGACGGGTCTGGAGCTGGCCCAGGAAATACGGACCACCCTGGCCGAGCGGGAACCCCTGTACCTGGGGGCGGCCCATGTAATCCTGCCCGAGGCCCCCCTGGAGCGTCTTGCCGATCAAGCCGTGAAGGCCTTGGCCATGCTGTAAGCGCCCCCCCCTTCTGGTGTAGCATGACCTGCACCGGCCGTTTCCTTGCCCCGCAGGGATATCCACGGGGATTTCACTGCCGATGCCGCAGTGCCTCCGGCCCGGATGGCGTATTTCCAAGCGCTGACTTGACCTCACCAGGGCTGTCTACGTGCTTATCAAAACATATTACCGATACGCCCCACCCCACCTTGCACGTTGTCCCCACCGCCGTCATACCTGTTCACAGACATACTGGAATCATCAGGCATCTCATTGCATGGGGGCTGCATTTAGATGTCCAGACCTAATCTTCTCCTGTACATCTAAGCGCCTCAGGGGTCCCGTGCAGCATCTTTTTCCGAACATGGACAACGACGCCATTCCCTCTCCAGTTACGAGGTGAAGAGTTAACCCTCCCCCCCCTTTTCTTTCGCACACCTTTTGCAGAATGGATTTCATGCCCCGAGGCCGGCACGCTATCTGCTCGCCCCTCTCAATTTCACTTTTTCGCATGAAAAACCCTATTTCACGGCGGTTGGTTGTTGTCACAACCGCCAGGGTCTGGTAATGTGAAGGAAGTATCAAGCAGGAGGTCACTCATGTATGCTCTGCGTTTTCCAGCCCTGCTCACCGGACTGGCCGTCACCATGCTGTTTCTCTGGGTTCCCGCCGGGCGGAGCCAGGCCCCGGCCGTCCCTCCGGCCGATGCCGCCTATGTCGGCTCCGAGGCCTGCGCCGCCTGCCATGACGCCCAGTTTCAGACATATTCCAAGTATTCGAAGAAGGCCCATTCCTCCAAAAGCGTGCAGATCATGGCCTCGGATCTGGCCGACGAGGAATTGCGGAGCTGCTACGGCTGCCACACCACGGGCTACGGGAAACCGGGCGGATTCGTGAGCTTTCAGGCCACCCCCGCCCTGGCCAACGCCGGATGCGAGGTCTGTCATGGGCCGGGCTCGGCCCACGCCGAATCCGGCGGCGACGCCTCGCTCATCAAGGGCAAGCTGACCATGTCCGATTGCGAGACCTGCCACAGCGCCGAGCGTGTCGCGGCGTTTAATTTCAAGCCCATGCTCTACGCTGGCGCGCACTAAGGGAATGCCCATGGACATCATGGCTCGCTCCATCGGCGTCAAGGTGCTCGTCCTGGTCTCGGCTTTGACCATCATCGCCTTCACCGGACTCTTCCTGGCCAACTCCTACTGGCAGCACAACGGGACCGTGGACCAGATCCAGGCCGCCTCCGAGCGTACCTCGGATCTGTTGCGCATGGCCATCGAGGAGCCAATGTCCCTGGGCAAAAACCAGGAGACCACGGCCCAGTTCGAAAAGGTGGCCAAGCGTTACAGCGACATCCGCGTGTTCATGACCAACTTCAAGGGCAACATCACCTACGCCACAGCCCCGGGAGACCTGCGCAAGGATCTGTCCCAGGTGGTCGCCGAGGCCGATTTCAACGCAGCCGTGCAAAATAGCCTCGCCGCGGCCTCCCACTCCGGGGCCATCATGACCGTCGCCGGCAAGAGCTCCTTCGTGGAGATCGCCTCTGTGGCCAACGCCCCGGCCTGCCACCACTGCCACGGGTCCAGCAGGCCCATTCTGGGGGCCATGGTGGTCGTCAAGGACATTGAGCAGGAGATGGGCCGACTCACCGCCACCCAATACAAAAGCGCCGGCATCTCCCTGGCCAGCCTTCTGGGCCTTTTGGCCTGTCTGCTCTTTTTCATCCGCCGCTCGGTCATAAACCGCATCAAGACCATCGCCGCCGCCTCCCACGAGATCAGCCATGGGGCGCTGGACGTGTCCTTCAAGGTCCACGGACATGACGAACTGAGCAACCTGGCCGGGAATCTGGCGGAGATGGTGGGCAAGATCAAAGACCAGCTCGAATACAATAAGAGCATCTTAAGCGGCATCATCATTCCGCTCTTCGTGGCCGACAAAAACGAAAACTTCGACTTCGTGAACGCCCCCCTGCAAAACATCCTGGGCGCGCACTACAAAGAGCTGGTGGGCCGCCCCGTTCACGGGAGCCTGCCCGCCGAGAACGGCGGCCGGATGTGCGGCGAGGTCATCGCCACCGGGACCAGCAAGAGCGGATTCATCCGGTTCACCCGGCCCGATGGAACGGTCTATCCCCTGCATTATGAGATATCCCCTTTGCAGAACGCCTCCGGGGAGACCGTGGGGGCCATCGGGGTGCTCATCGACCTGACCCAGGAGGAGTGCGACAAGGACCGCATCAGGGGCCAGCGCGAAAACCTGCTCAAGGTGGCCCAGGAGGTCACGGATGTGGCCATGAATCTGTCTGCGGCCTCGGACGATTTGTCGCGACAGATGGAAGAGCTGACCCGGGGCGTGGACAACACCGCTGGCGAGACGGAGCGGGTGGCCACGGCCATGGAGGAGATGAACGCCACGGTGCTCGAGGTGGCCAAAAACGCCGGGCAGACCGCCGAGGCCTCTGACGTGGCCAGCCAGGCGGCCCGGGATGGCGGCCGCGAGGTGCAAAACACTGTGGCCGAGACCCGGCAGGTCTCCAACCGCACCGAACATCTGGCCGCCTCCCTGGCCGAGCTCTCCACCCGGGCGGAAAATATCGGCCGGGTCATGGCCGTCATCGGCGACATCGCCGACCAGACCAACCTCCTGGCCCTCAATGCCGCCATTGAGGCCGCCCGGGCCGGCGAGGCCGGGCGGGGGTTCGCCGTGGTGGCCGACGAGGTCCGCAAGCTGGCCGAGAAGACCATGCACGCCACCACCGAGGTGGCCGAGGCCATCCGGGATATCCAGGGCAGCACCCGCACCGTGGTCTCGGGCATGGACGAGACCAAGGCCAAGGTGGAGTTGACGGCCGAAATGGCCGAACGATCCGGAGTCGTTCTCAAGCAGATCGTGGACCAGTCCGACCGCATTGCGGACATGGTGCGCAACATCGCCGCCGCCTCGGAGCAGCAGTCCTCCACCAGCGACGAGGTCAACCAAAGCGTCAGCCACATCAATGAACTTTCGCAGGATATTTCTCGACAAATCCAGGAAGCCAACCATCGCATCACCGGGGTGCGGGACATGTCCCAGCAGTTGGCGGGCCTGGTGGCCCGTTTCCGGGAGGGATGACCCTTGCGGGCAGCCTCTTGACAAGGGCGGCCAATCTAACGGATAGACTTCCCATGGCGCGACCGCAGGATGGGTCGTGCTGTGTCGTATCGAGAAAACCGGCCCCGAGTCGGCGACCTTTCGCCGGGACTCCGCCTGAAAGAGTCCACCACGGCGATACGAAAAAAAACCCTGTTTGCCGCTCAGGCAAGGAGCGCCCCGATGGGACGCGCCCGGCGCTGAGGGCCAAAATGAGGTCTTTTTCACGGGTCGCAGCCGGGGTGAAATCCAGTACGCCTTAAGGAGACCACATGGACAGGTACGTCTGCAACATCTGCGGCTATGTCTACGATCCCAAGGACGGCGACCCGGACAACGGGGCCAAGCCCGGCACTGCGTTCGCGGACCTTCCCGAGGACTGGGTCTGTCCGGTGTGCGGGGCCGCCAAGGACGAATTCAGCAAAGAATAGTCTGTCCTTCCCATATCTTCCTTCACACCGCCGGCCCCTGGTCGGCGGTCTAATTTGAGGAGTAGAAATGAAACCTGTTGAAATCACCACAGATGTCCACTGGATCGGCGCCGTGGATTGGGATTGCCGCAACTTCCACGGCTATTCCATCTCCCCCCGGGGCACCACGTACAACGCCTACCTGATCAAGGACGAAAAGATCACCCTGTTTGATACGGTCAAATCCGAATTCGCGGGAAAGCTTCTGTGCAACATCGCCCATCTGGTGAAGCCCGGGGACATCGACTACATCGTGGTCAACCATGTGGAGATGGACCACTCCGGGGCCCTGCCCGAGATCATCGCCAAGGTGCAGCCGGAGAAAATCTTCTGCTCGCCCATGGGCGAGCGGGCGCTCAAACTGCACTTCGACGTGACCGGCTGGCCCATCCAGGTCGTCAAGACCGGCGACAGCGTGTCCATCGGCAAGCGCACCCTGTCCTTTTTGGAAACCCGCATGCTGCACTGGCCCGACAGCATGGCCACCTATGTGGCCGAGGACAAAATCCTCATCGCCAACGACGCCTTCGGCCAGAACATCGCCAGCAGCGAGCGCTTCGCCGACGAGATAGACCGGGCCGAACTATACCGGCAGATGGTCCGCTACTACGCCAACATCGTACTGCCCTTTTCGCCCATCACCGTGAAGGTCATCGAGCAGATCGAGTCCCTGAAGCTGGCCATCGACTACCTGCTGCCGGATCACGGGGTCATGTTCCGGGGGGCCGACGTGGCCTACGCCATCGAGTCCTACAAGGCCTTCGCGGCCCAAAAGCCCACGAAAAAGGCCGTGGTGGTCTACGACACCATGTGGCACTCCACGGAAAAAATGGCCAACGCCATCGCCGACGGCCTCGCGGCCGAGGGACTGTCGGTTTCGATCATGAACCTGCATGTCTTCGACCACAGCGACGTCATGGAAGAGGTGATGGACGCCGGGGCCGTGGTGGTGGGCTCGCCCACCCACAATAACGGCATGATGCCCCGGGTGGCGGATATGCTGACCTACATGAAGGGCCTAAAGCCCCAAAACAAGATCGGCGGGGCGTTTGGCTCCTACGGCTGGAGCGGCGAGGCCGTCAAAGCCGTGGCCGAGGCGCTTTCCGGCATGGGCATGGAGATGCCTGTCGAGCCGCTGCGGTCCCTGTACGTGCCCAAGCACGAGGAACTGGCCAAATACGTGGACATGGGCCGGGCCATTGGCAAGGCCGTGGCCGCCAAGGTGGGCTAAGTCCCTTCCCCAAAAATGAAACGGCCCGCAACCGCAAGGTTCCGGGCCGATCTTTTTGGCGTTCAGGGGAAGGGGGCTTATTTCACCGCTTCCTTGAGGGCCTTGCCCACGGTAAACTTCACCGCCTTGGAAGCGGGGATCTTGATCTCCTTGCCGGTCTGGGGATTGCGGCCGGTACGCGCGGCGCGCTCGGACACCTTGAAGGAGCCGAATCCGGTCAGGGTCACGGTCTCGCCGTCGGCGAGGGCGTCCCGAATGACCTCGACCACGGCGTCCAGAGCCTTGCCCGCAGCCGCCTTGGTATCGAATCCCGCTTTGACCTGTACTTTTTCGATCAAATCAGCTTTGGCCATGTACCCTTCTCCTGCTTGCTTTCGGTTGATGTTATTTCGCGGCCTTTTGGGCCTTTTTTTCCCAAAGCCGCATTTCCTTCATTTTCTTGCGGCGGTCACGCTGCAAGGCCTTGCACACCAGGGGAGAGCCTTTTTTCAGGCCGTGCTTCGCCTTGTATTCCTCAGGGGTGAGCCCGTGGGAGCCAAGGTGCTTTTTGGTGATGACCTTGAACGTCTTCCCGCATTCAAGACACGTAACGGTCTTTTCCTTCACGGCCTTTTTGGGATCGAGACCGGTGACGGCTGAATTTTCTCCAACGCTGCAGCCTTCGCTGATCTCGCGGATGCCGCTCGCAAGCCGTTTGACCATGGAGGTGATTTCCTCATCGGTCATGTTCCTGACGGAAGCCTGCGCTTTCACGATCTCCAAGGCGCTTTTCAAATACTCTTCCATTGATTCCTCCAAAGTCGATGATTCCTTGCTCCGCTCCGGCGCGGCAAACATGCTGTCAAATGAAGCGATTGTCAATTGCCACGGCCCGGAATGCACGCCAACCGTGCAGTTTCCCGCAGGGTGCGGACCTGTTCCGGCGCAACCCGACTGGCATGCCCATGCCTGCCTTTATCTCTATTTTTACATATCCACATGAAATATGCAAAAACAAAACGGGCCTCCCGCAGGGGAGAGGCCCGCTTGTCCGCACCGCATCCAAAATCGACTAACCGGCCTGGATCTCGATCTTTCTCGGCTGGGACTTTTCAGCCTTGGGCAGATGAATCTCCACCACGCCATTTTTCAGCGTGGCCTTTATCCGATCCTTGTCCACAATATGCGACAAGGTAAAGCTGCGGAAGTATTCACCGGACCCGAACTCCACATGTCCGAGCTTGCACTTGTCAGGCGTGTCATACTCCGCCTTGCCGGATATCTTCACCTCGTCCTCGTTTAAATCGATGATCAGGTGTTCCCGGTCCACGCCGGGCATATCCAGAAGCAACAAAAAACCGTCCTCGGTCTCGATGATGTCCGTGGCCGGTTTGACCCGGGGCAATCCCTTTTCGGGCGCGGCGACGTTGTCAGTCATATCGATTCCTCCTTGGGCGCTGGCGTTTTTACAGCCCCTCCGGCACCATAGTCCGGACGGGCCTTAGCGATGCTCCTAACGCGCGTCGATGCTGATCTTTTTTGGTTTGCTTTCCTCGGCCTTGGGGATGACCACCTCAAGCAGGCCGTTTTTCATCTTCGCCGCGACCTTGTCCCGGCTGATGGCCGCCTGGATGTTCACCACCCGCTGGAAAAAGCCCGTGGGCCGTTCCTGACGGTAGTATTTTCCCTTGACCGCCTTGCGTTCGCCCTTGATCACCAGGCTCGAATCGGTCAGGGTCAGTTCCAGGTCGCTGATGTCCATGCCCGGAATCTCGCACTGGACGTAAATGCTCTCTGCATCCTCGCTGATGTTGAGCGGGGGATAGGCCAGACTTCTCTGGCTGATGGAAAGCGGCGTCCAAAGCGATTCGAGCAGTCTGTCGAACGGGTTCGACGTGCCGTAGAAGGGACTCAAATCGATAACCATGGCATGCACCTCCCAATGTTTTTTCCGAAAAAAAGGATAATCCGGCCCGGCCCGTTGTCAACGCCGCAGGTCCCATTTTCCCGGCTCTGCCCCCCCCGTCGCCCTTGACACCCCACCTGGGCGACTTACCTGATACCCGCACATTCATTATTGGAGGAACGCCGTGCCACTGTACGAATATGCCTGCCCCGCCTGCGCCGCCCGCTTCGAGGAGCTGGTGTCCCTGTCAAGCCAGAACGCTCCGGCCTGTCCCCGTTGCGGCCAGACCGGATGTGAGCGGGTCCTCTCCGCCACCTCGTCCGTGCGTCCCGGCCAGAACGCCCTGCGCCGCTTCGAGCCCCTGTCTTCGGGGTGCGGCGGCGGCGGCGGCTTTTCCTGAGCCGGATAGCCCGTGCGCGCCCTGGCGGCGCGCTTTCGTCGTTTCTGCTCCGCCTTTTGGCGGCCATACCACCTTCTGCGAGAAAAGGAGTGATCCATGTCGGACAACAATCCGGGCGCCACCCATGAGTTCAAGGCCGAAATACGGCAACTTCTCGAGATCATTACCCATTCCATCTATACCAACCGCGAGATATTTTTGCGCGAGTTGGTCTCCAACGCCTCCGACGCCCTGGACAAGCTGCGCTTCGAAACCGGACGCGGCACGGCCGTGGCCGATCCGGAACTGCCGCTTGAGATACGCATCACGGCGGACAAGGAGGCAGGCGTCCTGACCATCGCCGATACGGGCCTGGGCATGACCCGGGACGAGCTGGTGGAGAACATCGGCACCATCGCCCGCTCCGGCTCCGCCGAATTCATCAAGCAGCTCACGGACAACAAGGATGCGGCCTCGGGCATCATCGGCCGCTTCGGCGTGGGGTTTTATTCCGTGTTCATGGTGGCCAAAAAGGTCGTCCTGACCACGCGCTCCATGCTCGCCCAGGAACCCGCCGTGCTCTGGGAGTCCGACGGCTCAGGCGCCTATTCCCTCGCCGCAGGCCCCGAAGACGCCTCCCGGGGCACGCGCATCGAGATCTTTTTAAAGGACGAGGCCAAGGAGTTCGCCGACCCCGAGCGCATCAAGACCATCTTGCGCAAACACTCGAACTTCATCTCCTTCCCCATCTACGTGGGCGAGGAGAAGGTCAACACCGTCCCGGCCCTGTGGCGCGAGTCCAAATTCTCCATCACCCCCGAGCAGTACAAGGAGTTCTATGAATTCCTGACCTACGACACGGACGAGCCCCTTTTGACCATCCATGTCTCGGTGGACGCGCCGGTGCAGTTTAGCGCCCTGCTTTTCGTGCCCAAAAAGCCCATGGACCTTTTCGGCATGCGGTCCGAGGCCCGGGGTCTCGACCTCTACGTGCGCCGGGTGCTGATTCAGCATGAGACCAAGGACCTGCTGCCGGAGTTTCTGGGATTCGTGCGCGGGGTGGTGGACACCGAGGATCTGCCGCTCAACATCTCCCGGGAGACCCTCCAGGAGAATCTGGTCCTGCGCAAGATACAGTCCACCATCACCAAGCAGGTCCTCGACCGCCTGGGACAGTTGGCCAAGGACGACGCCGCGAAATACGCCGACTTCTGGCGCGAGCACGGCCGGGTCATGAAGCTGGGCTACGGCGACTACCTGCACCGCGAGGCCTTCGCCGACCTTGTGCGCTTCGAGTCTTCGGCGCTTTCCCCAATAGACGGCGAACCCGCCCCCATGACCTCCCTGGCCGACTACGTCTCCCGGGCCAAGACCGGACAAAAAAACATCTATTACCTCTCCGGCCCCTCCCGGGCCGCCCTGGACCTAAGCCCCACCCTGGAGATCTTCCGGGACAAGGGCCTTGAGGCGCTCTACCTGCTGGAGCCCATCGACGAATTCGTCATGGACTCCATTCGCACCTACAAGGAGCTGCCCCTGGCCTCGGCCGACCAGGCCGATCCGGCCGATCTGGCGGCCTTCGAGAGCGTGGCCGCCGCAGACGCCCCGCCCCCCCTGTCCGACGCGGAGCAGGCCGCCCTGCCGGGACTTGCCGCCGCCATAAAGGTCGTGCTCGGGGACCGGGTCTCGGACGTGCGCCTGTCCGCCCGGCTGCGCAAGAGCCCCTCGTGTCTGGTCAGCCCCGACGGCGAGCCTTCGGCCGGGATGCAAAAGATCATGCGCATGCTCTCCAAGGACGAGACCCCGCCGAAAAAGGTCCTTGAGCTCAACCCCGACCATCCGTTGCTGCGAAACCTGCTGCGCATCCATCAGGTCCGGCCGGACGACGCCTTTCTGGCCACGGCCGCCAACCAGCTCCTGGATGCGGCGCTTCTTTTGGACGGCTACCTTACCGACCCGCACCAGATGGTGGACCGGGTCACCTCCATCCTGACCGACGCCAGCGGCTGGTACGCCGACCTGAAGAAATAGGCCCCCCGGCCGTCCCGGCCCCGCGCGCCGAAAACGGCGGTCGGCCCCGGGGCGACCCCGCCCGAATACGCGAAGGCCCCCCTGCGGACGCTGTTCCGCAGGGGGGCCGTTTTTTTGACGCAGGGGCAAGGCCCCGAGGCGTTGGCGCGGCGGCTACATGCCCTTTTCGGCCATGAGCTTGATCAAATCGCCCACGCGGCAGGAATAGCCCCATTCGTTGTCGTACCAGGCCACCACCTTGGCCATGTTGCCGTTTTGGACCACGGTGTATTCCTCTTCCACGACGCCCGAGCGGGGGTCGCCCTTGTAGTCCATGGAGACCAGGGGCTCGGTGGCGTAGCCCAGGATGCCCTTGAGCTCGCCCTCGGAGGCGGCCTTAAGCGCCGCGCGCAGCTCCTCGGTATTGGTGGATTTCTCCAGGGTGCAGGCGAAATCCACGACCGATACCGTGGGCGTGGGCACGCGCAGGGAATAGCCGCCGAACTTGCCCTTGAGCTCCGGGATGACCAGGGCCACGGCCTGGGCCGCGCCCGTGGAGGTGGGGATGATGTTCATGGCCGCAGCCCTGGCCCGACGCAGGTCCTTATGCGGCAGGTCCAGGATGCGCTGGTCGTTGGTGTAGGAATGGATGGTGCACATAAGCCCGGTGATGATGCCGAATTTCTCGTGCACCACCTTCACGGCCGGGGCCAGGCAGTTGGTGGTGCAGGAGGCGTTGGAGATGATGTGGTGCTTCTCGGGATCATAGAGCTTGTCGTTGACCCCGAGCACGATGGTGATGTCCTCCTCCTTGGCCGGGGAGGAGATGATGACCTTCTTGGCCCCGGCGTCCAGATGGGCCTTGGCCTTGGGACCGGTGCGGAAGATGCCCGTGGACTCGATGACCACGTCCACCCCCAGGGCCCCCCAGGGAATCTCCCTGGGATCACGCAGGGCGAAATTTTTCACCTCCCAGCCGCCGAAGACGATCACGTCGTCCTTGACCTCGACGTCAAAAGGGCAGCGGCCATAGTTGGTGTCGTAACGCAGCAGGTGCGCGTTGGTGACGACGTCGAACAGGTCGTTGACGGCCACCACCTCCATGGATTCGGGGTGCTGCTCGCGCATGGCCTTTAGCACCTGCCGCCCGATACGGCCGAAGCCGTTGATGCCTACCTTGAGTTTCGTCATATGTTGCCTCCTTAATCCTCGAAAATTCGGTATTCGTACGCAGTGAGCATCTCGTAGTCGGTTTTAAGGGCCTGATGCAGCCTGGCGTTCTCGATGGCCACGGCGCTTAGGTCCGCAATGGACTGGAGAAACTCCTTTTCGGCGTCGTCGAACTCGCGCACGGTTCCGGCATAGACCCGCAGCACGCCGATGGGCTTGCCGTCCACTTTCAGCGGGGCCACGGCCACGGCATGGATGCCTTCCTCCCTGGCGGCCTCGGGATACTGGAAACGCGGGTCGGCGCAGGCGTCGGCGATGCACACCACGCCGCCGCCGAACAGGGCCTCGCGGTCCACCTCGCTTTTGGCCACCTCGACGGGTCCCTTGCGCAGATAGTTGCGGCTTAAGCCATAGGTGGCCCCGGCCCGCAGCATCTTTCCGGATTTGCCCAGAAGCCGCAGGGTGCAGCCCTTGGCGTCCATGGCCTTGGCCGTGTACTCCACAATTTTTTCCAGGACGGTGGCGGGATCGAGGCTGGAGTTGATGGCCGTAACGGCCTCGTGCAGTCCTCTGTAGAATCGCTCGTATCTGTCCATAGGTCATCCTCCTTGCCGACGAGTCGGAAGTTGCCCGACGCCTTGCAGCACGCACCAACCGCCGTTTTCGCGCGGTGCGCAGGCGGGCACGCCCGGGTTGAGGTCCCTGGAACATGTGACGACCGGCCCTTCGCATGGCGAGGGAATTCAGCAAAGCGCAATACCGGCCGCTTCCTCTATGTACTATTCGCGCCCGCATGGGAAGGGTGTCCGTACGGCGTTTTCCCGACGGGACGGTGTCGGGGAGGGGGCGGGATGACGTATTCCCCAGCCGCCCCGTTGCCCCCCGCCGCCGCGTCGGGTACTCTCGCCCCCATGCAACGCCCCGGCTTCACCTTCCTCGTCTGCCCGGACCCGGAGATGATCAAGCTGCGCGTCGAGCGCCTGCTTGGCGAATCCGGCGAGGTCTTCACCCGCGAGGTCTTCCAGGGCGACGAGGAGATCCCCGCCGCCTTCTGGCGGGCGCTTACCGCCCCGTCGCTTTTCGCCGAACCCAAGGCCTTGATCCTGCGCCGGGCCGACAGCCTGACCGAAGACTTCTGGCCCAAGCTCAAAGGCCCGCTGTCCGGTTTTTCCGCCCACATCTGGCCTATGATCTGCCTGGAGAAGCCCTTCGGTAAAAAGGGGCCGACCTTCCCCAAGGCCCTGGTCTCCCAGCCCTACTATCCGGTGGCCGAGAAGCGCCGCTGGATATGGACCTCGCCCGGGCTTACCCGCCGCGACATGCCCCCCATGCTCAAAGACTGGGCCGCCTCCGCGTCCCTGACTTTCGCCCCGGGCGTGCTCGACGCCCTGGCCGCCGTGCTGCCCGAGGACATGGCCATGGCCGGACGCGAACTGGAGAAGATCGAAATGGCGGTCCTGTCCCGGCCCCAGGCCGCCCCCGGCGACGGCGCGGCCCCGCCGCCCGGCCGCATCACCCAGGCCGAGCTGTCGCTTCTTTCCTTCCGCCCGGGCATGGACGCCTTCGCCTTCTTAAACGCCTTCGCCAAGCGCGGGGCCGAGGCCGCCGTGTGGCGCGAAATCTTCGAGCAAAGCCTGTCCCCGGAGGACATGATCTTCAAGTTTTTGGGCCTTTTGCGCAGCGACGCCCGCCAGATGTGGCAAATCTTTTCGGGCGAGGCCGAGGCCGTGCGCCTGCCGCCCTTCGTCAAGTCCCAAAAAGAGGCCATGGCCCGCCGACTGGGCGTTTCCGGCCTGACGCGCCTTTTTGATCTGGCCCTGGATGCGGAGCTTGGCATCAAGTCCGGCGCCAAAAGCCCGGATCAGGCCATGGAACTCCTGGCCGCTGAGCTTTTTTCCCTTTTTTCGCGATGAAACCCCGGCCATCTCCCGGCTTTTCCCTTGTGCTCCCCCCCTTTTTGCGTCATTTTCCAGATAACAGGGCCGGTCAGGACCATGTTTTAGGGAACAAACCCTTGCCCGGACGATAAGCCATGCTTATTAAGGAAAGTCACCCCCATTACCACGGGCATCGCAAGCGGCTCAAAGACCGTCTGGCGGACAATCCCCGTGGACTGGCGGAATACGAGGTGCTTGAGCTGCTTTTAAGCTACGCCAACCCGCGCCGGGACAACAAACCCCTGGCCAAGGCCCTGCTTGAACGCTTCGGCAGCCTGGGCGGGGTGTTTTCGGCCAGGCTGGCGGAACTCGCCGCCGTGGAAGGCTTCGGCCCGGGCTATGCCCAGTTCTGGATGCTGTGGCGGGAGTTCTGGGCCAGGATCAACGAGGACCCGGTACGCGAGCGCGCGGTCTTAAGCAGCCCCGAGACCGTGGCCCGCATGGCCATGGCCCGCCTGGGATCGCTCGAAGACGAGGAATTCTGGCTGGCCCTGGTGGACAACAAAAACCGGCTCATCGGCTGGGAGCAGGTCAGCAAGGGCACCGTGGACCAGACCGCCGTCTATCCCCGGGAGGTGCTGGCCCTGGCCCTTTTGCGCAAGGCCAGCGGGGTGATCCTGGTGCACAACCATCCGGGCAACGACCCAAAACCGTCCCGGCAGGATGCGGAGCTCACCAAGCGCATCGTTAGCGCCGCCCGGGAGGTGGACCTGCGGGTCCTGGACCACCTGGTGGTCACGGAAAAAAGCTATTTCAGCTTTCAATCCGAAGGCATGCTGTAGCCGACGCCCAAAATGCGGGCATGGCGGACGCATCCCGGCGCATGAGGAGAAAACCATGGAAAAGAGCTTGCATTGCATCGTCAGCGGCAAGGTGCAGGGCGTCTATTTCCGAGCCTTCGTCCAGGAGCAGGCCGAGAGCCTTTTACTTCGCGGCTGGGTGCGAAACCTTAAGGACGGCGACGTGGAGGTTTTGGCCCAGGGCGCCCCGGAGGCCCAGAAGACCCTCGTGCAGCGGCTCATGCAGGGCCCGCCTCTGGCCCGGGTGGCCAGGGTCGAGGCCGAGCATATCGACTATGACAAGACCTATCAGGGCTTTGAAATTCGCGGCTGATCCAGTCGCCGGGGCGCAGGCGGCCCGGCGGGTCCAGCCTCAAAAAAGGAGAACTCCCACATATGGATGGTGAACATACAAAAACGCCTGACGCCGACGACGCCGTCCGGGTGACGTCCGAGGCCGCCCCGGGAGGCGACACGCCGCCCGTGGACGAAAAGGCCGGTCCTGGCGACGGGGAAAAGGCCCATCTGGACATCCCCACGGAGATGCCGGTGTTGCCCGTGCGAGACATAGTGGTCTTTAACTACATGATCCTGCCGCTTTTCGTGGGCCGCGACAAATCCGTGCAGGCCGTGGACGCGGCCTTAAGCGGCAACAGATACATCCTCATCCTGACCCAGAAGGACGAGAAGGTGGACGAACCGGGCCCGGACGACCTGCACGCCGTGGGCACCGTGGGCATGATCATGCGCATGCTCAAAATGCCCGACGGCCGCCTGAAGGTGCTGGTGCAGGGCCTGACCCGGGCCAGGGTCACGGAGTTCACCTCCACCGACCCCTTCCATCTGGCCAAAATCGAGGTCCTGGAGGAGCGCGACGTCAAGGAAATCTCCCTGGAGCAGGAGGCCATGATGCGCGCCGCCCGGGAGCAGAGCGAGAAAATCCTGTCGCTGCGCGGCATCGCCACGGCGGACATCATGTCCGTCCTAAACAGCGTCAACGAGCCGGGACGCCTGGCCGACCTCATCGCCTCCAACCTGCGCATGCGCGTGGACGAGGCCCAGAAAATCCTCGAATGCGAAGACCCCATCGAGCGCATGCATCTGGTCAACAACCAGTTGGTCAAGGAGGTCGAGGTGGCCTCCATGCAGGCCAAGATACAGAACATGGCCAAAGAGGGCATGGACAAGGCCCAGAAGGACTTCTTTCTGCGCGAGCAGATGAAGGCCATCCGCAAGGAGCTGGGCGAGGCCGAGGACGAAGACGACGAGATGGAGGAGCTCAGAAAGGCCCTGGACAAGGCGGGGCTGCCCAAGGATGTCAAAAAGGAGGCGGACAAGCAGTTAAAGCGCCTGACCGCCATGCATCCCGATTCCTCCGAGGCCTCGGTCATCCGCACCTACCTGGACTGGATGGCGGAGCTGCCCTGGAAAAAGCTCTCCCGGGACCAACTCGACATCAAGGAGGCCAAGCGCATCCTGGACGAGGACCACTACGACCTGGACAAGGTCAAGGAGCGCATCCTCGAATACCTAAGCGTCAGAAAGCTCAACCCCGGCATGAAGGGACCCATCCTGTGCTTCGTCGGCCCCCCGGGCGTGGGCAAGACCTCGCTTGGCCGGTCCATCGCCAGGGCCTTAAAGCGCAAGTTCGTACGCATGTCGCTTGGCGGCATGCGCGACGAGGCCGAGATTCGCGGCCACCGGCGGACCTACATCGGCTCCATGCCCGGGCGCATCGTGCAGAGCATCAAGCAGGCCGGGACCAGAAACCCGGTGATCATGCTGGACGAGATCGACAAGGTGGGCACGGATTTCAGGGGCGATCCGTCCTCGGCGCTCCTTGAGGTCCTGGACCCGGAGCAGAACTTCTCCTTCTCCGACCATTACTTAAACGTGCCCTTCGACCTGTCCAAGGTGATGTTCATCTGTACCGCCAACATCCTGGACACCATTCCGGCGGCGCTTCTGGACCGCATGGAGATCATCCGCCTGCCCGGCTACACCGAGCAGGAAAAGATGCACATCGCCCGGCGTTTCATCCTGCCCCGGCAGATACAGGAAAACGGCCTGAAAAAGACCGACATGGTCCTTTCCGACCAGGTGTTGTCCCAGATCATCCGGGACTATACCCGGGAGGCGGGGCTGCGCAACCTGGAGCGCGAGGTGGGCTCGGTGTGCCGCAAGCTGGCCCGGCGCAAGGCCGAGGGCGAGAAGCCGCCGTTTCGCATCACCGCCAAGGCCCTGGTGAAGCTTTTGGGACAGCCCCGGCACCAGGACGAGGAGCACGAAAAGGTGCTGCCGCCCGGGGTGGCCGTGGGCCTGGCCTGGACGCCGGTTGGCGGCGAGATCCTGCACATCGAGGTGGCCACCATGCCCGGCAAGGGCAAGCTGCACTTGACCGGCAAGCTCGGGGACGTGATGAAGGAGTCGGCCCAGGCCGCCCTGTCCTACGCCCGGTCCAAGGCCAAGGAGCTGGGGCTGGACCCGGAATTTACGGACAAGCTGGACATCCACGTCCACGTGCCTTCCGGGGCCACCCCCAAGGACGGCCCCTCGGCGGGCGTGACCCTGGTCACGGCGCTCATTTCCGCCCTGACCAACACGCCGGTGTGCCACGACGTGGCCATGACCGGCGAGATCACCCTGCGCGGCCGGGTGCTGCCGGTAGGCGGCGTCAAGGAGAAGATCCTGGCCGCCGTGGCCGCCGGAATGACCCGGGTGATCATCCCCAAGCGCAACGAGAAGGACCTGGAGGAGATACCCAAGGACCTGCGGGCCAGGATCGTGGTGCAGACCGTGGAGCACATGGATGAGATATGGCCCCTGGCCTGCTCCCGGCCCGATGCGGCGAAAAAGGACTGATCCGACAGCACATGGCGACGCCCGGCCCGCGCGGACGTCGTTTTCCCGACCCCGGATTGCACAGCAATCCGGGGTCTTTTCTTTGTCCGTGAAAAAGGTCACATGCATACCAGAGGCGGGCACGTCCGGCAGACCGGGCGGCGATCCGCACGGAGTCCAACATCCGGCCCTCACGGCGGCAAAAGGCGGGCAAAAGCATGAGCAGCGGGTTTCTGGGGCGGCTGAGACAGTTTTTGGCCACCCAGTACGGCATAGGCCGGGACCCGGTCCAAACGGATTCGGGGCAGGCGTTTCGGACCAAGTACAATTTTTTTCAGGAGCTTTTGGAGTCCAACTCCGAGCTGTTGAAGATCATCGCGGACATGGAGACCAAAAAGGACGGCCGGGAGCTTTTCGGCATGGCCTATATGCGCTCCCAGACCAGTCGGGCCGTATTCCACGCCATGCGCATGATCCGGGCCTTCGAGGGCCTGTCCGGCCGCCCCTGCCCCATCCTCAACGCCCGGGTGGAGGACATCCGGGCGGGGATCAAGCAGGCCCTGGGGGGACGCCAAGACACGCAGGACGCCGCGCTCGTGCTGCCCCTGACCCGCATCGTCGGGGCCATGGTGGACGAGGTGGGCGGCAAGTGCGCCAACCTGGGCGAGGTGGGCAACCGGGCGGGGCTGCCCGTGCCCCGGGGATTCGCCGTGACCACGGCGGCCTTTCGGGCCTTTTTCGCGGCCTCCGGCCTGGCCGACGAGATCGCCAGCATCAAGCTCACCCTGACCCTGAACGACCCGGCCTCGCTGGCGTCCGTAAGCGAAGAGATCCAGCACCTCATCCTGAGCGCAAAACTGCCCCAGGCCGTGGCCGAGGCCGTGACCGAGGCCCACCGGGACATGGCCGCCCAGATCGGCGTCGCGCCGGAGACGCTCATGGTGGCCATGCGCTCCAGCGCCATCGGCGAGGACGGGGAGCTGTCGTTCGCCGGGCAGTACCTGTCCATTTTAAACGTCCCCGTCTCCCGGCTGCTTGTGTCGTATAAGTACGTGGCCGCCAGCCTGTTCACCCCCCGGGCCATCTCCTACCGGGTGCAAAAGGGCATCGCCGACGACGACGTGGCCATGAGCGTGGCCTGCCTGGAGATGGTGGAGTCCCGGGCCGCCGGGGTCATGTACACCCGCCACCCCCTGCACCCGGATGAAGACCGGGTGATCGTCAACGCCGTGTGGGGGCTTGGACCCTACGCCGTGGACGGGGTGGTCAACCCCGACACCTACGTGGCGGCCAAGGACGGGACCGGGATCGTGGAGAAGCGCCTGTCGGACAAGCCGGTGATGCTGACGGGCACGCCCCAGGGCGCCCTTGAGGAGCGCCAGGTTCCGGACGAGATGCGCGGCGCGCCCTGCCTGGACGACGCCCATATCCTGGAGCTGGCCGGATTCGGCATGGCGCTTGAAAGGCACTACGGCTGTCCCCAGGACGTGGAGTGGGCGCTTGACCCCGCCGGACGTCTGGTGATCCTCCAATCGCGGCCCCTGGCCATGGCCGCTGGCCCGGACGGGGGGAAGTCCCTCGGGCATGGCGCCCGGCCGGTCATCCCTGAGGTCACGGACCACCCGCTGCTGGCCTCTGGCGGCGAGACGGCCTATCCCGGGGTGGGCGCCGGGCCGGTGGCGCGCGTGACCCGCGACGAGGACCTGGAGGGATTTCCCCAGGGCGGCGTGCTGGTGGCCGGGCATTCCTCGCCCAAGTACATGGTGGTCATGCCGCGCTGCGCGGCCATCGTGGCCGAGCACGGCAGCGTCACCGGGCACATGGCCTCGCTATGCCGGGAATTCGCGGTGCCCACGCTGCTCGGCGTGCCGGGGGCGCTTGCGGCCCTGCCCCAGGGCGCGGAGGTGACCGTGGACGCCTGGTCGGCGCGCATCTACCAGGGCCGGGTGGAGGCCTTGGCCGCGCTTGGCACGCCGCGCGAGATCGCCCTGACGGACACCCCGGTGCATGCGGTGCTGACGCGGGTGCTTGCGCACGTGGCCCCGCTGCATCTGCTCGACCCCAAATCCAAGAGCTTCAACGAAAATTCCTGCACCACCATCCACGACATCATGCGCCTTTTGCACGAATGGTCCTACGCCGAGATGTTTCGTATCAGCGACATGGCCTCGGGGGTGTCGGGCATGGCCATGCGTCTGGACGCCGTTACGGGACTCGACCTGTACGTCATCGATCTGGGCGGCGGCGTGGCCGAGGGAGGCGGAAGCCGGGGCCGGGTGAAGCCCGGCGAGGTGGTGTCGCGGCCGTTTCTGGCGCTTCTCGACGGGCTGGTGCTTGGCGAGGAGCAGTTGCACACCCCGCGCCCGGTGCACCTCAAGGGCTTCATGTCGGTTTTGGGCGAGCAGATGCTCTCGCAGCCGCGATCCGGCGGGGAGCGCTTCGGGGACAAGAGCTACGCCATCATCTCGGACAAATACCTTAATTTCAGTTCGCGGGTGGGCTACCACTACGGCGTGCTCGACTGTTACTGCGGCAAGACCGTGAACAAAAATTACATCACCTTCTCCTTCAAGGGCGGCGCGGCGGACGACATTAAGCGCGCCCGCCGGGCCAGGGGCATAGCCCTTATCCTCGATCAACTGGGATTCGTGGTGGAGGTGACCGGGGACCGGGTGGCCGGCCGGTTCCAGAAATTCGACGCCGCCGTGATCGAGGACCGGCTCACGTCCATGGGGCGGCTTTTGCAGTTCACACGGCAAACGGACATGCTCATGTCGGGCGAGGACAGCGTGGCGGCCATGGCCGAGTGCTTTTTCACCGGGGCCTGCCAGTTTACCCCCGAGTCCGCGGCACGGGCGGGCGGGGCCGGATAGCCCTGCGCCCGACCGGTTTCTCCATATTCTTTTGGCAAAACGCAGCATGTGGTGATAGTCTGGCCTGGGATACGCCGTCCCAGGCCCGGGCCGCCCGTCGCATCCCGGGATGAACCGTACCGGCATGTCTTTGGCGGGCGCCGCATGAGCTAAGGATACTGCGCATGGTCCTCCGAAAAGTCCCCCTGTCCTCACTCCTGCTCGTCCTGATCCTGACCTCCGGCGTGCTGCTGACCGGGGCGCTGCTTTTCGCCGTGCGCCAGGAGAGCGGCGAGGCCGCCGTGCAGTCGGCGCAACTGCATTTCAAGGAAATCGCCTCCAAGACCATCGCCGAGGTCGGGACCATCGTGGCCTCCATCACCGCCGTAACGGACACCGCCGCCCTGATCTTCAGCGGCGATCCCGGCCCGGACGCCGATCGGGATCTGGCCGCCATGCGCGCCATCCTGGACGACAACAGCCAGATACTGTCCTGCTACGTCGGATACCCCGACGGCCGCTTCCATCAGTTGATCGCCCCGCGCGGCAACGGCCATATCCTTGCCGCCTACGACGCCCCGGCGAACGCCGCCTATATCGACCGGATCATCGCCCTGGGCGCGGACGGAACCCGTCGCCAGTCCTGGCGATTCCTCGACGAAGGCCTGAATCTTCTGACGGTCCGTAAGGACGCCGCCGTGTCTTTCGATCCCCGGCAGCGGCCGTGGTACCTGGACGCCCAGGCGGCCCGGGACGCGACATACACCGCGCCCTACGTCTTTAGCAGCTCCCGGCTTCCGGGCATCACCTGCGCCCGTCTCCTGGCGGACCAGGGCGGCGTCTTCGGCGTGGACGTCTCCCTGGCCCAGCTCGGGGACATGCTGGCCGCACAGCGCGTCACGTCCCACGGGACCCTGTGGATAGTGGATCAGGCCGGGCGTCTCGTGGCCCATCCGGGGCAGCCTTGGGAAAAACTTGTCGGCGACAGCCTGACCCTGCCCCTGGCCGCCGCGTCGGCTGATCCGGTGGTGCGCGACGCGACACATGCGGCATCCGCCCCGGGAGGCGACGGCCCGCGGCTGACGGACATCGACGGCAAACCCTATCTGGCGGCCATGGCCGCCATGCCCGGCGACGAAGGCCTTGGCCTGCGGGTGGTGGTGGCCGCCCCCCTGTCCGACATCACGGGGCACATCGACCGCATGGCCTCCCGCATCGTGCTCGTCGCGGCGGCCATCCTGCTGGCGCTTTTTCCCCTGGCCCTGTTTTTGGCCCGACGCGTGGCCCGACCCGTGGGGCTTTTGTGCCGCGAGGCCGAAAAAATCCAGCGCCTCGATTTCTCCCCCTCGCCGGAAATACGCACCCACGTGGCCGAGGTGCAGGCCCTGGCCAGCGCCTGCGAGGTCATGAAATCCACGATCCGGGCCAAGACCGAAAGCCTGCTTGACACCCAGGCCCGGCTGGAGATGCTGGTTTCGGGCGGTCTGGCCCTGGCCGACGAAAAGGACATGGCCCGGCTGGTGACGCTCATCTTCCAGACCGCCCAAACCCTGGCCAAGGCCGACGGCGGGGTCCTGTACCTCCTGGAGGGCGAGGAGCTTGGCGTGGAGCTCTTGTCCCTGCATGCCGAGAGCCTGGTCCTGGGCGGGTTGTCCGGGAACCCGGCCCCACGTGTGAAGGTGCGGCCCGCGATCATGCCGTTTTTAAGCCCCGCCTCCGTGCTGCGTCCGGCCTGCGAGGCCATGCAGACCCGCCTGCCCGTCAGCGCCCGGGATACGGACCTGACCATGTTTCCCACCGGGCTTCCCGAGGAGCCCACGGGCTGCCGCATCGCCTCGCACCTCACGATCCCGCTTATGACCCGCCGCAACGAGATGCTGGGCGTGCTCCAACTGTTCAATCCGGAGCTGCCCGGGCCGGACGCAGCCGACGGGACGGCCATGGACCGGTTCATCGCCTCCCTGGCGGCCCAGGCGGCCGTGGCCCTGGACAACCACAATCTGGTCAATTCCCTGCGCCGGCTTTTCGACGCCCTGATCCAGGTCATCGCCTCCTCCATCGACGCCAAATCCCCGTACACGGCAGGCCACTGCACCCGGGTCCCGGTTTTGACCGAGATGCTGGCCCGGGCCGTGCACGAGACCGGGGACGGTCCTCTGCGCGACTTCCGGATCGAGACCGACGACGACTGGCGGCAGTTGTGGATCGCCTCCTGGCTGCACGACTGCGGCAAGGTGACCACCCCGGAATACGTGGTGGACAAGGCCACCAAGCTTGAGACCATCTACAACCGCATCCATGAGGTGCGCATGCGTTTCGAGGTGCTGCGCCGGGACGCCGAGATCAGGCTTTTGCGCGAATCCGGCTGCGCAGACCACGTCACGCCGCAGCGACGGCAGGCCTTCGAGGAGGAGCTGCGGGGCCTTGACGACGACTTCGCCTTCGTGGCCGCCTGCAACATGGGCGGGGAATTCCTGGATGACCAGGCCGCAGCCCGCCTTTCGCGCATCGCCCAGCGCACCTGGCTTCGCTGCTACAGCGACCGGATCGGCGTCTCGGACGAGGAGCTGCGCGGCAGGTCGGCCACGCCGGAACCCGGTCTGCCCACGCCCGAGCAGCTCTTGTCCGACAAACCCGAGCACATCGTCCCCCGCGCCAGGACCTACCCCGGCCTGCGGGACGCCCACGGCGACCTCCTGCCCATCCCGGAGCACGAATACAACCGGGGCGAGTTCTACAACCTGCGCATCCCCCGGGGCACCCTGACCCCGGAGGAACGCTTCAAGATCAACGAGCACATGTTATGCGGTCTGGAGATGCTCAGGCAGATCCCCTTCCCGGCCCAGCTCGGCCGGGTGACGGAGATCGCCGCCGGGCACCACGAGACGCTCACCGGCACGGGCTATCCCTTGAAAAAAACCAAGGACCAGCTTCCGGTGGAGGCCCGCATCCTGGCCGTGGCGGACATCTTCGAGGCGCTCACGGCCTCGGACCGGCCCTACAAGAAGGCCAAGTCCGTGGCCGAGGCCCTGCGCATCATGTCCCGCATGCGTGACGACAGCCACATCGACGCCGACATCTTCGATATTTTCCTGACCCGGGGCGTCTTCAGGATATACGCCGAAAACCACCTCGATCCGTCCCAGTGCGACGTGACCGACGTCACGCCGTATCTGTCCCAAATAAACCCCGCATAACCGTGTGACAGGAGCCCCCCATGCCCATTCTGGAATGGTCCGACAGCCTAAGCGTCAACGTCCGCGAGATCGACGCCCAGCACATGGACCTCGTCGCCATGGCCAACCGGTTGCACGACGGCATGATGTCCGAACAATCCCCGGCCTTTTTGCAGGGCGTCCTTGGCGAGATGGGGCAGTACGCCGTGGAGCACTTCGGCACGGAGGAGCGCTACATGGACGCCCACGACTATCCCGAACGCGCGGCGCACAAGGCCGAGCACCGGGACTTCGTCGAAAAGGTCCGCTGTGTGACCGAGGACTGCACGACCGGAAAATGCGCCCTGTCCATGGACATCCTCAATTTCCTGTGCAACTGGCTGGTGACGCACATCAACGGCACGGACAAGGCCCTGGGCGCGTTTCTCAACGGGCGCGGGGTGCGGTAGCAGGGCGAAAACGACGTTTTTCCCCCTTCCCCCCCGGGTCGAACCAGGATAGTGCCCGGCCATGACGCTCGACATCCGCACCCTGGTCCTGGTCGGGGCCATGACCATGGCCGTGTCCACGGTGGTGTTCTTCAGCCTCTACCGCTTCCGGTTCGGGGACAAGAGCCCCCTGGCCTGGGGCATAAGTTCGGCGGCCATCACCGTGGGCTGCCTGCTTTTGGCCCTGCGCGACGCCATCCCCCCGGTCTACACCATCCTCGTGGCCAACATGTTCTTCGTGTTCGGCTACGCCATGATCTACAGCGGCGTGCGCCTGTTCATGGGACGTTCGCCGCGTTGGCCCCTGGCGGCCGCCGCCCCCCTTGTCCTGGTCCCCATCCTGGCCTGGTTCGCCTTCGTCGACCCCTCCCTGGCCGTCCGGTCCCTGGCGATCCGCCTCTTTTTGTCCCTGATCCCGGCGCTGATCTGGCGGGAGCTGGCCGCCGAGGGGACATGGCGCTACGGGCGGCCCCAGCGGGTGGTGGCCGGGCTGTACGCCGCAGAGACGGTGCTCAACCTCTTTTTCGCCCTGGCCGCGCCCTTTGCCTACGACACCAACAATTTCTTCACCTCCGGCGTCCTCAGCGCCCTTTTCCTGCTTTCGTGCAACATCTACATGCTCGTCCACGTCCTGGGCGTGGTGGTGCTCTACGGCGAACGCTACCGCAGCGAGCTGGCCGCCGCCAAAGAGGCCGCCGAGGAGGCCAGCCGGGCCAAAAGCCGTTTTCTGGCCCACATGAGCCATGAACTGCGCACCCCCCTAAACGGCGTCATCGGCATGCTCGATCTCTCCCGGGACGCCTCGTCCGACACGCAGCGGCGCGAGTTCCTTGATGTCGCCGCCTTCTCCGCCCAAAATCTTTTGACCCTCATCAACGACATCCTGGACCTCTCCCGCCTGGAGGCGGGCAAGCTGACCGTCAGCCCCGAGGCCTTCGCCCTGGCCCCCGTCCTTGACGCGGTGCTGACCCCCTTCGCCCGCATGGCCCAGGCCCGGGGCCTGGCCTTCGCCGTGCGCGTGGCCCCGGCGGATGTCCGGATCGCAGCCGACGCCACCAGACTGCGCCAGATCGTCCTCAACCTGACCGGCAACGCCCTGAAATTCACCCAAAAGGGCCGCATCGACGTGGACATCCGGGTGCGGCCTGAACTGCCGGATCAGCCGGATCATACCGGCCCGGCCCGACTGATCCTGTGCGTGGCCGACACGGGATGCGGCATCCCCGCCGACATGCAGGAGCGCGTGTTCGAGAACTTCAGCCAGACCGACGAAGGGGCGCGCCGGGGCGGCACGGGCCTGGGCCTGACCATAAGCCGCCAACTGGCCCGGCTCATGGGCGGGGAGCTGACGGTGTCCAGCGCCCCCGGAGAGGGAACGCGGTTCACCCTGGAGATGCCCTGCCGGGTGCTGAACCGGGCCGAGCCGCAGGCGCCGGAGCCGACCGCCGAGGCCGCCCAGGCGGAACTGGCCGCCGTGCCTCGGATGCGGGTGCTGGTGGTGGACGATTTCGAGCCAAACCGGATGGTCATCGCCACCCGGCTGCGCAAGGCCGGGCACCATGTGGCCGAGGCCGCAGACGGCCAGGAGGCCGTGAGCGCCGTGGCCCATCAGGCCTTCGACCTGGTGCTCATGGACGTCGGCATGCCCGGCATGGACGGGCTTTCCGCCACGCAGCGCATCCGGGCCACGTCCGGGAAACGCACGCCCATCGTGGCCCTGACCGCCGCAGCCATGCCCGGCGACCGGGAGCAGTGCCTTGCGGCCGGTATGGACGATTATCTGACCAAACCCCTGCGGCTGGCCGAACTGGTGCGGGTCCTCATGCGTTTCGCCCCAGAGGCCTCGCCGTCCCCGTCCGACCCGTCGCCTCCCGGCCCGGCCCCGGCCGAGACGGCCGTGGAAACCTCAACGCCCGCCGACACAGCGAACATCGACTGGCGCCACGCCCTGGAATTCATGGGCGGCCACACGGATGACCTGGAGGCCCTGTGCGCGGTGGTCGTGGAGGTCTTCGCCACGGAGCGCGCAGCCTTGCGCGAGGATATGGCCGCCGGGGACCTGACGGCCCTGCCCGGCAGGCTGCACCGGCTGCGGCCCACGCTGCAAAGTTTCGGGGCCATGGCCCTGGCCGATCTGGCCATGGCCCTCGAGGAGGCGGCCCGGGCCGGTCGCACGCAGGCCGTGGCCGGGCTGGCCCACGACCTGGAGCAGGGTCTGGCGGACTTTCTGGCCCAGATGCACCGCCGGGGGCGCCCCCAGGGCGGGGAGGCGCCGGATGCGGCGCCTCCGGCCTGAGCGCGCGCCGGGTGCGGCGCGACCGGCCGGACCGCGCGCCGGGTCCTTATGACGCGCCGCCGCCGACCTTTGCCGGGGGATATTTCTTGAAAAGCTGGTACAGCCTGGCCCGGGAGACGCCCGCCAGACGCATGGCCTCGGCCGCCCGGCCGCCCGAGGCCGCCCAAAGTTCCTGTACGTAGTCGGCCTCCAGACGCCCCCAGGCCGCCTCGCGATAGGCGCGAAGGTTCGGGAAATCCGGCCCGGAGACCGACATCGGGAGCGGTCCCGGAAGGGCCGCAAGCGCCTGCGGACCGAAGACTCCGGCCCCTGGCGTCTCCCGGCGCCGGGCGCGCAGGTAACGGGCCTTGTGGTCCGGGGGCAGGTGGTGCGGGACCAGGGTCGGGGCGTCGCCCGCGTTGGCGATGGCCACGCCGATGGTCGAGACCAGGTGGCGCACGTTGCCCGGCCAGTCCAGACCGGCCAGACTCTCCAGAAATTCCGTGGACAGGCCCTTGACGTCCATGCCCTGGTCCGAACAGATACGCGCGACGTAGTGCCCGGCCAGAAGCCGCACATCGTCGCCGCGCAGCCGAAGCGGCGGCAGGTGGATGTGCCGCTGGGCCAGCCGGTAGTACAGATCCTCCCGAAACGCGCCGCTTTTGACCATGCCCCTGATGTCCCGGTTGGTCACCGCCACCACCCGGAAATCGCTGCTTTTTTCCCGCTTCGCCCCCAAAGGCCGATACCGCTTCTCCTGGATCACCCGCAAAAAGGTGCGTTGCAGATCGTCCGGCATGTCCCCCACCTCGTCCAGAAAAAGCGTGCCGCCGTCGGCCAGGGCGATAAGCCCCTCGCGGTCCTGGCGGGCGTCGGTGAAGGCCCCCCGGAGGTGGCCGAAGAGGATGGACTCAGCCAGGGAGGAGGGGATGTTGGTGCAGTCCACCACCACGAAAGGCCGGTCCCGGCGGGGGCTGTTGTCGTGCAGGGCCCGGGCGAAAAGCTCCTTGCCCGTGCCGGTCTCGCCGGTGATGCACACGTTTTCCCGGCCGCGCGCCGCCTGCCCGAGCAAAAACAGGCTCTGCTTGAGGGCCGGGCTTGCGCCCACGATGTCGTCCCGCTCCAGCACCAGCCGCTGCCCGGCCTCGCGCAGCTTGTCGCGGTAATCCAGGCACCTCTCCAGGGTGAGCCGGATGGTCCCGAGCACCACCGGCTTCTCCAAATAATACCAGGCCCCGTCGTGAATGGCCCGTTCGGCGCTTTCCGGGTCGCCCTGGGCGGTGACGACGATGATCTCCGGTTCGGTGGCGATGGCCCTGAAACGGCCGATGCCGTCAAGGCCGAAGGCGTCGGGCAGATAGACGTCCAGAAACACCACGTCCGCCACCTGCTTTTCGGCCAGGGCCAGCCCCTCGGCCAGACTTTTCGCGGCCATCCCCTCATGCCCCAGCCTTTTGAGAAAAATCTCCATCTGGGACTGAAAGATGGGATCATCGTCCACAACGAGTACGCGGGCCATGCTGCTCCTTTCCGAAAGTCCGGTTTTGTCCACTCAGAATAGACGCCAGCCCTCCCCGTGTCTAGTCGGACTGGGCGCCTTGAACACATATTAAAATGCATCTTTTCAGGATATTATGGAAAATTGTTCATCCTCTGTCCAATCTGATCGGACAAAGTGCGTCGCCCGTCCGGGGAATCCCCCTGACGGAGACCAGAGAAAATCCGTCAACATGCCTAAATATAACAATATTATCATAAGGCACGATTCTGGAATGAGGGCTGGCGTCCACTGGCCGCCGACACATCCGGGCGCAGCCTCGGCCATGGCCTCCGGACCGGAGGCAGAGGCGGAAGCGGCGTAGCGTGGGCGCGGCGCGGGCCGGTCACCATCAACCGTCGAGGAGGAGCAATGCGCCTGCGCACAGGAATCATGGTCTTTGCGGCGGTTCTCGCCCTTTGGTGCGGGCCGCGCAGCGGCCTGGCCGCCGATGACGGCGGGAAAAAGGCCGACATGCAGGCCATGACCCAGGAGTCGAGCAACCCCGTGGGCAAACTGTGGATGATCGCCAACCAGTTCAACTTCAATCTGCAACAGTCGCCCACCGGCCACCTTTTCCGCGAACCGCACCTCCAGTTCAACTGGAATTTCCAGCCGGTCATGACCTTTGACCTGTCCGACCAATTGCGCCTGATCACCCGGCCCGTTTTGCCCGTGTTCATGAGTCCCTATGCCGCAGGCCCCCACAAGGTGCGGGACGTCTTCGGCCTGGGCGACGCCGAGTTCATGGCCATGCTAAGCCCAGTAAACGACTCGAAATTTTTGTGGGGAGTCGGTCCCACGGCCGTCTTCCCCACGGCCACGGACAAGCAGCTTGGCTCGGGCAAATGGCAGCTTGGCGGCGCCCTGGCCGCCGTCTACATGGATGAGAAATGGGTGGCGGGCATCTTCCCGCAGCAGTGGTGGTCCGTGGGCGGAGACCCGGACCGTTCCGAGGTGAATTTCTCCAAGACCCAGTATTTTTTGTGGTATTCCCCGGCTCCGACCTGGCAGGTGGGCATGTCGCCCAACGTGCTCATCGACTGGAGCCAGAAAAAGATCGAGGATGCCGTGACCCTGCCCATCGGCCTTGGCGTGGCCAAGCTGGTCATGCTTGGCGATCTGCCTGTTAAAATCGCCGTGGAGGCCGACTATTCCGTCATCCGGCCCAGGCACATGGTCGGCACGGAGTGGAGCTTTCGCCTGTCCCTGACCCCGATCATTCCCAAACTGTTCTAACCAACCGGCCCGCAGTCGGCCTCACACGCCCAGCGGTCTCCACTGTAACGTTTCGAAGGAGAAAGTCCCATGAGGTCACGCATTACCCGCGCCCTGTGCGCCCTGTGCGCCTTGTGCGTCATCGCGGCGATGGGGTCCCCGGCCCAGGCCTGCACCAGCTTCCGGATGCAAAACGCCGAGGGCAAGGTTTTCTACGCCCGGACCATGGAATACGCCTACCCCACCGAGTCCAGCATCTCCGTCATCCCGGCCGGAACGGTCCTGCAGGGGACCCTGCCCGACGCCACCATGGGGGGGCTTAAATGGACGGCCAAATACGGCTTCGGGGGCATGAACTCCCACGGCCTGCCGAGCATCGTGGACGGCGTCAACGAAAAAGGCCTGATCGTGGGCGAGCTGGTCTTCGTGGGCTACGCCGGATACCAGTCCTATGACCCGGCCAAGGCCTCCCAGACCATCGCCCAGTACGACCTGCCCAACTGGCTGCTGGCGAACTTCGCCACCGTGGCCGAGGTCAGGGCGCACATCGGGGACGTGCGCGTCTGCCAGGGGCCTGAGGCCGCCCAGGGCGTGGAGATCGGCCCCCTGCCCCTGCACTTCACCGTGCACGACGCCACCGGGGCCAGCCTGGTCATCGAATACGTGGACGGCGTGGTCAACGTCCACGACAACCCGCTGGGCGTTTTGACCAACGCCCCGCCCCTGCCCTGGATGCTGACGTATCTTTCCAACTACGTGAACCTGACCGCCGTCAACGTGCCCATGCGCAAGCTGGGCGGCTTCACCGTGCACCAGTTCGGCCAGGGTTCGGGCATGCTGGGGCTGCCCGGCGACTTCACCCCGCCCAACCGCTTCCTGCGCATGGTGGCCCTGACCCAGTCCGCCATCCCGGCCAAGGGCCTTGACGCGGCCCTGAATCTGGCCATGACCATCATCGACAACGTGGACATCCCCCTGGGCAGCGTGCGTCAGGAGGACGAAAACGGCGAGATTTTGGAGCTGACCCAGTGGGCCGTGGCCGTTGACCCGACCCGCCAGCGCTACTACTTTCGGACCTACGACAACAAGAACTGGCATTATGTGGACATCGGCAAGGCCCTGGCCGGGGCCAAGACCATCCTGACCTTCCCCACCGCCATCCCGGCGGACTATCCCGAGGTCAAGGCTGCGGCCAAGTAGGCCCGCGCCCCGCGCCGCCCTGCAAACACAAACGCCGCCACACGGAGCCGCCATGAACATACGACCATGCCTTCTTGCCGCCGTCCTTGCCGTGTCGCTTTCGTGCGGCGCGTCGCACGTGTTTGCAGGGCCGCCGCCGGACGTCATCTACCGCAACGCCAGAATCGTCACCCTCGATCCCGCCCGGCCCGAGGCTGAGGCCGTCGCCGTCACCGGCGGCCGGTTCACCGCCGTCGGTTCCACCGCAGACATCCTGGCCCTGGCCGGGCCGAGCACCGCAATCATCGACCTGGGCGGCAAACTGGCCACCCCCGGCCTGATCGACGCCCACTGCCACCCCATGGAGACCATCTACCTCTCGGAAGACTGGGTGGACTGCCGCTATCCGGGCACGCCCTCGGTGGCCAAGGCCCTGCAAAACATCGCGGACTGGGCCAAAAAAACCAAAAAGGGCGAATGGATCTACGTGGCCTGCGTCTCGGCCACGGAAAACAAGTTCGCGGAAAAACGCCTTCCCACCAAGGCCGAACTGGACGCGGCAGCCCCGGACAACCCCGTGGTCCTGGCCAACGGCGCGCACCAGGTGGTCATCAACAGCGCGGCCATCAAGGCCCTGGGCATCACCACGGGCATGGCGAAGATGCCCCACGGCGCCACGGTCATGCTCGACGCCGCAGGCGAACCCACCGGCGTGGTCCTGGACTCCCAGGCCGACATCCCCACCAACCCGACCCTGGCCGAACTGACCCATGCCTATGATTCGGCCATCCAGGAATTGTGGAACAGCAACGGATTCACCTCCCTTCTGGCCATCACCCCGGCCGCCGCCCTGCCTGTGCTGCAAAAGACGGCCGCTTCCGGGAAAAAGCCGACCATCCGCTACACCGTGTCGGTCTGGACCTCATCCAACAGCGCCGACATGCCGGAAAAACTCGAGGCCTTCGCCATGCCCCCCGGGACCGCCCCGGACTGGTATCGCTTCTCGGCCATCAAGACCTGGGTGGACGGCGAGAACGACGCCCGCAGCGGGTATATGTGCGAACACTACCTTGGCCACGACAAAAACGACCCCCCCGGCGGCCACGGCACCCTGGTCACCCCCCAGGCCGGGCTTGACCGTTTCGCGGGTATCGCGGCGGCCAACAAGGTCATCCCCATGATGCACTGCTCCGGGGATGAGGCCACCAGCATGGGGCTTGACGCCTACGACAAGGTTCTGTCCGGGGCCACGCCTCCGCCCCTGGTGCGCATCGAGCACTTCGGCATGTTCCAGCTCAAGGACGCGCAGCTTGCCCGGGCCAAGGCCCTCAAGGCCAGGGGGCTTCGCGTCGTCGTGCAGCCCATCTGGCTCCTGGCCCTGGTGCGGGCGGACTTCGAGAACATGCCCCATGATCTGGCCGCCTCGGGATTTCAGTTTAAGAGCATGATCGAGGCCGGGCTCGAACCCGCCGCCAGCACGGACATGACCGGCATCTACCTGGGCAACATAAGCCCGGTGAAGGCCATGGCCGCAACCGTCACCCGCACCTCGGACATGGGCGTCTTCGAACCCGAACAGGCCATAAGCGTCATGGACGCCCTGCGCATGTGGACAATCTGGGCGGCGAAGTCCATGAACGAGGAACGCGACAAAGGCAGCATCGAGATCGGCAAGTTCGCCGACATGACGGTCCTGTCGGATGACATCTTCCGCATCCCGCCGGAGCGGATCAAGGATGTCGCCGTGGCCCAGACCATTGTCGGCGGCGCTATGGCGTATCAGGCAAAATAAACCTAACATAACGGCACGGCCGCCGCGCTTGAGGCAGGTGCGGCGGCCTTTAAAAAAACCCGACCGGCACGGTCCGCGCCAGGCGCGGCCCCAAGGAGACCCACGATGATCGGCGCCGTCAGAAAACACCCCCAGCCCCGCCAGTCCCTGCTCTTGGCGCTCGTCCTTTTTATCTTGGTCGGCTGTCCCTTGTCCGCGCAGGCCATGGAGGGCGCCACCAGCCACTACATCCAGGGCGCCTACGGCGACTTCCTGATGGGCTACGTCCCGGGGCCCGGATTTTACGTGCGAAACGACACGTTTTTCCAGTCCGCGCGCACCAGCGACTCCTCCATCAAGGGCGGCCGGGTCTATGGCGAACTACAAAACCAGATGTTCATGAACCTGACCAAGCTCACCTACATGGCGGAAGTGCCAGCCATCGGGGGGCTGATGGGCATGGGCGTGGTCCTGCCCTTCATCCTCAATGAGAACGTCAACGGCAGCCTAAGCGCCGACTACGTCGCCGGCTCCTACCAGACCAAACAGTACCGGGAAGGCCACATTGAAAAATCCGGAGGCGGCGACCGGGGCGGCCTGTCCGACGCCATCCTCATGCCGCTGATCGTGGCCTGGGACCTGGGGGAGTGCCACATCGTCCTGTCGCCCCTGATCTATGTGCCCACCGGCTACTACAATCCCCACACCCTGACCAACCTGGGCATGAACTACGTCACCTTTGACGGCAACGTGGCCTTCACCTGGCTCTCCCCAAAAGGCTACGAGCTGTCCTTCAATACCGGCTACATGGTGAGCACCGAAAACGAGGCCACCCAGTACTTGAGCGGCCAGGAGTTTCATGTTGACTGGACGGCGGCCTATCATGTCAACGATCACTTCTCGCTGGGCGCGGTGGGCTATGCCTACGCCCAGACCACGCCGGACTCGGGCGCCGGGGCCAAACTCGGGGATTACATGTCGTCTGCGACGGGAATCGGCCCGGCCGTGAACTACACGGCCGAAATGGGCGGCGTGGACGTTGTGCTTGAGGCCAAATGGCTGCACGATGTGGCGGCCGTGAACCGTTTTTCCGGGGACATGGTCTACGGAACCTTCGCGCTCAAATTCTAGCCTCGCCCCTGGGCTAAAATAACACCGTCCCCATGCCGCAACGTTGCGGCATGGGGACGTTTTTTTCAGGAGCGGGGCGCAAGGCCCGCCTGGGCCTGCCGGAAACCTACGCCCCGGAACCGCCGGGAGGGCACAAGGTGACCTCGTCCCCGGGCAGGGGCGTCACCCCGTGCTGGCCCGTGGACTCCAAAACCGCCCGCCAGTAATCCGAATTCACATTGAGCCTCTTGCGCTTGCGGGTGACCAGATCAAACGGCAGGTGCACGTAGCGGCCGAAAAGCTTGCTGACCACCATGCCGGTTTTGCCGGCCATGGCCGCATGCACCGCGTGCTGCCCGAGAAAACCGCAATAGACCCGGTCGTTGGCGTTGGCCGGGACCGAACGGATGATGTAGCTGGGGTCGATGTATTTGAGCGTCAGGGGCAGGTTTTTGGCCTTGAGATACGACGTGATCTCGCTGGTCAAAAGGCTGGCCACGTCGCCCAGGACCGGGTTTCCCGAGGCGTCTTTCTGGCCCGAGGCGGCCAGAAGGTGCTGGCCTGCGCCTTCGGCGGCCACGATGACCGCATGGCGACGGCGGGCCAAACGCCGGGCTAGGGACGGCAAAAGCCCATGCTCGCCGTGCAGGGTGAAGGGATACTCCGGCACCAGGACGTAGTTGACCTCCTTGAGGGCCAACGTGGCCTGGGCGGCGATGAAGCCGGATTCGCGCCCCATGACCTTGACCAGCCCCACCCCGTTGAGGGCGCCCAGGGCCTCGGTATGGGCGCAGCGGATGGCCTCGGTGGCCTTCTCCACGGCGGTGTCGAAGCCAAAGGACCGGGTGACGAAACTGATGTCGTTGTCGATGGTCTTGGGCACGCCGATGACCGATATCTTGCCCTTGCGGGTCGTGATTTCCTCCTGGATCCTGCGGGCGGCGCGCATGGTGCCGTCGCCGCCGATGATGAAAAGCATGCTCACGTTGAGCCGCTCCAGGGCGTCCACGATGTCCCCCGGGGTCTGGGGTCCCCGGCTCGACCCAAGCATGGTGCCGCCGAACTGGTGGATGTCCGAGACGTTCTCCGGGGTCAGCTCCATCACTGAGTAGCCAAACGACTGGATAAACCCCTGCAATCCGAAACGGATGCCCAGCGTGGCGGCGATGTCGTAATTATGATGGGCCTCCATGACGATGGCTCGGATGACGTCGTTGATGCCCGGGCACAGCCCGCCGCAGGTGACGATGGCGGCCTTGGCCTTGGAGGAGTCGAAATAGATCTTTCCCCGGGGTCCGGCCATCTCGAACTCGGCGAAGCACGGCGAGGTGATCTCGTCCAGGTCCTCGTTGGTGAGCTCGATCCTGGCCCGGGCCTCGTCCTGCGCAAAGCGGCAATAGGGCAGGGGCGAGGGAATCTTGGCCGGTCCAAGGACCGGGATGCTGGCGTCGATGGCCGGGAAGGGGCAGGCTTCGGACATGGGGGCCTCCGGAAGGCGACAGCGCGAGGTTAGGGGTTTCGCGTCTTCCGGTTACCAGCATTCCGCCGCCCGGGCAAGGCGGGCCGGTCACGATGGGGTGACGGCCCCACGGCGCCGCAGCGCCGTCTGCCGCCCCGGCCTCAATCGACGATGAACAGTCTCGCCCCGGTTGGGGTCGCTGATTGGTGCGCCTCGGCGTTGTCGGCCACCTGGTAGCTCATGCCGGGCGTCAGGGTGAAGCGCCTGCCGTCGTCAAGCGTCGTGTGCAGTTCGCCTTCCAGGCACAGCAGGATGTGTCCTTTGCGGCACCAGTGGTCGGCCAGATATCCCGGCGAATAGGACACCATGCGCACCCGGATGGGGTTTTCGGCCGGGCCGAAGGTCCGGGTGCGCCAGCGCGCCGTGCCCGTCGTTCCGGCATGTTCCGTCTCTTCGACGCCGTCCCAATCGGTGAGGCCAAAGGGGATGTCGCCCATGTTCATACGCCTGCTCCTTGTCCGGATTAATCGTAAAGGGCCATGATCCGGCGATCTTCCGCGAAGAGTCGTCCGGCGAGTTCGGCCATCCCCATATCGTTCCAGAAGGCGAGGGAGGCGTGGGTCGTCTGGTACTTCAAGGGGATGGGGTGCGTTCCGACCACAACCGGGATATGGAAAGCGCCCTCGATGTAGTCCTTGAAATGCCGTATGTACGGGCACGGGGGATAGCCGACGACCAGACCCGTGGCGAGATGGATCACCGACACCCCGTTTTTGATCATCTCCAGGGGCGCATATTCCACATTTCCCCCCGGACACCCGCCGCACGAGGCAAATCCTACCAGGGCCAACTCCTCGTTTTCGGGGTAGCGCGCAAATCCGCCGACCCGCTCCTTCATGGAACGCAGGCATTTGCCCCCGGCGCACGAGCTGTAGCGCCCGCAAATGACAATTCCGATATTGGCCATGCGGCCCTCCCTGTGTGACGGCGCGCCGGAGGCCGACACGCCTGCGCTGTCGGCAACCCCGGGACAAACGATTTCAGACCCAACGCAGCCGCATTCTGGCCGGTCCCTTGACGGCGCTGACCACGATCCGGCCGCCCTCGGCCAACACCAGACGCTGCCCCGGGGCCAGGGCGAAATCCCGGCCCACGTCCTCGGCCGTGACCCAGGCCCGGCCGGACAGGCACTCCACCCGGCAGTATCCCGCCCCGGTCACGGACAGGGGCTGGCCTTCGCCCACGGTGGCGGTCATGGACTTGCGGGCGCAAAAAAGGGCGGCCAACGCCTTGGCCCGCCGTCTGAGCCACTCGGCGTCGGAGATACGCCGCGCCAGCACATCGAAAAGCCCCACGTTTTTTCCGGCCAACAACACGTCTTCACGGGCACGATTCGCGAACATATCCCTTTCCCTCCGGTCGGGGTTCGCCCCGGCGCCACGCCAGGGCCTGTGGGCGGGTATTCCGCCGTGATTTCATGGCTTGGCTTAGACCAGGAAAACTGTTAGCATAACAGACACAGATTGATGAAAATATAAGCATAACAGTCCAACCAGGGGGCGGGACATGGACAAGGACATCGCCCGGATCGGGGCCTTCCGCTATGTAGCCGTGGAAAAACACATCCTGGCCCGCATCGAGTCCGGGGAGCTGTCCCCCGGGGACAAGATCCCCTCCCTGCGCGCCCTGGGCGCCCGCCTGGGGGTGAGCGTCTCCACCATCGGCCAGGCCTATCTTGAGCTTGAACGCCAGGGGGTGATCGAGGCCCGGCCCAAGTCCGGCTATTTCGTGCGCGAACGTCCCCAGCGACTGCCACGGCCGCGCGTCAGGACCGAGGTCTCGGCCGAGCCGCGACAGGTCAGCCGCAATACGCTGATCCGCCAGGTCCTGGACACCATGGGCCGAGACGACATCCTGCCCTTCGGCGTGGCCAAGACCGGCGAGGAGCTTTTGCCCGCCAAGGCCCTGGCCCGAATCATGACCCAGGTCGTGCGCGGCAACCCCGAGGCCAGCCTGCGCTACGAGACCGTGGCCGGAAACGAGCGCCTGCGCCGCCAGATCGCGCTGCGCTGCCTGGACGCCGGGGCCGAGGTGACGGCCGCCGACGTCTTGATCACCGCCGGGGCGCTGGAGGCGCTTTTCATCGCCGTGCGCGCCGTGACCCGGGCCGGGGACAACGTGGTCATCGCCGCCCCCTCCTACTACTGCTTCCTGCAGATACTGGAGTACCTGGGACTTCGGGCCATCGAGGTCCCCTCCTGCCCCCAATGCGGGGTGAACCCCTCGGATCTGGCCTCCATCCTGCGCAAGTTCGACGTCAAGGCCTGCATCCTGACCCCCAATTTCAACAACCCCGACGGGGCGCTCATGTCTGAGCGGGCCAAGCGCGAGATCGTGGCCATGCTGGCCGAGCGCGACATCCCGCTCATCGAGGACGACGTCTACGGCGAGATGCACTATGGCCCCAAACGCCCGCCGCTCATGAAGAGCTTTGATGAAAAGGGCCTGGTCCTGACCTGCTCGTCGTTCTCCAAGACCCTATCCGCCGGATACCGGGTGGGCTGGATCCTCCCCGGCCGGTTCCACGACCGGGCCTTCGACTTCAAGGGCACCACCAACGTCTGCACCGCCACCCCCACCCAAATGGCCGTGGCCGAATACCTGAGCCAGGGCGGCTTCGACCGCCACCTCAGGAGTCTGCAGCAGGCCCTGGAAAAACAGATGCGCACCATGCGCGCCCTGGTGGGCCGCCATTTCCCGGCCGGGACCACGGCCACCATCCCGGGCGGCGGTTCGGTCATGTGGATCGAGCTGCCCGGCGGCGTGGACGGCGGGGATTTCTATTTCCGGGCCAGGGACATGGGAATCGGCGTGGCCCCGGGGGCGATATTCTCCACCCAGGACAAGTTCAACAACTGCATACGGTTAAGTTACGGAACCCCCATGACCGAACCCTACCAGGAGGGCGTGCGCCGCCTGGGCGAGCTGGCTACGGCCATGCTGGCCGAGGGCGGGGACGCGACGGCGCGGCCAGGGACGATTGCGGCCATGCAGCAGTAATGCGGCAATTGTCCGTTGCCCAGCGGCGGCAAAGAGGTTACGAAGGAAATACATCCGCAAACGGCGAGGTCTGGAGGGGGTCGTCCGCCACGCCGGAAAAGGGGAAGGCGATGGAACGCTTTGTAGTCCAGCGTGATGGCGAATGCGCGGTCATTGTCCTGCGCGGCGAAATCGTCATGGACATGATAGAGGACTGCAAACAGAGCACGGAGCACCTGTTTTCCGCAGAAGGGTGCCGCGAAGTGGTGGTGGACCTGGCCGAGGTCACCTTCATGGACAGTTCCGCCATCGGCTTTCTTATCGGCCTGCGCCGCCGGGCGGAGTCTGCCGGACGGCGGATGCGTCTGCGCAACCCCAGCCATCAGATCACGAAGCTTTTTGACATGTTGCGGTTAAGCGACTTTTTCGCCATGGGGCAAAACCGGGACGGCGATTGCAACCGGTCGGCATGACATTTTCCCCGGACCAGCACATGCGCATTCTGATCGTCGACGATTCCGACACCTTTCGCTATTTCCTGCGCGACATGCTGGAGCGGGCCGAATCCCTGCCCGGCAGCCGCACCATCCTGGAGGCCGCAAACGGCGAGCAGGCCCTTGAGGTCCTGGCCCGGGAGACCCAGGATGACGGCCGCGTGGCCGTGGACCTGGTCATCCTGGACCGCATCATGCCGGGGCTTGGCGGCATCGAAATCCTGGCCCGGATCAAGGCCGACCCGATCCTGCGCGACATCCCGGTGATCATGATCACCGTCAGCGACGACGAGGACAGTCTGACCCGGGCCTTTAACGCCGGGGCGCTGGACTACGTGAAAAAGCCCGTGAGCATGGCGGAATTGGCCGTGCGGGTGGCGGCGGCGCTACGGCTCAAGCGGGAGACCGACGAGCGCAAGGCCAGGGAACGCGAGTTGCGGGCCGAGAAGGAATTCACCGCCGCCATCCTGGAGCATTCCTGCGACGGCATCGCCGTGACCGCCCCAGGGGGGGAGTTCATCTTCGCCAGCCCCGGCATGCAACGCCTCTTCGGATTTCCCCCCGGGGCCTTCGAGACCCTGGACGACTTCGCCCGGGAGGCGGTCCCGGACAGCACCCTGGTCCAGGACGTGCGCGACAACTTCCCCCCCGGGGTCATCTCCGGGCAGCTCTGGCACGCCACCTATCCCTTCCTGGACAAAAACCGCCTGCAACGCTTCTGCCAGATCCACGTCTCCTCCATGCCGGACGGCAATCTGGTCCTGAACATCCAGGACGTGACCCTGCTTGAGAAGCAGAAGCGGGAACTGCTGAAAAAGCAAAGCCGCCACCAAAAGGACCTGGAGGCCGCCGCCGAGATCCAGCAAAGCCTTTTGCCGCGCCGCAGCTCCTCCGGCCGCTCCTTCCGCTTCGCCTGGGAATTTCGGCCCTGCGAGACCATCGGCGGCGACATCTTCAACGTCTTCCCCCTGGGCCCCCACCACCTGGGCCTGTACATGCTCGACGTCTCAGGGCACGGCGTGGCCTCGTCCCTGGTGGCCCTGTCGGTCTACAACTTCATGCACTATCAGCGCAGCACGCTCATCGACCGCACCTCGGGCGGCATCCAGGTCGCCCCTCCCAAAGACGTGCTCACGCGGCTCGACTGGGAATTCCCATACGCCAAGTTCTCAAAATTCTTCACCATCGCCTACATGGTGCTTGACCTGCGTTCGGGCTTTCTGACCTACGCCAACGCCGGCCACCCCTCTCCCGTGGTCGTTTTGCCGGACGGCAGCCTGCAAACCCTGGACGAACGCGGCACCATCATCGGCCTGGAGGGCTTCGCCCCCTTCGAACAATATCACCTGACCCTGGCCCCGGGAGAGAAGGTGCTGTTGTACAGCGACGGTCTGGTGGACTTTCAAAACGCAGCCGGGGCTTATTTTGGCGAGGAGCGGTTTCTCGATCTGGTCGCGGGCTGCGCCGGAAAGTCCGTGACCGACGCCGTGGCCGCCGTGGGCAGACAACTCGACCGTTTCGGAGGCGACACCCGCCCCCGCGACGACATAAGCCTTCTTGGTCTGGAATACCTGGGGCTTATCGACTAGCCCCCCGACGGCTCACCTATGGATTTCACCGCCTATCTCGCCCCGCCAGGGCTTTTACCCGACCTGACCCGGGAACTGCGCGCCGTACGGGAGGTGACCTCCGTGCGCGACCCTCTCGTCCTGGCCGCAGGCCCGCCCCATGCCGCCGCCTTCGCCGCAGACATCTGGCTGGCCCCGACCTTCGCCCCCGTGGCCTCCATCTCGGACGCGGCCAAGACCTTGAAGGCCATCCAGCGCAACTGGGCCTGCGTGCCCGTGGGCCATTTCCGGCGCGCGGCCCTGATCGCGACCAAGCTCCCCAAGGTGTCGGCCAAACCCCTGGTCTTCGGCCAGCCCCTGCCCGCTTCCCCCCTGGGGGCCTTCACTCTGTGGGACGAAGGGACCCTGCTCTTTTCTGCGCAGACAGCCGAAGCGGCGCCCGGCGGCGAGTACCGGTTCGTCGAAGACAAGGACGGCCCGCCCAACCGGGCCTATCTCAAGCTGTGGGAGGCCTTGACGCGTCTGGGGACCATGCCCGGCCCAGGCGACGTCTGCCTGGACCTGGGCGGCAGCCCCGGCGGCTGGACCTGGGTGTTGGCCAGCCTGGGGGCGAAGGTCGTGTGCGTGGACAAGGCCCCCCTGGCCCCGCACGTGGCGGCCATGCCCGGGGTGTCGTACCTGCCCGGCAGCGCCTTCGCCGTGGACGTGACCGAGCATCCCGGCCTGACCTGGCTTTTCTGGGACGTGATCTGCTATCCCGGACGGCTTTTGACCTACCTCACCCGCCTTGCGGCCCGGCCGGACTGCCCGCGGCTTGTGTGCACGGTGAAATTCCAGGGCGAGACGGATTTCGCCGCCATCACGGAACTTGCGGCCATCCCTGGCGGTCGGCTTTTTCATCTGTCCAACAACAAGCATGAACTGACCTTCGTGCGCCTGCGCCCAGGGGAAGACCACGGCCTGGACCGGTTTTTCGCCGGGCTGCCCGCCGCCCCCCTGGCCGAGACGCCATAGCGCCAACGTCCCCGGCGCGCCTCCCCGGCCAGCCCACTTTGCGTCCCGGCCTTTTTACGGCTACACTTGGCGCCGCTTCCCTTCGCACACAATAACGCAGCCCACGCGGCCGGACCATTCCGGCCCTCACAGGAGGATGCCGTGCCCCTTATGTCGGCAAGCGGGAGTTTCACCCGCTATAAAATCGTCGGCGACGTACCCGACGCCCTGCTTAGGGACCCGGTCGGCGCCCTGACGCACCATGCCTTCCAGGATATCGACGCCACGGCCGACGAGCGGTCCTTTGGCTGGGTGTCCTTCGAGGACATGCTGGACAGCCGCTTCGCTGCGGCCCCGCCGCAAAAGGCCAACTACCTGCTTTTCACCCTGCGCCTGGACACCCGGCGCATCTCTCCGGCCGTGTTCAAGAAGCACCTGCGCGTGGCCCTGGACGCCGAACGCAAGACCGGCAAGGAGGACGGGCGCAATTTCCTGACCAAGGACCGCAAGACCGAGATCGCCGATCAGGTCCGGCTGCGGCTCATGGCCAGAAGCCTGCCCATCCCGGCGGTCTTCGACGTGGTGTGGAACCTGGACAGTCACGACGTCTGGCTGTGCTCCACCAACTCCAAGGTCAAGGAGCTCTTCGAGGATATCTTCACCCTGACCTTCGAGCTGCACCTGGAGCAGATGACCCCGGCCTTCCTGGCCGCACGCCTCCTGGGCGAGGCCCGGGCCAAGGAGCTTGAGGATATCGAACCCAGCCCGTTTGCGGCTGGCGCATAGGGCGAGACGAGGCGAGGCCTGCGGCGCCCAGGGGGAAACTTTTTTGCAAAAAAATTTCCCCCTGGACCCCCTTCAAAAAACTCTCACGCGCTTCGCGTCCGCGCTCGGGAGACATCACGTTCTCCGTGCCACCTGGATTTCCGGGCGTGCTGCGCCGAAGCTTCGCTTCGGCGCAGCACGCCCGGAGCCAGGGGGTCCGGGGGAAATGATTTCCCCCGGGCGGGGTTCGGGGCGGCAGCCCCGTGCATGGTTCGGGGCGGCAGTCCCGGGAAAGGAGTCATCAATGGATGTGAATACGGCGGCCCTGAAGGATCCCATTCTGGGGCAGGATTTTTTGACGTGGCTTTGGTTTCGCAGCGAGAAAAACGGCTGGGTGTTCCGCATGCAAGACGGCGGCGAGGTCAACGTCTATCTTGAGCAGAAGGTCTCGGTGCGCGGCGGCGAGGGCGAGAATGTGGAGACGGCCGTGGTCAGCGGCCCGAACGCCGCCTTCGCCGAGGCCCGGGAGGGCCTCAAGTCGGGCAAGCGCGTGGACCGGGCGCTTTTGCGCATGGAGCAGGACGGCAACACCTGGATGGTGCAGCTTAAGGCCGACGACCTGAGCTTAAACGCCCTGCGCACGCCCAAGATCGAGACCCGGGCCGCCGAGGGCGAGGACCCGGACGGGCCGGTGCTGGAGAAGCTCTTTCTGGTCGAAAAAGGCGCCTTGTTCGTGGAGGAGCTGTACTCCCAATTTCTGACAGCCCGCTTCGGCCCGGGTTGGCGCGACGAACTGCGGGCCTTCGCAGGATGGCTGACGGAAAAAATCTGACCTGTCGGAAGCGGAAATGAGAAAGGGGAGACGCATGGCGTCTCCCTTAAGGCTGCCGACAACGTCGACAGCCACGAAAATCGCGAGCAGGTAGCGGCTATCCGCGCCGTAAGCGAGTGGATTTCGTGCCTTTCCGCCCGGCGGCTTGGCCGCCGCAGGCGGCGCAAAGCCCCGGTTTTATTCAAAACCGGGGCTTTGTCATCAGTGTGAAGGGAGGCGCATGGCGCCTCCCCTTTTTTGCGTCATGCTTCTGGCTAGAAGCGCTCGAATTCCTCGTCGTTGTCCGCGCTCATGTCGATGACCGCGCCCTTGCCGCCGGACTTGCCCTTGGCGGGCTTTTTTGGGGCATGCGACATTGCGGCGGGCAGGGCCTTGGGGGGCTTGCGGCCGCGGTGGCCGCTGCCGTCCACCCGGAAAAAGGCGATGGTGGCCTGGAGTTGCTCGGCCTGACTGGACAGTTCTTCGGAGGTGGAGGCCATTTCCTCGGAGGCCGAGGCGTTTTGCTGCACCACCTGATCGAGCTGCTGGATGGCCTTGTTGATCTGCTCGGCGCCGGAGTTCTGCTCCTGGCTGGCGGCGGCGATCTCCTGCACCAGGTCTGCGGTGCGCTTGATGTCCGGCACCATCTTGGTCAGCATGCCCCCGGCCTGCTCGGCCACGCGCACGCTGGAGGAGGACAGTTCGCTGATCTCGGCTGCGGCGGCGCCGCTGCGTTCGGCCAGCTTGCGCACCTCGGCGGCCACCACGGCGAACCCCTTGCCGTGCTCCCCGGCCCGGGCGGCCTCGATGGCGGCGTTAAGGGCCAGGAGGTTGGTCTGTCGGGCGATCTCCTCGATGATGGAGATCTTCTCCGCGATGTTCTTCATGGCCGTGACGGCCTGCATGACCGCCGCGCCGCCTTCTTCGGCGTCGGTGGCGGCCTTGAGGGCAATCTGCTGGGTCTGCTGGGCGTTGTCCGCGTTCTGGCGGATATTCGACGTCATCTCTTCCATGGAGGACGATATCTCCTCCACGTTGGCGGCCTGCTCGGTGGCCCCCTGGGACATGCTCTGGGCCGAGGAAGCCAGCTCCTCGCTGCCCGAGGCCACGTTTTCCGAGGCCGACTGCACCTCGGCCACCACCTCGCGCAGGCGGTCCACCATCTCGTTTAGGGCCGAGGCCAGATTGCCGATCTCATCCTTCTGGTCGATCTCAAGCTTGCGGGTGAAATCACCCTGGGCCATGCCCCGGGCGAACTCCACGCCCAGGATCACGGGTTTGGTGATGCCCCGGGTCAGGAATACCGCGACGATGACGCCGATGACCAGGGCCACGGCCAACCCGATGAGCATGATGGTCGAGGCCTGCCCCAGGTTTTGCACGGCGGTGTTGGATATCTCCTGGGTCTGGTCCAGGGCGGCGGCTGCCGTAGCCTGAGCGGCCTGACGCACCTCGCTTCCCGCTGCCTCGCGCTTTTTGGCGGTCTCGGCCAGGGCCAGGAAGTTGATCTTGAACTCCTCCAGGGCCTTTTTGTAGGCGTCGGAGGACTCCCGGACGGCGTTGAGTTGCTTGACGTTGGCCTCTGCCCGGACAACGGCCCGCAGCTTGGAGAGCGGCTCGTCGATCTTGGCGAAGGCGGCCACGGCCGTGTCCATGAGCGCCGTGTCGCGCAGGGTCTGGGATTTCCAGACGTTGATGCGCAGGCCGTTATTGAGCTCGATTATGTCGTTGACCCAGTTGATCTTCTGCAGGCGTTCCTTGAGCTTGTCCGGGGCCGCGCCTTCAGCGATCTCCTTTTGCATGGCCTCGTTTTGGGAGGCCAGAAAATCGTTGCAATTCTTCCCGAACGTTTCTGCTGCCGCGCCCATGGCTGCCAGAAGCTTCTCGCCGGTGGTGATCCCCACGTCCGTGGCCGTGGCCTGCTTGACGTAGTCCTCAAGCTTGGTCTTGGCGACGGCCGCGTTTTCCTTGAGCTTGACCAGCGCGGTATATTTTTCGGCATGGGCCGCCGCGTCGGCGATATATTTTTTGACGAGATCGAGTTCCTTGAGGCCCTCGGTCTTGAAGTGGTCCGCGCCGGAATAGGCGTAGCCGCGCCAGGCGTACATGGCCAACTGGGCGTGGCGTTCCACGTCGTTGGCGATGTAGACTTCCGGCACATATTCCACGGCGAGCCTCGTGGCGTCATGCTCCACGCCGCGCATGTTCACCACCGCCATGCCGCCCAGGACGCAGGCGATGGCGATGAGCAGACCGAAACCGAGACCGATCTTCAACCCTAGTTTGATGTTTTTCATCAAACCCTCCCCTTGGCTTTTCCGAATGGCTGGCCCGTGGCGTGGCTGAATGCCTTCTCCGCCGCGCAAAAAACCGGAAATCCGGCGCGGCAGGAAATCCACTGCATACTCTTACATCATACTGAATTTCCATCTTGTTGCAACCGTATTATGCCGCAGTCTGGCGGCGCGCGCAACGTTTTTCAACAGTTTGGGCAGGCCTGCGGGAAATGAACGCCGTACGGATTCGGGGGCATCCCTACCAGTACAGTAGCCCGGGTCCGGGCTGGATGCAGGCGGCAATCCGGCCAGGGCTTGTAAGCGGTCCACGGGGGGGATACCAGGGAGCGACGTCCGGACAGGACGCCTGGAGGCAGAGATGGAGAGAGCCAAAGACCTGTTTCTGGCCGCAAAACTGGCCAGACGCGAACTGCGCAACGGATTTTCCGGCATGCGGGTCTTTCTGGCCTGTCTGGCCCTGGGCGTGGCCGCGGTGTGCGGGGTGCAGAGTCTGGCCGCCGGATTTGCGGCCGGGCTGGCCGCCGACGCAGCCCTGCTCATGGGCGGCGACGTGGAGGTCACCTCGCCGGGCGCGCCGCTGCCTCCCGAGACCCTGGCCATGCTGACCGCCGCCGGGAGGGTCTCGGGCGTCATGTCCATGCGGGCCATGGTCGCCGCCGTCGCCCCGCGCGGCCCGGTCAAGCGCGGCCTGGTGTCGCTGCGGGCCGTGGACGACGCCTATCCGCTGGTCGGCGAGGTGATCCTCTCCCCCCCCATGCCCCTGGCCGAGGCCCTGGCCGAGGTGAACGGCGTCCCCGGCGCCGTGGCCGCCCCGGAGCTGCTGTCCCGGCTGTCGCTTTCCCTTGGCGACGCCGTGCGCCTGGGCCAGGCGACCTACGTCATCCGGGCCGTCCTTGTGCAGGAGCCGGACCGGCTGGTGAGCTTTTGGGGGTTCGGACCACGGTTTACGGTTTCGGGGAAAAGTCTTGCAGCCACGGGCCTTGTCCAGCCCGGGAGCCTTCTGCGCTACGCCTACCGGGCGGTCCTTCCCCCCGGGGGCGACCCTGCGGCCCTGGCGGCCGACATGGAGCGCGCCTTCCCCGACCATTCCTGGCGGGTGCGCCGGGCGGCCGAGGCATCCCCCGGGCTTACGGGCTTTTTCGAGCGCCTAACCGGCATCATGGGGCTGGTGGGGTTGTCCGCCCTGCTTCTGGGGGGCCTTGGCGTGGCCGGGGCGGTGCGCGGCCAGATCAACGCACGGGCCACTACGCTTGCGACCCTGCGCTGCGTGGGGGCCTCGACCCGGGTGCTCTTTTGGGTCTGCCTGCTCCAGATCCTTTTCCTGGCCGCCCTGGGCATCGGCCTGGGGCTTGTCGTCGGGGCGGGACTGCCCTTTGTCGTGGCCCCGCTTCTGGGCGAGGCGTCGCCGGTGCGCATCGTCCCGGTGCTGTCCCCGGCCTCCCTGGCCACGGCCGCCGCCTTCGGGTTTCTGACCACGCTTTTTTTCAGTCTGCCGCCGCTTGCCACAGCCGGGC